>Ga0181601_10001239_pt1 | contig 21733 bp, 21 predicted proteins | sample 041ome_8_FD_133020 | JGI IMG/M metagenome (GOLD analysis project Ga0181601, IMG submission 133020) | Coastal salt marsh microbial communities from the Groves Creek Marsh, Skidaway Island, Georgia - 041407BS metaG (megahit assembly) | ecosystem: Environmental > Aquatic > Marine > Intertidal zone... | reverse complement strand
CTAAGTCACCCAAATGTATCTTTAAGCCACTATAACTATTGAATTGCAGTGTGCAAAATTATCTGCAGCGACAGATATTCCACTCAGTCTTTAGATGCGGCATCTGCCAATCGCTGCTGCTTCGCAATCTGTGCCTCACGGCGCGCGATGTAGAACGTTGCGCCGAAGATCACGAGGCCGCCAATTACGGTCCAGAAAGTTGGAACCTCGGCAAACACCAGGAATGCCAGTAGGGCGGAAATAGGCAAGCGGGCGAAGTCGAACGGTAGGACGACGCTAACGTCCGCCGCTTGAAAGGCACGCGTGATACAGAGATGCCCGATGGTGCCTGCACCAGCCAAGCATGTCAGCCAAAAATAGCCCTCCAGCGACGGCCAATCCCAATGGAAGACGGCCAGGATGAGGGAAAGCGGGGTTAGTAGCAGCACCATATAGGTGATAATGGCTTCCGGGCGTTCCGTCCGGGTTAGGGACTTCAGGACAAGCTTATTAATCGCCATGATGACTGCATTGACGAGCGCCAAGATGACCCCAAGCTCCAGCGCACCCAGGCCCGCCAGCCCACCATTGTTGCCGACGACGACAATCATGGCACCCCAGAATCCGACAATGACAGCCGTCCAGCGACGTCGGCGGACGACTTCGCCTAAGATTAAAGCAGCACCAATAGTCGCGAAGATAGGGGAGGTGAACGATAGAGCCGTCGCCTGGGAGATCGGGATTAGTGTTACGGCCCAGAACCCACTCGTCATGCCAATCAGGCCAAGGATCGTGCGCAGCCCGAACATGCCAAGCCGGTTGGTACGAAGCGCGCCAAGGCCAGCTTGGGAAAGCCAGGGTAGCATCCAAAGCAGCGCCAAGGCGTTGCGGAAGAAGACAATGACCGTTGGGTGCAGCTCATAGCTTGCTTGCCGAATGAAGATGGCCATGCCGGAGAAGAAAAACGCCGCCAGCAGCGCATAGACCGTCGCACGAAGGACAGACGGCAGCTTATCAATGACGACGAATGGGCTGATCATTTAGGCGCACCCCACCGCCGTTTTCGGCGCGGCTGCAAACCGGGAGCTGCCTGGCCCCTGGCTGTCGTATACAGATAATTCGGATTTGGCCCCCATAGACCGCCCGCACCTGGTTTTGAATAAATATGCTTGCGGCGCGCTGGCACACTGCCTGCGATAATCGGCGTGGTTTGCGCAAAGGTTGCGGGCCTGATGTCTGTTGGTTCAGCAGCGATGGCGGCGACGATATCAGCCTCTGTATCCGCAGCGGCGATGGCGGCGGCGCGCGCTCGTCGATGGACCTGGGCCTCACGGTGGGAGATGTACATACCGGCAGCGAACACGACAAAGGCACCAAGCGCTGTCCATGGGCTCAAAATTTCGCCAAGCAGAAGGAATGCCCCGACAGCGCTGATCGGGAAGCGGGCGAAGTCGAGCGGCTGTAGCGCTGATACTTCCTGCATGGAGAACGCGCGCACATGCAGGCTGTGGGCGCCCATGGCCAGGACGCCAAGACCCAACATCCAGGCCCACCCTTCCCAGGTCGGCATTTGCCAAACAAACAGCATTGGCACAAAGGCGATGACTGCCATCGCGAGCGCCTGATAGACCAAAATCGTGTTGATATGCTCTACAGACGTTAGTCGCCGGATGACGATGAGCGTGGCCCCCCAGGTGGCGGAGGAGAACAGCACCAGATAGACGGCTGAATTGACCTCCTGAAAGCCCGGCCGGACGACAATTAGTGCGCCGAGTATGCCGACAATGATCGCGGTCCAGCGCCGCAGCTTCATCTTCTCACCGAGGAATATGGCCGCCAGCAATGTCGCCCAAATTGGGCCAGTGAAGCCGATGGCAGTGAGGTCGGTGATCGCCATCAGGGGCACGGCATAGAACCAGCACATCATGGATGAGCCGTTCAATAGTCCCCGAAAGGCCAACATACCGGGCTTGTTCGGACGCAGCACCGCAGTGCCAGAGGTGGCGAGGACCATCGGCAAAATAATTAGCAGGGCGAAGAAATTACGGAAGAAGGCGATCTGAAACGGATGCAGGCCTGTGTCAGCCGCCAACTTCACAAAGATCGAATTGAACGCAAACATCGAACACGCGCCCAGCATGAACAGCGAGGCGGCGACCGGTTTGATTTCTAGAGTGTTGGATGCGGGCGCAGACATATCTTTCAAAGCGGATCATATACAAAGGGCATGATGCAACCCGTGCAATTTCCGCACGCCCGCTATGCGTGGCGCGCACACGGCCTAATTGACGGCAAAACCCGTTGGCAGCCGCCGGGCTGCTTCGCTATGCTTCCGAATATTGTTTGAATGTTTGCTGAGTGAGATTTTCTATGTCCGAGCCCATGTGGACGCCATCTGAAGCGCGCGTCGCTTCGTCGAATATGCGTGCGTTTATGGATTATCAGGCCGATGTCCATGGCCGGGAATTCGAAGATTATCGCGCGCTGCATGCTTGGTCCGTGGAGGATCAGGCGGCATTCTGGAGCGATTTCTGGGATTGGTCTGAGGTCATTGCTGAAACCAAAGGCGACCGTATCCTGATTGATGGCGATAAGATGCCGGGTGCGCAGTATTTCCCGGACGCCAAGCTGAATTTCGCCGAAAACCTGCTCCGCCACGCCAGTGAAGGCCCAGCGCTGATCTTCCGCCGTGAAGATGGCATGGAGCGGACAATGTCCGGCGATGAGCTGGAAGCAATGGCAAGCCGTGTGGCCCAGGCGCTGCTTGCCATGGGCGTGGAGCCTGGTGACAGGGTGGCCGCATATCTTCCTAACATTCCAGAGAGTGTGGCCTGCATGGCGGGCGCTGCGGCTATCGGTGCCGTATGGACATCGTGCTCACCAGATTTTGGCGTGCAGGGTGTATTGGACCGGTTTGGCCAAATCGAACCTAAAGTCATGTTGACCGTGGATGGCTATGTCTACGCTGGCAAAGGCCAGGATATCCGCGCGAAGGTGGCAGAAGTCGTTGCAGGCCTGCCTAACTTGGAAAAGCTGGTGGTGATCCCATTCCTGGAGAATCGCCCAGATTTAAAGACCCTTCCGGATGCTGAGCTTTTCGATACCTGGCTGGCGGATTTTCCAGCCGGGCCTATGCCGTATAAGCAGCTGCCGTTCGATCATCCCCTGTATATTCTCTATTCATCTGGCACCACTGGCGTGCCGAAATGCATCGTGCATTGCGCTGGTGGGGTACTGCTACAGCACCTCAAAGAGCACATCCTGCATGTGGACGTGAAGCTTGGGGATCGTTTGTTCTACTTCACAACAATGGGGTGGATGTTGTGGAATTGGCTCACGACCGGCCTCGCATCTGGTGCTACACTGCTGCTGTATGACGGCTCGCCGTTTCATCCGAATGGCAATGTGCTTTGGGATTATGCCGCGGAGCACAAGTTCAAGGTCTTCGGGGCTTCGGCAAAGTTTATTGAGGGCTGCCAGAAGGGCGGAATTACGCCGGCGACCACCCATGACTTATCGGAATTAAAGACCATTCTTTCAACTGGCTCCGTGCTTTTGCCGGAAGGCTTCGACTATGTGTATGAGCATGTGAAAGAGGATGTGTGCCTGGCCTCCATCGCGGGCGGGACAGACTTGGTCGCGTGCTTGGTCGGCGGCGACCCAACGAACGCCGTATATCGTGGTGAAATTCAAGCACCGATGCTGGGCATGGATACAGCGACTTTGCTTGAGGACGGCACACGCGCACCGGTTGGTGAGAAGGGTGAGCTTTGCTGCTTGAAGCCGTGCCCCTCCCTGCCGCTTGGATTCTGGGATGATCCAGACGGCTCCCGTTATCATGCGGCTTATTACGATGTTTATCCGAACATTTGGCGCCATGGCGACTATGCGGCGTTCATGGAAACGGGCGGGATGGTGATTTATGGCCGGTCAGACGCAACATTGAATCCTGGTGGCGTGCGCATAGGCACGGCGGAAATTTACCGCCAGGTCGAGCAGTTGGAGGAGGTCGTTGAAAGCATTGTGATCGGCCAGGAGTGGCAGGGCGACACGCGCGTCGTGCTGTTCGTCAGGCTCCGGGATGGCCTGACGCTCGATGATGACCTGATTCAACGCATTCGTAGCCATGTGCGTCAGCATGCTTCGCCCCGCCATGTTCCGGCGAAAGTCGTGCAAGTTCAAGATATTCCGCGCACGCGTTCGGGCAAAATTGTAGAAATGGCGGTGCGCGATATGGTGCACGGTCGCGCCATCATAAATAAGGAAGCGCTAGACAATCCAGAAGCGTTGGAGCACTTCCGTGATCGTCCTGAACTTGCTTGATAGCATGCGGGCGAAGCGCCGCAGCCCCCTGATTGGGGCGGCCAATTCGGCGGCATCGGTTGCACACCGGGCCGCGCCACTCTATATCGGCACATTCGATTAATCGCTCAATCCCTTCCAGGAGTAGCACTGCTCATGTTTTTCCCGCCCGCATACGCTCAGTCCGGCGGCGCCGGCGCCGGCGGCTTCGGCTTCGAACAGATGTTGCCGTTCCTGCTGATCTTCGTGGTGTTCTATTTCCTGTTGATCCGTCCGCAGCAGAAAAAAGCCAAAATGCATCGTGAGATGGTCAGCAATCTGCGTCGTGGTGACCGGGTTGTGACTGCTGGCGGTCTGATCGGCAAAGTCGCCAAAGCGCCAGAAGGCCCTGAGGTTGAAGTCGAACTTGGCGAAGGCATGAAGGTCAAAGTCATCCGGGAGACGATCTCCCAGGTGGTGACCAAATCAGCACCGCCAGAAGGTTCACCGCCACCGGCGGCGAATGAAGATAACAAAGGTGGCGGCCTGCTCGGCGGCCTGTTCAAGCGCTAATTCAAGGGGCGCAAAGCGCGGACCATGCTCTATATTGAAAAATGGAAGGCCGCGCTGATCGTGCTGATCTGCGCCCTTGGAGTGGCATATAGCTCGCCCAATTTCTGGCGGAGCGCTACGGCGGTTGATGATTCCGGTATCCCGGGTTGGCTGCCGAGTAAAACCGTCAGCTTGGGTCTTGATCTGCAAGGCGGCGTCCACTTGCTGCTGCAGGTCGATATCGCTGCCGGTGTCCGATCCCGCGCTGCGGCGTTCGAAGATACGGTTCGCCAATCATTGCGTGGCACTGGTATTCGCCGCACGCCCCCGGAACGGGGCGGGGCAGCAGTTAAGTTCCGCACGTTGGATCCGAATGACGCCCAGCGCGCTGCTGACTTGATCCAGGAGAATGACCCGAGCGCCGTTGTGACTATCGGTGACGCGGGCGAAATCACCGTTGGTTTCACAGAAACCGACGAAGAACGCCTGCGCTTGGCGATGTTGACCCAGACGATTGAGATCATCCGCCGTCGCGTTGACGCACTTGGTACAAAAGAGCCGATCATTCAGCGCCAAGGCGACGATCGCATTGTCGTGCAAGTGCCCGGCTTCGATGAGCCTGAAGTGCTTAAGAAGATTATCGGCACGACTGCGCAATTGGCTTTCCGGCTTGTTGATACAACGTCTGATCCAACGACATTTGTGGCGCGTCCCGGCTTAGAGCGCCTGCCGCAGGCGCTCACGGATGAGCAGAAGGCGATGACGCCGCGACCTCCACCAAGCCAGTATTTCGTTGTCCGAAATTCGCCTGTGGTTCCAGGCGCTTTGTTGATCGACGCACAGCCGTCATTCCAGGATAGCCGCCCCGTTGTTTCGTTCCGCTTTAACGGTGCGGGTGCCAGGCGGTTTCTGGACCTGACCGGTCGTCATATTGGCGAGCCGCTGGCGATTGTTCTTGATAATGAGATCATCAGCGCGCCGACCATTCAGGCTGCGATTGGTGCCAACGGCATAATCACGGGCCAGTTCTCTGTACCTGAAACCCAACGGCTTTCGCTGCTACTGCGCTCTGGTGCGCTTCCGGCCCCTGTCGAGTTCATTCAAGAGGCCAGCATTGGCCCTGGCCTTGGCAAGGATTCGATTGAAGCCGGTAAGATCGCCTGCATCGTCGCATTCCTCGCGGTCGCAGTGTTCATGTCAGTTTCCTACGGCCTGTTCGGGGTGTTCGCAGCATTCGCGCTTATTCTGAACGGCGGGATGATCATCGGCGCGCTCTCTGCATTGCAGGCGACCCTGACACTGCCCGGCATTGCCGGTATCGTGTTGACGATTGGCATGGCGGTTGATGCGAACGTGCTGATCTTTGAGCGAATACGTGAGGAATTGTCCATCGGCCAGTCACCGGTGGCAGCGATTGACAGCGGTTACCGCCGCGCACTCTCGTCGATTATTGATAGTCAGGTGACGACGCTGATTGCGGCTGTCATTTTGTTCGCGATGGGCTCTGGCCCAATCCGAGGCTTCTCGGTCACGTTGACCATTGGCATCATCACATCGTTGTTCACGGCGATATTCCTGACGCGGTTGATGGTGGTGATCTGGCTCCGCCGTGCGCCACGCCGCACCAGCTTGCCGATATAAAGGGCAGAGATCATGGCGATTATCCCGCTTCGCATCTTCGGCAACCGCCCGAATTTCAACATCGTTCCTCGCCGGAAGTTTGCATATGTGTTTTCGGCCAGCGCGATTATCGGGGCGATGGTCGCACTGTTCATGCTTGGTTTGAACCTCGGCATTGACTTCCGTGGCGGCTCGCTGATTGAGGTGCGTTACCCAACGCAGCCAAATATCACGGAACTCCGCGGTAAGGTTGATGCGCTCAATCTGGGCGAGGTGACGATTCAGGAATTTGGTGAGCCAACGGACGTACTCGTGCGCGTCCAGCGCCAAGGCGATGCTGTTGAGGACCAAACGACTGCGATTCAACAGGTTAAGGCGGCTTTGGGGGCCGATGCAGAAATCCGCCGGACAGAGTTTATTGGCCCAACGGTAGGCGAGGAACTGAAAGAAGCCGGCGCGATTGCTGTGCTTTTGGCGTTGTTTGGCATCGTCGCCTATGTGTGGTTCCGATTTGAATGGCAGTTTGCTGCGGCTGGCGTTCTGGCGCTTGCGCACGATGTTGCGATCACCATTGGCTTGTTCGCTGTCACGGGGTGGGAATTTAATCTGGCGACCGTCGCAGCCCTGCTTACCATCGCCGGTTATTCGATCAACGATACTGTCGTTGTGTTTGACCGCGTTCGTGAGAACCTGCGTAAGTATAAAACCGAAGCGCTGCCAAGCCTGCTCAACCGCTCCGTCAATGACACGCTGTCCCGCACCGTGATGACCTCTGTCACGACGCTGATCGCGCTTGGGGCTTTGGCGTTCTTCGGTGGTGAGGTGATCCGTAATTTCACTTATGCATTGATTTGGGGCATTTTGATCGGAACGTATTCCTCTGTGTTTGTTGCAGCCTGTTTGTTGTTGCAGTTCAAGGATGTACGGAATATCCGCCAGCCTGCGTCCGATAGCCCACATATCCCGACGCCTGAAATCGACTAAGCGAGTAGGGTAGTCGCGCTATGGCTGACGTCACCCCTGTCATTCCAGCTGGCCGTCAGGTTATCGAAACCTATGGCGAGAACCGGTTCCATGTGTCCGGTGTGCGCTATGTGCATTCGCTATTGGTCCTGCCGGAACACGTCATCCAATGGTCACCAGTCACATGGGAAGACGTTGATCTCACCAGTTTTCAGCCACTGATCGACCTGCAGGCGGCTGATGTGCTGCTGCTGGGATGCGGCCGCCGCGCGCAACTGCCGTCTCGGGAAATCCGCCAGGGCTTGCGCGATGCCGGCATTGTGGTGGAGCCTATGGATACCGGTGCGGCCTGCCGCACCTATAATGTGCTGATGGCAGAGGATCGCCGGGTTGCGGCGGCCCTTCTGACCGTCGAATAATCACCGCCCTTTAGTATCGAGGCCTGCAATGACCATCAATTGGGATGAGGCCTATGCCAGCCGCGCCGGGCGCATGGGTGCCTCCGAGATCCGGGAGCTATTGAAGATCCTGGAGCAGCCTGACGTTATTTCTTTCGCAGGCGGCATACCGGACCCGAATCTGTTCCCGGTGGAAGCTTTTCAGCAGGGCTTTGCGCGCGCGCTTGGTAAGCCGGCAGAAGCAGAACGCGCGCTGCAATATTCTGTTAGCGAGGGTGCCATTGAACTTCGCGAATGGATCGCCGGTTATATGAAGCGCATGGGCGTGGACTGCACACCTGCCAACATCCTAATCACCTGTGGCTCACAGCAAGCGCTCGAGTTCCTTGGCCGACTGTTCATCGGCCCGAACGATCCGGCACTGGTGACATGGCCGACCTATCTGGGCGCGCTACAAGCCTTCAACGCATATGAGCCGGACTATGCACGCCTTGATCCCCGCGCCAATACCGAAATTCCGGCCCCTGGTGACGGAATGCCCGCACAGTTTGCTTATGTGGTGCCAGATTTCGCTAACCCAACCGGCGAAACACTGACACTAGCGGAGCGAAAGCGCGTTCTGGCGACTGCGGCTGCAGCCAATGCGGTCGTGATTGAGGACGGTGCCTATTCGGCTCTCCGGTATGACGGTGAAGAGCAGCCAGCCCTGATCGCAATTGACAGTGAGACTGAAGGCGGGATCGAGAACTCCCGTGTCATATATTGCGGTACATTCTCAAAGACGTTGTCACCGGGCCTCCGCGTCGGTTGGATCGTCGCCGCAGAACCGCTGATCGAAAAGCTGGTACTGGTTAAGCAAGCGTCGGACCTGCATTCAGCGACTTTGAACCAAATGGCTTTGACCTATGTGGCTGAAACCATGTTTGACGCCCAGGTCGCCCTTGTCCGACAAGCCTACCGCACGCGGCGGGACGCCATGTTGGCGTCGCTTGAGCGGCATATGCCAGCTGGCTACAAATGGAGCAAGCCGGAAGGCGGCATGTTTGTGTGGATGGAGGGGCCGAAGGGCCTGGATGCGCGCAAGTTGCTGGACCGTGCGGTTATGCATGACCGGGTAGCGTTCGTGCCAGGCCAGGCGTTTTTCGCAGATGGATCGGGTGCCGAGACGATGCGCCTTAGTTTCTCCCTGGCGGAACCGGCGGTGATTGAAGAAGGTGTGCAACGGCTCGCTAGAGCCATCGCTGCCATGTAGGGCTTGCATAGCGGCAGCGGGCAGGTAGGCTTGCAGCTTATTTATTAGGCTGAGGATCCTACTCCCATGCATGTTGGTGCCCATATTTTCTTCACGGACTATTCCATTGCGCCGCAAGAATTAGGGCCAGCACTGGAAGAGCGCGGCTTTGAATCGCTTTGGCTGCCAGAACACAGCCATATCCCGCTGCCGCGCGTTTCGCCCTGGCCGGGCGGTGGCGATCTTCCGAAGAAGTACTATGACGTGATGGACCCGTTCGTGGCGCTCGGTGCCATCGCGGCCTCCACCAAAACACTGAAGATAGGCACTGGCATTTGCCTTGTGATCCAGCGGGATGTCATCCAACTCGCGAAGGAAGTCGCGACGATTGACCAGCTTTCCGGTGGGCGGTTCTTGTTCGGCGTGGGTGCTGGATGGAACGAGGAGGAAATGGCGGATCACGGCACGGACCCGAAAACCCGCTTCCGCCTGATGCGTGAAAAGATCGAGGCCATGAAGGCCATCTGGACCGAGAACAAATCCAAATATGACGGCGAGTTTGTGAAATTCGGCGAAATGATGACCTGGCCGAAACCCGTTCAGAAACCACATCCGCCGGTTATTGTTGGCGGCGCATTCCCTTATGGTGCGCGCAGGGCGATCCGGTTCGGGGATGGTTGGATTCCGCTAGGCGGTGGCCGCGGCGTTGATATTCCAACCCAGATACCGCACTTCCGCCAAATGGCGGCTGAAGCTGGGCGCAATCCAGATGACATCGAAATCAGTGTTTTCGCCGCCCGCCCGGTTGAGGAGGAGCTGAAGAAGCTCCAAGGTGCTGGCGTTTCCCGTGTAACGTTTGATCTGCCATCCGCACCGTCGGATGAAATCCTGCCGCTATTGGATACATTAGCCAAAATGATCTGACTGGAGGGCCGTTTCTATGCGGATATGCGTCGATGCTGACAAGTGCGAAGGCCACAACCGTTGCTATTCGTTAGCACCTGAGCTGTTCGAGGTTGATGATCTCGGCATCGCCAGCGCACTGAATGACGGCCATGTGCCAGCTGGATTGGAAGCCAAGGCAGACTTGGCCATCGCCAATTGCCCGGAATTTGCTATCACCATCGTTGAGGAGTAACGCCCGATGAGCGACCGTGATCCAAGTGATATGAGCCCGCGCGAAGGGTGCCCTGTCCATGATTGGGCGACAGACTTCGATGTGATGGACGAAGGCTACATCAAGGACCCCGCGCCCGTTTGGGAAGAACTGCGCGATAAGTGCCCGATCGCCCATACCACCCGCTGGGGCGGGGCGTGGCTGCCGACAAAGTATGATGATGTGCGGGAAATGGCGCGCGCTGCACCCACGCTCTCCAACCGCTCTCCCGGTGTTATTCCACCGGCACCAGAAATGCGGGAATTGCTGATTGCGGAAGTAAAGGAGTTCGGCTCAGAACTGCCGCCAATCTCTGCCGATCCGCCAGAGCATAAACCCTACAAACAGCTCATCCTGCCGCTGTTCTCACCCAAAGCTGTTGAAGAATACCGTGCCTTCACCGAAAACCTTGCGAACGAGCTGATCGATAAGCACATCGCGTCCGGCAAAATGGATGCGGCAGTTGATTACGCCCAGCAAATTCCGCCACGGGTGATTGCCTATATCATTGGCATTGATCCTGGCCGCGCCGATGATTTCACGGACTGGACGCGGGGGATTATCGAACTCGGTCAAACGGACCCTGAAGCGCGCATGAAGTACCGCCGCCTGATCCGTGATTTCTTCCAGGAGATGATTGAAGAGCGGCGGGATAACCCCCGTGATGATGCTATTTCCAAACTAATGGCGGCTGAAATCAACGGCGAAAAGCTTAGCGATTACAGTGTCATCGGCGTGTGCTTCCTGCTGTTGGTCGCAGGTATCGACACGACATGGAGTTCAATCGGTTCAGCGCTCTGGCATTTCGGAACCCACGAGGACGACCGCAAGCGCCTTTATGCGGAGCCGGAAATACTGCCAACGGCTGTCGAGGAATTGCTGCGCTACTACAGCCCTGTTGTAATGGCCCGGCGTGTTCTGGACCCGATTAAATTTGGCGAAGCGGATATGGTGCCCGGTGAGAAAGTCATCATGAATTTCCCCGCTGCCAACCGCGATCCAGATGTATTTGATCGCCCAGACGAAGTGGTACTCGACCGCGAACGCAACCGCCACATCGCCTTCGGTGTCGGTATTCACCGCTGTGCCGGTTCTAACCTGGCGCGGATGGAGATGGACGTGGCACTCCGTGTCTGGTTTAACCGCATTGGCGAATTCGAGGTCACTGACCCAGACGCTGTCCGTTGGACAGGCGGCCAAGTCCGCGGCGTTCGGACCGCGCCCATGCGGATCAAAGCCTAGAGCGCCGTGCGTCGCTTGGCCACGCAGCCCGGCATTCTTTCACATCGATTGCGGGCAATTTATCCCGATCAGTCTGATTCAGATTGATCGGGAATTGCCTTAACTCGCCAATAGCCCACCATCTACATGCAGTTCGGAGCCGGTGATGTAGCTGGCGTCATCGCTCGCCAGGAACAGGCAGGCCTTCGCGACGTCTTCAGCTGTGCCGTTGCGGCCCAGGGGCACGCGTTTCAGCATTTTGGCGCGAACAACCGGGTCTGCCGTCGCACCCGATGTCCGCATGGGCGGCATTAGCCCAGGGTGGACTGAATTCACACGGATATTTTCCGGCGCGTGGCGGACTGCGGCGGACTTTGTGATTGTCCGCACAGCACCTTTGGACGCGTTGTAGCCATGGTGAATATTGCTCTGGCCGGTATTGCCGGAAATCGAAGACAGATTGACGATTGAACCGCCGCCTTTCCCCGCCATAACCGGGATCACGTGCTTCATGCCCAAAAACACGCCATCAACGTTGACGGCCATCAACAAGCGCCATCCAGCATCATCAAACGGATCGTCATAGGCGCTGCCGGAAACGCCGGCATTGTTGACCAGAATATCGATCTGGCCGAATGCGCCTTGGGCATTCTGGACTAAGGCCGCCCATTCGCTGTCCTGGGTGACATCCAGCTTCCAATATCGGGCTTCACCGCCAGCGGATTCGATCTCCGCGACGCGTTTTGGGCCTTCTTCTTCCAGAATATCGGCGATAACGACTTTCGCTCCTTCTGCGGCGAAAATCTTTGCCGTTTCTGCTCCCATGCCAAATGCGCCGCCGGTGATGATGGCGACCTTGCCGTCCAGTCTACCTGCCATTCTAGCCTCCTTTTCGGTTAGTTTGCGCGCAGCGGCGCACCAGCCAAGTGCATGCCGCCGTCTGCCAGCAGGAATTCACCCGTGATGTGACTGCCGGATTCCAGGAACATCAGAATGGCTTCTGCCATGTGTTCCGGCCCGCCAGCCCGGCGGAGAGCAGTTGTGTCTTCCAGGTGTTTCTTGGTGGTGTCATACCGCTCAGCACCCATGCCTTCGCGCAGCCAGGAGCCTTGGACGAAGCCTGGACATACGGTGTTCACCCGGATTTCAGGCCCAAGCGCACGGGCCAGCGATAGTGTCATCGTATTGACCGCGCCCTTGGAGGCCGCATAGGCGATGCAGGAGCCTGTACCCATCACACCAGCGATAGACGACACATTCACAACGGAACCATCACCAGACGCCTTTAGGTGCGGGCGTGCAGCGCGGACCATTTGATATCCACCAACCACGTTGGTGCGATAGATGCCCAGAAAATCGTCTGCATCCAAGCCATCGAGATCATCGTGCGCCACGAATTTGGTGGTCCCGGCATTGTTCACCAAGCAATCCACCCGGCCCCATTTATCGACGGCGGCCTGCACTAATCGGCGGCAATCAGCGTCTTCGCCGACATCGGCCTTAACGGCAATGGCCTCAACGCCTTTTGCGCGGCATTCCTCGGCGACAGCTTCTGCCGGGCCTTCACTGCGGGAATAGTTGATGACGACGTTGCAGCCCCGGTCCGCCAACATGCGCACCGCAGCAGCACCGATCCCTGAGGAGGAGCCCGTGACGATGGCGACTTTGCCCTTCAATCTGCTTTCCATAATGCGTTGCCTTATTTCATCGGTGAGTGGTCAGAGGGGACCATAAGTGTTGACCACATTTCTTCGATCATGGATCCGCTCTGCTTCAGGAATGCCTGCCAGCCCGGGTCGCCCGCGGCCCCGCCGCGTGCTTTCATCCGTGTATCGAAGTCTTTGTAGGCCCAGATGTGGCAGACCTCATTTGGCTGTCCGGCTTCTGTTGCCCACATGCCGACGATCTTGGAGTATTTTTCACGGTGCTCCATGGCGTCCTTAAAGATCGACGTCCATTTGCCCATAGCACCGGGGCGGAGGCGATAGTTCCGGAATTCATACAGATTGCCATCACTTGCTGGTGCAGTCGGAGCGATATGGGCGTTCAGCAGGCGGATATCCTGGCGGAGCATATGTTCCCGCACCAGCGGGAGGTATTCATTCCCCCAACGCGGATTTTTAGAAAGCTCGATGCGGAGCCGCGCGCGCTCGTTCAAGTCTGAATAGCTCCACAGATGCATGACTTGGTTCAGCGGGCCAACTTCTGTCAGCCAATAGCCTTCCAGCTTGCCGTAATTGTCGCCGCGAATATCACGGGCGACTGTGCCAGAGTTTTTGGCGACCAGCGGCGCAGTGCCAGGCTTTACTGTGTAGGTGCGGAGTTCGTAAATCATGCGGGCTTCCTTCAATCAAACGGTCTCGTTCGATAGGAAGCTTAGCCGTGCATTTCTGGTCCGGCTATAGGGTCTCGAAAGCTTCCTTGAAGCCGTTGCTCGAGATCGGCATTTGAACATCTTCACCGTCCCGGCCACGGCCAGTGATGGATGCGTCGCCACCAGCCTTCAGCGTTTCGATGGTCGCAGGATCAAGCGACAGGATCGCGCGGCAGCCGGTTGGCAAGCATTGTTCAAACGGTAGCGGCTTGGCAGACCCGGCAGCGTTGATCTTCAGACCCGTCGGGATGTGCATGCCAAGCGGTACGTCAATCATCGCCGCCACCCGGTCACGCTTTGGCGAATAGGCGACAATCACGACCATGATTGGCCGCTCACCGGCTTTTACGGTTTGGATAAGGAAGCAGCGCTCACCCTTACCTGCCTTTTCACATTGCTTCGCCCAATCCCCAAAAGTCTGGGTTTGTGCGAAAGCAGGGAGGCTCACGCTCACGGTGAGCATGATTCCAAAGGCGATAAGACTGTTGGCGACGCTTTTCATGGCTTGGATATCCTCTAGGATAGCTTGAATCGCAAGCAAATTTTTTTGAGCACCCCACCCGATGACCGGCGGCAACAGCGGCGCGAGCGCGCCGATACGGGACGAAAGCGCTGCTGGCCTAACGGCGCGGTTCGGCCCAGCTTACCGCTGGCTGGTCACTGCGACGGGGCTTTTCGGTGCCTTTGCGATGGTTTTGTCGGCGACAATTGTAAACGTCGCTGTCCCCCAAGTGCGCGGGGCATTCGGCGTAGGCCAGGACGAAGCGCAATGGATGGCAACCGCATTCCTCGCCACCATGACCGCTAGCCAATTGCTAAACGCTTGGATGATCGCAGCCTTTGGCAAGCGCGGCGCATTCCTGTGGACGCTGATTGTCTTCACCATAGGTGCCTTTATTTGCGCCACGGCGACCAGCATGACGGCACTTATCATTGGCCGCGTTATGCAGGGGGCAGCCGCGGGGATCGTCCAGCCATTGGTGATGGTGACGATTGTGGAAGCATTTCCGGCAGACCGCCGCGGTTCCGCCATGGGAATTTTCGGCAGCGGGGTCGTGCTTGCCCCTGCGATTGGTCCCGCCGTTGGCGGAATCGCCATTGATGAGCTCTCCTGGCGGTTCATGTTCATGCTGCCGTTGCCCGCCGTTTTCATCGCGTTCATTGGCGGTTTGGTCTTCATGCCTGCCAAAACAGATAAACGCGCCCGCCCACCGTTTGACTGGTGGGGGTTTGGGCTACTGCTCTGCACACTTGGAATCGCCATGAACGCGATTGCGGGCGGGCCGCGATATGGCTGGTCGTCAAACAATATCGCCGGGCAGTTGGCGCTTTCAGCGATAATGGCCGTGGCATTTGTGTATTGGCAAACGCGCACGCATGCGCCGATTCTATCGCTTGATCTTTTTCGCAATCCGGGCTTCGCGTCTGCTGTTGCAGTGGCGTTCGTATTCGGTGCGGGTAATTTCGCATCCAGTTATGTGATCCCTGTGTTTGTGCAGGATGTTCAGGGCTATACAGCCACCCGCGCCGGGATGTTGTTAATGCCAGCGGGGCTATTGCTCGTGGCTGTGCTGCCAATTACTGGGCGACTTTCCGATAAAGCGCCCGGACATATCATGGTGGCGATCGGCCTCGCGTTCTTCGCTGCTGGTGTTGCGGCGATGAGCACCGGCGACGCCCATGTCTCATTCTGGACGTTTGCTGGATTCGCGGCGCTTAGTCGATTTGGCCTAGCGTTTATCCTGCCATCCCTGTCCGCTGCGGCCTTCAAGGCATTGAAGCCGGACGAGTTGGCGCGTGGGTCCGGCAACATGAATTTCATCCGCCAACTTGGTGGGGCCAGCGGCACCAACTTGATCGTCGTGCTGCTACAGATGCGGCATTCCTCCCACAGTGAGGAAATGATGCGATCCCAGACGCCATCCAATGGTGCGACGCGAGAGTTGATGTTGCAATTGGATGAGAGACTAAGCAGTGCTGGTCTTGGGGAAGAAGGCACCACGGCCATTGCGAATAACTATGTGATGCAGATGATCGACGCCCAGGCATTGGCGTTGGCGTTCCAGGATTGCTTCCTGGCCTTGGCGGTGGTGTTCACAATCGCGATTGTGCCAGCTTTTGTGCTTGGGAAATTCGGGAATAAATAGGGATGATAGGCTGATGGGCGCGTTAGACGGGCTGTTTGTCGTAGATTTAAGTCGCGTACTAGCGGGGCCGTTTTGCGGCCAGATGCTGGCTGAAAATGGCGCGGATGTGGTCAAGGTAGAATCGCCGGAAGGGGATATGAACCGCGGATTCCCAATGGTTCTGAGGGAAGGCGAGAGTACGAATTTCCTGTCGGTCAATCGCGGCAAGCGGGATGTGACGCTGAACTTGAAGCACGCAGCAGCGCGGAACCTGCTGGATCAATTGATCGCCAAAGCCGACGTTCTGATCCAGAGCTTCCTGCCCGAAGTCGCAGAAAAACTGGGAGTTGGCTGGGAGCGCATTCATGATCTAAACCCAGACCTGATTTACGTATCTATTTCGGGCTATGGGGCTGAAGGCGAACTCGCGAATAAGCCTGGCTATGACACGATGGTTGCGGCCTATGCTGGAATTACCTCTCTAACAGGTGAGCCTGGCCGTTCGCCTGTCAGGCCCGGCGTCACGACAGTCGATCTCTCCACCGGAATGCTCGCATATAGCGGCTGCATGACTGCGCTGATGGCCCGGGAGCGCGGAAAGGCCAGAGGGCAGCGAGTGAATGTCTCACTGCTGGAATCTGGCGTGACGCTGCTAGGTTTCCATGCAGCGTCATATCTGGTGGCAGGCCATGTTGATCAGCGGGAAGGGGCAGGATACAGCACGCTCGCACCCTATGACGCCTATCGCGCGAAGGATGGTGAGCTGATGCTTGGCGCACCGACCCAAGCCATGTGGCTCAAAACCTGCGCGGCGCTTGGTGCGCCAGAATTGGCAGATGATCCGCGCTTCAAAACAAATGCCCTTAGGTGCGATAATCGCGAAGCGCTCCGCAGCAAGATCGAGCTTCGCCTTGCGACCCGGAATGTCGATGAATGGATCGCCATTCTGGAGGGTATCGGCGTCGCGACGGCCCCGATCAATACGATTGATAAAGTGCTGAATGATCCCCAAGTCCGCGCAAACAATATGGTGGTTGATTGTCCGACACCCGAAGAGGATATGGTTCCGCTTGTGGGGTTGCCGTTTAAGCTCACTGGCACGCCGGGAGACCCAGGCGCTGCGCCACCTGCAAAAGGTCAACACAATCGAGAGGTTTTCGGCGGTATGCTAGGGCTGGACGATGCTGCAATCGATGCGTTGATCGCGGCAGGCGCCATCTAATTGCTTGGGGGCATGCACGCATGGCCAATCTGACAGATTTTCTGGGCTTTCATGCCCGCGCAACACCGGATCGCCCAGCACTCGTGTTTGCGGGTGAGACAGTCACATATGGTGCGATGTTCGCCCGCGCTCGTGCAGCCGCTGCCTGGCTTGAAGGGCAGGGGGTGCGCCCTGGGGATACGGTTGCGCTTTGGATGAAAAACAGCCCGGCATTCCTGGATCTTGTGTTTGGCGCAAGCCACCGGGGTGCTGTGTTGCTGCCCATGAATTACCGACTAGCGACAAGTGAAATCGCCTACATCTTGACCGACTCTGACGCTAAGCTGCTGGTGGCGGATGCGGAATACAGTGGGGAAGCAACCCAGCTTGAGCGGGAGGCCGTCCCGCGCGTCGCGATCCTGGATGAAGCAGCGCAACTGGACATTCGGCACGTGACTGAGGGGGCTGAAGCGCCTGAAAAGCCTGTCCCACGGGCAGAAGGCGATCTCATGCGCCTCATGTACACATCTGGCACGACCAGCCGACCGAAGGGCGTGATGCACGCCTATCGGCAGTTTTACTGGAAACATCTGGGGCAGGTTGCAGCGCTTGGCCTGTCAGCCGAAACACGTCTTCTGACAGTTGGGCCGCTTTATCACGTCGGCGGGCTGGATTTGCCGGGGCTGTCGATCTTCGCACTTGGCGGATTAATGGCATTGGAGCGGGAATTCGATCCCGAAACCGCACTGCGTGTTATTCGGGATAATGCACTGAATGGCGCTTGGTTCGCACCCACAATGACCAATATGATCCTGGCTTTACCGCCTGAGCGTTGGGCTGACGCGGCCAGCTTACGTTGGGTAATCGGCGGGGGTGAGCGTACCCCTGAAGCGCGTATTCATGCCTTCGCCAACGCGTTCCCGAACGCCCGCTATATAGATGCTTATGGCCTTACAGAAAGCAATGGCGGCGATACGTTCGTGGAGCCTGGCCGGGAGATCGAGAAGATCGGCTCCGTCGGGCGGCCTATCCCACATCTCGAACTCGCGATTTTGGATGATGCTGGCAGGTCCGTTGATTCTGGTGTAGACGCAGAAATCTGCCTGCGCGGCCCTAAGATCACGGCTGGTTACTGGAGCGACGAGACGAAAACGGCAGCCGCATTCCACCCAGGCGGATGGCTGCGCACCGGCGATGTTGGCCATGTTGATGCGGACGGCTTCCTGTATCTGACAGATCGCATGAAGGACATGATTGTGTCTGGCGGGGAGAATATCGCATCAAGTGAGGTTGAACGGGTGATCTACGAGATGCCCGAAGTACTGGAAGCTGCAGTGATCGGCGTTCCAGACCCACAATGGGGCGAAGTTCCTGTTGCAGTGATTGCCGCCCGTCCTGGCGAGACGGTGACGCTTGAAGCGCTGCAGGCGCATTGTCGGCGGCAGCTCGCCGGCTTCAAAGTACCGAAACGTCTTGCGTTGAAAGATGCCCTGCCGCGCAATCCTTCTGGCAAAGTGCTAAAGCGTGTGTTGAGAGATCAATTACTCAAGGAAGCGGCCACATGATCCGTATTGCAATCGCTGCCGCACTCGGTGCCTTGGTGAGTCTGGCGGGGCCAGCGTCGGCTGATGATCGCCACGCGGGATATTACTATCCGCAGCCGCAATCTAGTGAGGTCTATTATCCACGCGCGACGCCGCTGCCCGAAGCCAATCGTGATCGGCGGTTGGGTTTTGTTACAGGCATCACGACCGCCCAGCTGCGCGCACCTTACCCGCCGACCCATGTGCTTTATGCCAAGGGGGCGGAATCCGAAAAGCTTGTAATCGTTGCATTACAGGATGGATATATTGACACCATCTATCGCGCCCGGGCGCTTCTGGCAGCAATGACAGCCCAAGCCCGCGCCACGCCAATCTTCACCGAGCTGGAGGTCGAGAGCACCTACACATTCTTTGATCTGGCCGTGTTGCTTGGGTTCAAGCAGATCACAATTTCTGACGGTCAGAGCTTCGCCCATCAGGTGACGTTCGAGTAGGGCTTACATCATATCCGCGTTAGCGTCGGCGTTGCTCAGCACCGGGTATTCGCGCGGATTAAAAAGCTGATAGTGCCACCACTCTTTTAGGTAACAGTCCCAGCCCGCTGCAGTCATCAGGCCAAGCAGAAGATGGCGATTGCGTTGTGCTGCTTCTGACACATCAGCCTCGTGCCATGCGTTTTCTGAAAGCTCATCGAATGGTCCGCCCATATCCAGCGGTTGGCCTGTACGATCAAGCAGCGTTAAATCCACCGCGACACCCCTGGTATGTGGTCCGCCCCGGCGTGGGTCCGCAACATAGGGTGAGCCCGGCACAGCCCGCCACAGCGCCCATTGCGCTTCAAGCGGTCGGAATGCGTCATACACCCTGAACCGATAGCCCAATCGGCGCGCAAGGATGATGGCAGCTTGCAATTTTTCCGCGGCATCTGGATGGAGTAGGGCGCGGGGGCGGCGGTAAATCTGCTGACCGGTAAAATTGTTTGCGGTCGCGTAGGCGATCTCTAGCTCGACGTCGAACGTCTCTGGGGTAATTTCTATCAGCATGGCTTGGCGGTACGACGGGCTGGCGCCTTTGGTCAAGCTTCGGCACATTCATGGGAGCCGCCCCTAGGCACACAGATTCTATTCGATGGAGCATAATACGATGACCAGCCCCGTTCGGGTCGAACAGACTGACGGCGTTTGCACGATTACCCTGGCGCGGCCAGAAAAAGCCAACGCGCTTTCCGCTGAAATGGCGCGTGGCGTGTTGGAAGCGGTGGAAGTAGCGCCTGCGGATGGCGCTCGCATTGTGATCATCCGCGCTGATGGCAAACATTTCTCCGCCGGGTTCGATTTTGGGGACTTCGAGGCACTGACCGATGGCGATCTTGCGCTGCGCTTTGTCGAAGTGGAGGCCATGCTGCAGGCGGTTCATTATTGCCCTGTGCCTGTTCTGGCCCTGGTGCAAGGCCGCGCCGTTGGAGCAGGCGCTGATCTCGCATCTGCCGCTATGCGGGTGATTGCGACGCCGGAAACCAGTTTTTTCATGCCGGGCCCGCGCTTCGGTGTCATCTTGGGAACGCGCCGCCTTGCACGGCGGATCGGCGCTGGGCGTGCCCGGGCAATCCAAACGGAATCCCGTCCGATCAAGGCTGCAGAGGCGCTTGAAATAGGATTGATCGACGGCGTTTCAGCGGCTGATGACTGGCCTGCGGAGATATCAGTGTTCACGGAGAAAATGCAGACTTTGGACGCCGAAACCGTTACGGCGCTGGCAGAAGCGACGGCGATTGATACCCGCGATGCAGACATGGCCGCACTCACCCGGTCCGTCATGCGTCCAGGGATCAAGCAGAGAATCGCTGATTTCAGAAACGGAGCCTGACCCTAAGACGCTGTGGAGATTTCCAGCTTTGGCTTTGGCTTCTGAACGTCGGCAAGGCTGATGATTTTGTCATTGGCGGGCCGGGTTAGTTCTGGCCTGCCGTACAGATAACCTTGCAGATATGTAACGCCTTCGCGTTTTAGAATTTCGGCCTCAGCTTCCGTCTCAACACATTCAGCTACGGTCGTCAGGCCAAAGCCACGGGCGAGGCCGAGGAGAGTGCGGATGAAAAGCTGATTATCCGGCTTGTCTTCAAGATCCGTGATAAATGCACCATCAATCTTGACCATATCCACAGCAAGTGCCTGCAGATTGCGGAATGACGTGTAGCCGGCACCGAAATCATCCAGTGCTACAGCGCAGCCTAGGTCACGTACGGAGGAGACGAAGCGGGCGGATTCTTCCAAATCCTGCAGCACAACAGTTTCTGTAATCTCAATCGTCAGGCGGGACCCGACTTCTGGCTTGCCACGAAGATAACTCACGAGCGTGCGCAGCCATGCTTGGTCGCTGGCTGTCATGCCAGAAATGTTGAGCGTTAAGCGGACATATGGATCGTTGAACAGTTCTTCCATTGCCAGATGCAGTGTGCAGCGATCAATCTGGCGCATCAGGCCAAGCTGCTCGACCACTGGCACAAAGGCACCGGCAGGCAGGATCTGGCCGTCAGGGCGGCGCATCCGCAGGAGGCATTCATACAGCCTCGCTTCGCCTGTCATCGTGTCGACGATGGGCTGATAGGCCAGGACAAGGCGATTATCTGGAAGCGCTTCCTGCACTTCCTTGGCAATGCTCATATCCTGACGAAGGCTTTGGCGCTGCATTTCTGTCAGCTGATAGACCACATAGTGGTTGCGGCCTTCTTTCTTTGCCTGCCTGAGGGCCATTTCTGCCCGAGACATAATGTCGAAGGATGTCTGTGCGGAGGTTGGGAACACGATACCGCCGACAGACACTGTGATCGCCACTTCGCCGATCACGGTCTTGATGGGGGTCTCGCGCACGCCGGAAATGATTTTTTCCGCAGTCTCCGCCGCGGCATCTTCATCACTGTGGTCGAGCAGGAGGCCGAAGCAATCGCCTTCAATTCGGCCCACAATATCGCTGGCCGCTGTTAATTCGTCGAGCCGTTCTGCGAGGCCCGATAGCACGGCGTCGCCAATTTCAAACCCGAAGGCATCATTGATGAGGGCGATATTGTCGATGTCGACCGTTAGGAAT
>Ga0181601_10001238_pt1 | contig 21737 bp, 19 predicted proteins | sample 041ome_8_FD_133020 | JGI IMG/M metagenome (GOLD analysis project Ga0181601, IMG submission 133020) | Coastal salt marsh microbial communities from the Groves Creek Marsh, Skidaway Island, Georgia - 041407BS metaG (megahit assembly) | ecosystem: Environmental > Aquatic > Marine > Intertidal zone... | reverse complement strand
GAAATTCAGCTGGGACAAGCTCTCGCGTGAAGATCAGGATGCGGTGCGCGCTGCGGCGCAGGCATCCGTTCCGGTCATGCGCGACATATGGGATGAGCGGGTGGTGGAATCCCGCCGCGTCGTCTCCGCTGCAGGGGTGCAGATCGTCGAGGATATCGATACCGCCGCGTTCAGTGACCTCATGCAACCTGTGTGGGATCGCTACACGGATACGCCTGGCTTGCGCCGTCTGGTCGAGGATGTTCGCAATTTCGGAGACGGTAATGGCTGAGCGTTTGGCAAGCCTTGTCAGCCGTGGGCTGCTGCTGCTGTCGGCGCTTTCGCTGGCATTGATGATGGCCATCCTGACCTGGCAGGTTTTCTCCCGCTACCTGCTTGGCGACAGCCCGGCGTGGGCTGAACAGTCCGCGCTGATCCTGATGATCTGGATGACCTTTCTCGGGTCCGCCTCTGGCATCGCCGAAGGGTTCCACATCCGCATTGTAGAGGGCGTGACAAGCCTTGCGCAGCCAGGGCGTTCGCGCGCCATCAAGGCTGCCAATCTGCTGATCATTCTGGCCGGGATCCTGATCCTTTTTCTCGGCATCAGGCTGGTTGGTGCGACCTGGGCGAATGCCGTTCCCACGCTCCCGCTTACTCGCGGGATGGTCTATCTGGTCATTCCCTTCTCCGGCGGACTGATGGCTGTCTTCGCTTTGCAGAAACTCCTTCGGGGCGAGGAAATCGCCGGGAGTGCAGGAAGCGCATGACCCTGATCCTCCTGCTTCTGTTGTTGCTCGCCATACTTCTCTATCTGGGTGTGCCGGTTGCCGTTTCGCTGTTCCTTTCGGCTTGCGCGCTCCTGCTCGCGCTCGACATCCCGCTGGTGGTGGCAGTCCAGCGCATATCGGCAGGGGTCAATATCTTCACCCTAATGGCGATTCCGCTGTTCATCCTTGCCGGTGAACTGATGACGCAGGCGGGCATTGCCCGCAGGCTGGTCAACCTGTCAGAATCCACGCTGGGCGCAGCGCCGGGCGGTTTGGGGCAGGTCACGATCCTGTCGTCCATGTTGTTTGGCGCGGTTTCGGGATCAGCGCTCGCCAGCGCTTCGGCTATGGGCTCTGCCATCGGGCCAGAGATGCGAAGGCGCGGTTTCGATGCGGATTACGCGGTCAACGTCTCTACTACAGCCTCGATAACCGGCCTTCTGATCCCGCCCTCGCACAACATGATCATCTACGCGACCGCCGCGGGAACGGGTATTTCGATTGGTGACCTGTTCCTTGGCGGCGTGCTGCCCGGCGTGCTGACCGGAGTGGTACTGATGGTGGTGGCCGGACTCGTCGCCACTCGCCGAGGTTATCCGCGCGGCAGCTTCCCGGGTGTGCGTCCGGTGATCAGGGCCGCTGCGGGCGCATTTCCCGGCATCCTCACCGCAATCATCATCCTCGTCGGCATTCTGGCCGGGATATTCACGCCCACCGAAAGCGCCGCAATCGCCTGCACCTATACGCTGCTGGTGGGCGCTTTCGTCTATCGCGAACTGGATCGCGAGCGGCTGCGCGCTGCGTTCGTCAACAGTGCACGCACAACCATTATGGTGATGTTCATCATCGCCACCGCCTCGCTGTTCGGATGGGTGCTCGCTGTCCTTCAGGCACCGGCTCAACTGGCGGAATTGCTTGCGCCTGCGATGACCAGCCCTTTGCTGACGCTTGTTCTGATCGCGGCAATGCTGCTGGTGCTGGGCACCTTCATGGACATGGCGCCACTGATCCTGATCACGACGCCGATTTTCCTGCCGATCGCAATCGAGGTGGGCATGGACCCGGTGCAATTCGGCGTGATGCTGATGTTGGCTTTGGGCATCGGACTGTTGACGCCGCCCGTTGGCTCGGTCCTCTTCGTCGGATGCGCGGCGCAAGGGATCACCATCGGTCAGGCACTCAAGTCAATCTGGCCCTTTTACCTCGCCCTGATATTTTCCCTGTTGCTGGTGATCTGCATTCCGAAGCTCTCACTATGGCTACCGGCACTGCTAGCATAGGGCGACTTAAGGCGTTTGGCGCCAACTTGCCATTGGTCAGCGAGCAGCAGCTACACAGACTCGGTGCTTCACCGTCCGTCCCTAGCGCTCAGCTGTAGCTGTAAGGGTTCGTGTCGATTGTTGTCGTGCTGCGCGTCTGGTTGCACAGGAAAATCGTACCGGTGAAGTAGATGCCCGGTTCGGTTATGGTCTTGGCGAACTCGAAAGTGTGGCGCAGGTCTTCGACGCTCGTCTGCATTGGCGCCTCGTCCGGCTGCTAGGTGATGCCATAGGGATAATCCACGCCGTCCTTGCTGATTTCCACGTGGCGACCCATCACATGCGTGACCGGGTGGGTGTCGCAGAAGTCGATCAGCCGCGCCATGCTCTCGAACCATGTATCCCAGAAGCTGATGTAGCAGCGGCCGCGATAGAACATGGCGCCGGTGTAGAGGATCTGGGTGTAGCTGTCGTAATAGGCGAACTCGGACACTACATGACCGGGCGATCCCCAGATCAGCACTTCGCGCCCGCCAAGGTCAAGCGAAACGCGCTGTTCGGGGAAGTTTGTCATTCCCCAGAATCCCAGCATTTCCTCATGCGTCAGGCCCATGTAGCGGGTGTTCGGCCTGTCCGCGAACTGGTTGACTGCGGCTTAGTGATCGGCGTGCAAATGGCTGAAGGCGACGAGAAGTTCCATGCTGGCCGGATCGCGGGCCTCGCGGCGCAGGCCCTTCACCTCGTAAGTGGTCGCAGCACGCGCAGTGTCACCAGCCAGGCGGCGCTTGCCGGCTTCCATGAACTCCTTGGACCAGGGATAATACAGGCTCCGGGCAACGCCTTCCTTGCGGCACAGCTCGGCACTGGAATCATCACCGCGCAAGCCTTCCAGCACGACCCTGATCTTGTCTTCGGCTGAGAAGTGCCGACGGGTCTTGCGGCGGATCTCCTTTACGACCTGCTCAGCAGGCGATTTCGCTTTGGAAGATTTGGGCTTCATCTTCGTTCCTTCGTCACTACGACCAAGCCCAAATCCTCCTTAAATCACAACCTCAAATCTGTGCCATAGGTGCTGACGGGGGACAGAGCTGTGATCTGTAGGGTAAGGCAACGCGCCTTCGTTTGGGCTGGGGGATGTCTTGTCTTGCAGGCTGAAACCCGGTCGCAAGTCTTGCTGCGGTGAGACTCCTGCGGCGATTTCAGCCTGCAGCCTCTCTGCTCCGCCGGGCAGGGCGCTTGCGCTGCGAGGTGCCGTTGCAAATCACACGATTGCGGTTGCAAGCGAAACGGAATGCCCATAGCGTGACACGATGTTTCTGCGAAAACTGCGTCCGTATCTGGGCATCCTGATTGCGGCAATCTTCGGGCTTGCGCTGGCTTCCTGCAGGGGCGGTCTCCCCGAGACCGAGAAGGCTGCGCGTGAAGGGATCCTGCTTATCGGCAACGGCACAGAGCCCAAGACGCTGGACCCGCATCTGGCCACCGGGGTTCCCGAAAGCTCGATCATGCGCGCGCTGCTCGAAGGCCTGATTGCCACGCACCCCACCAATGACCTCGAGCCCGAGCCCGGCATGGCCGAAAGCTGGGAGCATAACGAGGATTTCTCGGTCTGGACCTTCCACTTGCGCGATGCCTTGTGGAGCAATGGCGATCCGGTGTTGGCGTCTGACTTTGTCTATAGTTGGCAGCGTATCCTCAGCCCCGCACTGGGCGCCGAATATGCGCCGATGCTTTATGTCATCAAGAATGCAGAAGCCTTCAACATCGGTGAGATCGAGGACTTCGGTCAGGTCGGTGTGAAGGCGCTGGATGACAAGACGCTGCAAGTCACCCTGCAGGGTTCCACGCCTCACTTCCTCTCCATGATCAAGCATTCCAGCTATTCGCCGGTCAACCCGCGAGCGGTGGAAGAGCATGGCGGCATGACCGACCGGCAGAGCGGCTGGTCCACGCTTGAGAACTTTGCCGGCAACGGGCCGTTTCGCTTGAAGAGCTGGGTCACTAATCAGGTGATCGAGGTGGAGCGCAACCCCCATTACTGGGATGCCGAAACGGTGAAGCTCAACGGTATCCGTTTCTACCCGATCGATAATGCCAACACCGAAGAAACGATGTTCCGCAATGACCGGTTGCACCTGACCAACACCGTCAACCCGGACAAGATCGCCTATTTCCAGGAGATCATGCCCGACAAGCTGCGGATCTCGCCCTATCTCGGATCCTATTTCTACCGCCTCAATGTGACGCGCGAGCCATTGACCGATGCGCGGGTGCGGCGGGCGCTGACGTTGGCGTTGGACAGACAGTTGCTGGTTGAACGCGTCACCAAGGGTGGGCAGGCCCCCGCGTCGGGTCTCGTGCCTCAGGGTATACCCGGATACGGAGCTTCTACCACGGTGCAATATGACCCCGAGGAAGCGCGCCGCCTGCTGGCCGAAGCGGGCTATCCGGGCGGGCAGGGCTTCCCTGGAGTCGAGATCATGATCAATACCAGCGAGGCGCACCGCAAGATTGCCGAAGCGATCCAGGCCCTGTGGCGCGAGGAACTGGGCATCACGGTGGGCATCTACAATCAGGAATGGAAGGTCTATCTCGATAGCCAGTCCAACCTTGACTACGATATCGCGCGTGCGGGGTGGATCGGTGATTTCGTCTATCCTTCCACCTTCACGGACATGTTCACCACCGGCAACGGCAACAACGATACCGGCTGGAGCAATCCGCGCTATGACGCGCTGGTGGCAAGGTCACGCGTGGCCGAGAGCGAGGAAGAGCGCATGGCGATCTTCCACGGGGCAGAGGAACTTCTGCTCGAGGAAATGCCGATCATCCCGATCTACTGGTACACCCGCGTCCTGCTGCAGGATCCGCGGGTGCACGGCTGGTATCCCAAGCTGCTCGATGCGCATCACTACAAATACGTCTGGCTGGAGCCCGAAGGAGAAGCAGGTGGTCAATAACCCCAGGATAAGGATCGTTACGGCGGTATGACCACACCATGCTGAAATTCGTCGCCATGCGCCTGTTGCAGGGGGCGTTCGTCCTGCTGGGGATCTATGCGGTTACCTTCCTGCTGGTGGCGGCGACCCCGGGCAGCCCGTTCAGCTCCGAACGCGCCATCGCGCCGGAAATCCTCGCCCAGATCGAGGCTTTCTATGGCTATGACAGGCCGCTGGGAGAGCGCTTCCTCACCTCGCTCGGCAATTTCGTACAAGGCGATTTTGGTCCCTCGGCAGTCTATGCCAACCGTACGGTGACGCAGATTATCGCGGAAAGCTTCCCCGTCTCGCTCAAGCTCGGCTCCATCTCACTGCTGCTGGCGCTATTGCTGGGGGTGCCGGCAGGCATCCTTGCGGCGGTGAAGCGCAACACCTGGCTCGATTATGTGCCCATGTCGGTTTCGATGGCGGGTATCTGCCTGCCCACCTTCGTCATGGGCCCGCTGCTCGCGCTGGTCTTCGGGCTGATCCTGCAGTGGCTGCCGGTTGCCGGTTGGTACGGTCCGGAATTCATGATCCTGCCTGCCACCACGCTGGGCCTTTACTACGGAGCCTATTTCGCTCGCCTGACGCGCGGCGGGATGCTGGAAATGCTCAATCAGGACTGGGTTCGCACAGCGCGCGCCAAGGGCGTGGCGGAAAGCACGATCATCTGGAAGCACTGCCTGAAGGGCGGCTTGATCCCGGCAATCACCTTCCTCGGCCCGGCGCTGGCCGGCATCATTTCAGGCTCCTTCGTAGTCGAAACGATCTTTCAGATCCCCGGGCTTGGCCAGTGGTTCGTCCGCGCTGCCCTGAACCGCGACGATTTCCTCGTGCTGGGGCTGACTGTCCTGTTCGCCGCGATGATCGTCGTGATGAACCTGCTGGTCGATATCGTGCAGGTCGCTCTCAACCCACGGCTCAAGTATGACTGATGCACCCGTAGATGCCGCCCCGGCCATTGCCGAAGATGCGCTGGTCGAAGGCTCCTCGCTCTGGAAGGACGCATGGGCCCGGCTGAAGAAGAACAAGGTGGCCGTGGGTAGCCTGTTCGGCTTTGCCTTCATCTTCCTGTTCTGCTTCGTCGGCCCGTTCCTGTCGCCCTATGACGCCAATGTGCAGGACCTGTTTTCCGGGGCGGAAGGACCATCCGCGGAACACTGGTTCGGCACCGATACGCTGGGCAGGGACCTGATGGTGCGCGTGATGGAAGGCGGACGCATCTCGCTGCTTGTCGGACTCGTCGCGACCGTGGTCGCGCTGGCCATCGGGGTGATCTATGGCGCCACGGCAGGCTATGTCGGCGGCAAGGTGGATGCATCCATGATGCGCTTCGTGGACCTGCTTTACGCGCTGCCGTTCACGATTTTCGTGATCCTGCTGATGGTTGCCTTCGGGCGCTCACTGTGGCTGATGTTCGTAGCCATCGGCTGCGTTGAGTGGCTGTCTATGGCGCGTATCGTGCGCTCCGGCGTGCTCAGCCTGAAGAAGCAGGAATTCGTGGAGGCGGCGGTGTCGCTCGGCTATTCGCGCCGGCGCATCATCGTGCGCCACCTCATTCCCAACGTCCTTGGCCCGGTGATCGTGATCGCCACGCTGACGGTTCCGGCCGTTATGCTGCTGGAGGCGTTCCTGAGCTTCCTTGGCCTTGGCGTGCAGCCGCCAGATGCCTCGTGGGGCGTGCTGATCAACGAAGGGCAGACCAACATGGAAATTTATCCGTGGCTGCTGCTGTTCCCGGCAGGTTTCTTCGCGGCGACCTTGTTCTGCCTCAACTTCATTGGCGACGGGCTGCGCGATGCGCTCGATCCCAAGAGCGCCAAGGATTGACCTGATGCCCTTGCTCGAAGTCGATGACCTGACCACCTATTTCCATACTCGCGATGGCGTTGTCCGCGCAGTCGACGGCGTAAGCTTTTCGCTCGAGAATGGCGAGACACTCGGCATCGTGGGCGAATCCGGTTCCGGCAAGTCGGTGACCTGCTATTCGCTGATGCGCCTCATCCCCGAACCGCCGGGGCGGATCGAGCGTGGCACTGCCATGTTCGACGGGCAGGACCTGCTGCGGATGTCGCCAAGGGAGCTGCGCCGGGTGCGCGGGTGCAAGATCAGCATGATCTTCCAGGACCCGATGACGTCGATCAATCCCTATCTGCGGATATCGACCCAGCTGATCGAGGCGCTGCAGACCCACCGCGACATCGACAAGAAGGCTGCGCTCCACAAGGCGATCGAAGCGCTGGAGGAAGTGGGCATTCCCGGCGCCAGCAGCCGCGTGTTCAGTTATCCGCACGAATTTTCCGGCGGCATGCGCCAGCGCGTGATGATCGCCATGGCGTTGATCACCGAGCCGGACCTGCTGATCGCTGACGAGCCGACCACCGCGCTGGACGTTACGGTGCAGGCGCTGATCATGGATATCATCAAGCAGCGCCAGAACGATCTTGGCACCGCCGTGATCCTGGTGACGCATGACCTGGGCTTAGTGGCCGGATCGTGCGACAAGGTACTGGTGATGTACGGCGGGCGCGAGATGGAAAGCGGCTCTGTCGAGCAGATCTTCCACAATCCGCGCCACCCCTATACCCGTGCCCTGCAGAAGACGATCCCCTCGCTGCAGGAGAAGGGGCAGGAACTGTTCACCATTCCTGGCTTGCCGCCGGACGTATCCAAGCCGATCCACGGCTGCGCCTTCCATCCGCGCTGCCCCTATCCCAAGATCGGCCAGCCCGAAGGCGACCGTCCGCCGCTCGAGGAAGTGGAGCCGGGCCATTGCTGGTCTGCCTGCGGCTATTGCGACAGCAGTGCCCCCATCGAAGCGGTGCTGGCCAAGGCTGATGTCGATGCCGCCGAAATCGTGGAAGGTGACGCATGAGCGCGCAGGTCGGCAATCCGCAGGAGGACTTCCTCGTCCTCGACGATGTGAAGACCCATTTCGACCTTGGCACCACGCTGTTCACGCGTGAGAGCAAGGGCGTGGTCAAGGCGGTCGACGGTGTTTCGCTGACGATCAACAAGGGTGAAATCCTTGGGCTGGTGGGCGAATCCGGCTGTGGCAAGTCCACCCTGAGCCGCACCATCATGCAGCTGCTGCGTCCCACCTCCGGGCACATCTGGCTGAAGGGCCGGGAACTGAGCGCTATTTCCGACAAGGACATCCGGTCCGAACGGATCAACTTCCAGATGATCTTCCAGGATCCCTACGCTTCGCTCAACCCGCGCATGACGGTGCTCGATACGCTGGGCGAAGCGGTGCGCACGCGGCATCCCGAACTGAAGGGCGATGCCTTGCGTGAACGGGTGGCCGAGCTGCTGCGCACGGTCGGTATGAACCCGTTCCAGATGAAGCGCTATCCGCATGAATTTTCGGGAGGCCAGCGGCAGCGCGTGGCCATCGCCCGCGCACTGGCACCGGAACCCGAGCTGATCATCGCGGACGAGCCGGTTTCGGCGCTTGACGTTTCGATCCAGTCACAGATCCTGAACCTGCTGAAGCGCCTGACGCGCGAGCTGGGTCTGACGATGATCTTCATCTCGCATGACTTGTCGGTCGTGCGCTACATCGCGGGCAGGATCGCGGTGATGTATCTCGGCAAGATCATCGAACTGGGCGATGCGGAGGCCATCGTGGACCATCCGCTGCACATCTATACCAAGGCGCTGATGAGCGCGATCCCCGAGCCTGACCCGCATTCCGAACGCCATCGCAAGCGCATCGTGCTGGCAGGGGAGCCGCCGTCACCCATGAACCCGCCCGATGGCTGCAAGTTCTGGCCGCGCAGCCCGGTGGAGCATGACGAGCGGCTGCGCACCAAGGAACCGGAGTTCAAGGAGCTGGTCCCCGGCCATTGGGTATCGAACTGCCCCTATTGCGTGAGCGAGACGGGCGCGGGCTGACCCCGCGCCCTGCCCAGCCTCAGGAAGCGGGCCGCTCCAGCCTTTCAGGTCGTCCGGCGCGCTGGTCTGCTGCCAGCTTCTGCGATTCCGAGCCCATGAAGTGACGGATCGCTTCCACCTGGCTTTCGTCCAGCCTGCCGGCAAATCCGGGCATGCCCTTGGAGTCGAGGAATGCCCCGTCATGCACCACTGCCTTGAAGGCATCTGCGCTACGGATCACCTGTGATCGGCGCAGGTCAGTGATGATGTTGCTCTGCAAGCCAGGCTGGCCGTGGCAGAAGCTGCAATTGCCGAGGTACAGGCCAGAGCCCTGCGCCACCTTGGCCGGATCGAAGGCTTCGTCCGGATCGGTTGCCGGGCCAGCCAGGGCAGGGGGCGGGGGCAGAGTTGCCGTGCCGCCCAGCTTGAACACAACCATGCGGCCGGGCTGCTGTTCGCGCGCCGGGTTTGCGGAGCCGAACAGCGGCTGGCCACCGCCACCACCGCCGGTGGAGACTGCGACATATTGTTCGCCATCGATCATGTAGGTGATTGGCGCGGCCATTATCGCGTTGGGCGCGTCATGGCGCCACAGCACTTCACCGGTTTCGGCCTCGATTGCGAGCAGCTCGCCAAGGATATCGCCGCGTCCCTGGAACACCAGGTTGCTGGCCGTGGCCAGCACGCCGCCACCGCCGGAATCGTTGATCCAGCCGGTGGCGTCCACGCGCCAGCGTTCCTCGCCTCTCACCGGGTCAAAGGCCTGCAGATAGGCATCGGTTTCCGGTATATCGGCACCGCCGAACAGGCCGCCGCCGCCCGAATGGGGGGCATTGGTGGCGCTATACTGGAAGTAGTTGCGGGTGGTGGGGATATAGACGAGGCCGGTCAGCGGGCTATAGGCCATCGGCTGCCAGTTGTGCGCGCCCGAAACATGCGGGCTGTTGAGGAAAGGCTCGTCCACATAACGGCTGCCTTCCACTTCGATGGGCCGCCATGTCTCCTGATCGATCCCGGTGGCCCAGCGGATATCCTCGGCATATGGTCGGGCCGACAGCGGCTGGCCGTTCTCTCGGTCGATCACATAGAAGAAGCCGTTCTTCGGGGCGTGCAGGATCACCTTGTGTTCGACCCCTTCGATCTCGAGGTCAGCAAGGTTCATGTTCTGGACCGAGGTATAGTCCCAGCTGTCACCCGGCGTCTGCTGGTAATGCCAGAGGTATTCGCCGGTATCAGGATCCAGCGCCAGCACCGAGGCGAGAAACAGATTGTCGCCCTTACCCTCTGAACGCAGGAACTGGCTGTGCGGGGAGCCGTTGCCGGTGCCGATGTAGAGCTGGTCCAGCTCCTCGTCATAGACGATCGCATCCCACGGCGCGCCGCCGCCGCCGGTCTCGATCCAGCGCTCGCCAAACCACGTATCGCGCGCAAGTTCCTCAAGGATATCGTCAGACACTTCGCCATCGCGAACGCCCGGTGCGCCCGGCACGATGTAGAAGCGCCATGCCTTCTCGCCCGTTTCTACGTCATAGGCGGTGACATAGCCCCGCACGCCGCGTTCCGCGCCGCCCTGACCGATGATGACCTTGCCCTTGAACACGCGCGGGGCGCCGGTGCTGGTGTAATCCATGTCACGATTGACGATTGTGTCGACGATCCACAGTTCCTCGCCTGTCTTCGCGTCGAGCGCAGCCATGCGGCCATCGAAAGTGGCGATGAACACGCGGCCATCATCCACCGCGACGCCGCGGTTCACGACATCGCAGCATCCCTTGGGGCCAGCTTCGCCGGGCACTTCGGGGTCATATTGCCAGAGCATTTCGCCCGTCGCGCCATCAAGGGCATAAACCTTGGACCATGCGGTGGAGATATACAGCACGCCATCGATCACGATGGGCTCCCCTTCCTGCCCGCGCTGGGTGTCATATTCGAAGAACCACGCCGGTGCGAGGTCGGAAACATTGTCGCGATTGATCTGCGTGAGCTCCGAGAAATACTGCTCATCGCTGCTGCCGCCATGAAAGGCCCAGTCAACATCCGACGTGCCTGCCGAAAGCGATGTGAAACCAAATGCAAGACCGGCCAGGGCCGCAGCCCCTGCCAAGACAACCAACAACCGCTTCATGTTCCCTCCCGCGATAATCACAGGGGCCACTACATTGTGGGATCAACATCCACAAGCGGCGCGCCGGATTTGGCGGTTGGAAAGGGAGCGCGCCGGCCCAAGTCTAGGCACTGCCGGCCCGGTCCGCTTGATCCTGCCGCCGCCTTCCCTATTGGCAGGGAATGAAGCGCGCAAATCTGGCCATGGCGATCGCAGCAACCGAGCTGTTCGCTTGCGCCATGCTGGTGCCGATTGAAGCGTTTGGCCAGTCGGATGATAGCCTTGTCGTGACAGCCAGCAGGGCGGGGATTGAGCCCGAGCGGGTGGGGCAAAGCGTTACGGTGATTACCCACAGCCAGATCGAGGAAAGCCAACAGCCGGGCGTGACCGAACTCCTCACTCGCACGCCGGGTGTGCAGTTCAGCCGCAACGGCGGACGCGGGACTGTCACCTCGGTCTATATCCGAGGTGCCGATAACGCACAGACGCTGGTGCTTTACGATGGCGTGCGGCTGCACGATCCTTCTGCCATCGAAGGCGCAGCGTCGCTAGCCGATGTAACGACCGGCGGCATTGGCCGGATAGAAGTGCTGCGCGGCACGCAATCGGTGCTCTATGGCAGCCAGGCAATTGGCGGGGTGATCAACATCACCAGCCGCGAGCCGACAGAAGCCCTCGAAGCAAGCCTGCAAGCCGAAGCTGGCGAGCTGGACAGCAGCATGTTTCGCGGCGCAGTGGGCGGGGCGCAGGGCGCGCTGACATGGCGGGCGGGGGCAGGCTATTCGGCAACGGACGGGATATCTTCCTATGCACCGGGCAGCGAGGCCGATGGTTATGAGAATGTCACGCTCAACGCTCGCCTAGGCTATGCTGTGAGCCCCGGGCTGTCGCTGGATCTGCGCAGCTATCATGCGCGCGGCGATGCGGAGTTTGATGCCTTCGATGGCGATGCCGCCAATCGCAGCCTCACGAAAAGCTGGCTCACCTTTGCTGGCGTTGATTTCGCACTGTCCGAGCGGTTAGAAAGCCGCCTTTCCTATGGCCGGACAGCTATCTCGCGCACCAATCTTGACGAGAGCGATCCGGCCGCAGCCGTACGCACATTTGACGCGCACGGCCATAGCGAGCGTTTCGAATATCAGGGCACCTTCTCCATCAGCGTTGGCAGCTTTGCCGTGTTCGGTGCCGAATACGCCGAGAATGCCTTTTATGGTTCATCCGCGCCGGGCACTGCCGGGAACAATACGCTGGGCCTCTATGCCAATCTTTCGGTGGAGCCTACCAAGGGCCTGACGCTGACTGGCGGGTTGCGACGAGAGGATCACAGCAGTTTTGGAGTCAGCACAGTTTTCGCCGCCTCTGCCGCCTATTCGCCGAATGGCGGCGATAGCGTGCTTCGCGCCAGCTATTCGGAAGGGTTCAAGGCGCCTGGTCTGTTCCAGCTGTTCGATGGCGTTTTTGGCAACCCGGACCTGCAGCCGGATACCGCTGTCAGCTGGGAAGCAGGCGCTGAGCATGGTTTTGCGAACGGATTTTCGCTGTCGGCTGTCTATTTCCATCGCAAGACAGACAATCTTGTGGCCTTCGTCCCGTGTTCGGCAGAGCCAGCGCGAGATCCATGCCTGTTCGGCTTTTATGCCAATAACGGCCGCGTCGCCGTGCAGGGTGTTGAAATGGGGGCAGATCTCGATTTGGGCGCTGTAATGCTCAGCGGCAATTACGCATGGCTGGATGCCGCCTATGATACACCGGGCAGTTCGACCTTCGGCAACAGGCTTGCGTTGCGGGCAAGGCACAAGTTCAACGCAGAAGCCAGCTATACCGCAGGCTTCGGCCTGACCCTTTCTGCCAGCGCCAGCGTGGTAGGCGGCAGTTTCAACGATGCTGCCAATTTACAGCGCCTTTCAGGGTACGTGCTGGTGGACCTGCGGGTTTCCTACCCGCTGAATGAACGGGCCGAAATCTATGCCCGCATGGAGAACCTCTTCGACGAGCGCTACCAGACAATTCTCGATTATGGCTCGCTGCCACGCCTGGTCTCCGCCGGTGTGCGATGGCGGCTATAATCTGCCCATTTTCCCGCAGTTCACAGCGATCGCTTGTGGGGTGCTGGTTCACTCTCATTCAAGACGGTGAGCGCCGGGAAGGTTTACAAACAGGCTGATGGTCAACACATCCGAAATCGATGGGGGCGGCGTTACCGGGGTTTTCTCGTGTGATCGCCGCGGGTTGCTTGCCAGCGTGTGCTGCGGCCTGCTGCTGGCAAGCGCGCCAGTGGCGGCGGCACGAACGACAGCGCCCACAGCCAAAGGCGCGAGGCTGTCTTTTTTTGATGATCGGCCGTTGATTGACAGGTCCGGCAAATTGCCTGCCTACCAGCCGCCAAAGGGGTTTCGCGGTGGCGCGCCCCTCTCTGAGATGGACGAGGAGGGTCTCAGACGGTTATCACCGTTCATGACCTAGGCCGCGAAGGCGGAAAGGGAGAGGGAAAATAGTACAGGCATTCAGTGATCCGGGAGCGCAGGGCTTTTTCGCGCCCCAGCGTTTTGACGCGCAACTACTCGATTGCGAAGTCGTCGGCACTGTGCCGTCCGATATGGACGGGGTGTTCGTTCGCGTGGGTGGCGAATGGTACTATCCGCCGAAATTCCCCGACGATGCACCGCTCCATTCCGATGGTTATATCAGCGCCTTCCGGATCAAGGATGGCAAGGTTTCGTTCCGTGGCCGCTATGTCGAAACGCCGCGTTTCCGGGCAAACCTTGCCGAAGGACGCCAGCAGTTCGGCAATTACCGCAATCCTTTCACCCATGACGAGAAGGTGCAGGGCCTCGATGCCACGGTGGCCAACACCGCGCCGCTCGCCCATGCGGGGATGCTCTTCGCGCTGAAGGAAGACTCGCTGCCCTATCGCATTGATCCGGCCACGCTGGGCACGATGGGTCCGCATGACTTTGGCGGCGACTACAAGAGCCAGACCTTCACCGCACACCCCAAGATTGACCCCGTTTCTGGAGAGATGCTCACCTTCGGCTATGAGGCCACGGGCCTGCTGAGCGATGACCTGTTCTATTACGTGATCGACAAGAACGGCACGGTGACGCGCGAAGTGCGCCTGAAGGTGCCGTATGTTTCTGTGGTGCATGACTGGGCGGTTACCCAGGACCACGTGCTCTTCACCTTCGGTGGTTACACCACCAGCATGGAGCGTCTGCGCGAAGGCAAAGTGCACTGGGGCTGGGACAAGACCAAGCCCAGCATGATCGGCATCATGCCGCGCGATGGCGATGCCAGGGATGTGCGCTGGTTCCGCGGGCCGGAACGCTGCATGATGCACACGCTAAACGCTGTGAGCGAGGGCGACAAGGTCACGCTCTATGCTCCGTTCTACGATTCCAACTTCTTTCCCTTCTTCGGCAATGTCGATGGAAGTCCGTGGGATCCTTCGAAGGCGCGCTGCTTCTTCCGCAAGCTGACGTTCGACCTGTCCTCGTCCAGCGACACGTGGGAGGAGGAAATCCTCTTTCCCACGCAGATTGGCGACCTGGCCAAGATCGACAATCGCTTTCTGACGCTGCCGGCGCGCTATGCCTTCACCTTCTTCTCCGATCCGACCAAGCCGTTTGACGAGGAGCGGGCGGGCAACCTGCGAGGCCGCGTGTCCAACTGCTATGGCCGGTTCGATCTGCAGACAGGCGAGGTAGAAAGCTATTTCGTGGGTGACACGCATTCGTTGCAGGAATGCAGCTTCGTGCCGCGCCGGGGCAGCACCCAGGAGGGCGACGGATACCTGATCGGTACCACCTCCAACCTTGCCGAACTGCGCACCGAACTGGTGATCGTGGATGCCCAGCGCCTGTCCGAAGGTGAAATTGCGCGCATCATCCTGCCCTTCCGGGGCGGGCCGCAGGTACATGGTGCCTGGTACGAGGCAGAGGAACTGCCCGGCCTGATGCCGATGCCGGTGGGGGCAGGTGCCTCCAGCGCCGATCACGCGGTGGCCGGCCGATATGATGCAAGCTTGTTCAACACCAGTGGGGAGGGTCAACCATGATGGATCGCAGGGATGTGCTGCGCGGTGGCGCGGTTGCCGGTGCAACGGCGCTGGCAGCGCGCGCTGCAACGGCAGCGGCACAAGACACGCCGACTGACGCACCGATCAAGGATATCAATGGCCTGCGCCATCGCTGGGCCTTTTCGGTCAGCGTGTTCTTCAAGGAGCGGATCACCATTGACAGCCCCTATCGCCGGGCATTCGTGCCGGCCATCGGCGGGGATATCTGGGGGCCGCGCCTGTCGGGCCGCGTGGTGCCCTATGGCGGGGCAGACTTCGGCGGTGGCGGTGGGCCGCTGGATGCGCATTACATGTTTCAGGCTGATGACGGCCACTACATCTACATCAACAACCGCGGCTACATGCGTCGCATCGGCGCCGATCCGGCTGACGGTGTCCGGCGCGATGTCGGTCCGGTCAATCCCGATGGCAGTTTCAGTCAGGAATTCCGTTCCGGATCGAATGATGAAACGCCGCTACGCATGCGCACCTCACCCTTTTTCGATGCGCCGGTGAACAGCCCGCACGCCTGGATGAACAGCACGCTGTTCATTGGCCACGGCCTGCGCATGGTCGATCCCGATCGTACGATCTTCACCTATTACGAGGTGCTGTGATGGACCGCATGCAAGTGCTCGCCGACAAGGGCGAGGAATATATCGCGGAGCTTGGCTTCGAGCCGGCTTTCACCGTCACCATCGAATATGCGCCGACGGAAATGTTCCACTCCCCGCGCGGGGACCGGATATTCCGCCGCATTGACGGTGGCTCCATCAGTGGCCGCATCACAGGCACGGTCTATCCCGATGGCGGTGGCGAATATTCTCAGCGGCGCGAAGATGCCGTGATCGATATCGACGCGCATGTGCTGCTGCGTGATGACAGCGAGCAAGGCGAATGGCTGTATCTGCGCAATATCGGATATCGCCGGCCAGACGGATATTACCGCGTCACCAGCTGGGTGGATGCCGACGTGCGCGGCCAGCACGACTGGGTGCTGGGCCTGTTCTTCATTGGTGTGGGTGTACCCGCAGAGGACGGACGCAGCATGACCATCAGCTATTATGAAGTGACCTGACGGCACGTTTTGGGGGAGGACAATTCCATGAGAAATCACGAACGAAAATCATGGGCCATTCGCGTGCTTGCGCCAGCGGGCATGATGCTGGCAGCCGCAGGGCTGGCCGGTTGCGCGGCTGAAGGCGAAGGCGAAGGCAGCGTTGCCGCAAGCGCGGCGGAAGCCTGCGACAAGGTCTGCCTCGAAGGCATCGCGGACGAATTCCGCGCTGCCTATCTGGCGCATGACCCGTCGCTTGCCCCTTTCGCTGGGGCAGTGCGCTTCACAGAGAACAATGTGGCCATGCCGTTTCCTGACGGCACATGGTCGACGGTGACCGAGGAGGTTGGCCCCGCGCTAACCCTTTCAGACTCCGAACTGGGGGCGGTCGCTATCTTTACCGCAATCCGCCAGCGCGAAATCCCGGGCTTCCTCGCGGTGCGCCTTAAGGTGGAGGGTGGCGAGATTACCGAGGTGGAGCAGATCATCTCAACTGCGCGCAACCTGTCCGGTCCGCCGACGCCCATCGGCGAGGTGGACGAATATGTGCATGAGCCGATTATCGATCAGGTCGTGCCGGTCGACCAGCGCGCCACGCGTGAAGAGCTGGCGGCGCACGCCAACGGCTATTTCGATACGCTGCAGCAGAACAACGGCGAAATCCGTGGCACCTGCTTCCTTGATGATGCAACGCGGCGAGAGAACGGGCTGTTATTCACCGATATCAAGGGCGGCTTTGAATCGGGCCGATACCTTTTTAACAACCGCGTCCGCCGGGAGGTTGTGCTGATCGACGAGGAGCGGCAGGTGTCACTTGCTCGCGGTTTCATCGATCACAAGGGGGTGCTGGACGAGTACACACTCACTGACGGCACGCCCGCAAAATCCATTTTCCAGGAGCCCCAGAGCTGGGCGTTCCTTGAAATGTTCAAGGTAAACGACGGCTGCATTTCGGCAGTCGTTGCCAATTTCTACCAGGCACCATATTACACCTCGTCTCCTTGGGGGGGGCAGGTTGTAGACTGGTCTGAGTTGGACCAGAACTGAGTATAATGATTGAAAAGAAGGATGTTTTTCCAATGAGTAGAATGATAAAGGGTACACGCGCGCCAACCGCACTTGCGCTTGGTGTCTCGGTACTCGCGCTGGCATCAAGCCCGGCGTTCGCACAGAACGAGGGCAATGACGGCGCTCGTGACAACAACACGATCATCGTGACCGCGCAGTTCCGCGAACAGGCGCTGCAGGATACCCCGATCGCCATTACCGCAGTGACGGCAGATGACCTTGAGGCGAAGAGCCTCAACGACCTCGCTACCGCTGCTGACAGCGCACCGAACGTGCAGATCCGTCCGCAGACTGCGGCCTTCGGTCCCTCGGTCACCGCGTCCATCCGCGGCATCGGCCAGAACGACTTCAACCCGGCCTACGAACCGGGCGTGGGTATCTACATCGACGATATCTACTACCCGTCGCTGACCGGTGCGATCTTCGACACGCTCGACCTTGATCGCGTGGAAATCCTGCGTGGTCCGCAGGGTACGCTGTCCGGCCGTAACTCCATCGGCGGCGCGGTGAAGCTCTATTCTCGCATGCCGAGCGGTGACACCGGCGGCTTCGTCGAAGCAAGCTATGGCAGCCGTGATCGCATCACGCTGCGCGCCGGTGCGGATTTCGCCCTGACCGACACGCTGTTTGCACGTGTTTCCGGCGTGTCCAAGCGCCAGGATGGCTATATTGACCAGCTCGACTTTGGCTGCGTCTATCCGGCTGGCGGCAGCGCCACGTTCACCCAGGCTGTCGCCGATGGCGGCACTGGCGTGCCGGAGCCGGTCAATCCGGCTGGCGGCGAACAGCGCATCGCTACAACGGATGATTGCCGTATCGGAACTCTCGGCGGCACCAACTATCAGGCTGGCCGAGCAATCTTGCGCTGGGAACCGAGCGCGGACTTCGACTTTACGCTGATTGGTGACTACACGGATCAGGATTCAACCGGCGCTGGTCAGGTGCTTAATGCGACGCGCCGCAACTCCAATGTCAACATCCTTAGCCCGGGCGGATTGCCGATCGACGACCGGTTCATCTGTGGCCCGTACTGTAACTTCCAGGTGGATGGCAATGCGGCAGGCGATCCGTTTGTTTCGCCGATTCCGCCTGATCCGTTTGGCGCCAATGGCACGCCGTTGCTGGCCACTCAGGGCAACAACCGCACGACCTATCGCGGTTGGGGTATTTCGGGCCAGGCCAACTGGGACATCAACGATATGCTTCAGCTGGTGTCGATCACCGGCTATCGAGAGTTTGATACCTACTGGGCGGCTGATGGCGATATCTCGCCTGCTCGCACCGGCTATGGCATCAATAACCTTTCGAACTGGAGCTTCAGCCAGGAAGTGCGGTTGAACGCGGAAGTGACCGAAACGCTCTTCGTGACGGTCGGCGGTTATTATTTCGAACAGTCGTCGGTTTATGATTCGGTGCAGGACTTGCGTTATGTGCCGCCTTACCCGCTGCAGTTCCGCCAGCCTGACACGGTTGACGCCGATGCTCAGGCGTTGTTCGCCAACATTGGCTGGGAAATCATGCCTGACCTTAACCTCAACGCGGGCATTCGCTACACTGAGGAAAGTAAGGGGCAGAACTACTTCCGCTACAACCTTGATGGCACCATAAACCGCTTCCTCGATCCGGTCGGTGTTGCTTGCGGAGCCGGTTTCCAGGGCATCGACACCAACGATTGCAACAACAACGGAGACACGACTGAAGAGCTGCGCGCTCTGACGGGTAACACCGCCAGTTACTCGGGCGACAAGATCGACTACCGCGTGGCACTGGACTATCGCTTCAGCGAGCAGTTCCTAGCCTATGCCTCGATTGCGACCGGTTTCAAGGGCGGCGGTTCCAACCCGCGTCCGTTCAACGCTTTCCAGCTGCTGGCTTTCGGGCCGGAAACCCTGACCGCGTATGAAATCGGCTTCAAGTCCGACTTCCTCGATCGCCGGGTGCGCCTGAACGCGTCGGCGTTCCTGAACAAGTATTCGGACATCCAGTCGAGCGCCAGCCCCTGCCCGGGTGTGGCCCCGCAGTACGCCACGCCGTCTGCTTGCCGCATCAACCTCGGCAGCGCGGACATCAAGGGTGTGGAAATCGAACTGTTCGCCGAACCGGTCGATGACTTCACCATCGATGCCTCGCTGAGCCACATTGACTTCGACTATACCGAAGTGAACCCGGCCGGCGGTGCAACGCTTGACGATCCAGGCACGGGCATGCCGCCGTGGAAGGCCAGCATCGGTGCGCAGTACCGGGCCGATCTCGGCAGCGCCGGCTCGCTAACGCCGCGTGTCGACGTGTTCTATCAGGACGAAACCTTCGCAGGTTTCCAGGGCACAGGTGCAGCCCGCCTTGTCCAGACGCTGCCTAGCTTCACGACGGTCAATGCCCGTCTGACCTGGCGCAACGAGGAAGAGGACCTGTCGATCGCTTTGGAAGTGACCAACCTGACGGACAAGTACTACTTCTATTCGAGCTTCGACCAGCGCGCCAACAACGGTGGTCGTATCGTAACCCCTGCGCGGCCGCGCGAATGGGCACTGACGGTGAAGAAGGAATTCTGATCCGGCTTTGAATGAATGGGCAGGGGGCAGCGCCAATGGCGCTGCCCCCTGTTTTATGTTGCAGGAGTTGACGGATCAACATCGGCTGACGTAATAGCTCCCCATACCGTAGCGATGGGAGGGCTATCGGATGGGAAGGGCGCATACCGCCTCAACAGCAGCGGTTGATCCTGCCGAACGGATAGATTTCTGGAATTCCGGATCGAGCATGATCGGCGGCGTGAGGGCCGAAGCCATGAGCGAGGTTTTCGACGCCGAGGTGGTATTCCGGCGGCTTGACCAGCTTACCGTGGGCCAATTGTCATCATCGCCCCATCGCGTATCGATATTCCCGCTCAGGCGTGAAGCCAGAGCCTTGCGCCTGCGCTACCAGCAATCAGGTACCAGCACCCTGTTCGAGGGGCATCGCAGTTTCACGCTGCACCCCGGGGAATGGATGGTGATCGATCCACAACTGCCCCACACGGCGGTCAATTCCGGTGACGTCTCCAATCTGTGGCTGCAGGTGCCGTGTGCCTGCCTTCCCGAGATCGATGTCGCAGCCTCGCTGGCGGGCAATCCCCTGTTGCCGATGAGCAGAGCGCTTGGCGCAAGCCTAATCGATTGTATGCATTACCTGCTTACAGAAAGCGGGGATCTGTCTCACGACGAAGAACGCGCCATCTCGCAGCAGTTGACTGGCATGTTTCGCCAGGCCTTACAGGAGAGGCCGGAGGCACCGCCCCGGCTTAGCTCGCGCGAGGAAATGGCAAGACGCGCGCGTGCCTATGTGGAGCGGAACCTCCAGAATCCGGAACTTTCGGTAAAGCAGATCGCGCAAGAGCTGGGCTGCACGCCGCGTTACGTGCACAAGGCTTTCGAAGGCGCGGAAACCGTTTCACGCTACATCTGGAACAGGCGGCTGGACATGTGCCGCAACCGGCTGGAAAAGCAGCCACTGGAATCGGAAACGCTGACCACGCTTGCGTTCGATTATGGCTTCAACAGCTCTTCGCATTTCAGCCGGTCGTTCCGCGAACGTTTCGGTACGAGCCCCAGCTCCTACCTTGCAAACCTCACGCGCAGGCAGGATTGATCCGGGCGGTTACAGCACCACGAAATAGTGAATGCAGTTTGCACCGGGCAGCTTTTCCGCCACGCCTACGAACACGTGCTTGCTCATCCATTCATGCGGCCCGGCAGGCGCATCGAACTTCGGGGTCACGCGCATGTAGTAGTCATCGAAAGAGACTGCTTCATTGTTGCGCATCTTCTGGGCGATCTGTTCGTCGCGTGCCCAGCGATACCCCCGGTTTTCGAGGTAGATGATCGCCCCGTCATCCGCTTCGATCAGATAGCGCGCGTCGAAATCGATCACCCCGTCCTCACGCGCCAGCGGGAAGTCACCGCCGGACATGGGCACGATGATGCCGTTCAGACGTGGCCCTTCGACCTTGCCCGACTTGGCATAGATCGCCGCGCGCGTCTCACCGCGCACGGTCGGCTTCACCCAGTAGGGTGCCGAGAGGTCGATCGAAATGGTGAATGCGTGCTCCGTCCGCGGAGCAAAGCGGTGTCCTTCTCTCATAGCTTCATAATGTTGGCAGGGAATTGATGCGTCAACTACTTTGGGATTGCATTCAAGCGGGGGACTTGGCACCGCATTCGCCATGAGTGTTCCCGACGTCTGGAATCTGTTCGGTAAAGGTCACCTGCCCTACAGGTTGCTGCTGCTTGCCCGCATGATCGAGCGCGAGAGCCAGCGAAATATCCAGGAAAAGTTCGGTCTCGCTCTGGCAGACTGGCGCTTGCTGGCAATTGCCACCAGCATCTGCCCTTGCACCGCCAGCGAGATCAGCGAGGCGGGCGAGATCGACAGGGCCGAAATCAGCCGCGCGATGCAACGGCTTGAACCGATGGGCCTGCTCACCCGCAAGCCCGATCCGCAACATGGCAAACGTCTGATAATCGAGGCCACCCCTGCGGGCGAGGAACTGGCGGAAAAGGTCAAGGTGGACAGGCGCGCCTTTTTCGACACGATCATGTCTGGTTTGTCGG
>Ga0181601_10001235_pt1 | contig 21767 bp, 19 predicted proteins | sample 041ome_8_FD_133020 | JGI IMG/M metagenome (GOLD analysis project Ga0181601, IMG submission 133020) | Coastal salt marsh microbial communities from the Groves Creek Marsh, Skidaway Island, Georgia - 041407BS metaG (megahit assembly) | ecosystem: Environmental > Aquatic > Marine > Intertidal zone... | reverse complement strand
GTTTGAGCAGGACAAACCAAAGGCGTTCACGCCCGCGCGCCAGCGCAGGTTCCAGGCCGATGCGACGGCCTGGCGGCACTTCAACGCGTTGCCGGCCTACTATCGCAAGGTCGCGACCTTCTGGGTCGAGAGTGCCAAACGCGAGGAGACCCGCGAGCGACGCTTCGCCCAGCTGCTGCAATGCTCCGCCACCGGCCGGCGGTTGCCGCACCTGGACCCCAAGGGCCGCTAGGCATCAGGACGTTGCCAGGGCCGAAGCGCCGCGGCGGAGATTCCACAGTTCGCGGGCCTGGCTGATGGTCGTCGCCAGCACCTCGGGCGTCAGCGCCTGCTTGGGATCGTCGCCGATCCCCTTGGACGGGCTCACGTGCGCCTCAATGCAAAGACCGTCCGCCCCGTAGGCCACCGCCGCCAGGGCGCAGGCCGGCACGTAGGCCGCCTTGCCCACCGAGTGCGACGGGTCAACCACCACGGGCGCCCAGGTCTGCTCCTTCAGCAACGGCGTGATGCTCTCGTCCGGATGATTGCGATAGCCGTCCAGGCCGGGCTTGGTGCCACGCGGGCACAGCAGCACGTTCGGGTTGCCGAAGCTGACGATGTACTCGGCCGCGGCGATGAATTCGCTGATCGGGCCCATGTGGATGCTGCGCTTGAGCAGCACCACGGTGTCGCGTTCGGCGACGGCCCGGCCGATGGAGCGGAGCAACGAGTAATTCAGCGCGTTGCGGGCGCCGACCTGCAGCATCTGCACGCCGGCATCGAGCGCCATCTTGAGCTGCTCCTCGTCCATCACCTCCGCATCCACCGGCAGACCGGTGCGGCGCGAGGCCTCCATCAGGATGTCGAGCGACTTCACATCACCCTGGAACGAATACGGATTGGTGCGCGGCTTCCACACCCCGCCGCGCACGACCTGCGCGCCGGCGGCCTTCACCGCATCAGCTGTCTCGTAGAAAAAATTGGGGTTCTTCGGATCGATCGTACACTGACCTGCGATCACCAGCAGCTCGCGGCCAAGGGTGACACCGCCGATGCGCACCTCGTGCGAGGCCAGGTCGGAGCGTGCATCCATCAGTTTGAACTGCGACTGGATGCGGTCGACGCGGTCGACGTAGTCGAGACCCTCGATCCGGTTGATCATGAGCTCGTCCCGCTCGTCGCCGAGGATGGCGTAGATGGTCCGCACCGCGCCGACGATGGGTTGGATCTTGCAGCCAAACTCACCGACGATGGCGGTGAGTTCATCGACCTGGGCGGGAGTCAAACGGGAGTGCTTCGGGAGGATCATGACGGGAGAATAAAAAAGCCGCCTGGAGAGGCGGCATTCGGCGGGGGTTTTGTGGTTAAAACGTCGTCGCGCAGCCGCTCAGCAGGTGTGGCCGTAGCCAAACCAAAAGCTAAAACGATAAAACGCGAAGGCGGACATCAGAGAGGCGTTGTGCGCTGCCGCGGCCCGGAAGTCAAGGTCGCGAAAGGCAGGGTCAAGGTGGGGACGCCTCGCCGAGGCGTCCGCGCGACCAGGCCTATGCGGCAACGCAAGCGGACGGCTCGGCGAGCCGTCCCTACCCGCGGAGCACCGCGTCAAATTCCACCGGCAACGGCGCGCTCGCGACAAACCGGTGGGAGCGTCCGACCCACTGATATTCGAAAGCCGTGGTCTGCGAATGCAGGAAGAGACGCTTGGTCCCGGCCGTCTTGGCAAAGGCCCGGTTCAGCTTGAAATCACCGTAGGTGGCGTCGCCCACGATCGGCAGATGCCGCCGGGCGCATTGCACGCGCAGCTGGTGGCTGCGGCCGGTGCGCGGGGCGAGTTCGAGCAGGGCCAGCGGCGCCACCGGGCCCGGCGCGCTGCGCAGCACGGTCATGGCGCATTCCGCCGGGATGTTGCCGCCTCCGCCGGTGCGGATCCGACCGCCCTGTTTCTGGACGGCGAGGCGATCCTGCCAGACATCGCGCGTGACGTTGGGACGTCCGAACACCAGCGCGGCATACCGCTTGTCGATGTGCTGACGGCGAAACTGCGCCCGGATGTGCTCCGCCAGTTCCGCGCTGGTCGCCAGCAGGATCACGCCCGAGGTCGCGGAATCGAGACGGTTGAGCAGCCAGAGCTGATGAGTAGCGCCGCCTTCGGCTTCGGGCCAGGTGTAAACCTCGCCGTTGAGCGCATAGCTGGCGGTGAGCAGCGAGCGCTTCTCCTCCCCGGGCCGGTTGGGATGCGAGAGGACGCCGGCGGGCTTGTTGAGCGCCACCAGGCCGTTGGCGTCCATGGTCAGAATCTCGACCCCGCGGCCCAGCGGGGTGGCGCGGCGCAGCGCTGCCTCGTCGAGCGCCACGGTCAGTAGTGGAAAGTGAAGGTGATTTCCGTGCTCTCCCCGAGCACGACCACCATTTCGTCCGACCACGCGCCGTAGCCCTCACTGTAGCGCGACGGCGCCGCAATCGCCTCGACCGCGGTGCCGTTCCAGAGGTGGCCGGCATTGCCCTCCACGTTGAGGATCGTGACCTTGCCGTCCTTGTGCAGGGCAAACTTCACCTGCACCTTGCTCCCATCGAGCGGGAAGCCGAGCCGGCGCTGGATCTTGCCGCGAATGTCGTTGTTCCACTCCTGGTCGACGATCTCGATCAACCGACTCAGGTATTCGCCGTAGACGGTCTTGAGGGCGTTGTGCGCGATGACACCCATGCGGGCCGTGCCGTTGACCCGGTTGGCGAGGAACGTCGGCCGGTTTTGCGCGCTGGAGAGCACCGGGCGCGGTGCCGGCCGGTTGGGATTGGGCCGAAAATATACGCCCTGGCCGCTGTCACTGGCCTGCTCGGGATCCTCGATGCCCTCGACGGGCTCATCGACATCGGCGGTGTTGTTGGCGCGTTCCGCTATGTTGGTGCCAAAGCCTTCGGGGTTGTCACCCTGAATCACCTCCTCGCCGGCCAGCGGGTTCTGGGCGAGCGCGGGTTCGGCTGCCTCCTCGGTTGATTCGGTTTCCTCCGGCGGCTGCACGGCCGGCGGCGTGGGCGGCACGGGAGGAACGTATTCCTCGCGCGAGCCGGTGACGATGGCAGTGTTGTCGATGTCCTCCTCGCCCTCGGTCGACGGCATGTCGCCTTCCTCCGCCGCGGGTTCAGGCTGAGCAAGCTGCTGGTCGCGGTCACCGAAATTGATCGTCTCGTCCGGTTTGTTCTCCGGGGCGTCGGGGTTCGTTTCGACGAAGCGCTGCGGGGGTGGCGGCACCTCGTCGACCATCTGGATGTCGAACAGCCGATACGGGTCCTCCTCACGGTTGGCCGCGGCGAATTCCACCTCCGCGAGGAAATGCTCCTGAATGCGCGGCGCCAGCCACAGCAGGAAGAGGTGGGCCAGCACGGTACCCGCCAGACCGATCTGAATCGATTTGTCCCGTCGTGGTCCCCGCACCCACGACGGCCGGCGGCGGCGCGGCGCCCGCGAAGCAGAACGGGAGGAATACGGTTCGATGGCCATGCGGCGAAGAAGGTCAGTCAGCCCAACAGACCCAGCTCCGTCAAAATATGTTTCGTTTGCTCCAGCGGCAGGCCGATGATGTTGCTCAAGGAACCCTCCTGCCGGGCGATGATCAGCTCGCCGTGCTCCTGAATCGCGTAACCCCCGGCTTTGTCCAGGGTGTGCACGGCCGCGAGGTACGCTTCGATCAGCGCTTCATCCAACGGCTTGAAGGTCACGTCACTGGCCACGCCCTCATCGCGCCGGAGGCCGGTTTCGGCGCAACGGAAAGCCAGCCCGGTGAACACGGTGTGGGTGCGCCCGCTGAGCCGGCGCAGCATCGCACGGGCCTCGGCCGGGTCGGCGGGTTTGTTGAGCGCGTGGCCCTCGAGGTAAACCGTGGTGTCGGCCCCCAGCACCATGGCCTCGGGCCGCCACTGCGCCACCCAGTCGGCCTTCAGGGCCGCGTTGTGCGCGACCATCTCGCGCGGGTCGGTGGCCGGGTCCTGGTGCTCCACCACCTCGGCGGTCACAACCTCAAACGGCACCCCCAGCGTGGCCAGCAGCTCGCGGCGGCGCGGCGAAGCCGAAGCCAGAATGAGCGGTCGGGACGCGCTCACGGTGCCTGCTCGAGCAGGACATCGCGCACGTCGCCGGTGGCCCGAGCGAGCTCCAACCGGCTCAGGTTGTATTGGTAGGTGGCCTCCAGCAAATTGTCACTCGCCACCGCCAGCCGGTTCTGTGCCTCGATGATCTCCCGGTTGTCAGCCGCGCCCTGCTCGAAACGGATCTGCGCCAGGCGCAATTCATCCTCGGCCAGTGACAGGCTGGTCTGCGCTACATCGACCTGAGCCCGGCGGGAGCTGGTGTTCTGCACGGCCAGCCGCACCTCGGCGCCAATGGCCAGTTCAAGATCGTGTTGCCGCAGCGTCTGGGCCTGGCGCCGCGACATCGCGAGTCGGGTCAGGGAAGCCGTGCGCTGGGCGTCGAATACCGGCATGCTCAGCGCCAGCGCGCCTGACCAGACCTCGGCATCGCGGCCGTCAAAGGCGCGGGCGGAGGCGCGACCATATTGGCCGGTCAGGGCCAGGCTCGGCAGGCGGTTGAACTTGGCGGCCCGCACTTCGAGTTCGTTCTGTTCCAGCTGGCGGGTGCTTTGCTGCAGGTCGGGGCGTTGGGCGAAGGCGGTTTCCTCCAGGCTCACATTAAAGGGCTGCGGGTCCACCAGGCGGGCCGAGAACGGGGCCAGGGAGATCGACTGTTCGGGCGACAGACCGAGCAGTCGCTGGAAACGCAGCTCGGACGCGCGCACCTCGGTCTGCTGCTGCAGGCGGGCCTGCTGGGCGATGGCCAGCTGGGCCTGCGCCCGGGTGACATCGATCTGGGTCGCCACCCCGGCATCGCGCTGGCGGGTGGCCAGCTGCAACAAGGCCTGCGCCCGGGCGATGTTGGCATCGATCAATTCCAACCGCGCCAGATTGCGCCGATGCTGCAGATAAACCGTGGCCACGGCGGCCCGGATGGTTTCCAGGGTGGCAGCCGCGCCGAGCTCGGCGACGTCGACGCTGACCTTGGACGCCTGGTAGGCGGCCAGGACCTGCGGATCCAGCAGGTTCAACCGGGCACTCACGTTCATGTCGAACCGGTCGGTGATGCCCGCCACGGTGACATTGGAGCCAAACGAGGCCGACTGGGCGCGGCGCTGGGTGGCGTTGAACGTGACATCAGGCAGCAGATTGGCCCGGGATTGCTTGGAGGCCTCGATCGCCTGCTGCACCGTTTCCCGGCTGAGCAGCGCGTTGAGATTCGACTCCTCCACGGCGCCCAAGGCCGCGGCGAGGTCATAGGCGACCCCGGCTGGCTGGGCCAATCCGGTCGATACGAGCGAAATTCCCAGCAGGAGGGGAAGCGCACGAACTGGGGAACGAACTAAGCGGGGGAATCTCGACAGAGGCATGGGCAAGCCGGAGCAATAGCCTGCCGAGCGCGGGGCGCAAGCCATGCCACCATCGGCCTAGTAGAGGTTCACCGACACCGCCTTGCCTATTGTCAGCCACCGTCACGGTCGTCACGGTGCCGCCATTACGTCCCATGCGCATCGGCCTGGCCCAAATCAACACCATCGTCGGCGACCTGACCGGCAATCGCGAACGCATCCTCGCCGCCTACCACAATCTTGTGGGCCGGGGCGCCGAACTCATCGTCTTCCCGGAGCTGGCGGTCTGTGGTTATCCGCCGCGTGACCTGCTGTTCAAACGGCGGTTCGGCGACGACGTCGAAGGCACCCTGCTGGAGATCGCCGCCGCCACCGGCGAGGTGCCGGCCCTGATTGGCACCATCGAGCGCAATCCGTCGTCCGACGGGCGGCCGTTTCACAATGCCGCGGCCCTGTGCCAGCACGGTGCGGTGCAGGGCCTGGCCCGCAAATGCCTCCTGCCCACCTACGACGTGTTCGACGAGGACCGTTACTTCGAGCCGGTGGCGCTGCCGACCATCTTTGAATTCAACGGCCGCCAGATCGGCATCACCATTTGCGAGGACATCTGGGCCAAGACCGAGATCATCACGCGCTCGCTGCACCGCTTCGACCCGGTCGACTGGCTGGCCGAGCAAAAGCTGCACCTGATGATCAATCTGTCCGCGAGCCCCTGGCACCACGGCAAGAACGCCGTGCGCCAGCAACTCGCCACCGATGCCGCCCAGGCGCTCAAGTGCCCGGTGGTCTATCTGAATGCCGTCGGCGGCAACGACGAACTCGTCTTCGACGGGCGCTCGCTGGTGGCCCGGGCCGATGGGTCCCTCCTGGCCGGCCTGCCCGCGTTTCGCGAGGCCGGCGAGATCGTCGACGTCGGCCCGCCGCCCGCCGGCGAGTCCGACACCCCGACGTTTGCGCCCAGTTTCGACCAGGAGGACCTCGCGGACATTCACGACGCGCTCGTGCTCGGCCTCCGCGACTATGCGCACAAGTCCGGCTTCAAGCGTGCCCTCGTCGCGCTTAGCGGCGGGATCGATTCGGCGGTCGTGGCCGTGCTCGCCGCCGAGGCGTTCGGGCCGGAGAATGTGCACGGCGTCTCCCTGCCCTCTGCCATTTCGTCGGAGCACTCCAAGGACGATGCCCGCAGCCTCGCCGCTAATCTCGGCATCGCGTTCGACACCATCGCCATCGCCGAAGCGGTGGCGGAGTGTGAGTCGGCGCTCGGCCCCCTGTTCACCGGCCGCCCGCGCGATGTGACGGAGGAAAACATCCAGGCCCGCGTGCGCGGGGTGCTGATGATGGCGTTGTCCAACAAGTTCGGCGCCCTGCTCCTCAGCACCGGCAACAAGAGCGAGATCGCGGTGGGCTACTGCACCCTTTACGGCGACATGTGCGGCGGCCTCGCGGTGATTTCCGACCTGTTCAAGACGCAGGTCTACGCCTTGTCCAAGTGGATGAATCGGGAACGCGAGATCATTCCCTGGAACACCATCGAAAAGCCGCCGAGTGCCGAGCTGCGGCCCGATCAGAAGGACCAGGACAGCCTGCCACCCTACGACGTGCTGGATGCCATTCTGCGCGGCTACGTCGAGGAAGGCATGTCGCGACGCGATCTGGTGCGCGCCGGCTTCGACGAAGCCGTCGTCAACGACGTGGTGCGCAAGGTCGATCTCAACGAATACAAGCGCAAGCAGATGGCCCCCGGCCTGAAGATCACCCCCCTCGCCTTCGGCGTCGGCCGCCGCATCCCCATCGTGCAGAAATACGTGAACTGATTTTCCCCATGTTATCCGAATCCCTCTTTGAACGCGCCAAGCAGCTGATCCCGGGCGGGGTCAATTCACCGGTCCGGGCCTTTCGCTCGGTCGGCGGCGCCCCGTTTTTCGTCAAGGCCGCCGCCGGCGCCACCCTCACCACCGCAGACGACCGTGAGTTGATCGACTTCGTGTGCACCTGGGGCCCCGCCATCCACGGCCACAACCATCCGGTCATCCGCGAGGCCATCGCCGAAGCGCTCAACCACGGCACCTCGTTCGGCACGCCCAATCCCTACGAAGTCGAGATGGCGGAGCTGATCACGCGCTTCGTACCGTCGATCAAGAAGGTGCGCATGTGCAACAGCGGCACCGAGGCCACCATGTCGGCCATCCGCTTGGCCCGCGGGTTCACCGGCCGCGACAAGATCATCAAATTCGCCGGCTGCTACCACGGCCACTCCGACTCGCTGCTGATCAAGGCCGGTTCCGGCGCGCTGACCCACGGCAACCCCGACAGCGCGGGTGTGCCCGCGTCCTTTGCGCGGGAAACGGTGGTGCTGCCCTTCAACGACCGCAGCGCGGTCCAGGCGGCCTTCGCCGCCAACCCCGGCCAGATCGCCGGCATCATTCTCGAACCCTATCCGGCCAACGTTGGCCTTATCATCCCCGACAGCGGCTACCTGACGTTCCTCCGCGAAGTCTGCACCCAGGAAGGCGCCGTGCTCATCTTCGACGAGGTCATGACCGGTTTTCGCCTCGCGAAGGGCGGCGTGCAGGAACTTGAGGGCATCACGCCTGATCTCACTACCCTCGGCAAAATCATCGGCGGCGGCCTCCCGGTCGGCGCCTTTGGCGGCCGGACCGACATCATGGACTGCCTCGCCCCCCTCGGACCCGTTTATCAGGCGGGCACCCTCAGCGGCAACCCCCTGGCCATGGCCGCGGGCATCGCGGCGTTAAAACTCCTCGAGAGCGAAGGCACCTACGAGCGCCTGGCGCGGCTGGGAGCGCAGGTGCGCGACGCGGTCAGCGCCGCCTGGTCCGCCGCCGGCATCGCGGCCCAGGTGCCGCAGGTCGGCTCGATGTGGTGCTCGTACCTGACCGACCAGCCGGTGCGCGACTTTGCCACCGCCCAGACCACCGATGCCGCGCTGTTCGGCCGTTTCTTTAAAAATTGCCTCGAAGCCGGCGTCTACTTGCCACCGAGCGCCTATGAGGCTTGTTTCCTCAGCACTGCCCACGAAGGCGCGGTTGTGGACCGTGCCTGCGAAATCATGACCGAAGCCATCCGCCGCCTGTGATCCGCCCCCGTTCCCTCGTACGTCTCGTCCCGCTGCTGACCACGCTCGCCACGCTGGCGACGATCAATGCGGCCGAGACAACGCGGGAACGACCGACCGGCCTGCCCACCCTGCCCCTAGCCGAGTTGCAGCCCGGCATGAAGGGCGAAGTCTGGACGGGCTGCCAAGGCTACGAGGCGGGGCCGTTCGAGGTCGAGGTGACCGGCGTGATCGAGAACTCCCTCGGTCCCGGCAAGTCGATGATCCTGTGCCAGCTCACCGACCCGCGCGTGCAGAACATGGGGGCGGTCGCCGGCATGAGCGGCAGCCCGCTCTACATCGAGGGCCGCCTCGCCGGCGCCCTGTCCTACCAGGTGCAACGCTTCGAAACCGTGCGCTACGCGGGGTTCACCCCGATTGACGATCTGTTGGAAGTGCGCCGCATCGCCCTGGACGGCGAACTCCCGGTCATGGACGGAGGCGAAACGATGCCGGCCGGCCAACCGGCCCGACCGATGGATACCGCCGGGGGCAGTTTGCACGGCCTCGTCCCGTTGGCTCCCGTGTTCACCTTCGGCGGTCTCTCGCCCAACGTGGCCGCCCTCTTCAGCGCCCCGTTTGCCGAACTGGGCGTGCAGACCACCTCGCTGGGCGGAGCCATGACGCCCGGCCGGCCCCACCCGGAAGGCGAACCCGTCACCCTGCAACCGGGTCAGGCGGTCGGCGCCGCGCTGGCGGTCGGCGACATCACCCTCGCGGGCACCGGCACCGTTTCCCATGTGGACGGCAACCGTATCCTCGCGTTCGGCCATCCCCTGATGGGGCTGGGCACGGTCGAGGTGCCCATGACCGCGGCTGAAATCGTGACCATCCTGCCGTCGAATCTGAGTTCGTTCAAAATCTCCAACACCGGGGGCGTGATCGGCACGGTGCGCCAGGACCGACTGTCGGCGATCTACGGCGAAATGGGCACCGGACCAACGCTGCTGCCGATCACGGTCAACACGCCGGAACGCTCACTGCACTTCGCCACCGTCAAACACCCCCGCCTCACTCCGCTCGTGACCGCCAGCGGCTTGAGCCAGGCGGTGCTCGGCACCAACGCGGCGGGACTCGCCGAAGGCTTCCGCATCGCGATGCAGGCCACCTTTCCGGACGGGCAGTCGCTTGAGCTGACCCGCCTCTTTGCCGGCCCCAAGGCCTTTGAGGGCGGACTGGAAGCCCTCGTCCGCGATCTCACCACCTGGCTGCTCAACCCCGTGGAGGAAGTGTTTCCCGACCAGGTCACCTTTGACGTCGAACCGCTGGCGGTCAGCCCGATCGCCAGTCTGGACAACGTGCAGGTCTCCCACCGCGAGATCGCGCCCGGCGAAGCGGTGCGCGTCACGCTCGGCCTGCGCGACTTTCAATCGCAGCCCCTCCGTGAGCAGATTGTGATTCCCACGTCTCCCGACTGGGCCGGCAAGCCACTGGAAATCGTCATCGCCGGCGGGGAGGCGTTCGACCTGCTGACCGGGGGGCAGAAATCCTATCCGGTCAGCCAGATCCGCGACTTCAACGCCTACCTCGACGCGGTGCGGGCCAAGCGGCGGACCGACGGTCTCTACATCGCCGTGGTGACCAACTCGACCTTGTTCCTCGATCAGACCAGCTCGACCCTGGAGCTGCCCGGCTCGTTCGCCCGCGTGGCCCAGCAGGCCGACAAGGCCCGTTTTACCGAGAAGCAGACTCGTGAAGTGCTGTGGGAAACCCACGTGCTGCCGGACCGGATCATTCCCGACATCGTGCGCGAGAGCCTGCGCATTTCCGACTGACGCGCACCGCTGCCACCGGTGCCAACTGCCCCGCGCTTACCGCCGCTTATGCGAATCTTCCGCCGACCCATCGTCCCCGTCGCCCTCATCGCCCTGACCTTGGGCAGCCAAGCGGTCGCCCAGCCGCTCTCGCAGGATTACGGCATCAACTTCTTCCTGGATGTACCGTCGCGTAACCTGACCGGGCTCGCCACCCGCTCGGACGGCCGCCTGGTAGTTGGACCCTACCTGTATCCGTTGGCGGGCGAGCTGACGGCCGATCTCCTGTGGGACCTGGTGGAGCTGCCGGATGGCGGGTGGCTCGTCGCCACGGGGCCGACTGGAGAGATCCACGAACTGACCATCAACGCCGAGACACGGACCTTCACCAGCCAGCTCTGGGCCCAGCTCGACAACGGCCAGGTGTTCAAACTCGCTCCCTTGCCCGACGGGCGCGTCGTCGCCGGAACCTCGCCGGAGGGCAAGGTGTATCTCCTCGATCGGACCGGCACCGTGCTCGTCCGCGCCGCCCTGCCGGTCGACTCGGTCTTTGACCTGCTGCCCCTCGACGATGGCAGCGTGTTGCTGGCCACCGGCAATCCGGGCCGCATCTACCGTCTCGATGTGGCAGCCTGGGTGGCCGCGGATACCCCGGATACCGAACCAGCCGACGACGCCTTGCCGATCGGTTTCACTGAATTCGGCCGGGTGCGTGATCGCAACGTGCGGCGTCTGGCGCTTGCCACGGATGGCCGGATTCTGGCCGGGTCCGCGCCCGATGGGATGCTCTACCGCTTCACCGCAACCGGCGGCGAGCCCGAGGTGCTGTTCGAGGACAACCGCGCCGAAATCACCGACATCAGCGTGGCCGCCAATGGCGATGTCTACGCCGCCGTGGTGGCCAGCGGCACTCCCGGCACGACCCGGATCATTCAGACCACGAACCTCAATCCCGACCCGGATGAGGATGCCGGCAAAGAACCGGAGCCGGTGCCGATGATCATCAGCCCCAACCCGCCCAGCACCTTCTCGGGCCGGAGCTCCGTGTTGTATTTGCCGGGTGGTGACGGCCTCGCCGAAACCGTGGTCTCGCGGGGAGACCTGGCCATCTACCGCCTGCTCGAACAAACGGACGGAACACTGCTGATCGCCGGGGGCGAAGACGGCGACCTCGTCGGTTATGATCCGCGCAACCGGCGTTCACTCACCTACGGGGGCAGCCCGTCGGCGCAGATCACCGACCTCGCACCGCTGACCAAGGACGGTCCCGTGGTGGCCCTGCTCAACAATCCGACCGGTTTGGCCCTGATTGACTACCAGGGTGACAGCCCCCGGCAGGCTCGCACGCGGCGACTCGATCTGCGGGAACCGGGGCGCATCGGCGCCGTGCGCTTCAACCGCCTGCGGGAGGTGGCTGAAGCGGACCTGCAGATTTCACTCCGCGCCAACCGCGGCAGTGACGAACGCGAGGGCTGGACCCCCTGGACCCAGACGGTCAACGACCGCGGAGCCTGGACCGCTCCCGGCCTCCTGGGCCGCTATGCGGAAATGCGCATCGAGCTGCCGGCCGCGATCGCGGCCGACGGCCAACTCGACAATGCCCGCATTTTCCATCTGCCGCAAAACCGCCGGCCGGTCCTGCAGGCCTTTCGCATCCTCTCACCCAATTTCTCGCTCATCGAGCGCCCCCAGCCGAATCAACCCGCCGTCAGCACCCTGGGGCAAGTCATCGGCATCCCGGCCCCGACCGCCAACACCACGAACAACAACAACGGCAACGACAACCGTACGGCCAACGCCCTGCTGGCCAGCCAGGTGGTGCCCGATCCCGGCATGCAGATCGTGACCTGGACCATCAACGATCCGGACGGCGACGCCCTCCTCGCCACGTTCTCGATCCGCCGCGATGATGCGGCCACCTGGACGGACCTTGTGGTCGATTCGCCGGAAGCCTGGCTGCAATTCGACCGCCGCGGGTTCGCCGACGGGATCTACTTCACGCGGCTCACCGTGCGCGAGACCGCCCCGCGGATCGCCGCGGATCGTTTCGAGATCACATTCGAGGCCGACGACCTGGTGATCGACCACACACCGCCCCGCATCACCGCGGCCACGGTCGAAGCGACCCCCGAGGGCTGGCGGGTGCAGGTCACGGGCGAGGACGCGCTGTCGATTCTCGCCGGAGCCGATTTCATGTTCAACAATGGCTACCGTCTGACGGTGGAGCAGCCCGCTGATGGCATTCGCGACGGGCAGGTCGAAACCTTCGCGGTGGATGTCCCGCTGGCGCGCACGGGCACGGCCACCGCGGTGGAAATCCAATTGCACGACACCACGGGCAACCGCGCCGTGACCCGCGTCATGCTAGCTCGCTGAGCGGGATGCGCGCCACGCATCACGACTGACCCGGAGCACGCGGCGGGCGGAGATGCGCACCCGCAGCCAGCGACGCAGGGCACCGCGATTCATGGGATGATGCCGGTAGGCGGTGATCGCGGTGAGTACATCCTCCTGTGACCGGCAGCTGCCGGTGTCCTTCACCGCCTCAACATCCGCCGTGAACCAGGGCTGCCGCAGCAACCGGGATATCCACAACCAGGGTCTCGCCTGCGGATAACAGACCTCGGCCAGAAATCGTTTCTGAAACTGATCCCGGTTTATCCGCCGCAGGGTGCAATAGCAGTCAGCCAGGGTCGGCCGTTGCGCCTCGGGAATAGAATCTTCTACCCGTTCGGATAGGGTCATTTGGATATTAGGCCAAAATTCGAGGCCTGCGAAAAACTCACAATCATCGGAGGTCGCCTCCTTGTTCAGGGCGCGGAGCGCGTGACCAAACCCAACTCGGCCGCGAGACGGGCCAGCTGGGCGACCCGATGCAGTCCGGTTTTCCGCATCAGGTTGGTGCGGTGATTGACGATCGTGTGCGCGCTCAGACCGAGCCGCTCGGCGATCTCCTTCGAACTCATGCCTTCCGCCAGCATCGTGAGCACCGAGCGCTCGCGGGGGGTCAATTCAACACTGCTGCTGTGCCCACTGCGTCGCTCCATCACAACTTGACGCACGTATTCGCTCGCAGCCGGTGAGTAGTAGGGCCGATCCAACGCGGCCGACTGCAGCGCTTTCTTCAATTCAACCAAAGGCGCGCCCTTGTCGACGATGACCACCACTCCGGCGGACAGAGCCTGGCGAACATTGGCCACGGTCAAATTGCCCGAGAAAATCAGATAGCGCACTTTCGGGCAGGTCTTTGCCAGCTCATCGATCAAGCGCAGGCCGGACACCCCCTGCTCCAGAATCAGGTCAAGGATGACAAGGTCCGGCTGATGCAACAGCACCTGCTCCTTGGCCTCCTGAATATTGGAAACCTGCGAGGTGACCTCAAACCCCGGCAACTCGCGAATGTAGTGACCCACCATCTCCGCCAACGACACGTGGTCGTCGACCACCATGACAGATTGGGTCGCAGGTCGCACCATGGGAGACAAGATTCCGGACATGCCCGGAGGTAATACACCTTACCCGCATGTGACTATTAAATCCGTCAACGGACCCAAAAAATAGGGCTAATATCCCAATCGAAATTAGATAGGCAGTGCTATCACGCTAGGTCCGTTCAGGTTGGGACTATCCATTTGCAATAATACTAGGCCCGGGGATGAAACTTGGCGTGGACCTCCTTAAGGCGACCGATGCTCACATGGGTATATATCTGGGTAGTCGCCAGGTTCGCGTGGCCCAACAGCTCCTGTACCAGTCGAAGATCGGCGCCCGCGTTGAGCAAATGAGTGGCATAGCTGTGACGCAGCTTATGGGGCGTCAAATCCAGGGGCAGCTCCGCCAGGGCAAGATATCGCTTCAGCCTACGTTGCACCTCGCGCACGCCCAATCGGGCATGGTGCCGATCAACCAGTACGGGATCATCATGTCCCGACTGGGGAGCAAACTCGGTCCGCCACTTCTCCAGCACCGCGGCGCCCACGCGTCCGAGTGGACACAGACGCTCCTTGCCCCCCTTGCCCATCACCCGGGCGCTGCCGGTGGCGCGCTCGATGTCCCCAAAGTTAAGCCCCACCAATTCACTCACCCGCAGGCCGCCGCCGTAGAGCAGCTCCATCATCAGACGGTCGCGCCAGGCGGTGAAGGGATCGAGGGCCTCGTTCTCCAGCAGCCGCAGCGGACCGAGGAGCAGGCGGCGCATCTGGTCTTCGGTCAAAAACTGCGGCAACCGCTTCTCCAGCTTCGGCAGCGGCACGCCGGTGAAGGGATTGCGCTGCAGGGTGCCCCGCGTCGTCCAATAGCGGAAAAACGAGCGCAGGCCCGACACGTGCAGGTGCAGGGTGCGGCGATCGAAACGCCGCTGGCCCTCGATCACGAAGTCACGCATCTCACGCCGCCCCAGCGCGTCCATCTCCCGATCCCCCCAGCCGCCGTGTCGCAGCCACGCGCGAAAATCTCGCACCGCATGCCGGTAGTTGCGCACCGTGCGCACGGAATAACGCCGCTCCTTCGCCAGCCAGTCACAGAATGGCTCGAGCCACGTGCGTTCCCACGCCGCTTCAGCCGCAGCCTCGTCGGGCGACATGGCTTCAGGAGGAGGCGGCTTCGGTTTCGACATCACGCATCACCTGGTCCGCCGTTTGGCGGGCAACACCCTCCGGATCCCAGCCGCGCTCGCGGGCGGCGGCACATAACAGAAATAGACGGCGGCCCAGTTCCGCCTCATCCAATTCGGTCGCCAGTCGGCTGACCTCGGCCGCATCGACCGACGCCGGCATGGGCAGGTCGTGCTTGCGGATCTGTTTCCACACCGCCTCGGCATACATCAGCGCCGGCAACCGCGGCGGCATGGGCTTGAACAAGCCGGCTTGGACGGGGCCGTTCTTTTTCTCCGCCGCCTTGATCTCCTCCCACTTGGTGATCACCTGCCCGGCGGTGTCGAGCCGCGCCTCGTCGCCAAACACGTGCGGGTGCCGTCGCACCAGCTTCTCATTCACCTCACGGGCCACGTCATCGAGGTCGAAAGCCCCGGTCTCCGACGCAATCTGAGCGTGAAAATAGACCTGAATGAGCACATCGCCCAGCTCCTCCCGCATGTGCGGCAGGTCACCGCGATCGATGGTGTCGATCAGTTCGCTGACCTCGTCGATCAGGCAGCGGACGAGCGACGCATGCGTCTGTTCCTGATCCCAGGGGCACCCCCCCGGCCCGCGCAGGCGGGCGATCGTTTCGCGCAATTCGTGCAAGGCGCTCATCCCGGCCAGAGAAACCACGAACCGGCGGATGCATACGAGAGAAAACCGTTCGCCGGTCCGGTTTCAGGCTGCGAAATCCGGTCTCGTTTTCACCCGCCACGTGTGTTTCGTCGTTCGTTCCCCATGTCCGACAAACTCACCGAAATCATGGCCTGGAAACGGCGCGAAATCGCCGGCGCCGTCCGCGAGGTTCCGCTGGCCGAGCTGCGCGACCTCGATGCCGCGCTGCCCCCGGTGCCGTCGTTTGCCCGGGCTTTGCGCCGGACGGACGGGGCGTTGGCGGTGATTGCCGAGATCAAGCGTCGCTCCCCCTCCGCCGGGGTGATCGCGGAGGGCATCGCCGCCCCCGCCCAGGCCCTGCGCTATCAGGCGGCCGGCGCGGACGCCCTGTCGGTGCTGACGGACGAAAAGTATTTCGGCGGCACGTTGGCCGACCTGCGCGGCGTGGTGGAACAATGGCGCGATCATCCGCCGGCGGTACCGGCTCTGCGCAAAGATTTCATGGTCCATCCGATCCAGGTGCGGGAGGCCCGCGAGGCCGGGGCCAGTGCGATACTCATCATCGTGCGGGCGCTCGAGGACGCTGAAATCGCCAGCCTTTTCAAGGCCGCATCGGCCGCCGGTCTGGACGCGTTGTTCGAGGTGCACACCGCAGCTGAGTTGGAGCGCGCGATCCGCCACGAAGCCCGCCTCATCGGCGTGAACAATCGTGACCTGGCCATTTTCAAGACCGACCTCGCGCTCAGCGAGCGGCTGATTCCGCAATTCCCCGCTGAGGTGATCGCGATCAGTGAAAGTGGCATTCACACCGCGGCGGACGCCGCGCGCGCCAAGGCCTGTGGTGCCCACGCCGTGCTGGTCGGCGAGTCGCTGATGAAGGCGGCCGACCCGGCTGCGTTGTTGGGCTCATTTCGCTGAAATCCGGCCCATAAAAATGCGGACCCGGAATCGGGTCCGCTTGGGATAAAGGGGCGCGGAGCGGGGCTTCAGGCCGACTTGGGCTGGAACAGGTGCACGTCGCGCTGAGGATAAGGGGTCGAGCAACCGGCGGCCTCGAGTTCCACCTTCAGACGTTCGGTGATATCCATCTTGGTCGTAAGGAAATCGGGTGAATTGACCCAGAACCAGACCACGATGTTCACGCTACTCTCGCCCAGTTCCATGACTCCGACGATGGCAGCCGGTTCTTCAAGAATGCGTTCATCGCTCTTAAGCACCCTCCAGATGGTGTCCTTGGCGACCTTGAGGTCGTCGTCGTAACTGACCCCCATCGTGAGGTCGATGCGGCGGGTTGTCTTGGTGGAAAAATTGGTGATGGTGCCGCCGGTGATCTGCGCATTGGGCACGATGACCGCCTGGTTCTGCGGTGTGCGGAGGTTGGAGTTAAAGATGCTGATCTCTTCAACGATGCCCGTGATTCCGCCGGCGTCGATGAAGTCGCCCACTTTGAACGGCCGGAAAATAATGATCATCATACCGGAGGCGAAGTTCGCCAGGGAGCCCTGCAATGCCAGACCGACGGCGAGACCGGCGTCGCCCAGAATGGCCACCAGGGAAGTTGTCTCGATGCCGAGTTTCTCGAGCGTCGCCATGACGACCACGGCGAGCATGAGCACGTTGGCGATCTTCGAGAGAAACCCGGCCAGGGTATCCTCCATTTTGGCCTTCACTAAGGCCTGGCGGATCAACTTGGTGAGAAACCGGGCGACCATGCGACCGATGACAAAGATGGCCAGAGCCATCAGGATGCGGAGGCCCCAATCGATGCCATTCACGGCGAGCCAATCATTGACCTTGTCGAGAGCAGTTTGAGTTTCGTCCATAGTAAGGTGAGCTGAAAATCTTCCGGGAGAAGTGGGCGAATCATCACCCCCGCCGGGAACCGTTTGACGCCTTCAATCTCTCCAGCTTGGACTGCAGGTGTCAATGCCCCTGACCCTTTCGCAAACCCAGGACCTCCTGCGATCGCTGGGCCACTCGCCCCGCAAACAATTGGGGCAAAACTATCTGGTCGACGGCAACATCGTGCGCAAATCGCTCGAGCTGGGCGGGGTTGGCGCGGGTGACGTGGTGGTCGAGGTCGGCCCCGGCCTGGGCACCCTGACCGGCACGCTGCTGGAAGCCGGCGCCCGGGTCTGGGCCATCGAGCACGATGCCACCATGGCCGCGCACCTGCGGCGACATTTCACCGCAGCCCTGGGCGACTCGCTGTATCTGCAGGAAGGTGACGCCCTCGACGATCCCCTGGCCGGACTGCCCGTCGCTATCGCGACCGGGGGTTTCAAGATCATTGCCAACCTCCCCTACGCGATCAGCACGCCCTGGATGGATGCCGTGCTGCAGGGGCCCCTGCCTGACCGCATGGTCCTCATGCTGCAGCTGGAGGCGGCGCAGCGGTACCGCGCCGCGCCCGGCACCAAGCAGTTCGGGGCCATCTCGATCTTTCTGCAGTCTGCCTACCGCATCGCTCCGGGCCACAAGGTCGCGCGTTCCTGCTTTTTCCCCGCCCCCGATGTCGACAGCTACCTCCTGCACCTGGAGCGGCTGGAAACACCGTTTCGGTTCACGGCTGATGTCCGGCAATTGATCCGCGGCTGCTTCCAACAACGCCGCAAGCAGATCGCCGCCCTGCTGCGCGGCCGGCTGCCCGACGACGGGGCGGCCTGGATAACTTCACTGGCGGAACACGGCCTGAATGGCCAGGCCCGCCCGGAGATGATTCCCTTCGCCGCCTGGCAACGCCTCGCGGCGGCTTGAATCGCGCCCGCTTCTGACTCAGGTTACCGCTTCCGATGCGCGCGACTGGTCCACTCCCCTGGCTGATGTTCCTCGTGACGGTCGGTGCCACGCTCCCCGCACAGGATAATCCGCCCCTGCACGGCGCGGTGACCGACGGCACCTACCGGTCAGCGACCGGCGAATTTTCCGTGCGCGTCCCCGTGCTGCCCGAACTCGGCGGGGTCGTCACCGACACCCCGGAGGTGGTGACCTTTCATGATGACTTCAACGTGCACGCCTCGATCGCCTGCTTCGAGATGGACGCCACCCAGCGCTGGGAAGAGGACACCCGCGGCCGCCGCGAATACCTGATCTGGTTCTTTCAGCAATTCGTGCAGCACGACTTCAGCCAACGCTTCCCGGGCAGTCGGATCGAAAGCGCGCGCTACCTGCCCGACTATCAGGAGGGTGCCCTGCTGGTCTACAATCTCCTCCCGGGCGGGTCGATGTTCGCCACCGAGGCGAATTTCATCGGTTCGCCCGGATCAACTCCCGTCGCCAAACGCGGCAACCTGCTTTTCGTACACAACCGCCATCTGTACGTCCTCAGCGCCGAGCTCGCCGAAAAGGTTTTGCAGCCGCTCACCTACACCAAGACCGAGGCCGAGGAAAACGAGCTGCTGCGCGAGCGCCTGTTCAAACTCAAGGATCGGATGACCTTCACCGCCGCCCCTTCGCCATGAGTCGCCATGGTCTCGTGATCCACGGAGGCGCGGGCGTGATTATGCGGGACGAGATTTCCGCGGAACTGGAAACCGCCTACCGGTCCGCCCTGACCGCCGCCCTCACCGCCGGGTATGCGGTGCTCGACACCGGTGGCCCCGCCGTCGATGCGGTGGTGGCGGCTATCCAAGTGATGGAGGACAACCCGCTGTTCAACGCCGCCCACGGGGCCGTACTGAACAGTGAAGGCTTTTGCGAACTCGACGCCTCGATCATGGACGGTGCCACCCGCGCCGCCGGCTCCGCCGCGGGCATCGAACACATTCGCAATCCCATTCGGCTCGCCCGCGACATCATGCAGCGCAGCGAGCATGTGATGCTCGGCGGCAAAGGCGCCGAGCGGTTCGCCGAGGCCATCGGATACGACCTCGTGCCCAACACCTATTTCCAGACCGAGCGCCGACGCGATCAGCTGGAGCGAGCCAGGGAGCGCGAGCGGGTCCTTCGCACGGCCGAAGGCGACCGGCTGCGCTTCGTTTCCGTCGACGAGAACGACGACCTGCACCTCAAGAAATTCGGCACGGTCGGCTGCGCGGCGCTGGACCGGCACGGCAACCTTGCCGCCGGTACCTCCACCGGGGGGCTCACCAACAAGCAGTTCGGCCGTATCGGCGACTCGCCGATCGTGGGTGCCGGCACCTACGCGGACAACGCCACCTGCGCGGTCAGCGGCACCGGCCAGGGCGAATTTTTCATCCGCAGCGTGGTCGGACACGATATCGCCGCCCGCATGGCCTATGCCGGCCAATCGCTGACGGCAGCCGCCACGGCCACCATGGCGAGCGTCGTGGACCTCGGCGGCAGCGGCGGACTCATCGCCATCGACCGCACCGGCGCGGTGGCCACGCCCTTCAACACCCCCGGCATGCACCGGGGGTGGCGCCTGTCATCCGGCGAAGCCGTGATTGCGCTCTTCGGCGACGAGGCGCGAGGCTGACGTTCAGCAGTTGGCCAGGTCGCGCTGCGCCGGGAAAAGTTCGCGAAGCGCGAGACTGAGCCGGTCCTGCACATCCTGCAGCTTGGCGTAGCGGGCGTGACGTTTCTTGTCCGGCTTGACGCGTGTCGACTCGTCCTTGGCCACCACCTTGTCGGCCAGGGTGGCAATCGAGGCGTTGGGCCGGGTTTGCCGGGCCATGGCCCAGGCGGCCTGGATCGCGCCGCCCAGCGCCGCGCCTTCGTCCTCAACCATCGCGACCACCGGCAAGCCAAAGACATCGGCCATGATCTGGCGCCACACCTCCGACTTCGCACCACCGCCGGTAACCCGGATTTCCCGGGGTTTGATGCCGAGATCGGCGAGGCGACGCAGCCCGTAATTCATGCCCATCGTCACCCCCTCCATCGCGGAGCGGGCCAGATGGCCGGGCTTGAGCGTCTGTTGGTTCAACCCCAGGAACACGCCGGAGCCCGACGGCACGTTGGGCGTCCGCTCGCCTTCGAGATAGGGCAGCATGACGAGGCCACCGGCCCCGGCCGGCGCCGCCGCGACCGCATCGGCCAGCGCGTCGTGATCGTAGTGAAACAGCGCGCGCACCTGCTCGGTGACCGTGGTCACGTTCATGGTGCATAGCAGCGGCATCCAGCCACCGGTCGAACCGCAGAAGGCCGCGATCTCGCCTAACGGATCGACGATCGGCTCTTCGGCGTGGGCGTAGATGGTGCCGCTGGTGCCAAAGCTCGCCGTGACCACGCCTGGCTTCACATTGCCGGTGCCGATGGCGCCCATCATGTTGTCGCCGCCGCCGGCGGACACGATGACGTCAGCGAAGAAACCATACTTGGCCGCGATGTCGGCCCGCAGGGTCCCGACCACGGCATCGGAGGAGCTGAGCGGCGGCAGGTAGTCGATCAACTTCGGATCGATCGCCTTGATCACGGCCTGCGACCACTTGCGCTTGCGCACATCCATGAGCGCGGTGCCCGAGGCATCGCCGTATTCCATGAAATAAACGCCCGTCAGATAGAAATTCAGGTAATCGTGCGGCAACAGCACATGGCGCAGCTTGGCGTAGTTCTTGGGCTCGTGCCGCTTGAGCCAAAGGATCTTCGGGGCGGTGAAGCCGGGCAGGAACGCGAGGCCCGCCTTGCGAATGGCAGCCTTGGTGCCACCGAGCGCCTTGGTCAGGATCGCGCATTCCTCCTCCGTCGAGGTGTCGCACCACAGCTTGGCCGGACGAATGACTTCGCCGTCCTGGTCCAACGGCACAAAACCGTGTTGCTGGCCCGAGATGCCGATGCCCTTAACCCGGGTGCGATCGATCTGCGAGGCGACCGCGCCGATCGTGGTGTCGAGGGCGGCCACCCACTCCTGCGGGTGCTGCTCCATGTGGCCCACCGGCAGCCCGGTGATCAACCGGTGCGGAGCGCGGGCCTCGGCGACAACCTTCCCGGTGTCGAGATCGAGGGCGACCGCCTTGGTGGACTGGGTGCCGGAATCAATTCCAATGTAGATGCTCATGATCGTGGGTTAACAAAAGGGGACGGGTTTTATGAGTGAAGCGAACCGGGCTTGGACACAAAAAACCCACCGCCAAAAACGAAACTTTCAGGCCGGCGCTGTCCAGGCGTGCAACGCCGGCATGATCGCCGCCAGGCCCTTGTAGCCCGCCATGGGTGCGGGCATCGTGGTCAGCGCCCGGTGCAACCCGACCCGTGCCGCGGGACCATCCAGGATGGCGGTCAGCGGATGCAGGGCGACGCGGATCCCGAACAAAACCGCCCCGCTCACGGGCAGGACCGTCAGGATCTGGTG
>Ga0181601_10001231_pt1 | contig 21788 bp, 25 predicted proteins | sample 041ome_8_FD_133020 | JGI IMG/M metagenome (GOLD analysis project Ga0181601, IMG submission 133020) | Coastal salt marsh microbial communities from the Groves Creek Marsh, Skidaway Island, Georgia - 041407BS metaG (megahit assembly) | ecosystem: Environmental > Aquatic > Marine > Intertidal zone... | reverse complement strand
ACGTTTACGGAGACGTCATTCCGGGGTTCTATGGCGCCGGCAACGTCATTAGCAACCCGACAGGTAGTGTTTATGCAGGCGCGGGCGGCACATTGGGGCCGGCGCTGACTTTTGGTTATATCGCCGGTCAGTCGGTAGCTCGCTCGGAGACTCAATAGTGGCCCGCGTTTTGGTGTTGGGGGGAACCGGTGATCAGGGGCATCCGCTGATTACCTGATTGCTCGAGGCAGGCTTCAGCCTGTTTTGGGTAATCCGCCTGGTCCTACCAAAAGCTAAAAACCCGCCTTTAGTTGGGTTTTTTGGTTTTGGAGTGGTAGGTCCAGACGAGAACCACAGTTCGACAAATCTCGACCTGAGGACCTTATACGGAATAGCCGTCAACTTCCGGATGAGGGATCAGACAACTGTTTTCGGAGCCGGTCCTTCCTAACTTTACCGCTGGGGGTGCGCGGTAAATCTTCGACCAACTCGACGCGTTCTGGGATTTTTTGGCGAGCAAGTCCCTGTGCCTCGGTGAAAGCCGCTATGTCTTCCTGTGCGAGTCTCGCGCTCTCCGGGTGAAGAATAAGAAAAACGCACACCCCCTCCCCCAACCGCTCATGAGGCATAGACACCACGGCAGCCTCCTTAATTTCAGGGTGGAGATGAAGACAATCCTCAATCTCTTTTGCGCTAATATTTTCTCCGCCGCGAATAATGATGTCTTTTTTTCTATCGGTAATCAGGATCGCGCCTTCTGCCGTCCTGCGCCCAATATCACCGGTATGGAAGAACCCGTCGCTGGTGTGGGCCTCCGTATTTTGATCCGGGTCGGCGTAGCCCAAAAACATGCCCGAGCCACGCGCCGTGATCTCTCCATCCGTACCATCGGCAACCTCGTCGCCGTTCTCATCGACAATACGCACTTCGTAGCCATAAGCATGGCCATCGGTCGTGGCGGCCAGTTGAGCATCGTTGAGCCAGCCTAATGTGATGATCGGTGCTTCGGTGCTGCCATACACTCGAACCGTGCGGCAGTTTGCAAGCACTTCGTATGCCCGCAACACCAAAGCGGGAGGCACTGCCGCACCACCACAAGAGAACACTCTCATGCTTGGCAACGAATCACCCCGTCGTTCTGCGGCATCCAGTAACTCTTGAAGAAAAGGGGTAGCGCCAACCGTCATGGTGCCACCGACGCGATGAATAAAATCAATGCATTTATCTGCGTTCCACCGCTCCATCAGCGCGGAACGTCCGTCTCGTATGAAGGGCAAATTTAGACCGCTGCTATAGCCAGTAATATGCGTAATGGGCGAGGGCATGATCATCACATCTGATGAATTGGTGCCGGAATGGTCGCTGGTATTGTCCAGAATACGAATCAACGTGTTGTGGCTATGCAGCACCGCTTTTGGAAAGCCCGTGGTGCCCGAAGTGTAGAGCCTGCACTTAACTGAATTGGGATCGACAGATGGTAAGCCGGCCTGCGCAGCAGGTTCACAATCTGTTAGCTGCTCGTACCGGATGGCGCCGGGATACTCGGCCTCAGCTCGCACGGTGACAACGGTCTCAAGATTCGGCAACTCCGGGCGAAGCCTGGAGATCATATCGACGTAATCAATGCTTCGGTGTTGATCGGGTATGAAGATCAACTTACTGGCGGCATCACTCAAAATAAAGCGCAGCTCGGCATCTCGATAAATTGGAACGATGGGATTTACCACTAATCCAAGCGCTGCTGCAGCGATATCGATCACCGCGCCTTCGCGCCAGTTGGGCAACTGAAAGCTGATGACGTCGCCCTGCTGCAGGCCCAGCGCATGCAGAGCCGCGATGAGCTTCAGCGCCTCCTCAGCGATACTGCCATAGGTCGCGTCAGGCTCGTCCTCTAAAAAGATCGCAACTTTGTCGGGGTGTAATTGAGCCTTCTTGAATGCCTCTATCGCTATGGTGGTATTCCGCCACTCTGGCGCATCGCGAGACAGCCGCTCTTGACTAAGTGAGGTCATAATTCGGTGAGCACCTTACACTGTGAGGTCGGCGATCTCAGCGCCTCAAAGGCCGCTGGCATGTCATCCAACTTCACGATATCCGTAATCATTGCAGTGGCATCTATTCTCTTCTGCCCGAGCATTGCGATGACAGTCTCAAAGTCATCTCGGGTGTAAGCGATCGCAAAATACATCCTCAGCTCTTTCACCAACGCCTGAAGCGGAATGATGGTGTCGGGCTGCTCGCAGACACCCACTGGCACAATCCTCGATCTGCGCGGTGCGATATCGATACTCTCCTGAAGCAGTCCAGGGGCGCCAACACACTCAAAAATAACGTCTGGAGCCTCTCCACTCAGGTCCGCAAACTGCTCGCCTAATGTCGCGCCCGGGGTCAATGTGCCGGTCGCACCCATCTGCTTGGCCATAGCGAGTCTTTGCTCAGCCATCTCGGAGACCAACACATCTTTCGCGCCGAAGAATTGGCACCACAGTGATACAGCAAGACCAACCGGCCCTGCGCCGATAATCAGCACCCGCTCACCCGCTTTGAGCTGCGCCACGCGCACCGCGTGAAGCCCCACTGCAAGCGGCTCAATGAGCGCAGCGCTCTCCATTGTCACATCATCAGGCAATTTAATCGTCTCGCTGGCACCCGTTTTGACATACTCGGCGAACCCGCCCGGGCTATCCATCCCGGTCAGCTTCACCTGCGTGCACTCGAAAGGGCGTCCGTTGACGCAAGATTTACACACCCCACAGCCAATGAAAGGCAAAGCGGTGACACGATCGCCGATTTCCCACTGACCTTTCAGAGCAGACCCAATCTCTGCAATATGGCCGCAAAACTCGTGACCCAAAATCGAGTCGCACTCTGCTGCGAAAGCACCCTCTCGAGTCGAATGCAGATCGGTGCCACAAATGCCGCAATAGCTGACCTCCACCACCAATTCGCTAGCTTCTGGCGATGGATCGGGAACTTTCTCCACTTGAAGTGATTGCCCAATACCTTTGAAAACAGCTGCCCTCATAATCACTTCACCTCTTCGCTTCAGTTCACAGTCGACGGCGTCACCGCATAGAACCACGTTTGCCAAGACGCTAGTTTAAATTTTCTAGCGATCGATCCCGTTTTTTAATTACCGGAGCGCTTTTGCCGTCTATTTTTTGACTTTAACTCAAATTAAGTTGAGAATGCTTCAAATATTTTTTCAGCGTTAACAGCGTGTTATCCAACACAGCGAAGTGAGTGTGCGCATTTAGTCTGCATGCTGGCGAGCAGAGAGACTTTTCTCGATACAAAAGAAGATCACCGAGCGGAATAATGAACACACATCAAAACACCCCCTTAGATTTGACCAGTGAAGCATTTTTAAGAGAGCCGCACCCCTCCTATCGCCTTGGGAGGCAGCACTGCCCCGTCTATCACGTTCCGGATCAAGATGTAGTGATGGTTTTCGGTTACGACGAAGTGCTGGAAGCGCTGATGAAGCCAAAGATCTTTTCCAGCAAGAATGATGAATCCGTTTTAGGTGCTTCAATACATAACCCGGAATGCCAAGCGATTTACAAAACAGGCTGGCCCCAAGTTCCGACGCTGCTGACCAACGATCCGCCCTCTCATACCCGCTTCAAAAAATTGGTTAACCAAGCTTTTACGCGCGAACGCGTTGCCGGCATGCAAGGTCATATGGAAGCAATGGCCGATGGATTGATTGATCGCTTTATTGAAGATGGCGAGTGTCAATTTATTGATCAATTTGCCAATCCACTTCCGTGTCAGGTGATTGCAGAGCAGCTGGGTTTTCACGAGCGCGATATCCCGAAGGTAAAGGTGTGGAGTGACGCGTTTATAGACCTTATTGGAACTGAAATGTCGTCGGAGCAGCAGGTGGAGAGAGCCACGCGCGTCGTAGAGTTTCAACACTATATGAAGGCATGCTTGGACGAGCGACGTACCCACCCGCGAGAGGATGTGCTGACCGATCTGGTCAATGCCCGGGTAGACGATGAGACCCCGTTAAACGAGGCTGAGCTTCTCAACGTTGCTCAAGCGCTGCTTGTCGCCGCTAATACAACGACTTCTCACATGCTCTCAGGTGGCCTGCTCGCTTTGATAGATCACCCAGAGCAATTAGCAAAAGTCCAGGAAAACCCAGAGCTGATTCCCAACATGGTCGAGGAACTTCTGAGACTACAGACTCCCACCCAGGGCATGTGGCGGCGAGCTGCTGAGAATGTAGAACTCGGTGGAGTATCGATTAAGAAGGGCACCATGATGATGCTGGTATTTACGTCGGCCAATCGCGACGAAAAATACTTCTCTCGTCCAGATGAGTTTGATGTCGAGCGAGACTTTTCAACTGCCCATGTCGCCTTCAGTCGAGGGGTTCACACTTGTATTGGCATGATGCTCGCGCGCCAGGAGCTTGTTTGTGCATTCAGACAACTACTCGAGCGGCTGGACAACATCACGCTCTCGAAGTCCAGCCCACGCCCACAATACGAGGCGAATTTGATCTTTCGCGGCCTCGAGAGTCTACACATTGAATTTACGGCCCGGTGAGCGCGCTATTCAGCTAATCATGCCCTGTGCGCGGCGGCGCGCTTAGCGAACTCTGGTCTTCGAGTGGATACCGACTTGAGGACACGTCGCACTCCAAAAAGCTTAGCGCGAGTCGAACCCACATAAAGGCAACATTGTCTCCAGAAAGATCCGATGCGCATCTTTCAGTTTTATGCCCTTGTCAAAATAAACAGATGACCGCAAACCAATTGTCAGTGCGTAGCATACCTCGGCAGAATCAGCTGAGTTTTGCCCAAGCGCAGACGGCGCCGTCTCAAAAAGGGTCGCCAGATAGGATTTGCAGATCTCGTCGAAGTTATTTTTTGCCCGGCACAAACCGTCGTGATTCACCGCGACGCCAAAGCACTCGAGCATAATGCCTATCTCTTTGCGAGACCGCGCCTTACCTTTAAACCAAAAATCGGCCAGCGCGTAGATCTGGTCCAGAGGCGCTTTTCTGGATATCGCTTCAACCTGCTCTAAAATGCTTGCACAAACAGATTCAAAGTACTCGAGCAATATAGAGTCCTTGCCCGAGAAGTAATAGCACAGGTGGCTGGCCGACATGTCGGCCCGATTCGCAATATCCTGCAGCGATGTATTTACATAACCCTCGGCCTCGATACAGTCGTGCAGCGACTTGAATATCATTCGCCGGCGCCTCTCCCCGGGGCTAACCGGACTCGCTAGGGATCGTTTTGACATCGCCAAATTGGCCTCAACGCGGGATTAAAACGTTACGGAAACATAGTACCGAATGGTCAATTCGGTTTAAACAGCTCAGTTAGGCGCGGGCTTGGTTCGCAAATCGAACGGCCGGATTTAGAGGTAGCGCGATGGGCAGCCCCCACATGAAGCCTCTCAAAGGCCCAGCGACCGCCCAATTATTTCCTTCATGATCTCAGTCGTACCGCCATAGATCGTCTGTACACGGCCGTCTCGCCACGCTCGAGAAATACTGTAATCGTCCATGTAGCCATAGCCGCCGTGTAGCTGAAGGCACCGGTCGTTCACTTTATTTTGCAGCTCCGTGGTCCACCATTTCGCCATTGCGGCCTCTTCGGCAGTGAGCTCGTTGTTGTTGAGCGCCACAACACATCGATCAACAAATTCCTGCCCTATTCGTATCTCAGTCTTCATCTCTGCCAGCGCAAAGCGGCTGTTCTGAAAAGAGCCGATGGGCTGCCCGAAGGCCTCCCTTTGCTTCACATAGTCTAGGGTGAGGTCAAAGCTGTAGCGTGCTGCCGAGATGGCTGATATCGCAATATTCAGTCGCTCCTGAGGCAAATTAGACATCATGTAATAGAAGCCCTGATTTTCGCTGCCCAAGCGGTTCGCCACAGGCACATGGCAATCAACAAACGACAGCTCGGCAGTGTCCTGACAGTGGCGACCGATTTTTTTTAAGTTTCTGCTGCGTATAAAGCCTGGCGTTCCAGCCTCCACAACCAGCAAGGTAATGCCTTTGTGCCGCTCTGGTCCCGTACGCACCGCCAAAACGAGCACATCTGCGTTGATACCGTTAGAGATGAATGTTTTCGACCCATTGACCACGTAATGGTCTCCCTCTCGCTTGGCCGTAGTAGCCAGACGCCCCAAGTCTGATCCAACGCCCGGCTCCGACATCGCGATAGCAGAAATCAAGTCACCTGAACAAAAGCCGGGAAGCCACTTCTGCTTTTGGTCTTCATCGCAGAACTCAACGAAATAGGGAATGATAATGTCGTTGTGCATGGCTATCCCCGAACCTGCACTGCCAACACCCGCCAACTCAAATTCTTCCATAATGATCTGGTTGAAGCGGAAATCGTCAACGCCAGCGCCACCCCATTCGGTTGCCACCTGCGTGCCTAAAAATCCGCCTGCCCCCGCAGCCGTAAACATCGAGCGGTCGCAAATGCCATTGGCTTCCCATGTCGCGTTGTGCGGCACAACTTCTGCTTGTACAAACTTTTTGAAAGCATCCCGAAATAGCACATGGTCTTGCTCGAAATGATTGCGCTCCATATGTAGTGGCCACCGTGATTTTTGCGAAAAGATAAGGCACTACACATCGGCAGTGAATGCATTCCTGAGCAGCCTTCAACCGCAGGCCGCTTGAGGGACAAGCATGGTACTCAGTTTAAAAACTAGCAACAATAAATTGAGCTATTTTCAACTTTTCTTGAATTATACTCAATTAAAGTTTCTAAAGCCTACGGAGTGGGTTATGCTCGATAAGAGTGCGAATGCGCCCTTGCTGCGACCTTCAACCAAACAGCAACCAGAGGAAACCACTGTGGCTAGACAACATAGACTCTACGAACCCAGCCGACACTCTGCGCAAAGCTATGAGGATATTCTGGCGTCTGATCTGGTTCCCTCTCCTGACTTTTATCGCGAGGGTGAGAATCCGCCTGCGGCATTGGAGTCCTATGCAACATCTCGTTATTACGACCCGGCATTTTTTCAAAAAGAAGTGGAGCACCTTTGGCCAAAAGTGTGGATATGGGCCTGCAGAGAAGAGGAAATACCCAATGTTGGCGACCACATGGTGTTTGATGTTGCCGGCTATTCTTTATTGATCGTTCGCTCCTCAGATGACGAGATTAAAGCGCTCCATAACTCTTGCTTGCACCGGGGAAGGCAAATCATGGAGTGTGATGGCAAAGCTGCCAAAGCACTCCGCTGCCCTTTCCACGGCATGGCCTGGAATCTTGATGGCTCACTGAAGTTCAATCCATTTGCATGGGATTCCCCGCAGTGGAACGACCAGGAGACACGATTACCTGAGGCCCTTGTCGCTACCTGGGGTGGATTTGTATTTATCAATATGGACCTCGCTGCCGCACCTCTCGAGGATACTCTCGGCCCGATCCCCGACCACTTTGCTCGATATGAGCTGGAAAAACGTTACAAAGCCGTTCACGTCAGCAAGAAAATTCGAGCCAATTGGAAGGCATCCACAGAAGCCTTTATGGAAACCCATCACGTCGTAGGCACTCACCCACAAGGGCTGCCGATGACAGCAGACTCGAATACACAATACGACCATCCCAGTGAATATGTTGGTCGGCAAATTTGCGCGCACGCCGTGCAAAGCCCACATATTTCTGAGGAGCTAAACCAGCAAGATATCTTTGACGCTTTCTTTGGATCTGGGCAGCACGACGTGGACGACGAGTCGAGACTGATAGTGCCGGAGGGCATGAGTGCCCGAGCATACGCCGCGCACGTGATGCGGACGCAGTTATCGTCGATCACCGGCGAGGACTACAGTCACGCCGGCGACGCTGAATTTACCGACTCACTAATGTACAACGTAGCCCCTGCTATGAGCTTCTGGGGCGGCTTCTACCAAAATATCATCTACCGATTTCGCCCCAACGGAACCGATCCAGAAAGCTCCATTATGGATATCGTGATTCTGAGACCCGTTCCAAAAGATGGGCCCCGGCCAGATCCCGTTCCCATCATGCATCTAGACTTCGACGAGCCCGTGACCTTAGCGGGAGAAACCATGGGCGAAGGCCTCGCCGTTGTATTCGAGCAAGACGCGGTGAATCTGCCCTGGGTCCAAAAAGGACTGCGGGCCAGCCGAACAGGCACCGTTGAGTTCACTAACTATCAGGAAATGCGCTTGCGTCTGCATCACCGGCTGATCGATCGCTTAATAGAACAAGGCGAGGCAACAAAATGAAGCAAACAATCAGAATCTTCGCGGTTTGTCTCTCCGTCATGTTGATGACCGGATATCAGGCGGCAGCTGAGGTGGCTGAGTCCTACAAGTGCAAAATGAAGGCAGGAGTGAGCAGAGAGCAAATCGCAGAAATGGGAGAGACCTACATTGGCGTAGGCGAGTCCAAAAACTTCACTGACTTTAAGCTCAGCATCCTGTTCCCCATGTATAGCGATGACATTTCAATAGGCACCTTCTTCTGGAACGGCACCTCACCCACGCTGACAGCGCTCGAACAGGCCATTGCGATCTGGGAGGGCGCCGATAACAGTGCGGCCCAAACACTTTGGGTGAAATACGTAGAGGACTGCGAAAGCGCCAGTCTCTATAGCTCGATTCCAATTAATTAAGGCACATCGTCGCAGCCTCGGGCGGCCGCGACACTGGAGAAGGCCAATGCTCAGCGCAGAACACTATCGGTCTATGGCGGTAGAACGCCGGGATAATGGGGTGGCTGTCGTCACACTCAATCGGCCCGATAAGCTCAATGCAGTCGACAACACCATGCACACTGAGTTAACCCGCTTCAGTGTGGACTTTGCAAATGACGATGATTTACGCGCCCTGGTGATTACGGGCGCTGGCAGAGCATTCTGTGCCGGCGGAGATTTTAGTCCAGAAGACCAAGTCTCGGGCGGCTCTGACGGCAAAAAACTCTGGCGAGAGTCCCGTCAAATCGTAGACAACATGCTTGCTTGCGAGAAACCTATTGTTGCGGCGGTGAATGGCTATGCGCTGGGATTAGGTGCCACCGTGGCACTGCTCGCTGATGTTTCCGTCGTATCTCCATCTACAAAAATTGCTGACACACACGTGAATATGGGTATTGGTGCCGGCGACGGTGGACAGGTGATATGGCCGTTCCTCATCGGCGTTAATCGCGCCAAATACTACCTGATGAGCGGCGATAAAATCGGCGGCAAAGAAGCCGTTGAAATGGGTCTTGCAAGTTTCATGGTCGCGGAAGACGAGCTGTTGCTGCCTCGCGCGATTGAGATTGCAGAAAAACTGGCTGCGGGTGCTCCGCTGGCAGTCGCCGCATCAAAACTGGCCATCAACGCATATCTAAGATCAATAAGCGCCACGCTATTTCCGTTGGCGGCGCAGGCTCAAGAGAACACGATGGCCAGCGCAGATCATCAGGAAGCTATCCTCGCTTTCCAGGAAAAGCGCCCTCCTCACTTTAAGGGCAGCTGACATCACCCATTGCGAATCTACCCTCCGAATTTACAGAAGCCGATCGACCAGTCAAAAAGGAAAGTAGTTGATGCCCGAGACCTATAGAAAAATTGTTGCACACAAGTATTCGAAGAATTTTAGAGAAGCAAGCGAGATCGTTACCGCAGACATCTCAGAACCGGGTGCAGGTCAGCTGCTGGTCAAGAATGGTTTCGGCGGGGTCAATGCATCAGACGTCAATATCAGTGGTGGCGTTTATTTTTCAGATGGGAACTTCCCTTTCGATCTCGGCTGCGAATCCGTGGGTGAGGTCGTCGCGGTTGGTCCCGGTGTAACAGAATTCAAAGTGGGAGACGCGGTTGCATCACCTCAAATGGGCAGTGCTTACAGCGAGATGCTGTGCAGGGATACAGACCAGTTTATTAAGGTGCCCGATTGTTCTCCCGAGTATCTATCGGTATCGGTAGCCGGACTCACCGCGTCAATTGGACTCCACGAGGCGGGAAATATGGGCTCGGGGGAGACTGTGCTCATCACGGCGGCCGCCGGGGGTGTTGGCAATTGGTGTGTCCAGCTCGCCAAGCTTGCCGGTAATCACGTGATCGGAACCTGCAGCACACAGGAAAAAGCAAAAGAACTGAAAATCATCGGCTGCGACAGAGTGATCGTGTATTCAGAGGAAGATCTGGGCGAAGTTTTAACTGCCGAATATCCTGAAGGAATAAACCTCATTTTTGAGCAGGTTGGCGGACCGACTTTTGACACCTGTGTCGACCATCTCGCTCAGCGAGGCCGAATATTAGTCTGTGGGTTCATCTCGGAATATATGGGAGATCCTCAAGAGGTCACAGCCCCCCGCATCTATCACAAGCTGCTCTGGAAGTCGGCTCGGCTACAAGCATTCCTTTATAAGGATTGGCCCGACAAAATCACCAGTCACCTCGAGGCACTCATAGAGCAAGTCTCAGGAGGTCACATTCAACCGCTCCTCGACCCCAAGGAATTTCACGGTGTGGAAAGCGCTGCAGACGCACTCGAATATCTTCATTCAGGCAAAAATACGGGGAAAGTAGTGGTCAGATACTGACAAGACCTAGGCTCGAACCTAAGAAAACTATTTGTGTTTTCTGGTGCCAGCCCCGAGGAGAGAACGATGAAAAAAATGACTTTGACGTCGGCATTATTGATCGCAATAGCGCTTTCTTCCATCGGGGCCATGGGCTCAGACCCAGCAGCATCTAAAGATCACGATACGACTGGAGGCAATGCGGGTCCGGTAGCCGACCGTCTCGCCATTCGTGAGCTTATTGAGTCTTATATGGCCGCAGTCATAGAGCAAGACGCAGAAAAATGGATTGCAAACTGGGCCGAGGATGGCGTGTGGAATCTCGGAGGCGGCGACATCTCTGGCAAAGACCACATTTTAGAAACGTGGCTCACCATCATGTCGCCTTACGAGCACACTGCCATGTTTGGCCATCCTGTATTTATTCAGGTGAAAGGTGACGAAGGTCAGGCTCATTGGCATACCAATGAACGACTGAGGTTATTCAGCGGCGATGAAATGCGAGCAGTGGGGCGTTACAAAGACCGCTACACCCGGGTCAATGGAACCTGGAAGATCAAGCGCCGCGATTACAGTGTGGTCTTCACCAGCGCTAGTGGCGCTGAGTCGATTGAATAACAACGTTGATGACCGCAGGACACGGCGGCTCGCCAACTCAGTGACTAACCATGAAGTATCCGGGGGCATAGAGATAAGACACCCCCCGGTCGTTTCGCCGCCCATCTTGGGGGCTAAAAAGGGGATCGTATGTCAATTAACCGACGTCAGTTACTGGCAAGCAGCGCGGCAATCAGTGCGATAAGCGCCTCAGCCTCTAGCGCAGCGCAACATCAAGACATCTCGAGACAGGGGCCTGCCCTCTCCTTCGATAATTCTAGAACGGCCCATCCCGGTGCCACCGGCTTTGACATCGAAGACAGATTGGCAATCATCAATCTCTGCAACTCTTACAGTAGCGGCTACGATGCTGACGACTTTGATCGCTGGTTGGCACTGTTTACCAGCGATCCCGTATGCACCATTCATAGAGCGGGCGGGGAACCTACGAGACTCGAGGGTGATGAATTTCGTCACGCCTTTAATGAGTTTCGCGCAGACGCCACCAAGCGAAACGTACAGCCGCTTCATTACAGCTCGAATCTAATGATTAAAGAGCAGACAAAAGATACCGCCATTGCAGAGATGTACATGTTCTACATCCCGTTCGATATCAACGCACAAGACGAACAAGGCATTCACGTTGGCGCGCTCGACCTCACCGGCACTGCCAGATATCGATTCAAGCTGGTTAAAGCAGAAGACGTCTGGCGTATTGCTGAATACAGCATCTCCTTTGACCAGAAAGTCGTCTGACGGCCCGGGATATTGGTGGCCATAAGCGTGGCTAAGAGAGGCGCAGAGGTGGACCACATTCACGTCACAGCCCGGTCTAAATCATCGGTCTCTAGCGAATGAGCCAGACCGATTCTAGAGCGCTGTGCTACCCGTAAATAGCACTGCTGGCTGAATGCGCCAACTCTTAATTGCAACACGACCCATTGAGAAAATTCGAAAATGAAATTAGTTAGACACGGAGAATCTGGAAAAGAAAAACCGGGCCTCATAGACAGCCGCGGTGAAATCAGAGACCTATCGGCGATATTAGATGACGTTAACGGCTCTACTTTGTCAGATGACGTGCTCCAGTCGCTTCACGGTCACGACGCCTCATCACTTCCGGTGATCGGGCCAGAGACACGCCTCGGGCCTTGTGTCGGCAATGTAGGAAACCTAATTTGTATTGGCTTGAACTTCGAGGACCATGCCAGAGAGGCAAATTTACCCATTCCTCAAGAGCCGGTCGTATTTATGAAGTCTACCAGCGCAATCAGTGGCCCTTTTGACAATGTGATCCGCCCAAGAGGTTCCCAGAAAATGGACTGGGAGGTTGAGCTGGCCATTGTCGTTGGCAAACGCGCGGCGTATGTCACGGAGGCAGACGCCGGGAGCCACATCGCGGGCTACTGTGTTGCAAACGACTTGTCTGAGCGCGACTTCCAGTTTGAGCGAGGGGGCCTGTGGGACAAGGGGAAAAGCTGCGAAACCTTTGCCCCGATTGGACCCTGGCTGGTAACACGAGACGAAGCTGCCGACATGACGAATCGCGCGATGTGGCTAGAAGTGAACGGCCATCGCTATCAAGACGGATCCACAGTACACATGATCTTTCAGCCAGGTTTCCTCGTGCATTATCTTTCTCAATTTATGACGCTGATGCCTGGTGACGTGGTGCTTACCGGTACCCCACCGGGAGTCGGTTTTGGACTGACGCCACCCGTGTTTTTACAGCCGGGTGATTTCATCACCCTGGGTATTGAAGGGCTTGGCGAGCAACGAACGCGTGTTGTCGAAGCGCATGAGGCAGTGGCATGACGGACATTATTAATGCATTAGTGGAATGCCTTGGTGACCAACAAGTGATACGTGGCTCTGATCTCACAAACAGAGCCACGAGTTACTGGCGACCGGAGCCAACGCAAACTCTGGCTTTACTTAAACCTCGAAGTACAGATGAAGTGAGTCAAATTTTGAAATTGTGCCATGCCCATAGCCAACCGGTTGTGGTGCAGGGTGGACTTACCGGCTGCGTAGACGGCGCAATATCAACAGAGAAAGAACTGATCATTTCCCTCGAACGAATGAACAGGATCGAATCAATCGACCCCGTTGGCGGCACCGTGACGGTTGAGGCGGGTGTCATCCTGGAAGTGCTCCATTCAACGCTAGCCAACGAGGGGTTGATGTTCCCCCTCGACCTTGGTGCGCGCGGGAGCTGCACCATTGGCGGCAATATCTCGACTAACGCTGGGGGCATCAACGTATTGCGATACGGCATGATGAGAGATTTGGTGCTCGGCCTCGAGGCTGTGCTGGCTGACGGCACTGTCATTTCTTCCATGAATCAAATGATCAAAAACAATGCCGGCTATGACATCAAACAACTTTTCATCGGCTCCGAAGGTACGCTTGGTGTGGTAACACGCGCGGTGGTCAAGATTCACCCTCGCCCAACGAGCAGGAACTCGGCAATGGTGGCGGTGCAGGATTTCGATGCCGTGACGGGCTTTTTGCAGTACTTACGCGGTGCACTGGGCGGCACGTTGAGCGCCTTCGAAGTGATGTGGGACGAGTACTTCTATGCGGTGACCGAACCCGGCTGGCATCGCCCACCGATGCAACGCGACCACCCTTTTTACATCATGGTTGAGACAGAGGGATCAGACCCCGAGACTGATACAACGCGTTTCAACGACACGCTCGAGCATGCCTTTGAGGCTGAGCTTATTAGCGACGCAGTAGTTCCCAAATCAGAAGCCGAGCGCAAATCGCTCTGGGATATCAGGGAAAATTTTGAAGCTATTCTCGAAAAGCAACCCTACTACCTTTACGACGTTAGCCTGCCTATTAAAGATATGCCGGAGTACATTTCGAGAGTGAAAGCCGCGTTGCAAGATCAGTTTGCCGGTGCTTCATGCTATGTACTGGGTCACGTAGCTGACGGGAATCTGCACTTATTTCTCTGCCCCGGGAAAGCAGGTGACTGGCATGAAAGCTGCGATAGAGCAGTCTACGGCCCTCTCAAAAATTTCAATGGATCTATCTCAGCTGAGGACGGAATAGGCACCGAGAAGATCAGCTGGCTAAGTACAAGCCGAAGCGAAGCCGAGATCGCTTTAATGCGGCAGCTTAAAGGAGCAATGGACCCCAACAAAATATTGGGGGCGGAGAGGGTCGTACCTAAAACAAATTCTTGAAGCTAACGCCTGCAACCATTTTTAAACCACTTGCCTGCGCAGGTCCACGCGTATCTTGGTGCGGCCGATCGGCCTAGACATGGTAGAGGTCGGCGGTTCGATCAAATGCGACTGCACGCGCATTTAATACTAGCCGCCACAAGCGCGAAGCCCGCAGAGACAAAACAGGCTGACGCCTGTTTTGAATAATCCGTCTGGCCCTGCCAAATTTTTAAGCCTGTGTTTTTATAAAACTTTATTTTTTTAAAATCGCGCGTTTTGGCGTGTTTCTGTATGTAAACGCTACCGCGAAAAAGAAGTGATTGCTGACTGAGAAAGCTCGGGAGTGATTGCTGGTGCCACAGGCAAGCACTAACCATCCATCTTTCAGCGCTTCTTACGTTCTTCAGACTCTTTGAGCACCGCTTCCTTGGCAGTCTCTATTCTACACTGGAAGAACGGCTTACCCTCGAAGACAAGGCAATACCGAAGCGCCTCGTATATTGACGCTTGAGCACCATAAACGTCGTCGAAATAGTGCTTAAACTTAACCTTGAACGCATCTGGTATTTCGAATTTGGACTGAGTGTCAGGCAATTGAGGATAAAGCATCTCCCTCGACCCTTCGACTTTGACGCAGGTACTCTCGCTGTCAGTACCTTTAATAAAAATATGGCCGTCTCTTTTCACTGCTCTCATCCGCAAAAGTGGTGATCTGTGAACTTAGGTGCTAGGTAGCAACCTTCCATTAATAGGTATCGACGGAACTGCTGGTGTATTTAGCAGTAAAACTGATTTTTTCAGGGGAGCGCGGGAATTCAGGCATGAGTCGAACCAAAACTCCAGCAAGAAACTGGTTGAGCAGGTTTTTTGTGAAATCGCGCGAACAGATCTTTTGCTAAGACATTGCCGTGCTCTGCTACATGAGCATCAAACTGCCAAAGCTTGCTCTGGAGATTCGGCTTCGCGGAATAGGCTTTGTCGTCTGGGACGTCTCAGCGGTAGTGCATGGCGGGCCGAAGGAGACCGTCGGTACCGATTACATCAAACAGAGCGCTAATCAGCTTGCTGGCGCGCACCTGGGGACTGACAGGGCCGTCCGCTCGCCGCCTCAAAGTGCTCAATGATGGCAGCCCCATCTCGAGTCCTAAGGGATTGGAACGGGTGCGACTCTTCAGGCCTTGCCCAAAAGGTAGAAAACCTCATCAGGATTCAGTCCGAGTCCCTTATAGAGTTGGCCGGTAATATGATCGCTAGCGTCATCGGAGATTTCGACATCCACCACGCCGTTACCATCGAAGTCCATGCTTCTGTCGACTTCCTCTTGAATCAGCGATGCACCCGGAAGATGCTCATCATCATTCTCACCAGTAGCAAGAACGCGCTCTATTACTTTCGTAGATGACTTCCACAGAAGTGCCGCGCAGTGCTAATGTCTTGATCAATTAAGAAAAGTGCTCCGCGCTGAACCCAAGGAAATTAACGGAAAGTGATATGAGCAAAGTGATCATTGCGATAGCCGTATCTTGGCTGACAATGCTTCTGGCTAGCGGCGCCTCCGCAAGCTATTACAGCGGTAAAGGCGTCATCGCCAACTGTGGCAGTGAGGCCTCTTACGATAACGGGTGGTGCGCAGGCTATCTGGGTAGTTGGGCCGATGGCGATATCGATATGGTGCGGCGAAAGGCCTGCATTCCCGCCGATACGAGCATTGGCACGCTAAAAAAAGTATTGATGGATTACGCAGAGGCAAACCCGCAGGATGTGGAAACGATGAGCGGCGGAGAATTGTTGCAGAGAGCATTCAGCAGAAAGTGGCCCACCGACTCGACCGACGACACCGTATCCGAAATTTATCGCAAGACCTGCTGAGACCCGATTGTCCTTGCGGGTGCTTTGGGGGCAGATGAAGCACCCTGATCAATCGATGGGCGGAGCTTGAGCAGTTCGCCTACTGCGCACCCACACTTCGCAACATACGATCGGCATGGCGCTCAAGGCGATCTAACTGGCGACGTGCCTCGTTGAGCTGGCATATCAACTTAGATGAGGCGTTGAGGTAGATCAGATTCCCCTCATGCACCACCTCTGGTCGCCCGCAAGCGGTGGTGAGACGCTGACCAACTGTGCCTTTGTCGGTGTGTTGTTTCACAAGCCTTATCCCAATTCGCCATCTTCCTTACATCCTAGTTATCGGACAAATACAAGCTGGCTTGATAGGGCAGTTTCCCACGCTCTGATCAAGATCTGGCGCCGGTGCAGTAGGCACCTAGCGTTTGCAGCCAAGCCGAGTGAACGGCATCAGGCGACGTGAAACGATGCTGTCAGGGGGTTTTTAAGACAGAGCACCTGTACTTGCGCAGTTTGATCCAAACGGTTTTTCAGGCAGCTCCCATCAGCGGGTAAAAACACCTTCACCTCGTCGCCTTCAGTCACCGCGTAGCGGAGCCCGGGATCGATCTTGGCACCCGACACGCAGGGGCCCAGGCTGTGGGCGAGCATCACCTCAATCTTGGTCGGCAATCGAGCGCCAAGAGCGGCACAATATTCACTGGCCTCGGCCACACGCAAGGTCGTCGAGACGCCCTCTTTTGGACCGCCAAGCCAAGCCGATGTGGCAAAGGGATTCGTCACACCTTGAGAGCCCGGGAGATGGAAAGCGTCAAACATTTTTGCGGCCAGTTTTTTTATGGCTTTAAGCGGTTCGCCTGCCGACACGAAAGTCCGCGATTCCCCATCACTAAGCCGCACCAGTTTAAGCATGATCGAAATCGACTCAGAATTAATGTATGCGTAGGTACCGTAGGCGGCAAAGCCAATCGCGTCTCGTCCATCTGAACCGCTGTGCGTCGCGAAGTAAATCCTGCGGCCGAGGGTATTGGTTTGGAAGTAGAGGGCATCAATCTCCCCCATCAGCCGCTCTGAAATCAACCGGCCGATGTTCTCTGAGGCCGCCTCCAACATGTAACCGTAGTATTTGTTCAGAAACGCGAGGTAATCCTCAACCTCCTTAAGCGAAGGTTAAGAGCCCTTGGCAACTTCCGGTGTCATAGCAAACAGTTGCTCGATGGGTAACTAGCCGCTCTAGGTCATTGGTTTTCAGGAAGTCCTGCAGATTGACTGCCATCGTCACAGGTATATTGGCGAAAATGCGCGCCGGTACCCCATCTTGCGAGCAAAAATCGTCCTGAGCGGACACTGACCCCGAGATCAATACTGCTTTAATGACCCTCAGCGGGCAGAACTCTCGCGCCAGACGTGTACACCAGTTCATCATTAGTTCCTGTGATCGATCATTTGGAAGCAACTATGAGTCCGAAGTGCGTCTCATCTGTAAACACTTGTCACCGCGCTGCTGTGGGCCCGCCAGCGCAGGCGCAGGCCTCACGGTGTCATAGCCACGCGCAAAACCAGCGTTGCATTGACTGGCATTCAAAAAAGTTGTGGCACTATCGGCGAGCGTTTTGTGATAAATTGCATTTTGCGGTTTATATTGCATATTGCTATAATTCACTGATATTGGAGGACATGTCATGGATAGACTCTCACCTCACCCACTTCTCTCCATCGAAGAGAGGATCGCACTATCTCAAGCCATTCACGATCTGGGTGGCTGCCATACTCGGCGCGCAGCGCACAAAAAGGAGCGGTCTTTACCCCCTACTGGCAAGCACACCATGATTATCTTCAGCTTGTCTGTCATATCCTTGCTAACCACCCACGCTCTGTGGACCAACACGGGGTATTGACCATGCTCCTGAGCAAATTCACGGCAAACAACCTAGGCGACCGAACCCAAAAGTGGTGATATTTGCACTTACATCAACCGCCAATTCAGGCGAGCATCGCCATAAATACAACATGTTGTGCAATTTAATTCATCAAACACTACATGAGGAAGGATCGTATGCTCGCTCAAGTCACTGAAGTTGCAGAATCGCGACAATCCCTCAAGAACATGCAAGCCGACCTGGACCGCATCGAACAAGAACTGCAGCTGACGAACCGCCGCTTCATCCAGAGCCGGCCCAGCGCGTGGGCGCGTGCTCGCGCAACAACCGCGATCTACTTAGCAAACATTCGGATTCAAAGCCGCTTCAAGTTCTGGCTGCTGCCCGACCAAGACTGAAAACCCTCAAAACATCGGTCGTGCGCAGCGCTTCGTTTCGAAGGCGGCGGCGCTATAGACTCGCTGTTCGGGTGATATGTACAGCGCTACTCAGCCACAAAATATTAAAGCCCTCAGCCGCTTCAGCCGATGATTGTTTTGGTGCGAGATGCAACAGAGGGTAAACAGATCATGTCTGAGCAGGTGGTTGATTTTGCTGAGTTCCGAGCCAGTAGAAAGCAGACAACAAGCGATCAGGAAGTGCTCCGCATCAGCGAAGAGGTGGGTGCAGCCGCTGTCACGTTAGTAAGGCAATTCTCGGAAAAATACCCTGAACTGCCCGATACCTTCTTCGCTTTTTTAATCAACCAGCAGCTGCTATCCACCGCCTGCAGTGGCGCCGAGACCGGGCATGAAGGCTCTAAACGACTACTTAACCATGCATTGAATCTGCTGGAGATATACGAGCACTACCTTAACCGAAAAGGACAAAGTTTTAGGATGCCCCATGAGCCGGAAGCTCGCGAGCCAGGAACACAGCTACACTAATTAAGCTGCCATCCAAGGCATGAGTCTCTAGAGAATTTGACCAACACCCTTGCGTGCCCGCTGGATTGCTCCTGCTACATCGCCCATTGAAAACTCAATCCAACCCTTATTTCTCTGGGAGTTCATCCGGATCGGTGCCAGCCTTTTTCTTTTTGAAACCTTTGAACACACTTGCAAAAATGAAGACGATGGTGGCCATGAAGGCTGCGAATACGCCATTGAACCAACCAGTCGCCATGCAGCCTAAGTAGACCCCGACACCCAATACAACGGCAAGAGACGTTTTCACGGCATCACCCCGATAGACTTTCCACGCACTATAAATGGCCCGTTACGCATTAGCCATGCCAAGAGTTTTTAGCATGCCTCGTCATTTTAGGCAGCCGCCCGACAAGTATCAGCCCCACTTGCTCGCTTTCCCCTAGCGCCCTTTTGCACCGGGATCGCGCAGGTATGAGCGAGGCACTCCCGCCAAATTTTTAACGCGATTTTCTCGTTGACTCGAGTTAAGCTCTCACGAGATATCAGTTGATAAGATCCAGACTCCGATGGCAGCTTCATCGATAACAAAGAGGGTTTAGCAATGTCTGACAGCACAGGCGCACCCCACTCTCAAGACGGGGGCATTTTCGCAACTTTCCATGCGTTGACACTTAAAGGTCTGGAGCAATCGCTCCTCGACGCGCAAGCTCGCTACGAGCGCGGTGAAGCTCAAGCGGATCCAGCACCGAGCCTGAATTGGGCGGTCACGAATCAAGCGTTGACTGATGACAATGGAGCGCCGCCCTCTATTGAGAAGCTGATGCAGGAAGAAGTGATATTGTGGCTGAGCGTTGGCAGCGAAAAGTTAGAAATCGTGCCCGGCAGTGATCATGCCACGATTCAGGCATCCTCGCTGGTTAACGCTCTAAAAGAAATGGAAAACATGGTGCAGGGCCTTGCAGTTGACCGATCCTCAGAGCTGGCCACCCAGTTCCACCAGATCGCTATTGCCCAGGCCACCCCCACCAGCCCACCCGAGGAAGAGGGGAAGACGGCTTGGGAATATGACTCCGAGTCTGATCGATATATCGCGATCTAACATCCAAAGTCTTGAGAGAAGCGGCTCTATGAGTAGCTTTCTCAGCAAATCATAGCCAAGCATCGGCACCCCGGGAGAATTGATATGGACTCTGGACATTTATTGGACCTAGCGAGCCTCACTTTTGTGCTAGGCGGCCTGCTTTCCATTGCAGCGGTCGTCAGGTTTAGACCCGACCAATTCAGGTTGGTAGCGGACGCCGCACTACCGGTTGGTTTAATCGGATTTCTGATCGGCGCGGTGAGTATGCTTGCCGCTGTATCCGATCCTCACCGTGTCGCTCCGGCCTTGGCCGTTGCGATTCTCACTGTGTTGTATTCGGGTGCGGTCCGGTTGGTACTGTCAGACACCTTGAGTCAGGCAGTAGAAACAGAACACTCGATGACTGGCAAAGTCTTGGGCACGCTGGGCTTTTTAGCCACGACAATTTGGGCGATGGTGGCGGTATCACCTGCCGGTGCCATCGTGTTTTGGGAGCCGCAGGTCGCCCTGACGTTAATCAGTCTCGCTGCGTTCATATTAGGTGTCGGTCGAGCACTCAACTTGCAGTATTTAACTGGCTGGGCAAGCAAGCTGGTCGGTCTGGCTTGGCTGGGGTTTACCGCAGGCATTGTCGGCGCGCTCCCAAATCTGGACACACCCGCATCACTGGGGCCTGCGTTGGCGTTCTCGATTCTCAGTCTACTGTACGCGCTGATCGCGCTCATCCTCGGTTTGATATGGATGCCGCGGGCCATGGTAGCGAGTGATGGATCGTTGCCTACAGGCCTGAGCTTGGCCGCGCCCTTCGTGGTGCTCGTATTGCTCACGTTCGCCGGGCTAGCCATGACCGTTTTCTGAGTATCGCTACCCAACTCCGATAGACTCTAGCCCGACAGTCAACGATGACGCGGCGCATGATCGTTCTATGACGAATTGATGACCAAATAATTTCGGTGGCCCAACCATAGCCCCCTAGAGGATCGATCCGCTGCTAGGATGCCTCAAGCCCTCCCTTGTCCAAGCGTGTCTTGGTGCGGCCAACCGGCCTTGACATGGCAGAGGTCGGGGGTTCGATCAAATGCGACTACGAGAGCATTTGGCACCGAGCGCCCTCGGCGCGAAGCCCAATGGGGCAAAACAGGCTGAAGCCTGTTTTGAATAATCCGCCTGGCCCGACCACATTTTTAAGCCTCCGTTTTACTAGCTTTCTTATACTTTGAGACAGCAATTTTTGGCGGGTTGTCTCGCATTGTGCGATATTGCACGTAACAAGGCCCCCGGCCATTGTGGCTGTGCTGATTCAAGTCCAAAACCAGACCCGGTACCTGACACCGAGGAGACAGTTATCGAGACGTCAACCACAGCTGATCAAAAAACGGACCCATCTCAACCCAGCCTGAAGCAACGCTACCTGCAACTCCTTCTCCTGATTATTGGCAGCGGAACCATCTACCCCGTGGTCTACATGCGCCAGAATTTCGAGGGGTCGATGCTGGAAACCTTCGACATCACCCGCGCCCAGCTGGGTGAATGCCACTCGATCCTGGGCATCGTCTTCTTTTTGACCTATCTCCCGAGTGGGTGGCTGTCAGACAAACTCCCTACCCGCTGGCTCATGAGCCTGTCGATGGCCGGCACGGGATTCCTCGCACTGTGGCTGAGCACGGCCCCCGAGTTTGCGCAGATCAAACTGATTTTTATCGGCTGGGGAATCACCAGTGGACTGACTCTCTGGGGCGCGCTGATCAAAGGCACCTCTCTGCTTGCGCCGCACGACCAGCAGGGCCGGTTTT
>Ga0181601_10001229_pt1 | contig 21816 bp, 21 predicted proteins | sample 041ome_8_FD_133020 | JGI IMG/M metagenome (GOLD analysis project Ga0181601, IMG submission 133020) | Coastal salt marsh microbial communities from the Groves Creek Marsh, Skidaway Island, Georgia - 041407BS metaG (megahit assembly) | ecosystem: Environmental > Aquatic > Marine > Intertidal zone... | reverse complement strand
TGACCCCAGAGGCGGTCGCCGCTTCGACCCTGACAAGCAAGCAAAGACACACGACCCTCAGGGCCACTACCGCCGCTTATGGGCGTGATGCAAACCGTTGGCACCGCCATGCGCGTCGCCAACAGCCCGTCTAAACATTACCTCAGACCACCCCAGCCCCATTTAGGAGTGGCGTCTTCATATATGCGTAGAGCGCGCATTCAAGATTCTTTGGAGGTTGGCGTGCACCACCAACAAACTCGCTCTCAGAGACGCCAATTCAGCGGGCGATAAACCCTCCACGGCGTTGTCATTGAGGGCCTCGGCCAGCGGCTCCAGCTTGCTACGTAGGGCTCGTCCGCTTTCGGTGAGATAAACAACTTGTCTGGGCTTTCCTGGAACAATTGGCTTGAGCGCTACCAAGCCTGCGTGAACCATGCGCTTGATCACAGAGTTCGTAGTCGGCCCGCTCAGGCCGACGCGTTGGCTCAACGCTCGCTGCGATAACCCCTCCTCTTGCCAGAGTTCGCGCAAATAAAACCAAAAGCCGTAATTGACCCCGTGTGCCACCAAATCCAACTCTAATGAGACCTGGAAGTCCCGCATCACGCGTCTCACAATATGCGCTAGGCGCTCTTCCTGTAATGACGCGTTGCTGATGTCGCCGCGAGCAGCCGCGGCCTTCGAAGGCCGTGCTTCTAAAGCAGAGCGGTGTTTAAGAACCGTTTTTGAACCGCCCATTACCTTACTTTCTCAGACAAACTTAGCGCTTAAGCGTTTTCTAATTTGTCACACGGACAGAAGACCAACGTCTGCGCCACATGACTTTAATGATCCGCGAGCACATTTACGTGCCAGAGTTCACGCCAGTCAGCCTCTTTGGGCACCACCCCCTGAAAAGAGGCAATCGCCGTTTGTAGTATCGCCGGGTCTGAACCAATAGCGGGACCACCCGCAGCAACTGTCTTGGCAGCCTCGACCATAACGCGACGAAATTCGACAATCGCAAGATCTGAGGCCCCCAATATGTCGTCGGTTCGGTTCACAATCGCTCCCATCGACACCCACATGGAAATGTCTTGGTTGGGAATGCCCGCAATGCCCGTGAAGTTCCCAGCCTTCATTTTTTCGCGGTCTTGACGGAACCGGTTGTCAAACGTTCCAACGGTGGCCCACGTAATGGGGTCCACGTCCTTGCCTGGTAACGCGTGGTTGAACGCGCGCCACGCGTTGGTATCGGGCGTCTTTTCGGGATCACCCCAAGCAATAAAGTAGAAGTTAGAGTTTTCGTTGTCGGCAGGGACGATGACGGATGTCACGTTATAAGAGGTGTTGGGTGGAATCAACGCGGTATACGGGGCGATGTACTGCGTGACGCGCACGTAGTTGTCTGTCGCGGCGTTCTTAACCGGCCGTCTAATCGCTGCGTACTGAAAACCATAGTCGGTTTTGGCGCTCTGCATACGCGGCGACTTGTCCGTAGAAGGGCGATACCACGCCTTGTCATCGGCCGCAGCACTATCCACTTTGGCTGGCACCATGTCTGATGAGTGCAACGAGGACGAGTGCGCCGAATCAATTTGCCCCTCCACAATTTGCGCCCAATTGCACGGGATACGGATTTTCAGGATGGACACTCGCAAATCTTCGTGGGGGGCAAACGCGGGACGACGGAACTCAGGGGCCTCTCCTACGCCGAGCCAAGCCCACAAGAAACCACCGCACTCCACCGTCTCATAGGCCTTCTGCTTGACTTTGGTACACAAGCCGCTCTCTGGCGGCTCCGAAGACATGGCAATAGTGTTTCCCTTCACATCGAACTTCCAACCGTGGTACAGGCAGCGCAGACCCGAGTCTTCATTACGCCCCATCACCAGAGACGCACGGCGATGCGGACACAACTCGTCTAACAACCCCACCCTGCCGTCGGTGTCACGAAACGCGACCAGTCGAACACCCAGGGCTTCCACCAAAACGGGGGTGCCGTCTGGCTCAGCCACTTCCTCCAATAAGCAAACGGGGGTCCAATGCTGACGCATGAGGGCACCCATCGCTGTGCCTGGAACGACGTGGGTCAACAATTCGTTTTCTTGAGGGGTCAACATGATGGGCTCTCCGATTCAATTTTGCAGCCTAGACTCTACACGCGGGGACACGCTGCACGGCCATACGTTTTTTGTCTGAAGGGTTATTCTAGTCATAAAATTAGATTGCGAATTTTGTTTTGCTAAACTAGCGCGAAAGACATATAACCTTTCTGTTTTGCGCCTTGCGCTTTTACCAAAATAAATATAGCCCCGCACTGACCCACCTATGAAACTTCGCGTCGTTGCCCGCCAAGCGCTCACTTCTGAAATCGAAGAATTTATACTGGCTGACCCTGCTGGCAAAACCTTGCCCGCAGCCGATGCTGGATCCCACATCACTATTGAGACGCCAGCGGGCGCTATGCGTAGATATTCTCTGGTGCACCCAGGCGACCAACTCAGCACCTATACGCTTGCCATTAAGCGTGAGCCTCAGTCGCGTGGCGGTTCGACTTCCATGCACGACAGCGCCCTAGTGGGAGCGGACTTGCAAGTGCAGGCCCCCAGCAGCGACTTCGTATTGGGAGCAAAACACGGTGCGTTGTTGATTGCAGGTGGTATCGGCGTGACCCCTATCTACGCGATGGCGCAAAGCTTGGTGCAACAAGGCCGCGCAGTGCGTGTCGTGTACTGCGCACGCGAAGAGAGCATGGCCGCTTATGCAGAGGCCCTGCGGGAACTGTGCGGTGACCAGCTCACACTGCACCTCGACCACGGGGATGCTGACCAAGCCTTTGACTTTTGGGACTTGCTAATGGAGCCTACTGCCGAACACATCTATTGTTGCGGTCCAGCGCCTTTGATGGAAGAAGTCAAAGGCGTGACTGGGCATTGGCCTGAAGGCCGCGTGCACTTCGAGGAGTTCAAACCAGTAGAGGTTGTGCGACCCGACGACCATGCATTCCACATTGAGTTAAAACACTCTAACCAAACCATCACGGTTCCATCTGACAAAACCATATTGGAAGCTCTTCGCGATCATGGTGTGCGGGTGGTGAGCTCTTGCGAGAGTGGCACGTGCGGCACCTGCAAGTGTGCGTATAGCAGTGGCGAAGTTGATCACCGCGATCTAGTTTTGATGGCGGATGAAAAAGCAAGTCACATGATGCCTTGTGTCTCTCGGGCAAAAGGTGAACGCCTTGTCCTCGACATCTAAGCCTATCGGACTTGGCGTGATTGGCTTGGGCCGAGCTTTTTGCTTGACTGCGCCAGCGCTTCACGCCCATGCAGGGATACGCGTGGTGGCCGCGGCCGAGCCTCATGCAGCGCACAGAGGGGCGTTTTCCGAAACATTTCAGGTGCCGGCTTATACCGACATCAGCGCATTGCTAGCCGACCCCAAAGTGGAGGCGGTGTACGTCTCGACACCGCACGGCTTGCACAAAGAACATGCCTTGGCGGCCATTGCAGCCGGCAAGCACGTCTTGGTAGAGAAACCAATCACTGTAGCGCTGGAAGATGCCACCGCCTTGATTGATGCAGCCGACGCCGCAGGCGTACAACTGGTGGTCGGCCCCAGTCATAGCTTTGATGGCCCAGTGGCTTTAGCCTGTGCCTTAATCGAAGCCCAAGTTATTGGCCGTGTGCGTATGATCCATGCCCTTTACGCTACGGACTTTCTGTATCGCCCGCGCACAGCGGCGGAGCTAGATACTGACCAAGGCGGTGGCGTGGTGTTCAGTCAAGCCGTGCACCAGATTGATCTGGTGCGCCGCTTGGCCTCCTCCAGTGCAACCCAAGTCACTGCGCGCACGGGCGGTGCCTGGGACCCCGCGCGTCCAACAGAAGGCGCCTACAGCATGTTGGTGGATTTCACCAGTGGTGCGTTTGCCAGCTTGACCTACTCCGGATACGCGCATTTTGATGGCGACCGCTTGATGGACAACATCTCTGAGCTGGGCACGCTCAAAGACGGCCAGCATAAAGATGCCCGAGGCGGTCTGCGCGCCGTCAACGATGAGTTGGCTCATAAGACATCGCGTGGGTTTACCTCGCTGGCTGCTTGTCCCCAAGCGCAAACCCACGAACACTTCGGCCAAGTGATGGTGTTTGGCGAACACGGCGATTTGCGCTTGAGCCCCCATGGGGTTGAAATCAATCAAAGCGAAGCGCGTCGATTTCAAGCTGCACCATTCCGAACAACGCGAGCCGAGGTCTTCGACACCTTTTATAACGCCATTCGCCACGGCGAAAGGGCCTTACAGGACGGACGCTGGGGGCGCGCCTCTTTGGAAATTTGTCATGCATTGCGGGTTAGTGCCCACCAAGGGACGACCATTTCGCTTCAACACCAAACGAACTGAACCATGAATAAACTTCAACTCTCCATAGCCATGGGTGATTACGACCGTACACGCCCGATTCACGACGGTCGCGTGCAAATCGACGGCGTACAGCCCATCACTTTTTTGCAATCGCCGGAAGAGATGTTTTTCAATGCGTTCCGCCACGAAACCTGCGATGTGTCTGAGCTGTCGCTAAGTTCTTACTGCGTTTCACTAACTCGTGACAACCCGCCCTACATCGGCATTCCTGTTTTTCTGAGCCGCGCTTTTAGGCATTCATCGGTTTACGTGCGCGCAGATCGTGGCATCAACGGCCCTCAAGATCTGATTGGCCGCCGTATTGGCATAGCCGAATACCAATTAACCGCTAACGTCTGGGTGCGCTCCATTTTGTCTGATGCCGGCGTGCAACCCCACCAAATCCATTGGATTCGCGGTGGAATGGACAAGCCTGGTCGTCCTGAAAAAATAAAATTAACCTTGCCAGAAAACGTCCAAATTGAGAACGCCCCTGAGAGCGCAACGCTCAACCAAATGCTGGCGGACGGAGAGATCGATGGGTTTATTGGCCCGCGCTGGCCGCGCTGTTACCACGAGGGTCACCCCCAAGTACGACGTCTGTGGCAAGACGGTTTCGCAGCCGCCCGCCAATGGCATGCCGAGACAGATATGTTTCCCATCATGCATGTATTAGGGGTGCGACGACGCTTGGCGGAGCAACATCCATGGTTGCCTGGCGCGTTACTCAAGGCCTTCACTCAGGCCAAAAACATGGCCCAAGAGGCCTTGGCCGACACGTCAGCCACCAAGGTTTCCATGCCATTCGTAGAAGATGTATTGGCCTTGACGAAAGACATGTCTAAAGACCTGTGGTCATACGGCGTGACGCCCAACGTCAAGACGCTGGCGTACTTCCTTAAGAATCACCAAGCGCAAGGCTTGAGCCCGCGCTTGCTCGATGTGCAGGAGCTGTTTCACCCCGCCACGAACGAGAGTTATTCGCTTTGATGCGTGCTCTCGGTCATACCCGAGCTCATGGCTTGGGCATACGAAGCAACAATCCGAACGTCTATCACCACGCTGGCGCCTTCCTTCACCGAGCAAATGCCTCGTGAAATAGCGGCCACAAGGTCTTGCGAGCGCGTGATGGGCCCGAAACTCGTTAGGCCTTGGGCTTCAGCTAACTGCGCAAAGTTAATATCTGGATCGGTCATGGCCTGCCCAATGGCCTTGTTTGCTACTGGGCGACCCCGTTGTACAGCCACTTTTTCTTGATGTACTTCGTCGTTGAAATACGAACGGTTATTACAAACAATCAACAACATGGGAATGCGGTAGTGCGCGGCTGTCCACAACGCCGAAATTCCCATCATGGTGTCACCATCACCCAGGATGGCTACGGGCAGGCGACCGCGATCGCGCAGAGCGAGGGCGGCACCGACCAACATGCCGGGCCCTGAACCAATGCCCGCGCCGCCGTCATAGCCCAAATAGTCTAAAGGGTGGGTGAAATGCCAATGCGAGGCGTCCCAGCCCAAAGGTAAGCGGACAAGGGTCACGCGCTCATCCGCCAGGCTCTGGTGCAAACCCGCAGCCAGCTGAGACATATCGATCGTCTGCTGCGCTGGGTTTAAACCCACGCGGCTAAAGGACGTCCGTCCGCTGGGTAGCGCGGACATGGGCAAACCCACGCGCTGTGCCAACGCGCGTAAACACGCGTCTGGCGTACTGGCAATACGTAAATCAGCAAACAAGGGCTGGCCTTGGTCGTAACTCCAACCATTCTTGAGTTGGTGATCCATAGTCACATTCACCACCTTGGCCACGGTGTTGAGCTTGCTCACACTCGCCCCCGCGTCCACCCAGTCCAAACAGACGATCAAATCTGCTTGGCGTACAGCCTCCTCTTGAGGCGTTGACAAAAAGAAACTGGCGGGTCCGACATGCAAGCTGTGGTTGGTGGGAAATGTCGATCCTGTCTTTATATCCGTGAGGACTTGCGCTTGCCAATGCTCAGCAACAGCCACGCGAGCTTGCCAATCAGCTTCATCATGCGACACGCGACCCAGCAACACAACAGGACGCTGAGCGTCATCCAATAACGACGCCAATGTTTGTAAGTCTTGGTCGTTGGGCACGGGCACCGCGGGGGTAGCGTAACGCGAAACCTCAGGTAGTGCGGGCGCCTCCTTTAGCGATTCCTCTTGCACACGCACATCCAAACAAACATACGTTGGACCTTGCGGTGTAGTCTCACAAATCAGTTTGCCCTCCAACAGCGCGGCGATCGACGCCTCTAGACTGGCGGGTTGGTCATCCCATTTGACGTAGGGCCTAACCATTGCGGCCTGATCTTTGGCGGTGTGCAATGAGTCTATCCAAGGGCGGCGCAATGCCGCATCGACCGGTCCTGTCGCGCCCAAAATCAATATAGGCACCCGGTCGCACCACGCGTTATAAATGGCCATGGCTGCATGCATCAAGCCTACGTTGGCATGCAACACGACCGCCATGGGCTTGCGCGTAACTTTGGCCCAGCCATGAGCGATGGCGACGGCATGCTCTTCGTGCAAGCACAGCAACATTTGCGGGCTCTGGTTGTGCAAGTGGTTGACCAAGCTATCGTGCAAGCCTCGAAAGCTAGAGCCCGGATTGAGCGCCACATATTGAACGTCTAGCGCTCTTAACATGTCGGCAATCACATCACTGCCCCAAAGCCCGCTGTGATCGTCACGCAAAGGCACTTCGGAGGAGATGCGGGTGCTCATCTGGGCACTCACGGTGCAATACCGTCTTTGGAGGCCTTGCGCACCAGCAGCAAAACAGCCAAGCACACGACCATGCCCAACAGAGCCATGGGCTTGGTCGGTGATAACGCCGCGACCGCACTTACCAAAATCAATACGCGGGTGGGCCACAACAAACCAGGCGCACCTGGAGATTTCGGCCACTCAAGAACTACCGCCATCCCCAGCACAGCAATCACGCCCCCCGCACAGGCCATGGCAATCGACAAGGCATCGCCCTGACCCAAAATCGCGGGGTTCCACAAGAAGGCAAACGGAATAACGAAGCCCACGGCAGCCAAGCGCATGGCATCCAAAGCGATGGCAATAGGGTCCTCTTCAGCGATGGCAGCGGCTGCCAAGGCAGCCACCGCCACAGGTGGTGTCAGTGCGGACAGGATCGCAAAATAAATCAAAAACATATGGCCTTCCAACAAAGGAAAGCCGACCTTGGCTAGCGCGGGCCCTACCAAAACCGCCGCCAAAATGTAAGCAGAAGGCGTTGGCATACCCAACCCCAAAATAATGGTGACCAAGGCAGCAATGACCAAGGTGAACGCATCAACACCTGACGCCACCGTCAGAATTAACCCCGCAGCCTTCATGCCCAAGCCTGTCATTGTGATGCCACCGATGACCAAGCCTGCAGCGGCACAAGCACCTGCGACAGGCAGCACGCGAGTGGTGGTCTCCGCCAAGCCTTCCACGATATCCCATAGGGACATACGTGTGCGCTTGGTTAAGGCGGTACCCATAATCACAGCCAAAGTGCCCACGCCCGCGGTGTAAGTTGGTGAGTAACCAGCCAACAAAATGGTAATGATGGCCACAATCGGCACCAAGTATGGCCAGCCTTGCTTGATGGTCTCGGCTAAAGCGGGCACGGTCTCCTCATAAGGTCTCAGATTGAAGCGCACCGAACGCAAGTGCACTTGCATAAACACACCGAAGTAGTAGAGCAAGGCAGGAATAATGGCTGCCAACACGATATCGCGATAAGGCGTTTCGGTGTATTCGGCCATGATGAATGCCGCCGAACCCATAATGGGCGGCATAGCGCTACCGCCAGTCGACGCAGCCACCTCCACAGCGCCAGCGAACCGTCGCCGATAGCCCAGCTTGCGCATGATGGGAATGGTGATGGACCCCGTGGCCACCACATCCGAAGTGGGACTGCCGGACATGGTGCCGTATAGACCTGAGGAGATGATCGCCACTTTAGCGGGACCACCCGCTGTTTTGCCCGTCAGGGCTGCCGCCAAATTAAAGAAGAAGTCGCCTCCCCCCGCTTTGGCCAGTAACGTGCCAAACAGCACAAACAAAAACACATAACTGGCAACCACCTCGATCGGCACGCCAAACAAGCCGTCCATGGTGAACACCAACACATCCAGCACATAGCTGTATGACGATACGCCATGGCCGAAAGGCGGTGGCAATAGATAACCAAAAAGGTTGTAAAGCAAAAAACCAGCCACCACAGCCGTGAGACCCAAACCAGTGGTCCGTCGCGTGGCCTCCAAGGTCAAAGCCAACAGAGCGGAGCCAAAGAAAAACTGCGCATCACTGAATGGATGCAGCAAAGATATCCGGTCTTGAATTTCCTGCGCGTGAATAAAAAAATACACGCCTGAGACGAAGCTCAAAGTGGACATCAACCAGTCGACAACCAATGGTTTGTCACCGGACGTTGGCGTAGGCCCTATGCCCAAAAACATCAAGGTGTAAGAAGCTGACACAAACAATATCCCCTGAACCAGAGGATCGGATATCACAAACAAATTGATGTAAATCACCCAGCAGGCAAATGCTGCACAACACAAGGTGAATAAGGTTTTCGCTCGGCCGTCAAAGCGGCGACGGCGACCTGTCGTGAGTAAGGAGTGTGACACTTGAGCGCTTGAGAATGGTTCAAACAATCAGACCTGCAAGTTCACGCATGCGCTTGCAGGTCTGTTGGTAACGGTTAGTCAGGCTTTAGAGCAACCCAGCTTCCTTGTAGGCCTTGGCGGCACCTGGGTGGAAGGGGAGCACTTTCTGGCTAGTCATCAACTTGGTGTTCAAAGCCTTCATGGCACCGTGCACATTACGCACCTCGTCGACGTGGCCGGCCAAAGATTTGGCCAAGTTGTAGGCTGCTGACTCGGACAACTGGTCATGAGTAACCAGCATCGCTCCCAGAGCAATTGAGTTCACGTCATTGGGCACTTTGGAGTAGCTGCCCCCTGGAATGGTGAATGGCGAGGTACCAAAGGCCTTGTTCGTGGCCTCAATCACACGCTGAGGGATCTTCAACAAAATAACATCGTTCTCTTTGTCTATGGCTCGGAAAGAGCTGTGCTTAACAAAGATGCCGTTGGTCGCCAACTGAATGCGGTTGTCTTTCATCAAGCCCGTTTGTTCTTTGGCCCCTGCACGCACGAAACTGCCGCCATTCGACTTGAGCGTATCTTCGGTCAAGCCAGCCTCTTTCAACATGAACACGGCAACGTTGCTGGTGATGTTGCCAGAGCGGTTGATACCAATGGTGATGTCCGCTTTGGACTTCGCAATATCATCTAGACTCTCGATTTTGTACTTCTCGGCCACGTCTTTCTTCAAGAAGAAGTGCATGGGGGCCCAGTTGTACATGTAGCCAATCGCCTGCATGTTCTTCACTGGTGCTTTGAAGGGGGCGGCACCGTTTAGCGCGAGTTGCACCTCTGCGTCATGCACCAACCCTAGGTCGGTACGCTTGCCACCCAATAGCGCGATGTTGGCAAACCCACCACCAGTGGCTTGATACGTCACCACCGAATCGGGGTCGGTGGCTTTGGCTGCGCGATCAATACCCGCCCCGAGCAAAGACCATAAACCGCCCGGGTTGCCACCCGATAACGTAAGGTTCAACGGCTCTGCTTGAGCCAAACCGCCGACCAAGCCAGCGGAGAGTGCCAAGGCTGCTGCAATTGCTTTCATTTCTTGTCTCCCATTTTATAAAATTAGCAATCTAATTATTGCGAATTTAGTGTAACAGTTTTCTTTTCCGTGTATGCCAAAAGCTCATCTAGACACTCTTCGCGGCCCAAGCCTGATTGCTTCACGCCGCCAAAGGGCGCACCCAGGTAGTGGTCGCTGGCATCATTCACCCACAAGTAACCAGCCTCAATTTGATCCGTCAAACGCAGGGCCGCATCCAAGCTTCGGGTCCATATAGAGGCCGTTAAGCCAACATCTAAGCCATTAACCAACGACAGCATTTGCTCCTCTGTCGTCCAAGAGAGAACCGACAACACGGGGCCAAATACTTCTTCCATTGCAATTTCCGACGTCGCAGTCAAATTGGTGACCAAGGTTGGACGCACATAAAACCCTTTTCCATTTGGGGCTTTTACATCTCGTCGCGTGGGGATGTGCGCACCACCTTTCTCAGCCCTGCTGATGAAGCCCAACACTTTTTCATATTGACCACGACTAGACAAACACCCCATTTGCGTATCCTCGCGCAATGGGTCACCCAACTCGATGGCGTCAAAGGCTGAACGCAACTTTTCCACCACCTCTGTGTAGAGACTCTCATGCACCAACACACGACTCGTCGAGCCACACGATTGCCCTGCCGTCCAGCCAAAATTCATTCCTTTGACCGCACCAGCGACCGCGGCATCTACGTCCGCATCAGGACACATCACCAACGCGTTTTTGCCCCCTAACTCCAATTGCACTTGTTTGATGCTGTCGCTAGCCCCCTTCATCACGGCTTTGCCTGTACCGACGCTGCCGATCAACCCCACTGCGGCAATCCCGGGATGCTGACAGATCGCCTCACCCAAGGAGGCGCCACCTGTGAGCACAGAGATGATGCCCGGCGGGAAAAGGTCTGCACACAACTGGGCCACACGCAAAGCCGCCAGCGGCGTTTCCTCTGAGGGCTTGATAATCACCGCATTGCCTGCCGCCAACGGCGCGGCAAACTTGATGCATACAAACAGGAGCGGGTGGTTGAACGCCACCAAACGTGCCACCACGCCTACAGGCTCGCGCACCACGTAAGTCAAGCGACCATCCTTTTGCGGGATGGTCTCGCCTTTCGCCTCTGTCGCGATGCCTGCGAAATAGTCCACTAATGCGGCGGCTAAATTGGCATCGAATCGCATGCCCACCAAAGGGTTGCCCGTATCGTTGGCGTCAATGAAGGCCAACTCCTCGGCATGCTCGCGCACGCGCACCGCCATTTTTCGCAGTGCATCCGCGCGCGCACCAGGGCCCGCTTTGAACCATGCGCGTTGCGCCGCCTTTGCTGCAGACACTGCGTCATCAAGGTCTTTTAAGCTGGCGTCATGAACCGTGGCTAACCGCTCACCCGTTGAGGGCGACATGATGTCGCGTGCCAGGCCACCGCCTTGACGTCCTTGGCCGCCTACGCATTGATCCGTGAAAAACTGAGGAGTGGTCATGGGTGGCCCTTCTGAGGTAAGAACCCATAGCCATGGCACCACGGGCTCGTCATGTTGAATGAGGGCCTCATTGCAACACAAAAATGCCCTCAGGCGTGAACATACGGACTCTGGTCATGGGCGCAAGTCCGCATCCTCGACCAGCCACTTGAGCCGTGCGACTAGCCCAAGTACGTGGGCGTGAAAGGCCTAACCCTCAATCAAAAACGCAAACCCGTCAAACCCACCCAACCCCAGTAAGCTGGGTGAGCGTTGTCCGTCTTCAAATGATTTGAGACAGATGGGTTAATTTCTCAGAGGAGAGATTGGCTCATTGGTTTTACAGTTTAAACGGTTTCAATTTGATGTTGTAGTCGCCTGCTTTGGATTGTTTGCTCTTTGATTGCTCTCTTCTCTTTGGCATTCCCCCAAACCTTTAAACACTTGTCAGATTAAAGTTTGACGCTGCCGCTGGAAATCTCCATAAACTATAAAAAGTGTCTACAGGTTTTGGGGAATGCCACAGCGCACACAACTTGTAACCAACCCTGCTATACTTTAAACATGACCACGCCACTGCGCAAACTGCTGTTGTGCCTATTTATAACCATTGCACTTGCTTCACAAGGCATTGCAGGTGCGGTCGTGTCTGTACAAATGGCTGGCGTTGTGAGCAGTCACGGCGACATGCGCACAGCAACGCAGATGTCCCACCAAGCTCCTGTGCAGGTTGCAACCACCAGCCATGCCAGTGACCATGCCGCGCATCACATTACAGATTCAAGCTTTGAGCTTGCCAACACGGCAGGTACAACGCCAGCAACTGCACATCTGGCAACCTCAGCGCCGGACCACGAGTCGCACTTCGAGTGCGCTGCTTGTCTGTTCTTTTGCAGCGGCGTATCAACGCCGTATGACACCACCAATGTGGCGCATGCGCACACTCCGTTTGATGTGCCCATGTGGGTCACTCCAAACCTACAAGACGTCCCGCCGTCTGGTCTGTTCAGGCCACCACAAACACCTCTAGCTTAATTCCCAACTGACCCAATCGAGACGACTGGGTTAGACGTTTTAAGCGCGCCACCTTACACCGTGGTGCGCATTGCTATACAGAGGTTTCCTATGACTTTTCACATACGCTACGGGCTAACAGCTCGGGCATGGCCGCAGATTGGCCTATTGAGCGCACTGGCCTTTATGGGTGGGGCGCAAGCGCAGCAAGTCCCAGTGGCGCCGGCTACGCCATCCCCCATTTCACTGGTGTCTTACAGCTCGGCGTTTGATAACTACCCAAAACAAGGGGATGCGCCTGCCACCGATTGGAAGCTGGCCAACGACGTTGTTGCGCAAAAAGGCGGTTGGCGCGCCTATGCCAAAGAAGCTCAAGACACAAAAAATGCCGCCAAGGCTGCGCCTGCCACGGCCACACCAACACAACCAGGAGGTCAGCAATGATTGGCAGACCATTAAAACTAGCCGCCATCGGCGGCTTTAGCTTGGCCTTGCTCGGCTGTGCCAGTGTCTCGCCTGAAGGCGTTGTAGGCGCTGTGAACACCTCACTGGGCACGTCAAATCCGGTACAAGCACAGCTGCTGAGCAGCGCTGAGGCGCAAGCCGGCGCAAACGCCAAAGCCAATGCATTGTTGTTGAATGAACTAAGCCAAGCTGGCGCAGTTCAGCTGGCCATGCTCAACAGCCCAGATATGCAGGCCATGCTGGCCAGCGGTGTGGCCAGTGCAGCGAATGCGGCTCAAGGCGGGCGCATTGCCAACCCAACGTTCTCATTTGAGCGCATGCACGCCACTGGTGAGCTTGAGCTGGCGAGGGCGTTGTCGTTTGGCTTGTTGGACTTGCTAACGCTGCCTCAGCGTCAAGCTGTCGCCAAGCTCAACGTGGACAAGGTGCAGCTACAGTTGGCGCAACAACTGGTACGCCAACTGTCAGATGTGAAGTTGGCTTGGGTGGGTGCAATTGCCGCCAACCAGCGTCTGTTGTATGCCCAACAAGTGCAGCGTAGCGCCAATGCCAGTGCTGAGTTGGCGAAGCGTTTAAAAGCGGTGGGCAACTTCAGCTGGCTGCAGCAAGCCAGTCAACAGCAGTTTGCCAGTGATGCGGCCATTCAACTGGCCACGGCACAACACGCCAACATCTCAGCAACCCAGCATTTGGTCCGCTTGCTTGGCTTGAGTACCAGTCAAGAGGCGCTCATGCGTTTGCCCAAGAAGCTGCCCAGCATTCCAAAGCAGACCTTGTCGCCTGAAGATGTGAGCGCCGTTGCCATGGATACCCGCTTAGACGTACAGCTGGCCAAACTTGATGTGACACGCTTACTGGGCAGCAACACGCTTGCTCAAATTGACAGCTTCACAGATGTGGAATGGGGCATTCGTGGCGTTGACAAAAAAGACACTGCTGACGGCAGCGTCAGCCAATCGAACGGCTTTGAAGTTGCCATTCGTTTGCCCATATTTGACTGGGGTGACAACAAGCGCGTGGCGCTGAGCGCCAACAGCTTGATGGCAGCAAAGAACTACGAGTCCACCATGCTCAACGCCAGCTCTGAGCTGCGGGTTAGTTACTCCGCATACAGAACCGCCTACGACTTGGCGGCACACTATCAAAACGAGGTTATTCCCATGCGCACACGCATGGCTGAAGAGAACCAGTACAGCTACAACGGCATGCTCATCAGCGTGTTTGAGCTGTTAGCCGACGCGAGGCAACAAGTCGCTGCCGTGACGCAGTCACTCAACGCCGTTGAACAATTTTGGGCCAGCGAAGCCGCACTTCAAAACAGCTTACTGGGCGCACCCAGTGCCGCGGTTTCTGTAAGTGCCGCATCTGCGCAAGCCGACTCACCAGGACATTAACCATGACAAAAGATACAGATACATTCGCCCGCCAAAGACGGCAATTTTTAACCCTCGCAGGCGTTGGTGCAGGTGCGATTGCAGCCAGCACTGTTAGCCCAGTGGCCATGGCCGCACTGCCTGAGCTGGTGTCACACGACAGTGTGGACACCGCGGCACTGTTGTTCCCAGAGTCTGGCAGGCCTTATGACCCTGTCACTACCCTCAACGGCTGGTCGCTGCCATGGCGCATGAAAAACGGCGTCAAAGAGTTTCACTTGGTTGCAGAGCCTGTTGTGAGAGAGATGGCGCCCGGTTTTACTGCTCACTTGTGGGGCTATAACGGCCAGTCACCTGGACCCACCATTGAGGTTGTAGAAGGTGACAAGATTCGCTTGTTTGTGACCAACCGTTTGCCTGAGCACACCAGCGTGCATTGGCACGGTCAGCGCTTGCCCAATGGGATGGATGGTGTAACCGGCTTGAACCAGCCAGCCATAGGACCCGGTAAAACCTTTGTGTATGAGTTTGTAGCGCGCCGCCCGGGCACATTCATGTACCACCCACATGCCGATGAAATGACGCAAATGGCCATGGGCATGATGGGCTCTTGGGTCACACACCCCAAGCAATACAGCAACAAAATTGGCAAGGTGGACAGAGACTTCTGTTTCTTGCTCAACGCCTACGACGTTGAGCCCGGCAGCGCCACGCCAAAAATCATGACCATGGTTGACTTTAACCTGTGGTCTTGGAACAGCCGCTTGTTTCCTGGCATTGACTCCTTCAACGTCAAGCTGGGCGACAAGGTTCGCATGCGCATTGGTAACTTGACCATGACCAACCATCCCATACACATACATGGCCATGAGTTTGAAGTCACGGGAACGGACGGCGGACCCACACCCAGTGGCTCACGCTGGCCCGAAGTGACCACGGATATTGCTGTTGGACAAATGCGCCAAATTGAATTTGTGGCCGATGAGCTGGGCGACTGGGCCGCGCACTGCCACAAAAGCCACCACACCATGAATGCCATGGGTCACGACATACCCACCATGATTGGCGCCGACCACTCTGGACTTGCGGCACAAATCCAAGAGCTGGTACCAGAGTACATGGTGATGGGTGAGCGCGGCATGGCTGATATGACCGAGATGACCATGCCCATACCTGACAACACCGCACCTATGATGACTGGCGACGGCCCCTTCGGCTCGGTGGAGATGGGCGGCATGTTCAGTGTTTTAAAGGTCAGGCGTGACCAGCCCAAACAGAGCAACGTCAACCCTGGCTGGTTTAAACATCCCGCAGGTACTGTCGCTTACGAGTTCAAAGGCGAGGTTAGCGAGCCAAAGCGCTCAAGCGCAGGTGGCTCATCGGCTATGCCTATGAAGAACGGCGTAACCACTGAGGTACGCGTAAAAAAACCAGGGTCGCACCAGCATTAGTCGTACATATCAATCACCAATCACAAACTCTATCTTTAAAGGAATCATCATGACCAACACACATTCAATGTTCAACACGTCCTCTCTTGTCGCGGCAGCACTGTGCTTTGCCGCTTTTAGCGCCCAGGCTGGCGGCACACATGCCGACAACCATGGCCACAGCGAATCAACCATTGGCAAGCCCGCCAAGATGAGCCAAGTCACCAAAACCATCACGGTAGACATGAGCGACGACATGCGCTTTACACCCGAAAAGATCAACGTGCGCAAGGGCGACGTGGTGCAGTTTATTGTGAAGAACAGCGGCAAGGTCAAGCACGAAATGGTGCTTGGCACACCCAAGGAACTGGCAGCCCATTACAAACAAATGTTGAAGTTTCCAGGCATGGTGCATGAAGACCCACAAACAGCATCTGTTGCACCAGGCCAGTCAGGTGACATTGTGTGGGCGTTTACTAACAGCGGTATTGTGGACTTTGCTTGCTTGCAACCCGGCCACTTCGACGCCGGGATGAAGGGCCAACTCAGCGTTGCCAAATAAACACACAGCTTTTTAACCATTACACACAGCCGGCTTGTTAACCGGCTTGAACAACCCATTAAAGGACTACAACATGTTTATCAAACACCTAATTGCAGTGACTGCCATCATATTTTCAACCGCTGGATTTGCAGGTGACGTCGTGATGACGTCAGGAGAAATAAAACGCATAGACACGGCCCAAAACAAGCTCACCATCAAGCACGGGGATATAGCGAACCTAGACATGCCCGGGATGACCATGGTATTTGAGGTTGCAGACAACGCCATAATCAACGCTGTAAAAAAGGGCGACAAGGTTTTATTTCACGTTGAAATGGACGGACAACGTATGGTCATCACCAAATTAACCATCCAACCTTAACAGTGCAACCGGGTGGCTTCATAAAAGTGCAGATTATGAAGCCACACCTGGTACTGGTTACTTAGTGCTGGTGTACCTAAGAAATTAAAATCTGTCCGACGTCAGCATGTATACGCCTTTGAAAGACGACTGAATCGCGCCGGGGCGATTCACTCACAATGATGGGATGCTGACTTGAATTAAGACTTACTCGTCAGAGCCAAAAGTCCTTCGCTGCGCCGTATCGTTTTCGTCTTTTCTAAAGCTGCAAGTGTTCGATACAGAGCCTCATGAGTTACGCCAAGTTCACTAGCTAATGATTTCAGCCCCGTACTAACCTGATATTCCCCATTCTTACCCTCAGTGTTGATGAGGTGAAGAACGCGATTTTTTAGAGATTTCATATTGAGCCGTTCGCAATGAAGCCGAAGTCGTTTGACTTCTGTGTTGAGCATGCTGATCCATCGACTCGCAAATTCTGGATCACGATCCAGTGCCGCTGCCAGCTCTTTGGCAGGAACTTTGATGATGTTGGAATCTGTAATTGCCAATGCATCACAGTGGTATTTCGCAACTTTCAGACTTGCCTCGCTTACAAATCCCAGCCTTGTTCTTTGTAGAACAACTGGATCTCCTTGAAGTCCCGTTCGTTCAAGTGTTACCTCGCCTGCGATGACGTAAAACATCCATTCAGGTATGTCTCCAGTGAGGAACAAGCGCTCGTTTCTCTTGTAGAAAGCCCCAGTGCAAAGTTCGTGGATTGGGGGGGGCAAAAGTGTCTTTAACGAAGGAGGTAGAAATACGCTTTTCATATGACTACGATCATACGCAAAAAAACTAAAAAGGCACATACTTCACCGACGCCGCAAAGAAATTAGTCCAAGTGGCGCAAACAAGAAAGGGTATGGAAATGGCAGAAGCAATGCAAATTGGTATTGAAAACCTCAAATGTGGTGGATGTGAAAAGTCCATCCTAAAAGGGCTGGCCACCATGAGTGAAATTTCCGATGTTGTGGTTGATCGCGAACACAAACTGGTGAGTTTCAGTGGAGACCAGTCTGTCCGCAACGCAGTCGTCAACAAACTGCGCTCAATGGGTTATCCCGAAAAAGACTCTCTGTCTGGAATTGATGCAGGTTTGGCAAACGCTAAATCGTTCGTCAGTTGCGCCATCGGCCGCGTATCTTGACCCAAGCTCTTAATTCGAATGGCATTCTCCCAAATCGTAGGAAATTCGTAATGGAAGAGCGGCACGCACACTGGGAAAAGGTCTATCAAACCAAGTCGCCGGATGCGGTGAGTTGGTTTCAAGAACATGCCTCCCTGTCGTTGGAAATCATTCGGTCTGTTGGCGAAACATCCGATGCACAGATCATTGATGTAGGATCAGGCGCGTCCACGTTATTGGATGATTTGTTGACCGACGGATTCAAACATGTTTCAGCGCTTGATCTCTCTGCAAGTGCGCTGGAAGTAGCGCGCAGGCGCCTTGGACCCCCTAACCAAAACGTGACATGGATTACTGGCGACATTCGAGCCGTAGACCTTCCTGAGCAGGCTTATGACATCTGGCACGACCGCGCCGTCTTCCACTTCCTAACTGACCCAGCGGATCGAATTGCTTACGTGCGCCAGGTTGTGAAGTCAGTCAAGCACGGTGGCCATGTGATTGTGGCTACCTTTGCACACGATGGCCCTGAGCAGTGCAGTGGTTTGCCTGTGGTCCGATACGACCCTAATCAACTGCACAACGAGTTTGGCCCTGAGTTTGAACTACTAGAACACGCCAGTGAAGAGCACAAGACGCCGTGGGGTTCTGTTCAGCACTTCGTTTATTGCCACTTCCGAGTACCTTATTGATCGCTGAAATTTGTTATTGAAACCACCATAAACGGCCCCGGGTTTTGAGGGGGCGGGTTGGGTTAGGTCATTCCGTTGTGGCGGTTTGATCGGGCAAGACTATGCCTGTTGTGTGCCCAGTCTGTTTGGAACCTGAGAGATTCATGTCGAGCGCAGTTGGTTTGACAATTGCTCTTTGGGCGCGTCATCAGCAGTTGTGACGTCTCTCCCGATTCGCCAATTTTGATTGCGTTCTAGCGACGTTCCCCCCGCATTTGAATATCCCCTGTGCTTGTTATCGCCTCAGTAGTAAATCTCATAATGTGACATCAACTAAGGCGATCGCACGGGTCAATGTTCGTGGCTCCACTCGCATATGGTTATATGCCACTTTCGTTCTTTGCCGCAGGAGCGGATTATTGACTCTGCGTAGCATGGTGTGGTCGTGCGGGATGCCTGCCCTGAGTATCTCGGGCAAACCTTGAGCAGCAGCCCCCCCCCCGCAGACACATTGGCATACTTTATGCTTCTTCAGACATGATTGGTTGATTTCTTGACATTCAATTTGTATTGAACATCTTTTAATTTGGTCTAACGAAACAACCAATCCTTATTTCAATTCCCAATTACGACAAAAAGAGGCTTCAAGGAACAGGTTAAACGATCAAAAGGAGAGCAATTTATGGATACTTCAATTGCGTTTCGTGTTGATGGCAATATGCAGCAGATGGGTGGTCAATCGCATCAGGGCGATAAGGAACGCCGGCGTCGTCAAAAGCTGAAAGCCTTACTTGAATGCTTGAAGGCGGGTGACTTAGATTCGGCACGACAGGCTTTCACGGCGCTCATTAATTTTGATCCTTCTGTATCTGGCGACCCGTATCTTGCAAAGATCGGTGCGGCTTTGCAAAGTAGTAATTTGTATTCAGCGCGACACTTCGCTAAGAAGCTTGAGAGCCCCGATTTTCAGCTTCAATCCTTGATAGAGCGCTCAGACACAAAGGATGTGCGCAAGCGACAAGCTGAGGATGACCCGTATAACGGATTTTTTAGAGTGGATATATCGGCTTAACTTGACGAATTTATGTACACCGTGCGGGCTTTGCAGACCGGTACTTTTTTGTGACTCCAACACTGACCCAGTTCGCAGGCAGTGCTGAAAACTGGGGCTTAACAGGTCAATTTGTCATCACAAATGACGTCAAGTACCTCACTGAAAGCGCACAGTGCTTTTGACGCATAGACGTTGCAATCAGCCATCTAATCGAGGTTGACACTGATGACTGCTTTATAGCGGTGTGCACTGAAGCAGTGTTGTCCGCAACGTTGGACTTGCGCGCTCAACGACCTCACCCATTCGATACGAGGGTCAATTTTTCACTAAAATCGGAGTGTCCCCAAAAACTCGTTGATCGCCGCATTCACAAGTTCTGGATGTGTAATGTTGACCGCGTGAGGGCCGCCGAAGATTTCAACCGTGGGCTTTTGACTTCGGAGCCCCTTCGCAAGTTTTCGACCCTTTTCGATCCCAACGCCTTCATCAGCTGTGCCATGAATCACGAGACTGGGGCAAGCGATGTCCACCAAAGCTGTAGAAATATCATCGCGATTGATCAACGCATCTGCTGGAAAGTAAATTTGGCTTCTGTCCGCCTGTTCCCATTTAATATGCCAATCTTCAGCAATGGGACTCGGCCCAAACAGCATTTGAGTAACAGCGTCTCGTACACCGGTAGGCAAAGGTGTCTCTTGCCACTGCCCCACCCAATCAGAAAATCCAGTTTTTTCCTCGTCGGTAAAAACACCCGATTCACTGCCAATCAAAACGAGTGCAGCGACTCGCTCGGGACTTCCCAGCGCTGCACGCAGCGCGATATAGCCACCTTTGCTCATCCCAACGAAGACCGCACGTGCGATCGCGAGGTGATCAAGGATGGCGATAGCATCGTCCGCAGAGTCCCAGTAAGTGAAGGAATTGGTTGCTGACGAACGCCCAAACCCACGCTCATCCCAAGTGATGCATCGATAGCGATCTGATAGCGAGGCTACTTGGGCATCAAACATCGTTTCATCTAAAAAGAAACCGTGGCAAAAGATCACTGCAGGGTTATCGCCGCCAGAGTCTTTCATCCAGATCGTTTCACCTTGTACATCAATATATGGCATGGTGCACCTCGAAAATTTGAGATTGATATCAGTATGATTCACCTACGTAATATATTCAATCCCGTTTTAGTGACGTTTGGGATTCCCCCAAATCTTTAAACACTTTTCAGAGCCTAGTTTGACGCTGACGCTGGAAATATTCACACACTTCGACTGCGGTCATCACCACAACACGCGGATCGAGAAATCTATACACATCGAGCAAATTCGTTGAGCGGTCTGCGGATTGAAAATTCCATACACATCGATTCAAATTCCCGCCACGTGCTCGGATCTAAAACTCCATATACATTGACGCGACCAGCGTATTTGTCCACCGATTGAAAACGCCATACACATCCAACGAAGTTGATGATGGAGTAGTCGGCTCGAAAATCTATGCACTTCGATTCAAATGGCGATAACGTTCGCGGATTGAAAAATCTATACACATCAAGCAAACCGGTTGCGCGGTCTACGGATTGAAAACTCCATACACATTGATTCAAATTCCCACTGGGTGCTCGGATCTAAAACTCCATATACATTGACGTGATCAGCGGACTCGCCCACCGATTGAAAACTCCATACACATCCAACGAAGTTGATGATGGAGTAGTCGGCTCGAAAATCTATGCACTTCGATTCAAATGGCGATAACGTGCGCGGATTGAAAAATCCATACACATCAAGCAAACCGGTTGCGCGGTCCACCGATTGAAAACTCCATACACATCGATTCAAATTGCCGCTACCTGTCTCGGATCTAAAATTCCATACACACTGACGTGAACGGAGGGTCGTTCGCCGAATGAAAAATCCATACACATCTAACGAAACGGAGACTGGAGTAGGGCGTGAATGTGTACTTTTAGCGAGGCACCGTCAAAAGTATTTACGGTCAACCCGCTATTGGTTCTAAAGACTCATTTTTAATTGAAACTTTATAATTAATTAGTATGCTACTCCCATACTACAAAGCCAGTTCTACATGATATAAGCTATTGATTTATATAGATAAACTGGCCTCGCAACACGTCTTCACACGGCAGGGGTCACAGGTTCGAACCCTGTACCACCCACCAGTAATTAG
>Ga0181601_10001223_pt1 | contig 21873 bp, 18 predicted proteins | sample 041ome_8_FD_133020 | JGI IMG/M metagenome (GOLD analysis project Ga0181601, IMG submission 133020) | Coastal salt marsh microbial communities from the Groves Creek Marsh, Skidaway Island, Georgia - 041407BS metaG (megahit assembly) | ecosystem: Environmental > Aquatic > Marine > Intertidal zone... | reverse complement strand
GGGGTGAGAACCTCGGTTCGACGAAGTCCGGCGCCGCCGGATGAAGAAGAGACACCCAACGGGTAGTTGCGCAGCAATGACGCTTGGCGTCACCAACCCATGTCGGGCAGCCAGGGAGGACCGCGGAACCTTGTACCGGCCTGACCGGCCATCCCCGAACGGACCTTGTCTTGGCCACCACTCCCGGCTTTTCATCAGTCCGCCTGTGCCTGTGTCAGCGACTGCCCTTCGTATCCTTTTGGCCCGAGCAGCGACCGTCGGGCTCGCGCTCGGCGCCACGGCCTTGAACGGATCCGGCCAGGAAGTTGCCGCAGACACCGACGACACCTGGGAGCCCATCACGTCCATTCAACAATTCTGGAACCTGTCCACCCCCACCCGTGAACAGGGTCGACCGATCCAGATGGACGTCGACGTGCTCTACTATGATCCGGCCTGGCAGGTCATGTGGGCTCACGACGGGCAGACCAGTGACTATGTCACCACCACCCGCACCTTCGCGTTCAAGGCCGGTGACCGCGTGCGCTTGTCCGGTGTTACCGGGCCGCCCTACTCGGAGTTCTCGCTGGCAGCGGTCGACGTCGAGATATTGGGCCCGGCCAACCGTCAGCCCGTACGCATAGATCCGGCCGCGATTCGGCATGAGGATTGGCTCGATGAATTTGTCACCCTGCGCGGGCTGGTCGATGAGCAGGGCTTCGACGACGAGAGCCACCTGGCTCTCCGCCTCGCGGCGGGCGGGCATGCGGTCAATGTCTGGCTGATGGTCGATCCGGCGGCTTCAATTCCCCGGTTGATGGGGGCCTTCATCGATGTCTCCGGCGTCTACATTCCGCGGTTCAATCCCAGTGGCGAGCTGGCCGGCCTCGAAATCTTCAGCCCCGGCCTGGACCACCTGACCCAGGTGGGCTGGCTCAGCGAGGACGAGCGTTTCGAACAGCCGGTGCAGTCCATCGACCAACTGGACAACATCAGCGCGGCGGACCAGGCGCACGTGCGCGGCCGCTTGGTGGGTCACGGCCCGGACGGTGTGCTGTTGGTGCGGGATGCGACGGGCCAGATCGAGGCCCACACCGGCCAGCGCACGGTCTTTCCGGTCGGCGAGACGGTTGAGCTGGTGGGCTATCCCTCCACCCAAGGGGTGCTGACACGCCTCAACCGCGCCCTCGTGCGACCGGCCGGGCAGGATACGCTGGTGCCGCGGGGCGAAGCACTCCTGCTGCACCGGCTGGCGGCGGCGGTGATGGAAATGTCGCCGGGCGAAGCCGCCCGCGGAGACGAAGTGATGCTTAACGGCATCGTCACCTGGTCCAGTCCCTACTCCCCGTATTTGTTCGTTCACGACGCCAGCGGCGGCATCCGGGTGCGGCGGCCGGATCCCCGGGCCGCGGTGCCGCCGGTCGGATCCCGCGTGACGGTCCACGGCCACGCCGCACTCGGCGACTTCGCGCCGGTGGTCATCGCCGACTCCATCACGTTGCTGGATGTGGGTGAACTGCCCCCGGCCAAGGCCATCACCCTCGAACATGCCCTGACCGGGATCGAGGAAGCGCAACGGGTGGAGTTGTCCGGCTACGTGCGCGAGGTGCGGCGCGACGGTTACTGGACGCGCCTCGAACTTTCCACCACGGCGGGTGTGTTCGTGGCCCGGATCGAACAGCGCCCCGAGCTGACGGGCCTGGTCGGCAGCGTGGTTTCCGTACGGGGCGTCTGCACCGCCATCGCCGACGCCGAACGCAAGCTCACCGGAATCGAGCTCTGGCTGCCGCCGAACTCCCAGCCCCGCATCGAGGAACAGGTGCCGACCGATCCCTTTTCCCTGACCCGGATCCCGGTGGCGGAACTGGGTCGCTTCACCACCGCCCAAAACCTCCGCCGACGCGTCAAGGTTGGCGGCACCGTCCTGCTTTCAATGCCCACGGGCGTGATCTATCTGGACGATGGCGGAGAGACGCTCCGACTGTTGTCGCGCCGTGACGGTGCGGACCTGCAGCCCGGAGATCAGATCGAGGCGGTCGGCATTTTTGGCCGTGACGGTTCCCGGTCCGTCCTGCGTGAGGCCGTTTACCAAAAACGTGACGAAGGCGAGAATTCCCCGGCCCAAGCACTGACGAACCCGGCGACCCTGAACCCGGAACTGGACGGCCGCCGGGTGGCTCTGACCGGCCGGGTGGTCGAGCTGTCCCTCGCCTTGGACCGCCCTCGCCTGACCCTGCAAAGCGAACGTGAACTCTACGATGCCCTGCTCCAGTTCGCCCTTCCGGAATCCCTGCTGCACGATTTGCGCATCGGTAGCGAACTGCAGCTGAACGGGATCTATGAGGTGGTCTACAACGAGCTGACCGAGCCCGTGGGATTCGATCTTCTGGTGGCTCAACCCGACGACCTCACGGTGCTGCGGCAGCCTTCCTGGCTCACCCGCGGCCGCGTCCTGGCGATTTCCGGCACCCTGCTGGTGGGGGTGACCCTGAGCCTGTTGTGGATCGGCACCCTGCGCCGGCGCATCAGTTTCCAGTCGATTCAGATCCAGCATCAATTGGAACGCGAATCACACCTCGAGGCGGAACTGCACCGGGCCTCTCGTCTGGACTCGATGGGCGGCCTCGCCGGCGGCATCGCCCGCGATTTCAACCGGTTGATCGGCGTCATTTCCCGCGATCTCAACGCCACCCGCACCCGCGCGGGCGAATCCTCCCAGCTCCGCGAAGCCATCGCCGCCACCGAGCAGGCCCGTGAGCTGGCGCGGAAACTCCTCAACCTGTCCAAGAACAACGCCCCCGCCCGCGCGCTGCTCGACCCGGCGAATATGGTGAGGACGGTGGCCGCGCAGGTGATCGGTGAGGGGCTGACCCAATGCGAATTCGAGTTCGCCGACGACCTCTGGCCCGTCGACGCGGATCGGGAGCTCCTCAGCCAGGTCATCGCCAACGTCACCACCAATGCGATGGAGTCGATGAATGGCCGCGGCCATATCCGGTTCACGCTGCACAACGAAACCGTGGACGCCGACAGTACCGTGCTGCTGCCCCCCGGGCCCTACGTGCGCCTGGCCGTGATCGACCAGGGCAAGGGCATCCCCGCCAACCTGCTCCCGCGGATTTTCGACCCCTACTTCACCACCCGCGCCCCTCAGGAAGGTCTGGGGCTGTCCACCGCCTACGCCATCGTCCGCAAGCACGGCGGGCACATCACCGCCGAATCAACCCCCATGATCGGCACCACCGTGCGCATCTGGCTGCCCACCTCCGCCGGTCCCGCCGCGCCGCCCACCGACGACACCTGATCCGCGCCCCGGCCACCTCCCGCATTGACGCGCTGAAAACCGGTCCGTTCACTCCCGCGCCATGAGCGCACCAGCCGCGACCCCCACTGGGATCAAATACAAACGCATCATCCTCAAGCTCAGCGGCGAAGTGCTGCGGGGCGACGGGGTCGATCCCATCGATGCCGCCGTGCTGAAACGCATGTGTGAGCAGGTGAAGGAGATCCACGACATGGGAGTGGAGGTCGCCGTCGTCATCGGCGGCGGCAACATCTTCCGCGGCCTCCAGGGGGCCGAGCGCGGTGTGGACCGCACCACCGGTGATTACATGGGCATGCTGGCCACCGTCATCAACGGCCTCGCCATCATGGACTGCCTGGAGCACATGGGCGTCAGCGTCCGGGTGCAGACCGCCATCCCCATGGAACAGGTCGCCGAGCCCTTCATCCGTCGCCGGGCCGTGCGCCACCTCGAGAAGAACCGCGTCGTCATCTTCGTCGCCGGCACCGGGAACCCCTACTTTTCGACCGACACCACCGCCGCGCTGCGGGCCAACGAGATCTCCGCCGACATCATCCTCAAGGCCACCAAGGTGGACGGCATCTACGACAAGGACCCGAAGAAGCACGCCGACGCCGTCAAATACGAGAGCGTCACCTTCCTCGAGGCCCTGCGCCAGCAATTGAAGGTGATGGACGCCACGGCCTTTTCGTTGTGCAACGACAACAACAAACCCATCCTCGTGTTCGATCTCGCCGATCCGCACGCCATCCGCCTGGCCGTGGAGGGCAAGAAGATCGGCACCCTCGTTCACAGCTGAGGCCGCGCGGCCCCGGCCCCACCCTCCCCCTCTCGCCATGTCCCATCCCATCATCGCCTCCACCGAATCCCACATGCAGAAGGCCGTGGACCACACCCTCCACGAGTTCGCCAACATCCACACCGGCAAGGCCACGCCGGCCATGGTTGAGAGCATCGCCGTCGAGGCCTACGGCTCCTCCATGCGCGTCAAGGACTGCGCCGCGATCTCCACGCCCGACTCGCGCATGATCGTCATCCAACCGTGGGACAAGAGCGTCATCCAGGCCGTCGCCAAGGGCATCCAGATCGCTAATATCGGCCTCAATCCCGTCATCGACGGCAACCTCGTGCGGGTGCCCCTGCCCGAGATGAGCCGCGAGCGCCGCCAGGAATTCGTCAAGGTCGCCCACCGCCTGGCCGAGGAGGGCCGGGTGCAGGTGCGCCGCGCCCGTCACGACGGTCTCGACGCCGTCAAGAAGGCCGGCCTCCCCGAGGATGAGGCCAAGCGTCTGGAAAAGGAAATCCAGACCGTGACCGACAAGTCCATCGCCAGCATCGCCGAGCACCTCGCGGCCAAGGAAAAAGACCTCCTCGAAGTTTCCTGAGCCGCCTCCGGTGGTCAGGTCGGGACGCCTCGCCGAGGCGTCCGTCCCCCGCCCGCGCCGCCCCATGCCCGCCTCTCCTTCCCCTTCCGCCCCGCCGCCCAAGCGGATCGTGGTCAAGCTCGGCACCGGCGTGCTGACCACGGGTATCGGTCAACTCGATACCGAACGGATCGGCGCGATCTGCGCCCAGGTCGCGGCGCTGCGCGCCGCCGGCACCGAGGTCGTGATCGTTTCCTCCGGCGCCGTCGGGCTCGGCATGGGCCGGCTCGGCCTCACCCGCCGCCCGCAGCTCATGACACGGAAACAGGCCTGCGCCGCTATCGGCCAGAGCCTGCTCATCCAGAATTGGCAGACCGGCTTCGCTCCGCACCAGCTGACCGTCGCCCAGGTGCTGCTGACCCACGACGACCTGCGTCACCGCCACCGCCACCTCGCGGTCAAGGCCAGTCTGGAGGCGCTGCTCGACTACGGCACCGTGCCGGTCATCAACGAAAACGACACCGTGTCGGCGGCCGAAATCCAGTTCGGTGACAACGACACCCTGTCCGCCCTGACCGCCAGTCTGCTGCACGCCGACCACCTCGTCATCCTTTCCACCGCCCCGGGCCTGATCGATCGTGCCGGTAGCGGCGAAATCCTGCCCGTGGTCGAACGCATCACCCCCGAGATCGAGGCCCTGGCCGGCGGTACCGAGTCGGCCACCGCCGTCGGCGGCATGATTTCCAAGATCACCGCCGCCAAGCTGGCCACCAAGGCCGGGTGCGGCGTGTTCATCGCCGGGGGCGACGAGCCCAACATCCTCGCCCGCATCTTCGCCGGCAGCCACCCGGGCACGTTCTTCGTCCCCAGCGGCCTGCCCCAGGCCGCGCGCAAGCGATGGCTCGCCTACTTTCAACGTCCCGAGGGTCGCATCGCCATCAACGCCAAGGCGGTCGAGGCCCTGCGCGGCGACGGTCGCAGCCTGCTGGCCGTCGGTGTGACCGGCAGCGGGGGCAAATTCGCCGCTGGCGACATCATCGACATCGTGGGACCCGACGGCACGGTCGTGGCCCGTGGCAAGTCGGGCTACGGAGCCGCCGACATGGACCGCGTGACCGGCAAGTCCACCCCTGAGCTCAAGGCCCTGTTCCCCACGCGGCGGCGCTGCGAGGTCGTGCATCGCAACGACCTCGTGCTGCTCTAGGTAGGGACGTCTCGCCGAGACGTCCGTTCCCGTTCAAATTCGCATCGGACATGCGGACGCCTCGGTGAGGCATACCTACCTACGCTCGCTCAGTCGCTGCTCGTGATCGCCGCCAGCAGGTGGTCGCGGACCCGCTCGGCCGACTTCTGACCCTGCAGGTAGCCAGCGGCGACCACTTCAAAGCGCGGCGTCTCGCGGAGCACGCGCTGCCGTTCGGGATCGTCCGGTTGCTGTCGCCACCGATACCGGGCCTTGCGGGCCTTAAAGTGCTCGGCGGGATGCGGCTGTGCCGGATCGACCCCCGGCAGCCCGACCAGCTTGAGCCGCAGGTAGGGCCGGTCGCCCGACGTCATGGAGGTTTCCAAGGTCAGGTCCCCGACTTCCTCGCGGCGCAGGACCTGACGCTTCCAGCCGCGCCACGAGGAACGCCGCACTTCGATTTCGCGCGCCGTCAGCCGCAGTTCACTGTCGCGCCAGATGACGCCGGGCAGCAGGGCGAGCAGCAGGACGAAGAAGAAGCCAAACCCGAGTTTGATCGGCCACGCCGGCACAAACCAGGCGATGCCGCCGGTCGCGAGCAGGAACACCGCCAGAAATGCGACCGCCGAACCGAGATCGCGGGCCTTGAACCGCCACACCCGCGCATCCGCCTCCGATGTCTCGGTCACACCCGCCTCGGCGAGGTGGTGCCGGATGGGCCGCTCACGTTGCACGCTCAGCAGGGTTTCACCGGGGGCGGGAGCGGACACGTGGTCACCCACATCGAAGACCGGCACCTCGAACGACGTGCTCACCGCGCTCTTGCCGTCCGCCAGCGGCGCCTCGACCTGCAGGCGCCACAGCAGGCGGTTGTCGCGATTGCGGTCATCCGCCGGCCGGGCCGGCCCGCGCGGCACATGAAACAGGACCGGCAGATCCCGCACCAGACCGCCTCTCAGCGCGGCCTGCGCCAGCTCCATTTCCGTCTCCCACAGCACGCGCTCCGAGGTGGAGCGCTTCTTGCCCGACCCGGTGGTGCGGGCATTCACGTTGCGCAGGCGCAGCACCACGTCGCCCCCCAACCGCAGGCCGCGCGGAATCGTGATCACCCCGCCGACGTAGCCTCCCAGCGAACCCGGCAGGGGCTCGGGCCGGAACTCCAGCACCCCGTGGCGCCAATACTGCCGGGCCCGGCGCCACGCCCCCCAGGCCAGGCCCAGCCCCACCACCCAGAACAGCAGCACCAGCAGGATCGGGTAGTTGCCCTGACGCAGCTCGCCGGGAATGGCCCACACCCCGGGCGAGCTCAGGCCGAGACACGCCAGCGCCATGATGCCCAGCATCAGCGCCTCGCGCTTGGCCCCGCCTTCGATCACTCACGCATGCCAGTCCGGTCGCCAATGCCAGGGCGCGTCCGGGTGCTGTTTCCGGAGTTCGTCGACATCCGCCTCCTCGCCACCCCGGCGGGCGGACACCACCGCCAGGACGAACCAGACGAACAGGAAAAAGGCGAACGCACCGGCGATGCCCGCGGCCTGCCCGTTGCCAGCGCGTTTGGCCAGCGCCGCGACGATGAACAGCGTCACGGCCAGCCCGCCCGGCAGCGCCACCCAGCGAGGAACCCGGCGAACTGGCGAGGCGCGGCGCAACATGCGAGGAAGCGTGCGCCGATTGCACCGGGGAGCAATCCGGCAAAACCAACCCGCAACGCCACGGTTTGGGCTTTGCCTCCCCCGCCGATTGCGCGACGGTCGGCGCTTCATGGATTTCATTCTCGATCGCGACGACGACGCCCCCGCGCCCCCCGGCTATCCGCCGATCGACTTCCGCGCCGCGCTCAACGACGAACAGCACGCGGCCGTCACCGCTCCGCCCGGACCGCTGCTGGTCCTGGCCGGCGCCGGCTCCGGCAAGACGCGCACCCTCACCTACCGCGTCGCCTGGCTCCTGCACCAGGGCGTGCCGCCCGGGGAGATCATGCTGCTCACCTTCACCAACAAGGCGGCCAAGGAAATGCTCCACCGCGTGCACGACCTCACGGGCGAGGACGCCGTCCGCTTTTGGGGCGGCACCTTCCACAGCCTCGGCAACCGAGCGCTGCGCATGTTCGGCGAGTCCATCGGCCTGCCGCGCAACTTCACCATCCTCGACGCCGACGAGTCCGAGTCGCTGCTCAAGCGCGCCGTCGAGGGCGAGGACAAGCTGTTCTTCAAGGACAAGACCAACCCCCGGCCCGGCCCGCTCTTCAACGTCCTTTCCCTCGCGCGCAACACCCAGCAGTCGCTGGCCGACACGGTCGAGCAGCAGTTCCCCCAATACAGCGACATCGCCGTCGCGTTGCCGACCTACGCCAAGGTCTACGCCGACGCCAAGCGCACCCAGAACGTGGTCGACTACGACGACCTCCTGGAGCTGTGGCTCAAGCTGCTGACCAACGACGCGACCGTCGCCGACTATTTCGGACACCGGTTCAAGCACCTGCTGGTCGACGAGTACCAGGACACCAACACCCTGCAGTCGCAGATCATCGACCGGTTGGCGCCGCACCACCGCATCATGGCCGTGGGCGACGACGCGCAATGCATCTACTCTTGGCGCGGCGCGGACTTCGAAAACATCATGACCTTCGAGTCGCGCCACCCCGGCACGACTCTGCACCGCATCGAGGTCAACTACCGCTCCACCCCGCAGATCCTCAACCTCGCCAACGGCGTCCTGCTCGCCCAGCCCGCCGGCCGGCATTTCGACAAGGAACTGCGCGCCGCCCGGCCGCCCAGCCAGAAGCCGTTCGTCGTGCAGACGATGGACGACCGCGAGCAGGCCGATTTCCTGGTCAAGCGCATCCGGGCCCTCGTCGAGGACGAAGGCGTGGCGCCCTCCGAGATCGCCGTGCTCTACCGCTCGCACTTCGTCGCACTGGAGACCCAGCTCACCTTCTCCCGCACCGGTATCCCCTATCACATTACGTCGGGCGTGAAGTTCTTCGAACGCGCCCACGTGCGCGACCTCGTGGCGATGCTGCGCTTCGTCTACAACCCGACCGACGCCTCGGCCTGGCACCGCTTCGCCGCGCTGCTGCCCAAGGTCGGCGAGAAAGGCGCGCAGAAGATCTACGACGCCGCCCTCGACCACGCGCGCCTGATGCAGCGCGACTTCATCGACGCGCTCGCCACCGACGACGTCGCCACCAAGGTGCCCAAGGGCGCCCGGGACGACTGGCCCAGCTTTGTCGCCTCGCTCCAGCAGACCGCCACCGCCATGCGCGAGGAGCCACCACAGGTCACGGTTGAGGTCGCGATGGACGGCTGGTACGGCGACTACCTGAAGGGCGCCTACGCCGATTATATGGACCGGATCGACGAGCTGACCGCGCTGTCCGGCTTCGCCGCCCGCTTCAGCGAGATGCAGGACCTGCTTGCCCAGATCGTGCTGCTCAACGGCGAGACCAGCGACCGCCAGGTCGATCCCGACGCCGAAGCCATCAAGCTCACCACCGTGCACCAGGCCAAGGGCCTGGAGTACGACGTGGTGTTCGTGATCGGCTGTGCCGACGGACTGTTCCCCGGCCGCCGCTCCATCGAGGCCGGCGACGTGGAGGAGGAACGCCGGCTCTTCTACGTCGCCGTCACCCGGGCCAAGAACGAACTCTACCTCTGCTACCCCAAGATCGCCACCAAGGCCGGCCCCGGCGGCATGCTGCTCAGCCCTTCCCGCTTCCTGCAGGAGCTCCCCCCCGACCTCTACGAGCCGTTGCGCATCCGGCGCAGCGCCGGGTGGTGAAGCACCACAAACCAGGCGCGTTCAGATAGACGCCCCGATGTCGGGGTTGACCTTGAAGAAGCGCGATGCGAGCGCGGTGAGTGCGCGCAGGTAGTTCACGTCGGCGTCACTCCACTGCCGCTCGCGGGTCCGTGATTCGCTGCAGATGACGCCCAGCGGCACCGCGCCATCGTGCAGGATGAAGTCCAGCAACGAAATCACCCCCATGGGTTCAAAATACGCCTCCTTCAGATCACGGGTCTGGTAGTATTCCCGCGCCCGCGGCGCACGGATGACCGTCTCCTCCAGCAGATGCTGGAAATAATTCGGGAAGTCCTCACGCAGGAGCACCTGTCCCGACTCAGTGCATCCGCCGTGACGTCAAAGCTGGCCTGACAGGTGATGCGGGTCCTGCCCGGATCGAACAGCCACACACTGACCAGGTCGACCTGCAGCCGCTCGGCGGCGTCCCGGCACAACGCTTCAAAGACTTCAGCGGCCGTGGGCGGCCGGGGGGCTTCGGGGGAGCAACAGGTACGCGTGCGTTTCATGACGAACCGACGGGGTAACGGTGGCGCCACCTCACACCACCAAGCGGTCGTTGTCGAATCCGTTTAACGCCGGAGTCTTTCCTTGGTGATTTTTCACAACCCATTTATAGCAGGCAGGTTTCCCTCGCCTACCTAGCCGGTGGCTCCCGGGCGCTGACTGCGGTTTGCATGGGCCCGGGCCAGCATGTCGGCCATCGCCTCAAGTCGCATCGGCTTGGCCACGTAGTCGTCCATGCCCGCATCCCGGTAGCGCTGCAGGTGCGTTACCACATCATGGGCGCTGGCCATGGCGATCCACGGTTGTTGCTCCGTCGCAACTTCCCGCCGAATGGCCGCCGTGGCAGCGAGACCGTCGAGTTCCGGCATTTCGAGGTCCATCAGGACCACATCAATCCCTCCAGCTTTGACTTTGTCCAAGGCCTCGCGGCCGTTGTGCGCGAATTGCGCCTCATGACCGAGTCGCCGCAGAAGCATGCCCGCGAAGCGCTGGTTGACCGGGTTGTCATCGGCCACCAATACGGCCAGCGGCGGGGTGGTCGCAACGGATGGCACCGGATTCAGGAAGGGCGGCGTGGTCTGCTCGGCCGCCGGTTGCATCGCGAGGGTGAATCGAAACGTCGAGCCCTGCTCTGGCGTGCTCTCGACCCAGATCCGGCCGCCGTGCAGCTCGGCCAGCCGTTTGCTGATCGACAGGCCCAGGCCGGTGCCGCCATAGCGCCGCGCAATGGAGGAATCCGCCTGCATGTAATCCTGAAAGAGCCGCTCCACCTGCCCGGGCGCGATGCCGATGCCGGTGTCGGTCACCGCACACCGCAGCACCGGCGACACCGGCGTGCTGGCGCCGTCCATGCCCAGGTGCACCCGCACACTGCCTTGGGCGGTGAACTTGATCGCGTTGGCCAGCAGGTTGATGAGGATCTGCTGCAGGCGGGTCACATCGCCGGTCAACCGGCGCGGCACGGCGTCATCGACACTGACCTGCAGCTGCAAGTGTTTGAGCTTGGCGGCACCTTCCACGCAGGTCACCGCCCGGTCGAGGCCCTCGCGCACGTTGAAAGCGACGTGCTCCAACTCCAGCCGCCCGCTCTCGATCTTGGAAAAATCCAGCACGTCATTGACCAGCGCCAACAGGATCTCGGCGGAGGAGCGTACGGTGGAGGCGTATTCCGTCGCCGCTTCCGACAAAGTCTCGCCGGCCAGCAGGGTTGAGCCACCGATGATGGCGTTGAGCGGCGTGCGCAGCTCGTGACTGAGTCCGGCCACGAAGCGGCTCTTTTCCTGCATCGCGCGTTCGGCGGCGAGCCGGGCGGCCTCAAGGGAGCGCTGCGATGCCTCCAACTCATGAATCATCTTGTCCTGCGCATGGATCAGGCGCCGCAGCTCCAGAGCGTTGACCACCTGCTGCCCCAGCACCTGCAGCACCCGGCGCTGGTCGGCCGACAGTTCGCGTGGCTTGCGATCAAGTACGCACAGGCTGCCCAACGCCGCCCCGTCATGCGTGACCAAGGGCGCTCCGGCGTAAAACCGGATATACGGCTCACCGGTGACGTTGCCATAGTGGGCGAAGCGGGCGTCACGGGTGGCGTCGGGCACCACCATCAAATTGCCGCCCGGCTCGCAGATCGTGTGGGCGCAAAAAGCCAGGTCACGCGAAGTTTCGCGAGTGCCCATGCCCACGTGAGCCTTGAACCACTGCCGCGCTTCGTCTACCAGCGTGATCGACGCCATCGGCATCCCACAAAGCCGTGCCACCAATTGTACCAATTCCTCAAACTCCTGCTCCGGCTCCGTATCCAATACACCGCACTCCTGCAGCACCCGCAGGCGTTCAGCTTCGTTCGATGGCAGAGGATACGGAGCGCCCGTTGTCATCGGGGTGCACAGATTTCGCGTCATGTCTCTCTCTTCAACGCTGATAAACAATTACCGGTCCTAACCTAGGATACATACCCTATCGCCTTTATCCCATGCCTGTTCTTAGCCGCTTCACCGAACTGCAATCTGAAATCGCCGCCTGGCGACGCGACCTGCACCAACACCCGGAGGTCGGGTTCGAAACCCATCGCACCGCCGCCTTTGTCACCGACCAATTGCAGGCCTTCGGGTGCGACGAGGTCAAAACCGGTATCGGTCGCACCGGGGTCGTGGGCGTCGTCCACGGCCGCACCCAGGCCAGCGGCAAGGTGGTCGGGCTGCGGGCCGACATGGACGCCCTGCCCATGACCGAGGCCACCGGCCTGCCCTATGCCTCGGTGCACGCGGGGGCCATGCACGCCTGCGGCCACGACGGCCACACCGCCATGCTGCTCGGGGCCGCCCAATATCTGACGGAGACCCGCAACTTCGACGGCACCGCGGTGGTGATCTTTCAACCCGCCGAAGAAGGCGGCGGGGGCGGGCTCGAGATGTGCCGCGACGGCCTGATGAAAACGTTCGGCATTCAGGAGGTCTACGGCATGCACAACATGCCGGGCATTCCGCTGGGACACTTCGCGATCCGCCCCGGTGCCTTCTTCGCCGCGACCGATGAATTCTCCATCGCGGTGCAAGGCCGCGGCGGGCACGCCGCCCGGCCGCATGATGCGATCGACTCCACCCTGGTCGCCGCGCAGCTGGTGGTCGCGTTGCAGTCGGTCGTAGCGCGCAACGCGGATCCCATGAAGGCCATGGTCGTCTCCGTCACCTCCTTCCGCACCGGCAGCGAAGCCTTCAACGTGATCCCGGACACCGTCCAGTTGCGCGGCACCGTACGGACAATGGAACCGGCCATGCGCAATCTCGCCGAGACGCGCATTCGGGCGATCTGCGCTGGCATTGCCGCCACCTACGGCGCCACGGTCACGGTCGACTACGACCGCAACTATCCGGTGCTCTTGAACGAGCCGCGCGCCACTGCCTTTGCCGTCGAAGTCGCGCAACAGGTTGCCACCCCGGACGAAGTTGATCCGAACGCGCCCGCCATCATGGGCGGCGAGGACTTCGCCTACATGCTCGAGGAGCGCCCGGGCGCCTATATCATGGTCGGCACCGGCGACGGCCCGATGGTCCACCACCCCGCCTACGATTTCAACGACGACGCCATCCCGGCGGGTTGCAGCTACTGGGCGCGGTTGGTCGAAATGAGCATGCCGATCTCCTGACACCGTCCAGCCCGCATCGCCGGCCTCACCCGCGGGGTGAGCGGGCCGGTCGTCGGACAAGGGTTCCGCAAGGTGGCCGTCGGCCGGGGTTCCTGAGCAGTCGGCGGGAGGGTTAACGCAATCGCACGATCTCACTTGTCCGGGCGGCCATTTGACGTTCTGGGTATCTTCTTCCATGAGCGAATCCCCCGTTGAAAACGTCGTCATTGTCGGCACCGGCTGCGCCGGACTCACCGCCGCGATCTACACCGCCCGCGCCAACCTCAACCCCCTGGTGCTCGAGGGCGGCCAGCCCGGTGGCCAGCTGACCACCACCTCCGAGGTGGAGAATTTTCCCGGCTTCCCCGAGGGCGTCGACGGCTACATGCTCATGGACAACCTGCGCCAGCAGGCGACCAAGTTCGGCACCCGCTTTGAATCCAATCTGGTCGAGTCGGTCGACTTCACCAGCTCCCCGCGAAAGCTCGTCTGCAGCGGCAAGACCATCCTCGCCCACGCCGTCATCATCGCCACCGGCGCCTCGCCGCGCATGACCGGCGTGCCGGGCGAGAAGGAGCTGTTCGGTGGCAAGGGCGTGACCACCTGCGCCACCTGCGACGGCGCGTTCTACCGCAACATGGACGTCGCCGTGATCGGCGGTGGCGACAGCGCGGCCGAGGAGGCCCTCTTCCTGACCCGCTTCTGCAGCAAGGTCTACCTGGTCCACCGCCGCGATGAGCTGCGCGCCTCCAAGATCATGGCCGATCGCGCCACCTCGCACGCAAAGATCGAGATGGTCTGGGACAGCGTGCCGGTCGCCGTCGAGGGCGTCGCTGAGGACGCCGTCAGCGGGCTGCGGATCAGGAACGTCAAATCCGGCGAAGAATCCGTTCTCCCGATCAAGGGTCTGTTTGTGGCCATCGGCCACATTCCCAACACCGGGCCCTTCGCTCCGCCGCTCGACATCGACGGCCAGGGTTACTTCAAACCCGTCGCCGGTTCGCAGGTGAAGACCAACATCCCGGGCGTCTACGTGGCGGGCGATTGCGCCGATCATGTCTACCGGCAGGCCATCACCGCCGCCGGCATGGGCTGCCAAGCCGCCATCGAGGTGGAGCGCTGGTTGGCCGACCAAGAGGGCTGATTTCCTCTTCGTCCCGAGGGCTGACGAGGTCTTTAGCCCCTTAATTTAGAATTATTCCAATTCCCTCTTGCGAATTGGAACCATTCCAAATTGGTTGTCCGACTCACCATGAATCCGGTCGCCGAATCCCAACTACCCCCACCTCTGGCCGAGCGCCTCACGCAAAGCGGCCTGCGCCCGACCAGCCAGCGCGAAACCGTTTACCAGGTCCTGCTCGAGAAGCGCGACCACCCCACCGCCGACGAGGTCTTCGTTCGCGTGAAGGAGGTCATGCCGACCATCTCGCTGGCCACCGTCTACAACTGCCTGGAGGCCCTGGTGCAGCACGAACTCGTGCGGGCGGTGAACTTCGAACGCGCCCCCACCCGCTACTGCCCCAACCTGCGGCCCCACGCCCACTTTCACGACGAAACCGGCGGTACTCTCGACATCGACCTGCCGGCCGACCTGCTCGAAAACCTGCGTCGCCTCCTGCCGACGGGCTACGCCGCCAAGCACATCGAGATCAACTTCCACGGCAAGGCCCCGACCGCCTGAGCCACCCTGCCCTGTCAGCATTTCCGTTTAAAGTTTTCCGCATTTTTCTAATGAACACCCTCGAAATCCGAGACCTCACTGTCGCGCTCACCGCCACGCCTGATCAGCCCATCGTGAAGGGCCTTTCCCTCACGATCAAAACCGGCGAGGTGCACGCCATCATGGGCCCCAACGGCACCGGCAAATCCACCCTCTCCAAGGCCATCGCGGGACACCCCGCCTACACCATCACCGGCGGCGACGTCCTGATTGACGGCGCGTCCATCCTGGAGATGGAACCCGACGAGCGCGCCCGCGCCGGCATCTTCCTCGCCTTCCAATACCCGGCCGAAATCCCCGGTGTCACCATCGCCAACTTCCTGCGCGCCGCCGAACAGGCACGCATGGCCGAGGGCGAAAACATCGACGCCCCCGCCTTCTACAAGAAACTCTACGCCAAGATGGACGCCCTCAAGATCGACCGGAAGTTCACCTCCCGCGCGGTCAACGACGGCTTCTCCGGCGGTGAGAAGAAGCGCTGCGAAATCCTCCAGCTGGCCATGCTGGAGCCGCGCTTCGCACTGATGGACGAAACCGACTCCGGCCTCGACATCGACGCCCTCAAGATCGTCGCCGAGGGCGTCAACGACCTGCGCGGTGACAAACTCGGCGTGATGCTCATCACCCACTACCAACGCCTGCTCGATTACATCGTGCCGGACTTCGTGCACGTCATGTATGACGGCCGTATCGTGAAGAGCGGCGACAAGGGCCTCGCGCTCGAGCTCGAAGCCAAGGGCTACGACTGGGTCAAGAACGAGCTCGCCACCCCCGTCACCGCCTGAGTCCGAGCGACTCACCCATCGTAAATTGTAATTCGTATATCCGCATGAAGCCACCCACCGACCTCGAAGCCGCCGCCGCGGCCGTGCTGCGTCCCGTCGAGGACGCGCCCTCCGTCGAGAATCCGGCCGAGGGCATCGACCAGTCCGCCGGCGACTTTTCCTACAACGTCAAATACGACTACGACGCCGGCGCTGGCCTCACCGAAAACACCGTCCGCTACATCAGCGACGTGAAAAAGGAGGACGACTGGATCCGCGAGTTCCGCCTCAAGGCCCTCAAGGTTTTCCAGGACAAGCCCATGCCCACCCACTGGGCCACCTCGGATCTCAACAACATCGATTTCGACAAGATCCGTTACTACCTCGCCTCGGGCCAGAAGCCGAAGCGCACGTGGGACGAGGTGCCGGACGACATCAAGAAGACCTTCGAGCGCCTCGGCATTCCCGAGCAGGAGCGCAAGTTCCTCGCCGGCGTCGAGGCCCAGTTCGATTCCGAGGCCGCCTACTCCAACGTGAAGGAGATCGTCGCCAAGCAGGGCGTGATCTTCATGGGCTCGACCGAGGCCCTGCGCGAGCATCCGGAGATCTTCCGCAAGTGGTTCGGCAAGGTCATCCCCACCTCCGACAACAAGTTCGCCGCCCTCAACAGCGCCGTGTTCTCCGGCGGCTCCTTCATCTACGTGCCCCCGGGCGTGAAGGTCGACATGCCGCTGCAGGCCTACTTCCGCATCAACGCCGAGAACTTCGGCCAGTTCGAACGCACCCTCATCATCGTCGATGAAGGCGCCGAGGTCACCTACATGGAGGGCTGCACCGCGCCCAAGTTCTCCACCGCCACCCTGCACTCGGCCGTCGTCGAGCTCGTGGCGATGAAGAACGCCAAGATCCAGTACATCACCGTCCAGAACTGGGCGGCCAACGTCTACAACCTCGTCACCAAGCGCGGCCTCGCCCACGAGGGCGCCGAGATCAAGTGGATCGACTGCAACATCGGCAGCCGCCTCACCATGAAATACCCCGGCGTCATCCTGAAGGGCGAAGGCGCCCGCGGCGAGGTCGTCTCCATCGCGCTCGCCAACGACGGCCAGCACCAGGACACCGGCGCCAAGATGATCCATGCCGCCGACAACACGACCTCCACCATCGTGGCCAAGTCGATCTCCGTCGGCCAGGGCCGCTCCACCTACCGCGGCGTCGTCCACATCCCCAAGCATCTCAAGGGCTGCAAGAACAACACCGAGTGCGACGCCCTCCTCATCAATTCCAACTCCCGCACCGACACCTACCCGGCCATCACCGTGCGCGGCGACGACCACGCCGTGCAGCACGAGGCCTCCGTGTCCAAGGTCAGCGAAGAGATGATCTTCTACATGCAGCAGCGCGGCCTCACCGAGGCGCAGGCCATGAGCCTCGCCGTCAACGGCTTCGTCAACGACCTCGTCCGCCAGTTCCCCATGGAATACAGCGTCGAGCTCAAGCGCCTCATCGACCTCGAAATGGAAGGCTCCGTGGGCTAGAGCCCACGAAAAGCTGAAAGGCAGAAATTCTTAAAAGCTGAAACCCAGCCACCGAATCTCCGCCTTCAGCCTGCTCCTTCTCTTTCGGCATTTAAGATCTCAGCCTTTCAGCATTTTAAACACGTGTCTCAGCCTTTCACTCTTCCTCCGACCCAGCGCGCCGTGATCGACGACGCGCGCTTCGCGATGCACCTTGAGCAGCGCAGCTACCTGCCTGCCTGGTGGATCGCCGCCAAGCAGGAGGCCTGGACCGAATACAACGCGCTCCCCATGCCGAAGCGCACCGACGAGAATTGGCGCTTCGCCAATCTCAGCGGCCTCGCCCTGACCGGCTTCGAACTGCCCGAGGAACACGCTTCGCTGGTCCCGCACCTGCCCGACTTCCCCCACGCGGCGGAGATCATCTTCTCGAACCGCCAGGTGGTCGGCCGCTCCGGCCTGCCCCGGGACCTCGCCGACCAGGGCGTCATCTTCGCCCCGCTCGACGAGGCGCTGCGCAACCACGGCGATCTCGTGCGCCCTTACTTCCAGCAGCACGCCACCAACCTCGGCAGCGAAAAATTCACCGCGCTCAACATCGCCCTGACCGCCTCCGGCTCCTTCCTCTACGTACCCAAGGGCGTCAAGGTCGCGCTGCCGTTCGTCGCCCAGCACACCGTCACCGGCGACCGCAAGTCCATCTTCCCGCACACCATCGTGGTGCTGGAGGATCAGGCCGAAGCCACCCTCGTCGAGTTCTTCGTGTCAGGCGACACCGCCTCGCACCTCGTCTCCGGGGTCAACGACCTGCACGCAGGCCCCGGCGCCAAGCTCACCTACGTCGGTGCCCAGAACTGGTCGGACGACACCCTCGCCTTCCAGACCAACAGCATCAACGCCCAGCGCGACGCGCGCATCCAGTCCCTCAACGTGCACCTTGGCGGCCGCCAGTCGCGGCACGAGTCGCACTCCCGCCTCCACGGCCCCGGCGCCCACTGCGACATGCTCGCCCTCACCGTGGCCAAAGGGAAACAGGAGTTCGACCAGCGCACCCTGCAGACCCATCAGGCCCCGCACACGACGTCCGACCTGCTCTACAAAAACGTCCTGCTCGACGCCGCCCGGACCATCTTCTCCGGCCTCATCGTGGTCGAGCCCGATGCCCAGCAGACCGACGCCTACCAGACCAACCGCAACCTGATGCTCTCCGAGACCGCCGAGGCCAACAGCCTCCCCGGACTCGAAATCCAGGCCAACGATGTCAAGTGCTCCCACGGCGCCACCACCAGCCGCGTGCCGACCGAGCAGGAATTCTACCTCCAGTCCCGCGGCATCGACCCCGCCAAGGCCCATGAGCTGATCGTCTTCGGCTTCTTCGAGGAGGTCCTCGACAAGCTGGAAAACGACGACCTGCACACTGTGCTGCGCAACCTGATCCAAACCAAATTCAAGAAGTGACCATGGCTTCAGGCCATCAGCGCGCAGCCTTCAGCCCGAAGACGGCGCGATGGCTGCCCTCAAGCTGACCGCTTAAAGCCTATCGCTGACCGCTCCTTCCCCTCATGAACCGCGACCGCACGCTCTCCCGCGAAATCACCGCCACGCAGATCCCGTCCGGGGACCGGCACACCCTGCCGGCCGATACCCGCGTCTTCATCCACCAGGTGCTTGGCGGCAGCTACACCGTCCAGACCGACACCGGCCTCTACAAGATCGACGGCAAGGACGCCGATGCGATTGGCGAGCAGGTGGTCGAGGAGACCGTCACCGCCACCACAACCGCGGACGGCGCGCCCGACCCCGATGCGGTGTGGGAGCAGCTCAAGAAAGTCTACGACCCGGAGATCCCGGTGAACATCGTCGATCTCGGCCTCGTTTATTCCATGGACGTTCTCCAGCTCGACGACGACCAGGGCTACAAGGTCGACATCGCCATGACCCTCACGGCCCCCGGCTGTGGCATGGGTCCGGCCATCGCCGAGGACGCCAAGAGCAAGATCCTCCTTGTGCCCGGTGTCAGCTCCGCCGATGTCCGCCTCGTCTGGGAACCCGCTTGGAACCAATCGATGATCAGCGAGGAGGGCAAAATGGTCCTCGGCCTGATCTGATAGCGGACGCACCGGTCGTAGACCGTCGCCGGCAGCCTGACCAGTGACGGCTGATATTGCGGCCCGACCCAACCGGATCGACGAACACGGGGCAGGTTATGGGACCTCCCATCCTGTGACCGCCGATCCTGGCAACACGTCTCAGCCCAACGGGGCAAACACACTCAACGTTGCCTCCCGGGGGTTTTGTCTTCGCCCCGTCCTCTGGCGATAAAACGCCACCCCATGAAATCCCTGCTGCGCTGTTCCCTGCCCCTGCTGGCGCTCACCACCGGCCTGCTGGCCGCCTCCGATCCCATCCGCCTGTAGCCCGGCGCCGCGCCGAACGATCCGGCCGGACTTCCGGCCGAGTACGCCAAAACCTCGCCCGCCGACCCCGCCACGCGCATCCGGCCGGTGACCCGCATCACCAACGTGACCGTGCCGACGATGACGGTCTATTCGCCCGATCCCGTGCTCGACACGGGCGCCGCGGTGATTGTGTGCCCGGGGGGTGGATACGCCCGGCTGGCCATGGACAAGGAAGGCTCCGAAATCTGCGCCTGGCTGAACTCCCTCGGGATCACCGGCGTGGTGCTGAAATACCGGGTGCCTGAACGCGAGGGCTTCCAGCGGCACGAACTGCCGCTGCAGGACGCCCAGCGGGCCATGGGCCTCCTGCGCTCGCGGGCCGCCGAATTCGGCATCGACCCGGACCGCATCGGCATCATGGGCTTCTCCGCCGGCGCGCATCTCGCCGCCGTGTTGAGCAACAATTTCAACGCGCGCACCTACCCGCCCGTTGACGCGACGGACGCCTTGAGCTGCCGCCCCGCCTTCGCGATGGTGATCTACCCCGGCTACCTGCGCCGCGGCGACCATGACGTCGCCCCCGAGAACACCCCGACCACGGGCGAGACCTGCCCCACCTTCATCGTGCAGACCGAGGACGACTCCGCCGATGTGCGCAACGCGCTGGCCTATTACTTCGCGCTCCAGGCCGCCGATGTGCCCGCCGAAATGCACCTCTATCCCGTCGGTGGACACGGCTATGGCCTGCGCCGGATGGGCAACCGGGTGGCCAGCTGGCCGGATCGCGCCGCCGAGTGGCTGGCCGACGGCGGTTTCCTCGCCCCGACGGAATAGGCCCCGTCTCCCGGCAGGCGCTTGCATCAACGCCCGTTTCGCGGATACTGCGCGACAACGTGCCGTGATGATGACCCCCGCCCGCATGCTTCGCCTCCTCCCTCTCCTGGCGGCGGCTTTGTCCGCCACACCGACTCCGCCCGTCGGCGAGTCGTTGGCAGGCGAGCCGGTTGATGTCTTCGCTGACGCCCAACGAGGTGTACTCCTGCTGTTCGTCGCTCCCGACTGCCCCATCTCCAACCGCTACGCCCCCACCCTGGGCCGGATCGCCGCAACCGCCGCAGCTGATGGCATCGCCACTTGGCTGGTCTATGCCGATGACCTGGCCAAGCCGGAACGCATCCGCGAACACCGGAGTGAATACGCCCTCGCCATCCCGGCTGTGATGGACCGCCAGTTTGCCCTCGCCGCCTACGCCGGCGCAGAGGTCACCCCCGAAGCCGTCCTCTTCGCCCTGCCCGACAACGGGGACGCTCCCCAGCTCGTTTACCGGGGACGGATTGACGACCAATACGAGGGCTTTGGCGTCTTCCGTCCGGCCGCCACAACCTCGGAACTGACCACCGCCCTCACCGCCCTGGCGGCCGGCACGGTGCCGGACTTGGTCACGACCAAAGCGATCGGCTGCTACATTCCCCGGCCGCATCCGTAGGTCTCCGTCTCCCCTTCGGTTGAAAGCACTTCGCCTCCTGTTCTTCGCCGGCCTGGGCTGCCAAGCGGTGATCCGAGCCCAGAACCCCGCGCCCCCCACTTTCGCGGAGGACATCGGGCCCTTACTCGCCGAGAATTGTTTCACCTGTCATCGTGACGGTGGCATCGGGCCGTTTCCGCTCACCACTTACGAACAGGTTCGCCGACGCTCGCGGCAGGTGGCCGAGGTCGTGGCCAGCCGGTTCATGCCGCCGTGGAAACCATTGGCCGAGCACAGTCCGCCGCTGCAGGGTGACCGCTCGCTGGAACAGTCCGTGATCGACCGGATCGTCGCCTGGCATGATGCCGGCGCGCCTGCCGGCGATCTGTCGGCCTACACGCCCCCGGACCCGCCCACGCAGGACTGGGAGCTGGGCGAGCCGGATCTCGTGCTGGCGTTTAGCGAACCTTTCGAACTTGGTCCCGACGGGGTGGATGATTTCCGCAATTTCGTGCTGCCGATCGCACTCGACCGACCGCGCTACGTCCGCGCGGTCGAATTTCACCCGGAGTCCTCGCTGGTCATTCACCATGTGGTGATGGGTTTCGACGATACCCCGGAGAGCCGGGCCCGCGACGACGCCGAGCCCGGGCCGGGCTTTGCCGCCATGGACCTGGGCGGCGCGGTGAACCCCAACGGCCACCTGTTGAGTTGGACCCCCGGCCAATCCCCCTACGAGGCCCCCGCCG
>Ga0181601_10001220_pt1 | contig 21899 bp, 21 predicted proteins | sample 041ome_8_FD_133020 | JGI IMG/M metagenome (GOLD analysis project Ga0181601, IMG submission 133020) | Coastal salt marsh microbial communities from the Groves Creek Marsh, Skidaway Island, Georgia - 041407BS metaG (megahit assembly) | ecosystem: Environmental > Aquatic > Marine > Intertidal zone... | reverse complement strand
GTGTCGTCGAGGCTTTTTCGTATATTGTTCTGGTTCATTTGCTCAGTGGCCGAGAGCACTATCGCAATTTGATCGATCCCCTCACGACGAGCCAACTCGTAGCCCTTCATATTCGGCACAAGTGCACTGAACTTCGCATTTCCTCTAGGAAGGTTCCGAGCCAGCTCGTCAGTTCCCGCCATTTGAGGTACTGCCTTCGGGGACACAAAAGAGCCTATTTCCAACTCGGGCACATTTGAGCGCGCAAGCGCTTCAATAAGCTCCCTTCGTTGATCTAGGGTAATTTCAACAGACTGGGCTTGTAAGCCGTCTCTTGCGGCAACCTCTTTTATTATTACTTTTTCAAGCATAGGTTTTATAAGCGTGTGTCTAGACTATCGTCGCTGACAATCCGTTTTCATCATTAACTGCACTACCTAATAGGATATTGACCGCCAAAGCAATCACTTTTTAGCGTGTTAACCGTGAGTAAACTCGGACAAAAAATGCGAAATTCAGCAAGGGTAGTGGCCTTAGCGAGCATCGGCGAGCAAGGTAATACAAGGACACTATCGGTTTACCAAATTTTTCCTCCCACCCAGCTACCTGCGGCACCAAGGAATTGGTGATAATCAATCTGTTCGTAAATACCGGCCTTGTAATACGGGTCATTCTCTAAGAGTTCAGAAGCCTCAGCTTTGTCATCCGTGTGATAAATAAAACAACTGCCTCTAATACTTTCGCCCGCTTGCTCTCTCATCGGACCCGCCACCGCTATCCGGTCCAAGATTGTTTCAATATAGGCAAAATGCGCCGCTAAAAGCTCTTTGCGCAAATCGTCCGCGCCAGAACGATCTTTGCAGTACACGATAACCGGCATAAACGGTGACTCCTATGCGTTGGGCTTCTCTCTACGAGGTAACTCGAAAAACGATCGCCCCGTTATGTAGTGGTGTCGTACCCTTGATTCTCATGTGAATCTAACAATCAGTTGACCTCAAAAAACTCAAGTAAAGAGCCGTTCGGAGCGGTAACCCCCATGAGTCGAACGCTGCCATAAGGTTGTAAATCTAGTGACACGGGTCTCGTCGATATTTCGATGCCGTGTCGCTCCAAATGGAGAATGAAAGCGTCCATTCCTTCTACTGGGAAGCGCAAAGCCACCATCCCTAAATTGGGTGGAACGGCTTGCTTACTAAAGTCCCGGCCCTCAATGCCGCGAAAGGCCAGCAATTCGACCGAGCCTTCATTGATACCTTGGGGATGACCAATCCAGACATCGCGCACAATTTCCTTGGCAAGATTTCTGGGCAGTCCTAAGACGTTACTACCATCACCCGAGCTCGCCCCCGAATGACTCAGATACTCTTTAAAGCCCAAGACTTTTCTGTAGAAATCGAGCGATACCTCTAGGTCATCGACGACCTGCGTAGCATTGAAGGCTCGGCTGAAGTCTTTAAGGTGTGGCCAGCCCTCCAGTGTAGGCTTATGGCGCTCAATGAGCGCAAACGTCAAACCATCGGGCCCGCGCGTTATCCATTCAGTGACCTCGAACGGCCCAAACGTGAAGCGAACTGGATCGCCGGCCGCCTGCCATCCGCGACGCTGCAACTCACTAAACTTAGCCTCCATATCAGTCACGCGGATATTGATGTCGAGAATGCCGCCCGTATCCCATAGCTGACTGTTGGATCGAATCTGAGGATGGTTACCACCCACTTCGACCAGGCGAATCATGCCTGTATGGGTGCCAGGGTTAGCAATGAGCATCTCCTTAGCTGCAATATCGGAGACACCCCAAAACGTCATTTGTTCGGATGCGTCAGCCAAAGGTGTTCTGGGCTCCCAAGAACCTACATCTTGAAAAAAGCGCTTGTGAGGCTCAATGGTAGCGACCGTAACCACAACTTCGCTCCACCCTGACAGCCTAAAGCCAGCGTCAATCTTCGAATCCGCCGCCATCGCGACGGCCGCTAAAAACGACAACCACAGCACGAACATTAGCCGAATCATTGCGTCGCCTCGAACAGTTCGATCATGAATCCATTGGGCGCGACGAGTGTGGCGACGGTAGCCTTGCCAAACGCGGGCATATCGGCCACCACTGGAGGACTTGCGAGCTCGATTCCTGCTTCCTTGGCGCGCCGGAGCACTTCTTCAAGGTCGGATACCGGGAATGTCCACATCCCGATGCCTCGATTGGGCAATCGCGGTGCGACGCCGTTAGAGAGCGAGGCCACATTCTCATAATCGACGAATAGAAGATGCCCTGAGGTCGCACCCATCGCATAGACAATCGAGAAACGAAATACCGTGCCATCGGGTACGTTCAAAGCACCCTCGGTTCCAGCGCTCTTCCACGTTCGATCGGAACGAAGCTCCATACCCAGAACCTCGGTCAAGAACGCCAGCATCGCATCAGAATCATCGACTACCTGAGCCGAATAGGCAGGGCCGCCAAGCCCCGTATCGGGATCTACCGGACCCAATTGCGACATACCATCGCCTCGAAAAATACCGACAGCATGAACAAAGTCGGGACCATTAAAGATCGTTTCATGAATCGGATAAACGCTACCATCGCGCCTAGGGACCGTGTACTTCTCGATGACATTGAGACTGCCAAAACCCAATTGTCGCATCTTGGCATCGAGCGCTTCCTGATCTTCGTTGGGGAAACCCATGGAAAATGGCCCACTCTGGAGTGCGCTCCAACTCGAATGAATCGCGGGTGTCGGTGTGTCTAGTATCAGCAACCGTATCGATGCAGCACCAGGGGCACCCGGGCGACTCAACAGATAAAGATCCCAATCGATATCCTTCGGCACACCCCAGAGCATGCGCTGCTTAGCTCGAGTATCAGCATCAACCGATACTGGCCCCATGACAGACATGCCCAAGCCATCTCGATAAAACAACAGACTTTCGGCCAGCGACGCTGTTGCAACCGTGACCGTGTGCAGAGGACCGGTCAACGCATCAGCTGCCGAAGTCTGCGGCGCAAGCATGTCATTACTGGTATCTGCATGCGCTGGTGAGAGAGAAATGAGTAACAATAACGGAAAGAGAAGACTACCCTTGCAGGGGAACTTTGATCTCCTTGACTCCAACTCGCATTGCTTTTCTTGGTTTGTAAGATTTATTGTCATAGCAAAGCACACCTTGGGAGGCTTGTTGATGACTAGAGTAGCCGCACTGTTGTCTCTTTTACTAGCTGTTTCACCTCAGGCACACGCGACTGAACTTCCGGACACCGGTGTCAGTGGCGTCTATGAAGTGATGATTGGTGTCGATGCTGCGGATCACTCAATCGACTATTTTGCCGAATTTGGTTTTCGAGTGGTCGCCAAGGCTAACCTATCTGCAAGCGAGGCAAAGGCATTGTACGGTGTCGACTCGAGCGCCTCGGTGTACCGACTTCAAAATGGGGATGTTGACGCCCATGGACTGCTAAGAATTATCGAGTGGGACTCACCCCTCGGGCCCGGCGTGGGCTTCGCCCCGCCCGAGACAGTGGGGGTTAGAATGGCGGTAATGCGAACCGCGGATATCGTTCGACTGTCTGACGTGTTCGGCGATCTACGCGAGCAAGCGGGCGAGCCATGGTTACTGGCTGGGCCGGTCTATGACGACCTCTACGATGCAACAGCGGGTAACCCGACCATCAGTAATCGACGGGTTGGAGTCAGGGAGATGGGTGTCTACGGACGGGACTTCAACCACGTTTTTTTCCAGCGCTATGGCTACACCATTCCAGGCTACGGCACGATTGGCGATCACAGCCCATTGCGTACCAGCGAGTTTACGCATCATGACTTTTTTGTCAGCGGCAACCTAGATGAGGTGACTGCTTACTACAGTGATGTCTTAGGCTTTAAGTCGGAAGGCGACACCGTCATCGATGGCGAATGGCAGCCTGGGCCGAAAGCAGTGTTTCAGATGGGGCCGGGGCGATCGCATTGGTATCGTGGCTTTGTTTCACCCAACAACATCTGCGGCAAGCTTAAATTCTTCTCAGTCGATGGTCTGCACGAGGCTGATGACCGGTCTCAGCGACAGCGGCCAGGCGAACTAGGTATTACGCTTCATTCGGTATGGACTCCCAACCTGTCGATGATCCATGCCCTGGCGCTTGACCACGACCTCGAGGTAACGGAGATAGCGCGTAATGAGTTCGGGGAAGACAGCTTCGTATTGCGCGGCCCTGACGGTGCCACCTGGCAAGTTATCGGGCGTGAAAAAGCGGAGACCCCGGCGACCCTCGAATTTAAGTTGCTTCCCGTCGCTAACTAGGGCGTTCGCTCGGTCAAAACCCAGGGCACGCGGGCATCGCTTGCGCACGTACCACCTGACCCAAAGGTCATGACGCTAGCGTTCGGAGGCTCGCGGAAATAATCACTACTGACTCAGGGTGCAGCTCGCCTGGATCCACCGAAGATTCATCGCAATCCGCTCGGCATCCACATGACCCCACGTATATGACACCGCGCGCTCCTCCCCTGGACGGTGGGCATAAAGCACCAGTGAATCTGCATTGGTGCCGGTGGGCCATCGAACCCGACGCATCTTGATTCCCGCAGTCTGAGGCTCTGCCTCGTCACTGGTTAGCCAGACCCTACCGCCCTGATCTAGAATCTTGAGGCCCTGCTTGAACGTTGCCTTGCCATCACGATGGGTCACCGACATCCAACAGGTGAACTCCCTCGCCTTATGGTTGCGGTAGGTAGCTTCTGGTCCCTGGACTTGCGTCCATTGATGCGCCGGCAATGCCAGATCAAACAGCGAGAACTCCTGGCTGGTGAGTAACAGCTCACCAACGGCAAAGTCCCGTCCTTTACTGCAATCACCTGTTACGTCGTCCGCGATAAAGTGATTAAGTTGCCGTCGCCAATGAACGGTGCAAACCACGTCGTCAGACAGATCGGATGCCTCATGGAACGTCATTTGGATGCGATGGTTAGCGTAATCGGGGGATAGTGTCAGAAACTGCTCTCGGGCCGGCACGTCTGCCTCATCTAGCGTTTGGGTCAGTCGGAAAACACCAGCCTTATCGGTTGCCTGGACCTGCAAATGGTTGCGCCGATGTCGCTTCGATTCAGCCAACTCGAGACGTCTATCGAAATAAAATTGTTCCTGATTATCAAAATCACCCACCAGCAGGTCGGTGAATAAGCGGTAGGATTTATCGAGTACATCATTATTAGCGCCATGGACTAGAGGTAACATCGATGAGCTGATAAGCAGTAACCAACCGCACGCGGATGTCAGCAAGGCCCTTTTAGCGTTGTGATTTCGATTCCCCGTTATCATTATTTTTCTCCGCAACGCCTATTTGCGCTGATCATTGATGGCAAACACCTGGCCATCCGTTGTTATTAACTGCCCGACCAAAGTCTGATCAGTGAGGCCGAGTAAGACAGGCGCATCGTTAGGGAGCGCCGGTTATTTCGAGGGGGACTCACAGTGAATAAACACCCCTGACCTAATGATCTCCCAAACCCATTCGGCGAATCGGCGGCTTACCCAGCGCCGAAATCGTCGCCTTCTCCTCGGTAAAGAACTCAGCCGCCTGTCTGGGTCCATCACGCCCAATACCGGACTCCTTAAAACCACCGAAGGGTGCCCTGAGATCTCGAGCCAACGGCGTATTAATCCAGAGCGTGCCTGCATCGATCGCGCTCTGAAACGTCTGCGCCCTAGCCAAACTCTCAGTCCAGCAGTAACCCACCAGACCAAAACGACTGTCATTAGCAATCTCGAACGCTTCGTCGTCATTATCAAAGACTTGGATAGTGACGACTGGCCCAAACACCTCCTCCTGACAGATCGAGAGCGCGTTGCTGTCCACTCGGAATACCGTCGGTTCGACAAAATAGCCTGTGGTACCGCTGACAGCTGAACCGCCACACAGCAACTCGGCTCCCTCAGCTTTGGCTCTTTCGATGCTGCTGAGCACACGGTCTCTATGAGCGGCGAAGGTCATTGGCCCTACCTCGGTCGAGGTGTCCATCGGATCCCCAACCCTAAGTGCCTTGGTTCTTGAAACAAATTGTTCAATGAACAAATCAGCCACAGTGCGCTGCACGAGGATCCTCGACCCAGCAATACAAATCTGACCGCTGTTACTAAAAATATTGACCAGCGATCCGTCGATGGCGCGATCTAAATCCGCATCCTCAAAAATGATGTTGGCTGACTTACCACCCAACTCAAAATGCACAGGGGTCAGATTTTGAGCGGCCGCCGACATCACTTTTCTGGCGGTTACACCACCCCCCGTAAATGCTATCCGAGCGACATGGGCGGACTCCGCGAGTGCATTCCCCGTGATCTCGCCGCGACCATTCACGAGATTAACTACCCCGGGCGGACAGCCCCCCTTCTCAATCAGCGCAACGAGTCGCAACATCGATAGCGGAGTGAACTCCGACGGCTTCAATACACAGGTATTTCCGAAAGCGATCGCTGAGGCTATCTGCATACTGGCGAGCGCCAGCGGCGCATTCCAAGGCGCAAATAAAGCAGCGACCCCGGCAGGTTGGCGGGTCACCACGGTTTGATACGCTGCCATCTGCTGAAAGGTCTCACCGGCCATCACGCCAATATAGTCAGCAAAGAACTCGAAATTATCGGCCGCGCGGGGTACCTGCCGCGACGCCAGATGAGACGACGGCAAGCCGGCGCACAAGCACTCCTCGAACGCCAGCAGATCGGCGTGTTCGCGGATAAGGCCCGCGATGGCTCTGAAAATGCGTTGACGCTCAACGACCGGGAGACCAGACCAAACACCGGACTCAAATGTCTCGCGAGCACAGGATGCCGCAGCAGCAACAACGTCCACTCCATCTTCCTGCAATTCGAAAAGGGCGTCTCCCGAACCTGGGTAGTAGATGGGTAACTGCACGGCAATATCAGACTCGGGAATCGGCTCACCACCAATGTGGCCAGTGAGGCGCGAGGGTAATACGTAGCCGTGCCCTTCCAATACATCGCCTAGCGTTGCCATGCACTGCTCCTCAGTCGATCGTTTGCTCGATTTGGCGCGACCTGATCATCGACGAGTCGAGAAGATAATCTCGGTGTCGATTAGGATCCGTGGTAATCGCCTGCAGTTCAGACCAGATCTTGGCACGTTCAGCCTCCCGCGTCTCGCGGTGCCGAGCATAATTCTTGGCGGATAGGCGCTGTACTTCGTCACGTGCAATCGTGCGCCGACGCCGATCGTAGCGATCGAGCAATGTAGCATCGGCACCGCGCCAAACCTCAGCCATGTGCTGGGCCAAACAATAGGCGTCGTGGATGCCACTGTTCATTCCCATACCCCCCGCCGGACTGTTGAGGTGTGCCGAATCACCCAAAAATACGACTCGATCCACCCTAAATCGTTCCAGACACCGCTGGTGTAGGGTGTAGTGGTTTTTAGCCGTTATTGGCGCCGCTGCCGCTGTAGCCGATACCTGCGCCACGTGCGATCGCGCGACCTCGTCGGTCAAGGCATCGTCGACTGACTGATTCTGATCAGGTGAATAGGTGAACCGCCAGCTATCCCGCAACTGCATCAGACTGTAATGTGCGTTTGGCAACCACACGTAATTGACACCGAGAAGACCGGGGATATCCCTCGCAAAATCATAATCGATGACTAAGGTAATGGACGTCTTGCTGAACACCTGCCCGTCGAAGGTTTGCTCAAGGGCTTTTCTGACACCACTTTTTGCACCATCGGCTGCGAGCAGCCAGTCACAGCGAATCGACGCCTCACGCCCCCGTTCGATAACGCTAACATCGACCCCCGTGGCATCTTGATGACAGTCGACAAACGCCACACCGAATCGAATATCACACAGCGGATGCTGGGTGAGCCGATCCGCTAATAACTCGGTGAGTTGGAATTGCTCACATTGAAGTCGGAACGGGAACTCGGTGACGTCAGCCAGACAGGCCATATCAAAAATTGCGGTCTCGCCAGTCCCATGAATCAGGTACTGCCAGCGCGACACCTCGGTACCGCGAGCCAATAACTCATGACTCAAGCCCGAGGGCGCGAGTAGATCAAGGGTCGCAGGATGGAAGGTTGATGCGCGCATATCACGTGGCACCTCGGGCTCCCGCTCGAGCAAAGTGACAGGTATTCCTTGCTCTACCAACCACCACGCAAGTGTCATACCTGAGGGCCCACCACCAATAATAGTGATTGTCTCGCCCGACATTATGGATCCACTGTGGTCATTTTTTCGGCTTAACGACGCTTCGTTACCTGAATGCTAGTATGCCCACTTAGGCCCAACAAGAGATAGATGATGTCCCGGAACTCACGCTATGGACGACTTGGCACTTTGGGTATCGCCACTCCCCAAGCCAACCCCACTGCTGAACCGGAGTTTCGAGCGCTGCTCCCCAGTGGGGTCGGCTGCGCAACTGTCAGGATGCATGCTGATATCGATACACCTGATCAACGTTTAATCGCCTACTTTGAAGACCTGGGGTCGACGCTGTCGCGATTTGATACGTTGTCATTGGGGGCTGTGGGCGTTGCCTGCACTGGGTCGAGTTATTTGCTCGGGCACGAAAAAACGTCTCAACTCATAGAGCGCCAAAGCAAGCATTTCGGCGCCCCCATCGTCACCGCGGCCGCTGCGATCGAAGAAGCGCTTCTCTCACTCACTGCAAAGCAAATTGCACTGGTCAGCCCCTATCCTGACTGGCTAATGGAGGCCGCTACCAGCTACTGGTCGGCAAGAGGGTTCAATTTAGTGGATACGTTTTCGTTAGCCCAGGCGCAAGGCGACACGCGCGCGATTTATGCGCTTGATGCAGCGTCGGCCGCTGAATCGATAAACAGACGTTGGCAACAAGTACAGGCCGATGCCTATTTGATCACGGGCACGGGCATGCCTACCCTACCTTTCATCTCTGACCTGACGAAGACCACCGGTAAGCCCGTCTTAGCCTCAAACCTCTGCCTTGCATGGTCCTGCCTTAAAACGGCCAATATCGAGCTGGGCGAGCACGGTCCCAGCGAAATGCTTCCCTTGCTGGCTGGCTGGGAATCAGCCGTAGCGCGGCTTTAACTAGCTGGTTCGTCTAGCAGCCAAGCGGCCAGACGTTGAATCTCTTCGATGGTCAGCTGATTGTTGTAAACCATTCGACTACCTGGCACTCGTTGTTCTGAATCGAGAATCCAGCCCGTTAACTCGGCAGGGGTCCACCGTATCGTCGATGCTTCGAGTGCTGCTGAGTACTCATAGCCCTCCACCGAGCCCGCCTTGCGCTGGTAGAGTCCGCCCAGTGGTGGTCCCACACGATGGTCGACGTGAGCGCTAGCATTGTGACACGCGGCGCAGGCCAGACCGTACAAGGCTTCTCCACTCAATTCGTCTGCGAATGATGGCAACGGTAACAGGGCGACCACCACAGCCCCGGTTACTAGGGCCCTCAACATTATTCGGTGTGTCATGACAGCGACCTCGCCACCTCTAGAGCAGCTCGCTCGCCCGACTCCATCGCTCCCTCCATACCTCGATAGCTGATCGCCGTATGCTCACCCGCAAAATAGGTGCGCCCCAGCGGTGCTCGCAGCGCAGAGTGTGCCTGTGCTGCTTGACCCGGGCGCCATAGCGACCACACCCCACCTGCATACGGGTCTGTAGACCAGCGGACTACATCCCCAATCGTGACAGCTCCTTTGGCATCGGGCACCAAGCTGTAGAGCTGCTTCACTATTTCCGCCTGACAGTCGGCTTTCGGCATGGCATCGAGCGGGTCACAATCATCACCATTGATCCAGACTGTCAGGTTGTAACGCGCCGTACCCGGTATTGGTCTAACAAAAATGCGCCCCAGCGGACCATCGGTCCACCACGAGCCAGCCTGTCCGCGCTTTTCCCAATAAGGCGCCTCGACCACCAAATGCGCCTGTAACACCTTGTGATACTCCACCGACTCGATCAGACGACGCCGTTCAGCCGGTATCGCCCATTCGATTTTGCTCAAGGCCGGGAGTGGAGCCGTCATGACGAGCGCATCGGCGTCGATCATCTCACCATTTTCTAAGCCGATTGATACGCGACTCTGATCCTGGGTAATCCGACGCACCGGGGCACTAAGGCGAATCTGCCCTTTTAATGCAGCAGCCATCGCCTCGGGTAGTCGTTGGTTGCCGAGCGCGGCCTCAGTAAACGACAGTTGCGAGCCTGTGAGACGGGAAAACTCCGCCCGAACGCGATACAGCGACAGCAGACTGGTATCGGCCATCCGGTTGCCGTAGCTATTATTAGCGCCAATCAGGCGAATGGCTTCGTCTGGAAAACCGAGGGCTCGCATGCCATCGAGTGCATTTTGATCAGCAGTGTTCAGTGCGGGGTCCAACCAGTTCCGAGTCGTTAGCAAGGGGTTACTCGGTTGCAAGCGCCCCTGCAAGCGGCTGGGTAATAACTCTCTCCAGTCAGCCGGCAGCTGGTTCGCCGGGGCATCTGGCCATTCGCTGGCACTGATAACCTTCCCGCGAACATAAAAATCGGATGGCAAACCTCGCGGTGGCTTGCGAAGCGCCACCCCGAGTTGTTGAGCGGTGTGCAATACGCGTCCGTAACTGCCACCAAAAATATTGCCACCCCCTTCAGGATGACCCGCAACATGATCCAGCGTGTAGACGCGGCCACCGACCCGATGGCGGGCCTCAAGCACTGCTACCTCGCAACCCAGGTGTTCTAGATGCAAGGCGGCGTTGAGCCCTGACAGACCGGCACCGACAACAACGACGCGACCCGAGACCTTACCTCGAGCTGGTGTCACCGCGAGCGATGACATCGCTGCTACTGACTGAATAAACCGCCTACGAGACAATTGATGCATAACCAATCCTGCTCACAGTACTTGCGCAAAATCATACTGGCACGACTTAGGTATGGAGACAAATTGCCGTCGTTGCGACGGATCAGCAAACACATCTTCGCTGGCAACAGCCTATGCGTTCTGCGCGCATCGTTAGAGTCGACGCCGGCCTGCTGATAGGTCATGCTGTGCCGACTTAAGCCCAAAGTTGAAATATCGAATAATAAGCGGGGCGATATGAATAATAGTCAGGCGATTCAGCTCAAGCGCTCAGTGGTGATGGTGAGTAATCTAGAGCGGGCGCTTTCGATCTACCGCGATTTTCTGGGCTTTACCGAAAATTACCGCCAGACGTCCGAGACCGACACCTTTAGCCATCTGTTATTTGGAATCCCGTCTGATATCAGTACCGATTTCATCACCTTGGATCTGAGGGAACACGAGCGCGTGCTAGCTTTAGTGGCGGTGAACGACCCCGCACTGCTCCCCCAAGATCCTCGCGCAGGTTTAGTGGTCCAGGTCATATCGGTAGAGCAGGCTATGGATAAGGCGCAAACCTTGGGATTGAAATGCCTGCCGATCAGACACGAATTAGCCCCCGAGAACGGTCCTCCTCGGAGTGAATCGGCTTTTTATGATTTTGACGGTAACCCCATCGTCATTTTCGATCTAAAGGAAGCGCTCTGATGAACAAGCAATGGCGGCTCGCAAAACGACCTGAATCGGGCCCCTCTGAGGATTGCTTTGAACTGGTAGAGGCTGACATCCCGGAGCTTGAGCCCGGTAAGGCCTTGATAAAAACATGGTATCTCGGCGTTGCACCAGTGATGTTGCGGTATATGCAGAACGAGACCGACTTTGAGTCGGCACTAGCGCTAGGCGATCTGATGCTGGGGCGCGGAATCGGCGAGATTATTGCAAGTGACTGCCCGGCCTTACCCGTCGGAGCCCTTGTTCAAGCTCGAATAGGCTGGCAGGAATACGCGTTGATCGATGACCAGCAAATACCAGCGCCCTTTATTCTCGAGCACCGCGACCTGCCGGCATCGTATGGACTCAGCAGCCTCGGCCCAAGCGGCTTTACTGCCCTTGTCGGCCTGCAAGAGATAGGGCAGCTCAAGGCCAGTGACACGATCTTGGTCTCGGGTGCTGCCGGTGGTGTCGGAAGTCAAGTGGCTCAAGTTGCAAAGGCTCTGGGCGCCGATCGTGTCGTGGGCATTGCCGGGGGCTCAAAGAAATGTCATGCGCTCACAGAAACCATGGGGTATGACGCCGCCATCGACTACCAATCAGATGACGTATGCGCCGCAATCGATGAGCAATTCCCCGACGGTATCGATCTCTTTTTCGACAACGTAGGTGGAGTGCTGCTCGATAACGTGCTTGCCCGCATTCGACGACGGGCGCGCATCATTATTTGTGGCTCGATATCTGAATACCTGTTGGCACCCGACGAGCGACATCGTTTTGCCAACCTTCAGAATCTCGGGCGCCAAGATGCGCGAATGGAAGCCTTTTTTATTTTTGATTACCTCGAGAACCATCGGAACTACAGCGACTGCCTGGCGAGCTTTATACGCGAAGGACACCTATCCCCGACTGAGCACTTATCTGAGGGCATCGAAACGCTGCCGAGGGCGCTTTGCGACCTGTACGAAGGAAATAATATCGGTGTCCGAATCGTAAGAGTCGCAGTAGAAGCGGACGCTGATGCCTAAATCCATTATCAGTGAACGGGGATTCTGGATCGCGCTGCTTTGCATGGCAGTCGTGACGGTCAGTAACGGTTTGATTAATAGCGGATTGTCGGTCTACGACGAAGTGTTGCTCGAGCATTTTGATGTATCGATCGGCCAGCTAAAACTGAGAGATTCCATCAGCTTCCTTGGCTCATCGCTGTTTGTGCTGATGGCTGGCGTCTGGGTTGATCGCCACGGTACAAAGCGCGCACTTATGGTCGGTCTCATCCTCCTAACCCTCGTGTACTCAGCGTATCCAATGGCAACTTCGCTAACCCAGATCTATGGACTGCACCTCTTATTCGCCGTCGTCCTTGCCTGTGCTGGCAATATGACCGCCATCGTCACCGCGGCTCATGCATTTCCGGATCGCAAAGGACTAGCCATCGGTATGGCCGTCGCGGGAACTAGCGTCGGGGGAATATTGATTCCGCCTCTGGCCACGAAGCTCATCGAGGGTTATGGATGGCAAACGGCTATGCGAATGGAGGCTGTGATTCCACTCATCGCCATGCTCATCGTTCTCAAGCTGCTTCCCGCTAATCTCGGTTCAAGCACTAACAAGGCCCTGACTGGAGAGCCGCGATCTGGCTTCGGTGGCGTGCTTCGAAACAAGGCGTTTTATCGAATCACGATCGCCGCCAGTCTCACTTATTACGCCACGCTGTCGCTCTTCTCACACCTCTTCCTGTATTTGAGATCACTGGACATACCACCACAGCAAGCAGCCTTTGGCCTCTCCGTTCTCGCGGCATCGGCGCTTGTCGGCAAACTCATCGGCGGCTATGTCAGCGATCGACTGCCTTTCGACGGCTTCTTTCGAATTCAAATGAGCCTGATGCTTATGGGTGTTACCGGAATCGCTTTTGGAGGCGACTGGCTGTGGTTAGCCGTTGTCATCGCGGGATTTGGCTGGGGAGGACTGCATGCGCTCTATAACATTGTATTGGTGCGCTTGTTTGGTTTGACCGTGGCAGGCCGAGTCAATTCGACCGTATCGGTCGCCGAGGCAATCGGCGGCTCGATCGGAATCGCAGTGACCGGCTGGTTGGCAGACGCTTCGGGCTATACCACTGCCTTTGGAGTCGCCTCCGCCCTGTGCGCAGCAGCATTATTACTCGTCTTCACAACACCGACTCCACGCCAAACACCTGACCAGTCAGCAGCCTAGGGCAGCAACTTTGCTCTGCAGACACGTCGGATGCTTAGTGTGTCTCCTCGCCACCACTGACGTTCAATGCTTCGCCGGTGATAAATGACGCTTCATCTGACGCTAAAAATGCGACAGCTGAAGCGGTGTCCTCTGGCTTACCCACTCGCCCAAGCGGCACACGTTCAGCAATTTGGGCTCGATAAGTCTCGGGGTCCAAACCACGCAATGACGAGAAATACTCACTCTGCGCCTTACCCATGGTGGTCGTTACGTGATTAGGGCAGACGGCATTGACCCTAATACCCTGAGCAGCCAGGTCTATTGCAGAGGTTCGGGTTAAGCCAATCATGCCGTGCTTCGATGCAACGTAAGGCGCCATTTGCCTGAACCCAGTCTTCGCTGCCTGACTGGCGATATTGATAACACTGCCACCCTCAGCCATGACGCGAGCCGCCTCGCGAGTGACCAAGAAAGCACCCGTCAAATTGACTGACAACACGCGATGCCATTCATCAGCGCTGAGCTCAGGTAAGGGCTTGATGATGTCACCGATCGCCGCATTGTTTACCACGATATCAAGCCGACCGTAGTGCTCCATGACGGCATCGATGGCTTCAACTACGGATGCCTCATCGCTGACATCACAAGCCACATCAACCACATCGAAACCCTGTGCCTTGAGGTCCGAAACCACGGAAGCCTCTGCATCTACCGCTGATGCTGCGGCGGTAAGCACCGATTTGAGATCTGAAACCACCAGCCGGCATCCCGCCTGTCCCAGACGAAGTAAAATACCGTGACCCAGCCCCCCGGCACGACCCGCTCCCGTGCAAAGTGCTACCTTTCCTTCAAGGCCTCTCACTCGATCGACTCCGTCACCATGAAGGTGGCGCCCTCGGCGTAAGTTCTGAACTGGGCCGCTACGGCCTGCGCTTCGGGAACACTCACCGCACTTCGAAAGTCTGCCATATTCTCTATGTGAATGAGCTCAACATACGCAAAGGGTGCATCGGGCGAGCCATTCAAAAGCCCCTCGGTTCGCAATACCTCAAAACCACTACAGCCGTTAAGTCGACGGACATTGGGAATATCGACTGCTCGAGCCCATTCCTCATAATCGGCCGGATCCACGCCTTCCTGTAAATTAAACAGCACGACAACGGTAGTCATAGTCACTCCTTATTATTTTCGTTATGACTCGAGGCGCTAAGGTAAAAAAAATGCCATCCTTGCGTACCCGTGGGACTTAAACATACCATCAAATAAAAAAACGGATACAACCCAAGGCCTTATATGAATCGATCACACGATCACGGCATGGCGGTAACACTCTCGCAACACGACAGGTCGCGGCGTGCGTTCGTCTCATCGCTGCGATCACACGTATTGCAGCGTATGGCTGGAGAGTTGCGCGAGCACTTCAACGAGACAGTCATGCCTGAGCATGAAAAATTGGGTACGACACTTGCCACACCCGAAGCTATACACAAGGCCATGAAGCCGGAGTTCCCATTCAAAGCCTACAGCAGTGTACGCACCTCGGCTCAAGAAATGGTGTTTGACTATGTCAGCGACGCCGTTGACAAAGAACTAGAAGCGCTCAATGAAAGAGCGTCCCAGCCTGCTCTTTCTGGCTCACTGACACTCGACTCAACGATTGACTTGCCAAAAAATGTCACCGGCATCGATGTGCATTTGGCCCCTGGAAGTTACCACGCTGAGCACGCCGAAAATGACGTCTCAGCTGGTGCTGTCTATGACAACTCGATCGAGGTGTTCGCCTTTGGGCAGTTTGGTCAGCAGCTCAATGACATTGGTGCCACACTATCCAATTACCTTCGACTCAAATACCCAGAGTTTCAGCCAGCCTCGATTCTCGATTGTGGTTGCACCGTTGGGCATAACACCTTGCCTTGGGCCGAGACATTCCCAGAGGCCCAGGTAACAGCGATTGACGTAGCAGCACCTGTCTTGCGTTACGCGCACGCGCGCGCTGAATCCATGGGTTTACCGGTCCATTTCAAGCAAATGGACGCCAGATCAATGGCCTTTGAGGACGAGCAATTCGATGTCGTCTTCTCATCGATGTTCATGCATGAGCTACCTCTGAAAGACATCCAGCAGTACCTAAAAGAAGCCTACCGAGTGCTGAAACCCGGCGGCGTGTTGTGGCAAATGGAGCTACCGCCCATGAGCGCAATGCCGCTCTACGAAAACTTCTACATGAACTGGGATACGCACTACAACAACGAGCCCTACTACGGCACCTTTCGCAAGCAAGATTACCGACAGCTGCTGGTAGATGCTGGGTTCGATGACGAGCATTTCGTTGAGGCCACAATGCCGCGGTATACCTTTATTGGTGAACGAGCCTTCAGCGATGCTATTGGTGGCGACAACACCTTTGACACGCTGACCGGACGGATGGATCCCAAAGGTACCAAATGGTATGGCTTTGGCGCCTGGAAAGCCTGAATCGTGACCGACCGACGCATACCTCGAAAGCGGCGCGGACAACGCCATCAGTTCTTCGACGCTGATGGTGTCGATGAGGTTCTGAGCTGCGTCTTGAGGCTTACATCAGAGGTGTCGGCTCTAAGTGAACGGGTGTTCATCACCGAGCGCGTTCTCGAAGCACAGGGCATTGATGTAGGACGAGAGATCGAGCACTACAAACTTACGGACCATGATGAGGTAGCACTGAGCAATGAGCGGCAACGCCTTATTGAAACAGTGCTGGCGCAGCTTGGGGCAAGCAGCAGTGGCTCGGAATCGATCGACAGCGATTCGACCAACGAGTCGTAGTCCGTCAGGCGCATCGATCGATGAGCAATCCACATTACCCCACCCTGTTTAGCCCCATCAATCTCGGTGGCTATACGCTACGCAATCGCATCATTCATGCATCAATTGTCACCAAATACATTGCCGATAATGCCCCCACCGAAAAACTCATAAATTACTATCGCTCCCGTGCGGCCGGTGGCGCCGCTGCGATTGTTACCGAGCCCATTGCGATGACCGCTCACAACCGCATCCCCACTCGATTGCGCGCGTGGGACGATGTGGGTATGGGGAACCTGAGGCAGGTAGCCGACACTGTTAACACCGAGGGCTCGTTGCTTCTGGGGCAGGTTCAGGATTCGGGACGCGGGCGTCATGGCGTGGGACGGAACGATGGCGCTGTGGGTGCTTCGGCGCTCCCGGATGATCTCAGTTGGACCGTTCCCACCGCCTTGAGCACTAGTGAAATCGAAGAGATGATCGCCGCGTGGGCGCAAGGCTGTAGACGACTAAAAGATGCGGGGTTTGCCGGCGTAGAAATTTCAGCAGGCCACGGTCATCTGTTCCACCAATTTCTATCACCCTGGTCCAATCGACGCGGTGACGACTACGGTGGTGATCTAGAGGGCAGAACACGGTTCCTGCGGACTCTAGTCACAGCCATCCGTAGCGAGTGCGGCTACCCTTTCATCATTGGTCTGAAATTACCCGCCGATGACGGTGTTGAGGGTGGTATCGATCTGACTGAAGCGACGAGAATCGCAAAACGATTGGCGGAGCAGCGTTCTGAATTCGATAGCTGGACTTGGGCGTGGGGATCTCATGCAAGATCGCTCTACAAGCATCTTCCGGATGCGCACGGTGAGCGTCATCCTTACCTCGATCACATCGCCGAGTTGCGACAAGTCGCCCCCGAGGTTGCAACCGGTGGCATCGGCTACATCACCGATCCGAACGAATGCGAAACAGCACTTACCAATGGCACTGCCGACATCGTATTTCTGGGCCGCCCCTTAATCACCGACCCGGCCTTTCCCAACAAAAGTAAAGCAGGACGGGAGGCAGATATTCGTTATTGCGTAGCCTGTAATACCTGCTGGCGCAGTATCATTGACGGCCAGGGACTCGAGTGTGACAACAACCCGAGAGTCGCAACTGTGGATGAGCACGACTGGCAGCCCATCTCAGTAAGGGACCCTAAGCACGTCGTCATTGTGGGGACCGGGGTGGCCGCACTCGAAGCCGCACACACCGCCGCGCGGCGTGGCCATCGGGTCACAGTAGCGGGCGATCACTCCAGAGTGGGAGGCAAAACTCAACTCCATGCGAGCCTGCCGGGTGGCGAAAATCTCTCGAGTGTCTATGACTACCAATGCCTCATGGCCAACCGTTACCACGTCGAGTTTGCCTTGGGGCGAAAAGCGTCAGTGGAGGATGTGCTGAACTTACGACCCGATGTTGTGCTCCTCGCCACTGGAGCCCGAGCCGGACAACCTCATTGGCTCGATGATGATTGGGCAGCTTCAGGACTGATCCCCAGTCTTCGTGAGATAGCCACTGAGCTCTTGGAACGCGGCAACAGAACGGAAGGTCGTTGTGTTGTTGTCGATCAAGACCACACGGAAATGACCTATGCAGTCACTGAGCTACTCGCACAGCGATTTACCAAGGTCACTATCATGACCAGTCGCGAGCGTGTCGGGCACGATATGTCACTGATAAACCGCCAGGGGAGTTATCAGCGCTTGCACGACTTGGGGGTCGAGATCCTGTGCAACGTAGAACCAGCGGATCTCGAGGCGCTCGAGAATGCACAACTTGGAATTCGCAATGTTTATAGCGGTGACCTTAGCCACATCGATGACGTGGTAGCGGTAACCCATGCTAGCAGTCGGATACCCAATGATGAGTTGTTAGCGCCTCTAAAGGCGCATGGACTCGACGTCAGAACCATTGGTGATAGCCGTGCGCCACGTTCGCTGCTGGCGACCACACGTGAGGCCTATCAAGTCGCTAATCAGCTCTGATCGTTGCGATCAGAGAATAAGGTCACTGATGCCGGCTCGGCTTGTTGAAACAGCAAGGCCCGTTTGCGCAAGAATCGAGTGAGGCCCGCGGGCCCCATGCGAGATCCGCCCATGCCGGACAATTGAAAGCTGTTCTTTTCGACGTCATTGACGATTCCGGTCAGTGATGCGTCGTTAATACTCACCGCACCAACACTGAGCTGGCCCCCGATACGCTTGGCTTCCTCGATATCCTGAGAAAATACGGCACCCGACAAGCCAAACTTCGAATCATTGGCCAGAGCAATTGCCTGCTCGGCATCATCGCAACGCATCACAGGGATGACGGGGCCGAAGGTTTCTTCGCGCATGATGCTCATGTCATGGGTGACATCGACAACCAAGGTTGGCGGGTACCAGTTACCACCTTGCTTATAGATTTGACCACCTCGCAGCACAAGAGCCCCCTGCGCTACAGCGTCATCGACATGGCGTTGGATCGTCTCGGCTTGAGGTGGAAATATGAGTGGCGCAATATCACCGCTGCCATCTTCCGCTGTTGTAAGGGTAAGTTCATCAATCTGGCGAGTGAGCTCTGTAATCAGCGAGTCATACACCGCTTGGTGGCAGTAAATTCGTTCAAGCGACTGGCAGGCCTGACCCGTCATGCCGATGCCGCTACGGATGATGGCACGAGCAGCAAGTGGTACATCAGCACTGGGCATGACAATCGCGGGGTCTTTACCACCCAGCTCCAGGAACGCCGGAATGAAGCGCTGTGCCGCGTGCAAGGCTACTTTTTGGCCCGTCGCCACACTCCCCGTAAAGCAAACTGCATCGACGTGATCGATCATTGACTTACCTGTATCGGCATCACCCGTGACGATCGTGAAAACCGCGTCGAGCTCGGGCACCCTCGCAACCGCTTTCGCCAAGGGCTCTGCAAACCGAGGTGTTACTTCTGAGGGCTTAAGAATGACGGCACAACCGGCGGCAAGTGCGGCAACACTGTCGATGAGCGCCAACAACAAGGGCACGTTCCAAGGACTAATCACGGCCACTGCGCGATAGGGTATTAACAGATGTTGATAGGACACCGTTGGCACTTGTGCAGACTGACCCTGACTCGCGAGTGTTTCAAACATGGCTTCGATACGGTCGGCCCAATGCCTGACCAAATCAATCGATTTGAATACCTCGAACTGTGCAAATGTTTTACGACCGGTGTCGACAGCAAGTTGCTCCGACAAGCTCTCAGATTCCGATGCCAGAGCTTCCGCAAATCGATAAAGGACCGCTGCCCTGCCCCGGGCACCGAGCTCCCGCCAGACGGTTTGGTTAGCTTTTAGGTCATTGACTCGAGATGACACTTCGCGGGCGGATAGGCAGGCGACTTGATAATCGACCTCACCGGTGCGTGGATTTTGAACAGCGATCGATTGCGAAGGCTTATCCGTCATAACTGTCACCTACTCGACTATTTCCGGGCCCAACCCAAGGGCACGCCCGCGTCAGATAGGAAACCGAACCACTCTTCATTGCTCAGCAGTTCAGCCACCTCTTTACGCACTGAAATCAGACGGTCGATATCGATACCCGTGTCGTAGCCCATTGATTCCAGCAAAAACACCAGATCCTCAGTAACAATATTACCGCTGGCGCCAGGCGCGAATGGACAACCACCCAATCCGCCCAGTGAACTATCGATCGTTGTTATCCCGAGCTCAACCGCTTTAAGTACGTTAGCAAGGCCTTGTCCTCGGGTGTTGTGTAAATGCACGCCGGTGAGACGTTCGCTACCACATGCCGTCCAGATGCCAGTTACCAAACGCTCGAGTTGCACAGGATTACCCATGCCGGTGGTATCCGAAAGTCCAACCTCGGCCACACCCAAATCGAGCACGATACGCGCTAGGTTAATCACCTTAGACTCGTCGATCTGACCTTCGATGGTACAGCCAAAAGCGGTCGATAAGCCCACTTCAAACTGCGGTCGAACCGAAGGGTCTACCGACTCAACCAATCGCAAACAGGCAGCGATCTCTTCGATCATCGCCGTGTGATCACGTCTGACATTTTTAATACTGTGCGTCTCACTCACCGACAGAGGAATCGAAATCTTATCGGCACCGGCTTCGATGGCGGCTTCACAGCCTCGAAGGTTCGGGATCAATACCGCGACCGTTAAATCATCCAAGTGTGATACGCGCCTTACCACCTCGGCGGTATCTGCCATTTGTGGAAGCAGCTTCGGGGATACAAAAGAACCCACTTCGATCTCACGAACACCGGCGGCATGCTCTAGTTCAATCCACCTGACCTTGTGGTCAGTCGGCATGATGGTGCTGATGCTTTGTAAGCCATCTCGCGGGCCGACTTCACTGATGCAAACGTGTGTCACTACTGATCGATCTCACTTTTCTTCATCTATCAAACTAACAATAACCTTGCCGGTATTGTCTCCTCGCATTAAGCGGCAGAACGCATCAGGTGCTGAGGCGAGCCCTAAATGAACCTCCTCATTGCCAACAATTTCCCCCTGCTCTACGAGCGGCGTGAATTCTTGCTCAAAGCCGCTTCGCTCATGTTCGAAATCGTAAACCACCAGACCTTTAACGGTCGCGCGCTTAAAAATCCACAGACCAGGCGGCGGGCCCAGCGTCTTCACCTGCCCGCTGTAGTCGCCGATCAAACCACACAAAATAACCCGTCCTCCGATCGCTAGCTGCTGACTTACCTGGGTTAACAGAGGGTCGCCCACCAGGTCGAAGTACACTGAGACACCATTGGGCGCTAACTGCGTAAGCGCGGCGTCGACATCATCACTCTTTCGATCGATACAATGGTCGTAGCCCAGATGATCGAGCGCAATACTTCGCTTCGTCTCGCCCGATGTAATAGCAATTGTTCGCGCACCCGCTAAGCGAGCGAGTTGTGCCGCCATAGCTCCAACACCGCCGACAGCGGCAGGAATCACAACGGTATCGCCCTCAGTCACTTCAGCAAGACGACGCATTCCAGCAAACGCTGTGAGCCCGGGCATTCCCAAAATAGACAGCACCAGCGATGACTGCGTTAATCCCTCGGGCAACCGCCCGAGTTCCGAAGGCTCGTGGGTACTATAGGTCTGCCAGCCCCCGGGGGCTCTGACCCGTGTGCCGATGGGCCAATCAGGATGCTCACTCTCAACCACGAGCGAAACCGTTTCTCCAGGAACCACCTCGCCCGGAGCAATCCCGTGCCCCATGTGATTCCCCGCAAGCACCGAGCGAATATAGGGGTCGAGCGAGATATACTCGGTCTGACACCGCACTTGATTACGGTTGAGTGGCGTTAAAGGCACGGTGTCAGCCTGAAAATCATCCGGCATTGGTAGCCCGCTAGGAGGGGACTGAAGCAGTATCC
>Ga0181601_10001219_pt1 | contig 21906 bp, 20 predicted proteins | sample 041ome_8_FD_133020 | JGI IMG/M metagenome (GOLD analysis project Ga0181601, IMG submission 133020) | Coastal salt marsh microbial communities from the Groves Creek Marsh, Skidaway Island, Georgia - 041407BS metaG (megahit assembly) | ecosystem: Environmental > Aquatic > Marine > Intertidal zone... | reverse complement strand
TCGGCCGCGTTTGCCGCGCTTGCACTGGTTGCCAGCAATGCTGATGTCGCCAATGTCTTTAATGTACCCTTTAGCCTTCAATACCTCCCTGGTGTTAGCAATGGGTTAGTTTACAAACCCCGTTAGACGGGGAATGGTCATGGAAATGGCTGGGACAAAGGTAATTAGGAAAATCACCGCAACCTCAACCAAGAGAAATGGAAGAATGGCGCGCGCAATACGTTCAACGCGTTCGCCTGAAACGGATGAGGCCACAAACAACACCAATCCCATCGGTGGTGTCGCCAGACCAACAGTCAAGTTCACGCTCATGATGATTGCGAAATGAACGGGATGGATCCCCAGATTGACGAAGATTGGCGCGAGGATTGGGCCCAAAATGATGATCGCGGGGCCGGCGTCCAAGAACATACCAACCGCAAATAAAAGCAGGTTGATCAAGAACAATAAAACCAGCGGGTTATCCGACAGGCTTAGGATCCAATGTGCCAAGGTTTCTGGCGCGTGGCTTAGGCTTACAACCGTTTTGAACGCCATTGCGGCGCCGACCAGTAACAAAACCACGGCCGAGGTCATGGCAGCACGTGCGAACAAGTCGGACAGGTCGGGCAATTTTAGCGTTTTCAGAACGAACAAGCCGATGAACATGGCATATCCGACCGCAACAGCCGCAGCTTCGGTTGGGGTAAAGATACCCCCCAATATGCCGCCCAGAATGATGACAGGTGTCAAAAGCGGAAAGAACGCCTTTAGGCTGGCTTGGCCGCGTTCGCCCCATGTGTATTTGCGGCTTGCGACAGGGAAATCGTATTTGTCGGCCATAACCTTGACCGCCAACATCAACCCGATACCAACCAAAATACCCGGAACGATCCCTGCCAAAAACAGGGCTGCAACGCTTTCGCCCATGACATAGGCATAGATAATCATGATCCCCGATGGCGGGATAATCGGGCCGATGACCGAACTGGCCGCTGTGATGGCGGCGGAAAAACGGCGGGTGTAGCCTTGTTTTTCCATGGCCGGGATCAACATTGACCCAAGTGCCGACGTATCGGCAACCGCCGATCCCGATAGGCCGGCGAACAACATGGACGACAGAACGTTCACATGCGCCAATCCACCGCGCAGGTGGCCCATCATCGCTTGGGCGAATTCAACCAAACGTTCGGTAATGCCGCCGCGGTTCATCAATTCGCCCGCCAGCATGAAAAACGGGATCGCCATCAATGGAAAACTGTCCATCCCGTTATAGACGTTTCGATACAACAAGGCGATGTCGCGTTCTTGGCCATTTAGCCATAACAACGCACCCGGCGCGATCAACAGAGCAAAGAACACGGGCAAGCCGATTAATAGAAACACAAGAAATACGGGTAGGAACCAAACAAGCATTATTCAGCCCCTCCGGATTGTGCGATGATCGGAATCGGGCGCAGTTTTTCTGTTCCGCCGAACATTGAGATGATTTGGCGCAAGATTAATTCCAGCGTGACAAGCGTCATGAGAACCACGCCCACAAACAGGGACAGGTACATCCAGGCGAGCTTGACTTTTATCATCTTCATTCCGAACCAATCCATGGGAATGCGCAAAGAAGAAGAGGCGAACAACCAGCCAGAGTTGACGTGTTTCCAGCCCAATTGAACTGCGACGATTAGGACGATCATCATCATCACCAACAAAATCAACGACAGCACGCGGACCAAGTTTTCAGATAGAAATTGATGCAGGGTTTCAATGGCGACAAACCCGCCTTGGCGCAGGGCCACAGGACCCATCAGGCCCGTCAACCAAAGCATCAAGAACCGCGCCGCTTCGTCAGGCCATGGCAGGGCGTTATTCAGAACATAACGGCAAAAGACCTGCAAAAGAGTGATGGCGACCATCAACGCAATTGCGGCCACCGAAATATGTTTTCCGATGGCGCCTGCAAGCGTATTGAAAAATGCCAATGGGGACAAAATCCCCAATAAAAATGTCGTCAAACGCGTTATCCTCCCTGACGGTGCATGCGCACGCTTTGCGTTTTGGCGGTCGGTCTTAGGTCAGGAATCCCCCCTGAGCAAAGATCAAAGGTTCCCCATCATTTGTTTCAAAAGCATCGACTGCACCGACGATAATCGTGTGGTCTCCGCCATCGTGATGTGCCGAAAGACTGCATTCAAACCGCGCGAGGCATCCGTCTAGCAACGGTACACCATTGGGCGAATAAGACCAGCTTAGATCATCGAAATTATCCGCTGATTTAGAAAATCGATTGCATAAATCGATCTGTTCTGCCGACAGCACGTGGATCGCATAGTGTTGTGCATTCACAAAGGCAGGATAGCGCTTTGATGTTTTAGACGACGACCACAAGACCAACGCGGGGTCAAGTGATACCGAATTGAAACTGTTTGCCGTGATTGCCATCGGGCCATTTGGTCCTTGGCAGGTGACGATCGTTACACCTGTCGCAAATTGCCCCAGCGCGTGTCTAAACAGCGTTTTGGTGTCGACAGTATCATCTTTTATCATTGGTTGTCCCATCACGGCACCTCATGCCCTAATGCTGCGGTGTAAATCTCGTACCATTCTTGACGGTCAAGTTTGACATCGCATGCGTCCGATAGTCGTGAAATGCGCGACAGGTTGTTGGTACCCATGACGGGCAAAATCTTTGAAGGATGTGCCAAGAGCCATGCAACCGCAACCGCGGAGACATCAACGCCGCGATCCCGCGCAATTGCATCAAGCGCCGCAGTGACCGCATCGTTTTGACCGTTGAACAGGTTCCCCCCTGCAAGCGGTGACCACGCCATCATCGGCGTTGCGTTTTTCTGATGGAACGCGACATCGCCATTGGTAAAGCTGTGATGCGCCAAAACACTTAGTTCGATTTGGTTTGTCGCCAATGTGTTTTTCATCGCCGATTGCAACAATTCCCAATCCCATGGACGGAAATTGGACACGCCGACGCTGCGCACTTTGCCAGATGCGATGACCTCGTCCAAGGCGGCGCCGGTTTCATGGTGATCCATCATTGGGTCGGGGCGATGGACCAGCAACAGATCAATATGATCAATTGCCATCAAATTTAGCGAATGATCCACAGATGCCATGATGTGCGCGCGGCTGGTATCGTAATATTTGACACGCGCGTTGGCATAACGACCAACGGGCGCGACGATATCGCATTTGGTTACAATTTCGATTTTGTTGCGCAGGTCTGACCCGCGCAATGCATTGCCCAGAATTTCTTCGGCCATGTAACCGCCGTAAATATCGGCCTGATCCATGGTTGTGATGCCTTGATCCAGACAAGCGGCAATTTTGTTGCGCACATGATCGGGCGCTGTGTTTTCATCGTCGCCCAAGCGCCATAGCCCATAGACGATACGCGAAAAGTCGAGGGAAGAAGTGATTGATACGCGGTCCATTATCTACGCTCTCCTGCGCCTAGGGGTGTGTTCGGTGTTGTGGATGGCACGCGGCCATATTCATGTGGCAAAGAACAGGTTTTCAGATGTGGTAACACCTTGGACCCGAAATGTTTGCATTCTTCCATATGGGGATATCCAGATAGGATGAAAGCACGAATACCCATTTTTTGATAGGCTTCTAATTCCGAAAGAATTTGATCGGTTGATCCCACCAATGCCGCACCACAGCCCGAACGGGCGCGGCCGACACCTGTCCATAAATGGGGTTCCACATAGCCGTCAAAATCCGCCAATTCGCGGTTTTTCGCTTGGTGCGACACGCCTAAAGATGTGCTGTCCAAGGCGCGCTCGCGAATGGCTTGGCCGTATTCATCATCAAGTTTTGACGCGATATAACGGGCGTATTCGCGGGCCTCTTGTTCGGTGTCGCGCACAATTACGTGCACACGCAGGCCATAATCAAGCGTGCGATTATACCGCTCGGCGGCGGCGTTTGCGGCCTTCATTCGTTCGGCGATTTGATCCTTGGGTTCTGGCCACATCAGATAGACATCGCAATGTTGGCCGCATAGGTCCAGCGCATCGGGGGAATAACCACCGAAATACAACAATGGTCCACCGGTTTGATAGGGCTTGGCTGGATCTGTCGTCAGGCCCGAGAAATTGTAAACCTGACCTTGGTAATTGATTTCGTCTTGGGTCCAAGACTGTTTTAGAATTTCGACAACCTCGCGGCTGCGTTGATATCGGAAACTGTTATCGGCTTTTTCACCGGGAAAATCGCTGCTGATGATGTTGACGGTCAGGCGTCCTTTCATCATGTGATCCAGCGTCGCAATGGTGCGCGCCAACATGATGGGCTGCATTTCACCACAGCGCACCGCCGCCAGCATGTTGATTTTATCTGTAATTGGCGCGCATCCCGCAACAAAGCTAAGCGTATCTTGGCCCACCTGATAGGACGAAGGGCACAAGATGTTGCGGAATCCCTGCGCCTCTGCCTCTTTGACGATGGCGCTGCAATGATCCCAAGAAGACCGCAATGCGCCATCGGGCACGCCCAAAAATTGATAGTCGTCCGAACACAGCGCAGAAAACCACGAGACTTCTGCAGCGTCCAGATGTTCGGATGTGACAGGCACAATAGTCATGTAATCGGACCCCTTTTGGTCGACAGTTTCTACTTGCGTAGCATTCAATTTAATGTAAATCAATAGTGTATCAATTTCAGGAGTCCTTGACGTGGCGACCGGGTCTGCACTGCCAAAATATATCCAAATCAGCGAAATGTTGATCCGTGATATTGCTGCGGGTCGTTTGGGCGATGGGATGCGGTTGCCCCCTGAACGGGACATGGCAAACTCATTAGACATTTCCGTTGGAACGTTACGCAAAGCGTTGGCTGACTTAGAAAGCAAAGGCGCTTTGCGACGCCTTCAGGGGTCGGGCAACTATGTCCAAGCGACCAAAAAAACATCATCGATTTATTCGTTTTTCCGCGTCGAGTTGATTGCGGGCGGCGGGTTGCCCACCGCGCGTGTCTTGTCATTGGATCATGCATCAAAGCCTGACGACTGGATCAATTCTGACCTTGTATCGGGGACACAGCGAATCAGGCGTATGAGATATCTGAACGGGCGGCCTGCGGTGTTAGAAGAGGTCCATTTGGATCGTGACGTTTGCCCGACCCTGAATTTGGACGATTTGTCCGAGGCGCTGTATGTCATGTACCGCCGCAAGCTAAATCTGTGGATCACGATCGCCGAAGATCGCGTGACCCAACGCCCCGTGCCTGAATGGGTGCCCGATGAATTCGGACTAAAGGCTGGTGCAAACACCATTTGCGTTTTGCGCACAAGTTTTGATCAAAACAATCGCGCTGTCGAATATTCCTTCAGCTGGATTGATACCAACATCGCGCAATATGTCGCGCGCATTAAATAGGATAGAAAATGACACAAATCACACGCTACGGAATGATCGGTTGCGGCATGATGGGGCAAGAGCACCTGAAAAATATCGCTCTGTTGCCCGATACGATGGTTGCAGCGATCTTTGAACCAGATGCCGATATGCGCGTAATTGCTGCGCAGTTGGCGCCAGATGCCGCATTTTGCCAGTCCGTTGATGATCTTTTGATGCGTGATGATTTGGACTGTTTGGTGATCGTATCGCCAAATCACATGCACCTGTCCCAGCTGGAAGCGATATCAGCGACGAAACATCGCCCAATTTTGGTGGAAAAGCCGTTGTTTACCAGTATCGATGATATTGATCGGGTCGTACAGTTCCAAGAAAACTATAGCGCACCTGTTTGGGTTGCAATGGAATACCGCTATATGCCCCCGATCACCGCCCTTGCGCAGGATCTGACGGGTGCTGTGGGTGACCTAAAAATGATTTCAATCCGCGAACATCGTTTTCCATTTTTGGAAAAAGTGGGCGACTGGAACCGTTTCAATCAAAATAGCGGCGGGACATTTGTAGAAAAATGTTGCCACTTTTTTGATTTGATGCGGGTGTTGACGGGGTCAGATCCTGTACGGATTATGGCGACGGGCGGACAGGCTGTGAACCACTTGGATGAAGTCTATGATGGTCGGCCATCGGATATATGGGACCACGGCTATGTAATAGTTGATTTTGCAAACGGCCAACGCGCCATGCTTGAGCTGTGTATGTTTGCAGAGGGATCGCGCTATCAAGAAGAGATTTCAGCCGTTGGATCCAAAGGCAAGATCGAAGCCCTTGTTCCCGGTCCAACCCGCTTTTGGCCAGTCGATAGCCTTGGCGCGCCGCCCACACCCAAAGTCATTGTAAGCCCCCGCGACCCAAAGGGACCAATCGAGCGGGATATTCCCGTTGATCCCGCTTTGCTTGCGGCGGGCGATCATAACGGGTCAACGTTCTATCAGCATCAGAAATTCTTGGATGTCGTCAGAAATGGAACCTGTCCGGAAGTTGGTCTAATCGATGGAATCTGGGCGGTCCGTATGGGCCAAGCGGCGCAATTGTCGGCACAGACAGGTCAATCCGTCACATTTGACATGGGCTGGGCGACTAAGTTTTAGGCAGATTTTTTGGTTTACCAAAGGAAGCAAGGTAAACTTTAGAAATTCCTTGCCAGATGAAAATATTGATGCTTTGTTAGCGGTACCGTAGCCGGATGAACGTTCGTGCTATTTTAGAATGACGGCGCGTTTAAGTGCTTCAAAAACTTGCTAAATTGCAAACCTAGGGAGAAAAAAATGAAAAAACTACTACTTGTTACTGCAGCGGTCGCAGTGATGGCAGGCTCTGCATTTGCTGAACGTTATGTCATGATTACCCACACGCAAGGCACAGACCCTTTCTGGCCAGTTGTTGAAAAAGGTGGTCGTGATGCGGCAGCCGCGATTGGCGCAGATTTCGAATATAACTTTGACGCGTCTGGCGACATGGCGGGCATGGCAAAGTTGATCGAAGCAGCCGCGGCGACTCAGCCAGACGGCATCATCGTGTCACTACCTGATGCGGACGCGCTGGGCGGTGCAATCCGTTCTGCAGTTGATGCGGGTATTCCAGTTGTTACCATGAACTCGGGCCTTGAATCGTCGGCGGCCGTGGGCGCATTGATGCACGTCGGTCAGCCAGAGCGTTTGGCAGGCGAAAAAGCAGGTGCGCGTGCCAAAGCTGAAGGCGTAACAAAGGGTCTATGTTTGAACCAAGAAGCGTTTAACACCGCGCTTGTTGACCGTTGCGAAGGCTATTTCTCTGGCTTGGGCGGCGATCTGAACATGATCGACGTGTCAAACGACGTAACACAAATCGAAACACGCACAGCGGCTGCGCTGCAAGCAGATCCATCTATTGATGGCGTTTTGGCGGTCGGTCCACATGTCTGTGAAGCAGCAAACAAAGCGATCAAAGACGTTGGCGCAGATGTCCATCTTGCATGTTTTGACCTATCACCAGGCGTTATGAACATGATCGAAGCAGGTGATGCGGCGTTCACGATTGACCAACAGCAACGTCTGCAAGGTTACATGCCTGTGATCGTTCTGCACCTATACAACACCAACGCAGGTATGTTGCCAGGTGCAAACATTCCATCAGGCCCAGGTTTCGTTGATGCGTCCAACGCAGCAAGCGTAGCAAGCCAAGCAGGTGTAAACCGCTAATCAAACCCTTTGAGGGAAATGTGCAGGCGGGGTCATTCCCCGCCTGTTTGTTCTTACAGAAATGAGGGAATTATGAACGAGCGGAGCGAAGCGGACCGTATGGTGCAAGAAACCTGGTTTCAGCGCACGATCAGGCGCCCAGAGATTGGCGCATTTGTTGTAATGGTTTTTATTGTTCTTGCCCTTGCTATCGCGTCGGACGGGCGCGCGTTTAATGCACTGGGTGTTAAAAACAATGTCGCAATTATTGCACAATTCGGAATCATTGCCACCGGGGCCGCGATGTTGATGATCGCAGGTGAATTTGATCTGTCCATTGGATCCATGATTGGATTTGCGGGTATGTCGATGGCAATGATGTTGAAATGGGGCCTGCCGTTTGGTTTGGGTGAGGCGACACCATTCACGGCCTTTTTGTTAACATTGGCGATGACGATGTCCTTGGGGTGGTTGATTGGAACAATCGTTGTAAGGTCTGGGCTATCCAGCTTTATTGTTACACTTGGATTCTTGTTTTTCTTGCGCGGGACGACCGAGGTTTCGTTTCGCTTGATAAACCAATCTACCCAGATTTCGGGCCTGCCCGATTACAAAGAAACCAATTGGTTCGCCGACCTGATGGGGGGTGAAGTGTTTGGTTGGTTTTATGATCTGTGGTTTATGCTGGGCGGGAACCTAAACCGCAAGGGCGAACAGTGGGTGACAGGCTTTGACGCGCGTTTTCTGTGGTGGATCATCATCGCGGGCGCAGCCTATTTCGTCCTAAGCCGTACACAATTGGGCAACTGGATTTACGCGACAGGCGATAACAAAGACAGCGCGCGCGCCAATGGTGTGCCCGTGAACCGCGTGAAAATTGGATTGTTCATGTTCACCGCCTTTTGTGCAACGATCTTTGCGGCCTGTCAGGTCTTTGATACGAACACATCCGACGCGGCCAAAGGCAACCTAAAAGAATTAGAAGCTATCGCAATCGCCGTTGTTGGTGGCACGCTCATGACAGGCGGTTTTGGATCGATCATTGGCGTCGTGTTTGGCGCAGTGACCGTCGGATTGGTGGCGAATGCTGTGTTCTTTATTCCGTGGATTGATGGATCATGGTTCCGCGTTTTTGTTGGTACCGTCTTGTTGGCCGCAGTCTTTGCCAATGAACGAATCCGTAAACGGATCACAGGGGGGATATGACCATGACAGAACCATATATGCGCGTTGAAAAACTGGTCAAAAAGTTTGGTCCTTTTATGGCGTTAAACGGGGTTGATCTTGAGGTATATCCTGGTGAGGTTCACGCCCTTTTGGGGGATAACGGAGCTGGGAAATCCACCTTGATCAAGATCTTGTCAGGGGTTCATGAACCCACCAGCGGTTCTATCTATATCGAAGGTCGGGCCAAGAAATTCCGAAGCCCGCGCGATGCCACGGCAGCAGGAATCGGCACCGTTTACCAAGATCTTGCGATCAATCAATTGATGAGTGTGACACGCAATTTCTTTATGGGGCGCGAATTGACATCCGCCTTTGGTAAATTGCGCATGGACGAAATGAACCAAATCGCCCACGACGAAATGCTAAAGATCGGTATCGATTTTTCCGATCCAACCCAGGCGGTCGGCACCATGTCGGGCGGACAACGTCAGACTTTGGCAATTGCGCGCGCGATTTATTTCGGGGCTAAGGTTTTGATTTTGGACGAACCAACGTCAGCGCTTGGTCAAAAGCAACAGATGGAAGTTTTGAAAACCATCAAGCGCGTGCGGGCGCGGGGTGATATTGCGATCATCTTTATCACACACAATGAAATCCATTCCAAATTGGTCGCCGATCGATACACATTCTTGGCCTTGGGTCAGGTGATTGGATCGGGACCAAAGGCTGAAATCGAGGCACAAGACATCCGCCGCCTGATGGCAGGCGGCGCCGAGATGAAAGATTTGGAACACGAGTTGTCGCAAATCTAAGCAAAGATTTTGTGATTTCGGGCACCCTTAGGGGTGCCCTTTTTTATGCTGTGATCGCGCGATGATATCGGGCCAAGACATCTTGGACGGAACGAATTAAAACGGTTTCTGCATCAGGCTGATCATCCTTGATGCCAAGCCCGCCAAGGTATTGCCCTAACAATGGCACAGGGATTGTGCGACCTTTCAGACGATCCATCAGGTTGGCGACTGCCTGTTGGGCCATAGGATCACCCCAATAATACCGTATGCGGTCAGACAGGCTAAAATGTCGCTGAAACCATAGCTCATCATCTGATCCAGAATAATAGGTCGCCCAATTTTTGTGGTTGGATTGCATCACCGTTTCCATCGACCGCATGACTGAATTTTCTGGTGTTTTACCATCCAAAACATCTGCGATGGCATCTAGCCCATAAAGCGCCTCGCGCAGCGCAAAAGTCAGCCATGGACCAACCTTAAGGATCGCAAAACCTTGAGCCACGAGTGCCCGAAGGTTTTCCGGTGTTTGATAATCTGTTGAATGGGCTTCAAACACCAAATTGGGATAATCGGACAGGGTCGCGGACAAGCCAGTCGCAGCAGAAGGATTGAATTGAATCACGTCACTGTGTCCAAATTCGACACCAGGTTGCACAACAATCCCGACCACACGATCAAAAGCCGCAGTCAGGCCGTTGCTGGCAAAGGCGTCGCGATGAATGTTGATCGTTTGGATTACCGCGTTAGGCGCGGTAACCTCAAGCATGTCCAACGCATGGGTGGCACCACCGGGTACGGGGACTTCGGTTCCGATGACATAGACAGGCGGTGTGGGCATGTCCTGCGCCTCGGCCGCGGCGGCCAGGCGTGCGTCACGGGTGGCTGTCATCATATCGTCCAATGCTGCAGGTTCGCCTTTGCAGCCCATCGACGTGTCCAAATGCAATTTGCTAAACCCAGCACGCGCATAGGCGACGATCATATCTTCGGCCTTTTGCATCGCTGTTTCTGGATCAAGGTGTTTCCAAGGGTTTGGCCCCAAATGATCGCCCCCAAGGATCAACGCCTTTGTGTCAAACCCGACCTCATGGGCAATTTCAAAAACAAACTCCCGGAAATCTGCGGGCGTCATACCTGTGTACCCGCCGTCTTGGTTGACCTGGTTACACGTGGCTTCGATCAAAACGAGGCTTTGTTTTTGTGCGCCATGCATCAACGCCGCTTTGATCACAATGGGATGCGCTGAACAAACCGAGGTGATGCCCAAATGTGCACCAGAATGGAATGCGGACGGAATTGTACAAAGCGGATGAACGGTCATGAGGCGCCGTTCTAAAAGCGTGGAAAGATTGCGTAAACTAAATCACATTCGCGCATAGGGGTAAAGGATAACCCGGAAATAAGTCAAAGATATCAACATCAAAACCAGATTGGTCGCGCATATACAAAACTGGGTTGACCGGAAACGGAAACCTAACCTAAAGTTTCAAAAATACCGCGCGTAAAATTTTTATAGCGGACAGAATGTTAGGAATAAAAATATGGCCCCGAAAAAAATCCGAAATATGGAAGAATTTTCCGAGCTTAGCGGAATTTCACGGCCGACCGTGTCGAAATATTTTCATGATCCTAATAGTGTGCGCAGCTCGACCCGTGCCAAAATCGAAAGTGCGCTTGAGCAATTTGAATATCGTCCAAACATCTTTGCGATGAACCAGAATCGCAAATTGACCAAAAATATCGGTATCGTGGTTCCATATCTGGCGGACCCGTTCTTTGCAGAAATTGCCCGCAATATTGAACAAAAATGTATCGATGCGGGGTATCGCCCGACCTTATTTTCTTCGCACGGCAATCCAGAGCTCGAGATTGACATCCTAGAAAACCTGCGGTCGTTAAAGCCCGCCGGCGTGTTGCTGGCACCTTTAGGTCGCGCGTCAGACAAAGCGGGCATTGAACGGTTTTGCAAGCACGTTCCAACCGTGTTGTTCGACAGTAATATCGAAGGAATGGGGCAAGCATTTATCGGATCTGATAACTTTAGTTTTGTATCACAAACCGTCGAATACCTAAGTCGAACGGGCGAAGCACCTTGTTTTTTTGAAATGAAATACCCTGCTAACCCAAATGCCAATAAACGTCGGATTGCGTATTTGGATTTGATGGAACGTGTCGGGTTACAACCGCACGTGATCCAAATCGAAGGCACGGGCTGGGGCTTTGAAGAGATTGGTCGCCAAGGTGCATTAAAGCTGTTGCATGACGGGACTCTGCCAACAAATACGGTTTTATGCAGCAACGATCGATTGGCGATCGGATTTTTATCGGCCTGCTATGAAAAGAATATTCGTGTCGGACGTTGGCCGAATTGTGATTTGCGCGTCGCGTCCCATGATGATCACCCATTTTCGCGGTTCACAGGACCGTCTTTGACCACAGCAGCGCACGATTATGAATCAGTTTCAGACAATGCTGCAAATACCCTGTTTCAAGTTATCGAAAGCGGCGGAAAGCTGTCTGAACGTAAAGAAACCGTGTACCGCGCGCGCCTGATTATGCGAGATTCGGCATAATTTTACGATAATTTACGCGCGTAAAAAAATTTATTGACACGAAGAAACAAAAAGGCTTAACTCCCCTGCATGCTTTGTATCTATGGGAGGACACAATGAAGCTTAAGACAACTTTGATCGGCGCATCCGCGCTGGCATTGATTGCAGGTGCGACAGTTGCTGACACACTTACAATCGCAACCGTGAACAACGGCGACATGATCCGTATGCAGGGTCTGACCGACGACTTTACCGCAAAAACTGGTCACACAGTTGAGTGGGTAACATTAGAAGAAAACGTTCTGCGTCAGCGTGTGACCACCGACATCTCCACCAAAGGTGGCGCATTCGACATCATGACAATCGGCATGTACGAAACACCGATCTGGGGCAAAAACGGCTGGTTGGTTCCATTGGACGACCTATCCGCAGAATACAATGCTGCAGACATTCTGCCTGCGATGTCAGGTGGTCTAAGCTATGATGGCACATTGTACGCGGCGCCATTCTATGGCGAAAGCTCGATGATCATGTATCGTACAGACCTGATGGAAAAAGCAGGCCTTGAAATGCCAGCGGCACCAACATGGTCTTTTGTACGTGAAGCAGCGGCAAAAATGACTGACCGTGCGAACGACATCAACGGTATCTGTTTGCGTGGTAAAGCAGGTTGGGGCGAAGGTGGTGCATTCATCACAGCGATGTCCAACTCATTCGGCGCACGTTGGTTTGACATGGAATGGAACGCACAGTTCGACACAAAACCATGGAAAGACACGTTGGAATTCTTCACTGGTATGATGAATGAATCAGGCCCAGCGGGTTACGCGACAAACGGTTTCAACGAAAACCTATCGCTGTTCCAACAAGGCAAATGTGGTATGTGGATTGACGCAACGGTTGCGGCATCTTTCGTGACCAACCCAAAAGATTCGACTGTTGCTGACCATGTTGGTTTTGCTTTGGCACCTGACAATGGCTTGGGTAAACGTTCCAACTGGTTGTGGGCATGGGCTCTGGCAATTCCAGCAGGCACACAAAAGGAAACGGCTGCAAAACAGTTCATCGAATGGGCGACTTCAACAGGTTACATCGAATTGGTAGCGGCGAACGAAGGTTGGGCAAACGTTCCTCCGGGTGCGCGTACATCTTTGTATGAAAATCCAAACTACAAAGAGGTGCCTTTCGCACAAATGACACTGGACTCAATCTTGTCAGCAGATCCAAACAACTCGACAGTTGAGCCAAGCCCATATGTTGGTATCCAATTCGCTGCTATCCCTGAATTTGCGGGTATTGCGACGGAAGTTAGCCAAGAATTCTCGGCAGTTTATGCAGGTCAGCAAACTGTTGATGAGGCGCTAGCAAAAGCACAAGCGATCACTAACGACGCTATGGAAGCAGCGGGTTACCGTTAATTCCTCCCTGAAGGGTGGCGGATTAATCCGCCACCCATTCTTTTTTCTCTTTACACAGCTTAATCTTTCGGATGGTTAACCGCCATCAACAGAGGACCTGTATCAATGGCGACCCAACATTCTCGCTCAGCTGCCCGATTAATGATGGCTCCGGCCGTTACCCTATTATTGGGTTGGATGCTCGTCCCTCTTGTGATGACACTGTATTTCTCGTTCAAAAAATACCTGCCATTGCGCGGTGGTGATCTGGGCTGGGTTGGTTTTGACAACTATGTCCGGTTTGTGACCAGCAGCGCATTTTGGCCAAGCGTTTCAGCCACCTTGATGATTGTGGGCGGCGTTTTAGCCATTACCATCACGCTTGGTGTTTTGTTGGCGCTTTTGTTGGACCAACCGATTTGGGGTCAGGGCATTGTCCGCATTTTGGTGATTGCGCCGTTTTTCGTCATGCCCACCGTATCAGCCTTGGTTTGGAAGAATATGTTTATGGATCCAAACTATGGGTTATTCGCGTATTTGTGGAAATTCTTTGGGGCAGAACCTATTCAGTGGATGTCCCAGGCATCTTTGCCATCCATCATTATGATCGTCAGCTGGCAATGGTTGCCGTTCGCAACGTTGATCCTGTTGACCGCAATCCAGTCGTTGGACAGCGAACAGCTTGAGGCATCCGAAATGGATGGTGCTTCGGTGTTAAAGCGGTTTTGGTACATCATTTTACCGCATTTGGCGCGTGCGATTACGGTTGTCTTGTTAATCCAAACAATCTTTTTGTTATCAATCTTTGCAGAAATCTTTGTGACCACAGGCGGCGCCTTTGGCAGCAAAACCCTTAGCTATCTTATCTTTCAGCGCGTTCTCGAAAGCCAAAACATTGGTTTGGGGTCCGCGGGCGGCGTCTATGCCATCATCCTTGCCAATATCGTTGCGATTTTTCTAATGCGCATCGTTGGTAAAAACTTGGACAACTAGGGGCGTATAATGGCACGTAGCGTTACCACACAACGAAAAGCGATTAATACGATATTGGCGTGGGCCATCGGGCTGTTAATCTTTTTCCCTATCCTTTGGACCATCCTGACCAGTTTCAAGACCGAAGGACAGGCGATTGCGGATCCACCCTTGTTTCTGTTTTTTGATTGGACATTGGAAAACTATTTCATTGTCCAAGAACGATCCGATTATATGAGATATCTGACGAATTCCATCATAATTGCGGGCGGTTCGACACTCTTGGGTATCATTATCGCAGTACCTGCGGCCTGGTCTATGGCGTTTGTGCCATCCAAGCGCACCAAAGATATTTTGATGTGGATGTTATCTACAAAAATGCTGCCTGCGGTTGGTGTTCTGTATCCAATATACATCTTGTTCATTGAACTTGGGCTTTTGGACAGCCGGATGGGTTTGGTTGTGGTATTGATGCTGATCAACCTGCCGATTATTATCTGGATGCTGTATACCTATTTCAAAGAAATCCCTGGTGAAATCCTAGAAGCAGCACGCATGGATGGTGCGACCCTGCGCGAAGAGATCCTGTATATTCTTACCCCTATGGCGATCCCGGGGATTGCGTCGACAATATTGCTGAACGTGATCCTTGCGTGGAACGAAGCGTTTTGGACACTGAACCTAACCGCGGCCAAGGCCGGTCCATTGACCGCCTTTATCGCAAGCTATTCAAGCCCCGAAGGGTTGTTTTACGCAAAACTTAGCGCGGCTTCCACAATGGCGATTGCGCCGATCCTCATTCTTGGCTGGTTCAGCCAAAAACAACTTGTCCGCGGCCTAACCTTTGGCGCGGTGAAATAAGGACGAAAACTATGGGACGTATTGTACTTGATAAAGTGGTCAAACGCTTTGGGGATGTCGAAGTCATCCCACCCCTAGATCTGACCATCGAAGAAGGCGAGTTCACTGTTTTCGTCGGTCCTTCGGGGTGCGGTAAGTCAACGCTTTTACGTTTGATTGCCGGCTTAGAAGACGTGAGCGATGGCCAAATCAACATCGACGGCCAAGATGCGACAGCTTTGCCTCCGGCCCAGCGCCGCTTGGCGATGGTGTTTCAGTCCTATGCGCTTTATCCCCATATGAGCGTTCGCAAAAACATTGCGTTCCCATTAAAAATGGCGGGTTTACCCAAAGAAGAACAAGATGGACGGGTCACAGCCGCAGCTGCTGCGTTGAACCTAAATGATTATTTGGATCGCCGCCCAGCGCAATTGTCTGGCGGTCAACGCCAGCGTGTCGCCATTGGCCGTGCAATTGTCCGCGAACCTGCAGCCTTTTTGTTTGATGAACCACTCTCTAACCTAGACGCCGCGCTGCGCGTTGGAATGCGCTTGGAAATTTCTGAGCTGCATAAACGTTTGAACACCACCATGATTTATGTAACCCACGACCAAGTCGAAGCCATGACGATGGCCGATAAAATTGTGGTCCTGCAGGCAGGTGTGATCGAACAGGTCGGCAGCCCGTTGGAACTATATCATTCGCCCCGCAACCTGTTTGTTGCAGGTTTTATCGGTAGCCCAAAGATGAACTTTATGACAGGCGAAGAAGCGTCAAAACGCGGCGCACAAACAATCGGCATTCGACCAGAACATATCGACGTATCGACCCAAAGCGGCGTTTGGAAAGGTCGTGTTGGGGTCTCGGAACATTTAGGATCAGACACATTCTTGCATGTGCTTGAAACAGGCCTCGCTGACTCCATCACTGTGCGTGTTGACGGTGAATTCGGTGTCAAACACGGCGATACCGTTTGGTTAAGCCCACAAGAGGATAAAATCCATCGTTTTGATGAAAAGGGTTTGCGGAAATGACAGGGCGGCTTGTTGGTAAATCGGCGCTCATTACGGGATCTGCACGTGGTATCGGCAAACATTTTGCGCAACGCTATTTAGCCGAGGGCGCAACGGTTGCGATCGCGGATATTAATTTGAACGCGGCAGAACAAACCGCCAAAGAACTGGGTGCCGGGGCTTATGCGGTTCATATGGACGTAACCGATGTTGCGTTGATCAACGCGGCCATTGCATCGGTTGTCGATCATGCGGGCAAGCTGGATATCCTGATTAACAACGCTGCGCTTTTTACCGCGTCACCCACCGTAGAAATCAGTGCGTCAGAGTTTGACAAGCTTTACGCGGTCAATGTTTTTGGCACGCTGTTTTCAATTCAAGCGGCTGCAAAACAGATGATTGCCCAAGGTCACGGGGGCAAGATAATCAATATGGCCAGCCAAGCAGGTCGCCGCGGTGAACCTTATGTTGCGGTTTATTGTTCAACAAAAGCGGCCGTGATTTCAATCACGCAATCTACAGGGCTAGATCTGATCAAACATGGGATTAACGTCAATGCCATTTCGCCGGGTGTCGTAGAGGGCGAACATTGGGATCATGTCGATAGCCTATTTGCAAAGTGGGAAGGCAAAGCGCTGGGCCAAAAGAAAAAAGAGGTTGCCGCAGGCGTTCCTTTTGGTCGTTTTGGGAAACCAGATGATTTGGTCGGCATGGCCGTTTTCTTGGCGTCGGATGATGCCGAATATGTTGTTGCACAAACTTATAATGTGGATGGTGGACAATGGATGAGTTGATCACGCTATCAAACGCCACTTTGGATCAAATACCCGCACATGTTTCGCGGCCCACCTATGACCGATCTGCGCTGCGTGCCGGTATCGTTCATATCGGTTTGGGAAATTTTCATCGCGCGCATCAATCTTGGTATTTGCACCGGTTAATGCAGGATGGTTTGGCGCAGGATTGGGGCATTATCGGCGCAGGTGTGCGCAGCTATGATGCGGCGCAACGCGAAAAGTTGATCGCGCAAGATTGCTTGACCACCTTGATCGAACTTGATCCAAAGGGCAGCTCGGCCGAGGTTGTGGGATCAATGATTGACTATATCCCGATCACGGCGGGGAACGTGGATTTAATCGAACGTATGTCCCAGCCAGACATCCGCATCGTTGCACTGACGGTGACAGAAGGCGGTTATTACATAGACCCCGTAACCAAGGGGTTTGATGTTTCCCACCCAGATATTCAACATGACGCACAGCAACCGCAGTCCCCAATAACCGCATTTGGGGCGATGGTTGCAGCTTTGAAAAATAGACGCGAAAGCGGTGTTGGGCCGTTCACGGGCATGACGTGTGACAACCTGCAAGGAAACGGCGCAATTTTGCGTCAAACGCTTGTCGGTTTGGCGCAGTTAAGTGATCCTGACTTGGCTAAGTGGATTGATGAAAATTGTTCATTCCCCAATTCTATGGTGGATTGCATTGTCCCTGCAACGGGTGACAAAGAATGCGCTTTGGTGCGCGAATTTGGGATTGATGACGCGGTGCCTGTCACCCACGAGAATTTTCGCCAATGGGTGATCGAAGACGATTTTTGTGCTGGGCGTCCTGCATGGGAAACTGTCGGTGCCACGCTTTCCGACAAAGTGCATGATTTCGAGGCGATGAAAATTCGCATCCTTAATGGTGGCCACCAAGTCATCGCAAACCCGGGCGAAATTCTGTCAGTTGATACGATTGCGGGCTGTATGGCGCATTCGCGTATTTCAAAGCTGTTCCGAAAGGTCGCGCTGAACGAAGTCGTTCCACATGTAAAACCCGTCCCAGGCATGGATCCTGTCGACTATGTTGATCTTATTGATGAACGGTTTTCTAATCCAAAAATTGTTGATACGGTGCGCCGTGTTGCGTTTGATGGATCATCGCGGCATACAGGATTTATTTTACCGGTCTTGCGGGATGCATTGGCCGCAGGCACACCCTGCGATGGGCTTGTCTTGACCCAAGCTATGTGGGCTCGGATGTGTTTTGGCATCCGCGAAGACGGCAGCGTCATTGACGCAAATGATCCATTTTGGGATGATCTTATGCCCGTTGCACGACGGGCCAAAGACACGCCAGCGGCCTGGATTGAGCAATCTCAGGTTTACGGTGATCTCGCAAAAAACGAATATATCCGCGAACGCTTTGCCTATTGGTTGGGTGTGATTTGGGAAAAGGGCGCAGTTGCGGCCATGGATGAATATCTGGGCTAAATCTTGTGTTGTCCATGCCTTTGCGCATGCGTTAGGTTCTTTTAAAAGACCCTAAAAAAGAGAGCGGTATGCCAAAAACAATCATGGTGATCGGGGCGGGTGTTGTTGGCCTTGCCTGCGCGCGCGGTCTAGCTATGGCTGGGTTTGATGTTCTCGTCACTGAACAGCATGCCCAGATCGGAACCGAAGTCAGTGGCCGAAATTCGGGTGTGATTCATGCGGGTATTTATTACCCGACGGGATCAGAAAAAGCGAAATACTGTGTTCGGGGTCGGTCGCTTTTGTATGAATATTGCGCGCATCGAAATGTGCCTTTTCAAAGAACGCAAAAACTAATTGTTGCGACTACGCCCGAACAAGATGCGATACTAACACGCATTCAAGCAAAGGCGTGGGAAAACGGCGTGCAGCTTGACCATATCTCTGGCGGCGAAGCGATAGAGATTGAACCGGAACTATTCGCAACCTCTGCGTTGGTTTCGCCGTTGACAGGTATTGTTGATGTTCATGCGCTTATGTTTTCCTTGTTGGCAGAAGCCGAGGGAAATAATGCCACTTTGGCTTTGCAAACACGGATCAATGCGGTGTCGCAGGACGTGCACGGTTGTGTTGTAACCGGAAAAAGCCAAGGCGAAGCCTTTGAATATCCGGCAGATTTTGTTGTGAATGCGGCTGGGCTTGGGGCCACCGATTTAGCAAATAGTTATTGGCCAGATCATCCACAGCCACCTCACAGGTTTGCAAAGGGTAATTATTTTGCAATCATAGGTGCGTTGCCGTTTCATCGTTTGATTTACCCCGTGCCCGAGCAGCATGGGCTAGGCATTCATTATACGCTTGATCTGTCTGGCAAAAGTAGGCTTGGACCAAACGTCAGATGGGTGGATCAACTTGATTATTCTGTTGATCAAGACGCCGAACCCATGTTTCGCCAAGCCGTGCGATCCTATTGGCCAGGCGTGGATGATCGTAATCTAACGCCAGATTATGTGGGGTATAGGCCCAAGATTGCACAGGGTGATTTTTCAATCCACCGCACGGGCCGCGTCATATCACTTTTGGGGATTGAATCCCCCGGACTGACATCTTCATTAGCGATTGCAGAACAGGTGGTTGCCTTGGCCACGCAATCCTAGAGATTTTCTGGCGTATAGATATCAAACCCTAACTGGGTCGAGATCGTAGCGTTCTGAAGGCCTGTGGCCTTGGATTGGATCAAATTGGCGATTGTTTGTTCTGCTAGTCTGTCCAAGGGATGTGAAATGACCAGCGACAGATTGCCTTCGATAAGTGCTGTTCGCGTGGCGTCAAATAATTCATACCCAACGATTACAAGGTCCCGTGAACGCGGGCAGTCCCGCAGCGCGGCAATGGCGCCCGTAATTCCGCCACCTGAAATGAACAGACCCTGCAAATCTGGGTGCTCTGACAACAGCTCTTCGGTTTTTTCGCGTGCAATGGCTGAAGATTCATAGGTTGCAAGCGGTTCAAGCAGTTGAAAAGACTGGTTGTTCTCACGAAAATAGGATCGAAACCCGCTTTCGTTTTGATCTTGGTTCCGATACCGGTTGTTACCCAGCAATATACCAATTTTTCCTGGTGCTTTGCACATCTGGTCAAATGCCCATGCGGCCGTGCGCCCCACTTTGAAATTGTCCAAACCCACAAACCCCACATTGCCCTTGGCAGCCAGTGGTGTGATCAGGCCAAAGACGGGGATATCGCGTTCCAAAATGCTGTCTATTTTGTCAGAGATCAGTGGATGTTCAGCCGAGACCAGCGCAATAGCATCACAGTCTTGTGCCATAGCTTCTAGGCGTTCGCACACAATTTGAGGTGATAAATCATCTAAATGTTCGATAAACAGCTCGATCCGTTTGTCCAATCTTTTTTCAGCAGCGAGCTTTAGTGCCTGAGACAAAGACGCGTAAAACTGGCGATGCTTTTGCAAAAGCAAGACCCCAAACCGAAAACTTTCGCGATGTACGTGAATGGCATGTTGGATGGTTCCTAGCCCATAAAAGCCGATCTCTTGCGCAACGCGAAAAACCAGTTCGCGCGTAGATTGGCGAACAGATTCGGCATTATTAATGACGCGATTTACCGTCGATATTGATACGCCTGCCGCTTGGGCCAGGTCAGGGATTGTGGGTCGTTTTGCCATTCCATCACCTCAAATCATTTCATTTTAAGCAATTTTTGATATGAAATGATATCAAAAATAAGAACCATTTTGAAAAAAATTGAATTAATTCATTTTATTTTGTCAAGCTAAACTTCAACGCTCTTTACTTTAAGTTCCACGAGATACAAGGAATTGAAATGGACGACAAGTCTATCGGTACACGAGACAAACGCGGAAATTGGACGCCCAATAAGCCGTTGCAAATTGCGCCCTTTTGGGAAGGGCGCTGGGGCAAGATGGCGCATTTTGTGATCGAATACCTATGGCCGTGGAACACATTCCATATGGTCGTATCCTTGGCATATTGGTTTTTGATCATACAGCCCAATCTCGACGCGTTCAAAACATTCTCGCCCGAAATGACATTGATCCTTTATGCGATTAATGCGGGCGGCATTTTTGTCATGTATGGATCGATCGAGCTATTTTATTATGTTCGCCGCAAGCAAGGAACGCGGTTCAAATACAATTCGAAATTTCCGTCTGAAAACCCGTCTGATGTGTTTTGGTTCATAAGCCAAAACATCGATAATTTCCTGCGAACGTTTTTCTTATCCATTCCGATTTGGACATTGGTTCAGGTGTTTTTCCTTTGGTGTTTCACAAATGGCATTCATGCCTTTGGCTGGATGGATTGGCAAAACAACTGGATCTGGTTGGTCATTTTGACCCTGTTGGTGCCTGCGATCCATGAAATCCACTTTTTCTGCGGGCATTGGTTGATCCATCAGGGTGTTTTGTACAAATGGATCCATTCGATCCACCATAATTCGATCAACCCCAGCCCATGGTCGTCCATGTCAATGCACCCGGTCGAAAGCACGTTCTTTTTCTCGGAAATGTTATGGCATCTGATCATTCCATCGAACCCAATTGTTGCGTTGTTCCAGCTGAATTCGACAGGATATGGCGCGATTAATGGGCATATCGGGTTTGAAAAGCTGGAACTGGGGGGTGAGGCCGCATTGGATAGCCATGCCTATGCCCACTATCTGCATCATAAATATTTCGAAGTGAACTATGGCGGCGAAGGTTTGGTGCCATTGGATAAATGGTTCGGCACTTGGCACGATGGGTCCAAGGACTCCGACGAGCTTATGAAAGAACGCTTCAAGAAAAAGAAAGAAAAACTGCGGGCGAAGCAAGCGGCCAAATCGGGCGCAAC
>Ga0181601_10001217_pt1 | contig 21924 bp, 53 predicted proteins | sample 041ome_8_FD_133020 | JGI IMG/M metagenome (GOLD analysis project Ga0181601, IMG submission 133020) | Coastal salt marsh microbial communities from the Groves Creek Marsh, Skidaway Island, Georgia - 041407BS metaG (megahit assembly) | ecosystem: Environmental > Aquatic > Marine > Intertidal zone... | reverse complement strand
TATTTGATCTGATACTTGGTTTACAATAGATGTAACGCTTTCAAACGCTGCGGAACCTAATGTAACAGTAGGGTCAGATACATCGCCTTGCATTCTAAATACAAGTTGACTACCGTTGATCTCAATATTGGTTAAATAGTTATTAGTATCTACTAAGTTCGCGGCATTAACCCAAGTAAAACTACCATCACCATCAGATTGTAATATTTGCCCTTGAACACCGTTACCATCTACATTTAGATAGTACGCAGTAATATCGTTTGCCCCAACTACCTGAGCTGTATTGAAACTAATATCAGATGCAGCATAGTCAGTGTGCGCGTGGAAAGCCGCAGTACCGAGCGTCAATGTCTGATTATCTGTACCATTAACAGTGAATGTTACAGCTCCTGTATCTTGATCTGCAGTGATAGCGCTTAAGTAGTAGTTTGTATCTACTACACCATCAGATGATAGAGATATAAAATCAATAAGCGATCCTACTGAATAGTTTTTGGTTATGCTACTATCTTGTGCATCTGAACCTATAATAATGTCATCCCTTGATATTACAAGGTCTCTATCATACGTGGATATTCTAGCCATTTGTCGTTGTTATTTTTTTCCGTATTTCATCATAAGGGTAGGATTACCACCTGTTCTCAATCTTTTCAGATCAGATGCATCAATCTTACCATTCTTGTTTAGGTCTAACTTTTCTTGTTTAGGTGTTAATTTCTTTGCCATAATGTTTGTTTTACCATCCTTTATCTATGCGTGTGTATAACTTGCCTAGACAGTTTACTGAATCTACATCAATAACCTCATCGTCTAAATACTCAGCAATCTTATCTAACACTTTAGACTTTACTATGTTTTGTAATTTCTCTAACTCGTGCTTCTCCATTTTATTTAATTAAACTCTTGAACTTCCTTTAGTATTGTTCTTCTTTGTACCTTTTCCAAAACCTGAGCGGTTTCTATTTACAGATACCCATGACATAGTAGAATGATCAAAGTCTTTACCATCTACGTTCTTACCATTCTTCTTCGCCGCTCTGCGGCGTTTTTGATTTGCGGCTTTCATCTTGCGGCGCCGAGGTGTCTTAGCATATGCCAGATCACGCTCTTTCTTTGCCTTCGCTGCTTTCGGTGATAATTTCTGTTTTACTGGTGATGCCATGTGATTTTTTATGTTCTATCCAGAGTTCTTGCGCCTCTGAAACTGTAATTTGTTCTGTCTCTAATCGATGCTTTATTTCACTGTAAGCTGTCAAGCATTCAGCTGATGGTTCGTTTGCAGTCACATAGTGACATATCGCCATGACAATCACGGCAGATAGTGTATGTTTCATACGGTTGTGTGTTTGATGCCAACTTAATGGCGTTAGTTAGTGCGTCGATACTCTTACGTATCTCTTTTAACTCGTTGCGAAGCCCGTTAGACTTTACATTGACGATATCTTTTCCCATTGCATTAAATATAATTATCCTATTTAGTAATTACACATAAAGATAATAAATTAAGATGGTATGACAATAGCCTGTTACTAACCTTTATCTAACAACTTAATGTCATCTTTTGCACTAAAAAAATACGTTAGATAATTAGGGGTATTGTATTGCAACTGTTCGGAGCAAAGCGGAGCAATATCTGAAAGTCGTTTTTTAAACCCGGGCCCCACCTTGGTTTTCACCAACCTCGGAAAGTTTTGGGTTTTGGTATGGCCTGGGGCTGTGGTGTAGACAAGCTGACTCGGTGTGTATAGCATTCGAGGCAGTTTTTAAATATAGTTGATAATAAAGTTGTAATTAATTTAAATTTATATATTATGAGTAATTCAAAAAAACAACCAAAGAAAGTACAACAAGTAAAAAGATTCGTGTTGTCACAAAAGAATGTTAAGGATAAAGATCTTATCCTTGAGTTTACCAACAAAGAAGGTAAGACATTTCAGTACAGTCCTTCAAAAGTATTCTCACAACTACAAGATCGTTTTGAAGCGATGCCATGTTGGGAGAAATACAAGAGCTACACAAACACTAACAACTTACCACGATTCGTAAGAGACCTCGATAGCATTGTGTAACCCTAACGACCTAAGCAAGTCATTAAACTGCTTTTTTTTACCATGATTGATACCGTAATACAAACGATAGGATTGATAACATTAGTTATATTACTCGACAGCTTACTATAGGCTGTTGTGTATAGCAAATTCGAGGCAGGTTTTTAAATTATTTGATAATATAGGTGAATATTAATTAAATATATATTATTATGAAAAATCAAAATTATGAACTGGAATTAGTTCCAAGAAACGAGAGTGAAGAATCAACATTCATTCTACTAGATGAGATCGGTTACTCACTTTCACTTGTGGAATTTGTCGAGAGTGAATTCGAAGATTCGATAAGTGATTTCAAACAGATCATCACAAGAAGTGGTGAGGGTTACAGTGAGATCATCGATGAGTACTACACAATAGATTACTACAAAGATCTATTAGATGATTTGAATCAACCATATCATCAGGTGAATGAGTATGTGTTACTGATCTTTCCGACATCATCTCCGATGTTTGAAACACTACCACAGACATCAGTAATAGTGGATGATGATGTGATAATACTTAAACTCGATCTTTTCAAATATGATCAGAGTAAGTATGGTAGTAAGGATAATGTGAACGACATCACAGAGTATGTCAAAACACGATAATCACTTCACTAATCACAGGGGGGCACTTCGCTCCCCTTTTTTTATATTCAATATGTATAGCATTCGAGGCACTTGGAATAAACATTTGATAATAGGGGTGTAATTAATTATTAACTTAAATTTATTTATTATGAGTACAACTAAAAAAGTAAAAGTAGTAACAGTTAAGAGATTTGTCTTAAGTAAGAAGAATGTTCAAGAGAAGGATCTTGTACTAAGTTTCACTAACAAAGAAGGTAAGAAGTATGAGTATTCACCTTCTAAAGTGTACAGTCAGTTAAAAGACAAGTTTGAAGCGATGAACTGTTGGCACAAGTATGGTAACTACACTAACACTAATAATCTTCCAAGATTTGTTAGAGAACTAGACAACATAGTGTAGTCTAAATCAAGAGAGGTCGAGGTAACACTCGGCCTTTCTTTTTATGTATAGCAAAGCGAAGTAGAGAAGAGAGAAGTGTGCATACTCTCGAGAACATGTATAGCAAGCGAAGAAGAGCGGAGCAAAGAAGAGTAACTTATTAAAAAAACATGACATTAGCCCCTTACTATATACCTTACTAACTACCTTATGTCACCCTTTTCTGTAACCTTATTTATTTAATCACACTTTGAAGTGGTGTTTTATACCTCTACCAACTATTCTTAGTATAAACATTTCATCCACTTCATTCGATGCACTATAAAAGAGTAATTTGATAATATAGATGTAATTTAAAAATATATTATTATGTCTATTAAACATTCAAGTACAACTAACAAACCCTACTTAATTATTAAAAATAAAAAGTACTTTGGCTTTGCCCTACACAAAGTACCTAAGAGATTTGCGAGCACAGATGCTAAGCAACCTATTAGAGACTGGTTTAACTTCGGAGGTTACACCTTTATTAGTCGAGACAACTTCGTAGACATGTTTGGTAACTTCACAATAGAATAGTTATGGAGCAACTAGTACAACACTTAAACAAAGTATTTCCTTACAACAAGGATATGTGTGAGGAGAAGTATATGGAGACAGTAATGGACTATATATACTCAGAGATTAAAGATGAACTAATTAAATAAATACTATTATGACTATTAATAAAGAAATAATAAATTCAGGATCCTGTAATATAGAATTCGACCACGACTTAAATTATAAAATAGGAACTGATAGAGATTTCTCTTTCGAGGTTAACTCTAAAATACTAGACTCTGAAAACAGTGTAATAATTGAAGATTTTGCTTGTATGAACTACCTTGATCTAAAAGATAGTACAGATAGTAAAGATGAATTAAATATAGTTAGTATACAACTAAAAAATGCACTTTCATACTTTATAGAGGGTTACTACAAACAAGAATCGACTTATGATATACTATGTAACTCTACATATTGTCTAGATTTATTTGGTGTTGAAACTTATAATGGTTGGGATATAGATGGACAACAAGAAGTACTAAATTGTGATAAAGACAAGGCAATAATCAGTATACTGTTATACTGTATTATAAAGATACATTTTGCACTTAAAATTAAGAGGTAAATTATGACAAGAGAAGAATTAAAAGACTACTGTATGGATGCAGTAAAAAATGTACCAGAGATATTTGATGAAGTATATGATTTATATATGATGGCATGTGATGACATACTAGACGGTAAATCAGAATATCAAGCGTGTGAACAAGCAGTGAGCAGTATAGATGAATTAATAGAAGATAGAAATAAATCCTGATATACTTCATTCGACGCACTGTATAATATAGTGTTGATAATATATATGTAATTTAAAACAACAGTATTATGAAATGTAAATGCGGAAATAATATACCACAAGGTCGTGTTGACCTCGGCTACAAAGTCTGTGTAGACTGTAGCGACGTAGAAATATATGGTTGCGTACCTGTTACAAATCACAAGACAGGCAATGCTATACACGTGCTTCCACAGTCGCAAGCAGCAGTAATAAACAAGGCGTTTCGCCGTAAAGGTTATGGCACATGTCTAAGATAAACAATATAACAGGATAGTTTAAAATAGGTAAAATACCAATAACTTATGACAGCGATACATGATTTAGCTATAAGTGTAGAGACTAGAGGTTGTTGGAGATGCAGGTTCAAACCCTGCTCCTGAAAATATACAGTGGTCCTCTACCCCGTTGGCTTCGGTGAGGATAGGGAGTAATTACCTGAAGAACCCGCAAAAGGGACGCCACTAAAACTTTATTCGATACACTTGTATCAAAGTAAATGATAATAATAATGTAAAACAACAAACTATGAAACTATTTAATGACTTCTTAAAAGACTATATGGTTGAAGAAAAATACCATGACTATCTCTTCGAAGATATATGTAAGTTCTTTGCACACTTTAAAGATAAGATGTCTGAAGACGACTACAACTTGTTACTCAATGATATTAGATTCTATGTAATATTTAATGAAAAAAGCAATGGATAAGTATATTGTAAAACTAGCGCTTGAGACACTACTCGAGCAACTAACTGATGTACACTCTAGCGACAGAACACCTGAGCTTATAGATATGGCAAATAGAGTAGAAAAACAACTAAATCAACTAAAATGAAAATAGTAGTAGAATCAACCGATCCAACACAAGATTTTCTTATAGATATGTACAAGCATAACGTAAGAATAACTGACGCGAGACAATCACCTAACAGGTGGTTAGACCTCTACCTCGAAGGTAGTGAGATAAACTTACTTAAGTTTTATATTAAGTACTGGTGTGAACCAGCGACACACAGTGTGGTAGATGATTTTAAACAACACGTAATAGAATGAGTATATTAGTATTAGGTATATCTCCAGGTAAGGCAGCAACTCTAGAGTCTTCTATGAGTTATAAGAAGATCAAGAATATAATGCTTAGATGCAGAGTATTAAACTTTGACTGGGATAACTTATCAAGTGTTAAGTGTAGTATACCAAGTATGAGACAGGTAGAGATATCTGTAGATAAGGTCAACAGCTACGACAAAGTCATATGTCTAGGCAACATACCAGCAATATGGTGTGCTAAGAAGAAGATCAATCATCTTAAGATACCTCATCCATCAGGCATAAACAGGCAGTGGAATGATCCTGACACAGAAATTAAAACAGTCAGAAGGATAGTAGGTTATCTCGATACGATGCACTTTGAACTATAGTAATGATAATTAATTTAAATAAATAAACATGAGTACACAACAACAATGGTTTGACGGAGCTAATGGGGATCCAATAGTAGAAGGTCCACTAAATTTCTGCGAACAGTTTGCAGAGATATTAGGTGAAAATTTCCTTGTCGAAGATATGGTATGGCAAGAGGATCTATTTGAGATCCAAGACAAGCTAGCTAGACTTATATGCGCTGCTGCTAACAGTAACAGCTCGTATGTACGCAGAATAGCTAAGCCGTTTATAGATAATAATCCAGCATGTTTTAAAACCTCAGAAGAATGAAAATAGGTGTAGATTATTATAACAAGAGATTAGACACAGCTAAAGAGATTGTACAAGAGCTGTATGACCTTGGCCCTGACTATCGTTATTTCATGAATGCTCAAGGCACTCATAACAAATTAAGTAAAATTAAAAAACTAATAGAATCAATATGAATTATAAAGATGAAGTATGTAATTTTCTTGATATAAAGGTTACAGATATGCCTGACGGCGACGTAAGCATTTATACAACAGAAACACAAGATTGCTATACACTGTACGTTTACACAGAAGATCAACGTCGCATAAATATACCAGAAGATGTATTTTACTATGATGACGGTTTATTCGCTCATATACAAGAGTGGCTACCACAAGTATCACCAGGTACAACAGTATATTGTTCTGATGAAGAAGAACTACTACCTGATTGGTTGTGGGAAGAAATGTATGAAACACTAATAGATAAAATAAAAGAAAATGAGTTACCCTAACATGACATATTGCGCTGCAGAAAACACATTGAGTGCAGTTAGACAATTAATAGATCTTATAGAAAATGGTGGCAAAGACGAAGCCATGCAAGATAGAGATCGTGAATATCTAGCTATAAAACAACTAGCTGAAGAAGCCACTTATCTAGGCGATTTATGTGACAATTTATATGAAGAATCAATACAAACAACATGATGATAAGTAACTGCTGCGGAGCATCCGACATAAGATTTGAAGACTACGGTATTTGTCCTGACTGTAGAGAACACTGTGAATTTATAGACGAAGATGACTTTGAATAACATGGACGAGTTAAAGATCCAATACTGGATAGTAAGATATATGAGTGATCCTTTTACTTTTAATGAAATGAATGAGATCATAAATGATTTTAATTATGAGCTTACAGACCTTGAACAAAGACGCGCTATCGGTTTACTACGACGTGAATACGACGCACTTGGATTTGACTAAATGATAATTTATAAAACAAAAAAATGTATACAACAAACAAACACGCAGAATTTCTATTTTCAATAGAATTTACACGCAAGCCTCATTTGCTTGAAGATGTAACAACAGAGATAGATTGTATGGATATACCTTATGATAATATTCAGACAATACACAATTTACCGTACATAAGTATCGACCGTTTTGCTATACACGGTTTTTACAGCGACGCTTTCGAACAATATGGTAACCGTGACGACGAAGGTAACAAGATATATCATCCACAGTTCTGGGTAACAGAGCAAGAAGGTGAATGGTATCTTATTGATAATCAAGGATATGACTACGCTAGATATGTGACTAGACTAAATAATTACAGACGTGTCAGACGTAGTGGTCATGTTTCGGTATTACAAGTATAATTATGAAGATTACAGAACAAATGATGAAAGACAAGCTCAAACAAGTTGATGAGTTTGAAGCTAAGTGGGGTGAGTGTACTGAATCTCGCGCTATGCGTAAGTACTGCACAGATCCTAAATACAGAGAACGTGTACACGCTTTTAACAAAGCTAGTACAGAAACTATAAAACACTATATGAAATATGGTTACTAGATTGAAGGAAATTAACGAAAGCATGGAGAGTATAGAAGCTGTTATCAAGAAGGGTGGTAACACTTTAGATACTCAGATGCAATTGTTAAAACTGTACAGAGAACTAAGTGATGAAAAATTTAAATTAAAAAAGGAATTAATGCACAATGCTTGATTCGACGCAAGATTATATTACTGTTTGATAATATATATGAAAATATAATGAGTACATTTTTTCATAATAATTATTTGTTTTACTTGATTACACCCGTGGCTAAGTTAATGAAGGAAACGACTATGTCCGTACTCAGCATAGTTTCAGGTTCGACTCCTGGTTAGCCACCTATTATTAACCTTTAAATTTAATTTTATATGAGCAACTTTACAGAATTTTCGCACATGTTAGACGGTACAGATCTAGGATTTGTTATCGGTATTATTAGTTCAGCTATTGTTTTACTTGCTACAGAGTTACTATCATGACAATAGATAACGCTACTAGAAACTACTTCAACACAGTTGTAAAGTACGACAGTGTTGAACAGGTTAAATATCTTATAGAGTCTTGGTTGTCAGTAAACTACAAAAATCACGATATAGATATTAAAGATTACATATACAATAGATCTGAAATAGTAGATGAATTTTACAATGAAATATATGGGAAAGACAAAACAACTATTTGAACACATGCGTGAGCAAGAGCTTTCAGCTCACTGGCAGGAACAAGAATACTTGCTATACACATTGCCGCGCCAACAAAAATTAACCACTAAAAACAACAACAATGGAAAATCAAAAAATTCTTAATTACCTTGAGGTAAAAGAAACTGTTGACCGTATGTTAGGTCAGATTGATAAGTACGAGTTAATGTACCTAGAAGACAAGATCAAAGACAAGATCATGGCACCATTACTAGATGACGGCTTTCAACAAGACGATATAGAGCTGTTATTTAAAGTTTTGATAGCTAATGCTTTAAGTAATCAACAACGTTTATCTGAGGCATTATAATGACTGAAAAACAACGTAGTTATATTATAACAAAGTTCTGTGGTGGCGGGGCTAACACTCCGCCAGCTAAGAACATACAAATTGAATTCAAATCTGGTTATGGCTTTGGTACTAAGAAACACTTTGGCAAAGACAAAACCGCAATAATTAAATTATGAAAGAAATATTTTCGGCTGGCGACCTTGCAAACGCTTTTTACATTACACCATCATTTGCTGTAATATATGATGAACAAACAACTTTGATACAAATCTGTTGGCTTAAATGGTTTGTAGATATAACTCTATATGATCGATCATGACACTAAAGAATATACTGACACAAAACGGTAAGCTTAGAAAGACATCTAAAGCAACAGGTCTCAGATGTTTTAACTTTAGCATACCTGCTTACAAGTCTTTGTCTGGTAAGGTAACTTGCCCTTTTGCTAAAGACTGTGTAAAGTATTGTTATGCTCAAAAGTCTTTTTATAAGATACCTAGAAATATGCAGTATCAAGAAGAAAGATATGAACTAACAAAAAGATCTGACTTTGTAGATATAATGGTACAAGAGATAATAAGTAAAAGAGCTGATGTTATCAGAATACACGATGCAGGTGATTTTTACAACGTAAGATACATACACAAGTGGTTTGAAATAGCAAATGAACTTCCTGAAGTTAGATTTTACGCATATACTAAGTCTATATCTCTATTTAAGCTAGATACTATCAAAGATATTATACCTGAAAATATGGATATTATATTCAGTGAAGGTAGTAAAACAGATAGTCTAATAGATTTTGATAGAGATAGACACGCTCGTATATTTAAAAAACATGAAGATCTACTACATGCTGGTTATGTGTCTTCTATGGATAACGACCTGTTGGCCACTAAGTGGTATACAGATAACAACAAAATAGGATTAGTGTTTCATTAATATATATAATATGAATAAAAAATACAAAGCATTAACGAAAATAAAAAAGTTAGTTGAAGCCGATCTCGGTTTAGACGACATATCAAAAAAGACAAGGCAGCGAGACTATGTATTTGCTAGATTCTTGTACTATAAAGTAGCTAGAGATATAAGTAAATCAAGTTTAAGCAGTATAGGTAAGGTTGTAAAACGTGATCATGCTACAGCTCTTTACGGTATTAGCAAGTTTGATGATCTTGTAGATTATAACAAAGAATTTAAATATCTAAAAGACTCATATCATGCTGTTAGTTTTCAAGCTTCAGAATATATAACAGATAATTTAGTAGATTTGTCTAGCATATTAGATTCAATAGATAAATTACAAGAGGATTTAGAATCAATAAAAAATGCTGTTATAAAATTGGTACATGAAGATAAACAGAATAATATTCGACAAACTGAAACTTAGATGGGAAATATTAAAATATGGTGCTATTGAAGTACACGTACAGACTGTTGTTGATTCTGCAATAGATGAACATATGCAAAAAGATATATTTGGTAATTCAAAATATCACGAGAGAGATATGTTGATGGAACGTATGGTAAATATAAAAAGAAAAATACCTATACTACTAGAGAATGAACAGTACGAAGAATTAGCAAGACTTCAAAAGATATATCAGATATTATTAGAAAAATACAAGAAATATGAATAAAATAGTAAAAGAAAAAATAGATGTAAGATCTTCAGCTATAGTATCTATAGTATACAGCTGTGATCAAAAAGAAATGTATGTTATGTTTATCAGCGGTGCTGAATATAAGTATAAAGACGTAGAATATGATGTATTCTTAGGACTGAAATATTCAGACTCAATGGGTAAATATTTTAACAGAGTGATAAAAGACAAATATGATTACGAAGTTTCTGAATACGTTGTATAGCATAATTCAACGTAGACGACGTAAAAAGTTACTGATACGTAAATTAGAGCAGCAGTGTTTTACATATCGTTATACACTTATAAATCTATGTCTAACATACGCCAATAAAGGATTAAAACAAGGTAGATTTTTATTTAGAGTAAACAAAAATGCCAGACTATTACAACGTAGAGAATTACAATTAAAGAAATTACGTAAAAAATGGTGACATTTGGCTATTAGTAAGTTGATAGTAACAGGCTATTGTCATGCGTAAAATGAATTACTTACATAACAACAAGATAATATACAGACGTTTTCCGATAACAGATAAACCAACAGAAGTAACTGATGATTATATGTATTACGAAGACGGCACGCACGAGTGTTATGAACTTTTTAGGAGTAAAGCAAAGATTACAACTATTAAATCATTGATATGGCATTTGACAGTTATATGGTATTTAAACCCAGAAGTTGATATAGATGGCTTTAGAAAAATTGTTAATCACTTGTGTAACATTAATAATAATTTTGTTACATTTACCTTAAATGAAGAAAAAATTGGCACCATTATTGATTATGTATATAAACAGGATTTAGAAAGGCCACCAAAGAATAAAGCTAGAAAGATTATATTTAAAGATAGTTGTACATTAGATGTAATACAGAAGCTTAAAATTGTAGGTAGCATCATCGGTAGATCACAAAAGATAGATGAGAGCGACATATACGAGGCGATGGTGGCTATAAATGATAATAACCAAAAGATAACTGTTAGCCGGTTGTCAAAGAATTTAAACGTAACACAAAGAACAATTTATCGTAGGATGACTGATGATTTAAAGCACGAGAAGAACATCCTTAACAAATTGTTGAATGAAAAAATATAATGTAGAGAACTACGTTAGGTATAAGAACGATGTAGAAGAAAAGCTATTATCGCAGAAGTATCAAAATGATAGAGAAAAAATTATTGTAGAGAATATGTATTTAGTAGAAGAAGTTACACGTAGATTTTCAACTGAAGCTAAATATATAGGTATATTAAACTTACAAGATCTGATTCAAGAGGGTAATATAGGTTTAATACAGGCTGTTGATCGTATAGACTGGAATATAATTAACGACTCAGTAGAGCCTGAAAAAACGTTAAAGAGTTTCTTGTCCAAGAGAATTAAAGGTACAATACGTAGAGCTATAAATAATAGCAGAACTAATATGAGAGTACCCGAGTCAGAGATGAACAGATTAAAAAAAAAATTTAGAGAAACAAACGACGACGAAGAAATTATAAATCAATTCTTAAAAGCTATATTCTTGCAACTTGATAGTTACAACGAATATGATACGAGATACATTGACAGCATAATTGATCCTGACTCTGTAACAGAACCATTTAATGACAAAGAGCTAAACGACATGCTTGATAAGCATCTAAATGACAAAGAACAAGTAGTAATTAAAAAGAGTTACGGTATAAGTGAGGACAAACTAAAAGCAAAACAGATAGCTTTAGAGATAGGTTTAAAAGGAGAAAACTCACAAGTACGGGTATCTGAAATAAAAAGGGAGGCTATTAAAAAATTATATAATAACTTAGACAAAAACAATTTTATTAAATTTCTATAACTATGAATACACAATCAGACAGATTAAATGAGATGTACAAGACCTATGGTTTATTACCAGAGGATATGTTTAAAGAAGCTAGACAAGGCTGGACTATATTTAGACGACAAGGTATTGACAAGATACAAGCTGCGGCTAATATTGATATAAAGTATGAGCCAATAGTGGTTGAAAAAGACTTTGTTGTTCTCAAGGCTACAGGTAAATACAATGATCAAGAGATAGAGACCTTTGGTGAAGCTGATCGTAACAGTAACTGTAGACAGACATATCCAGTAGCTATGGCTGAGAAACGCGCTATGAGTAGAGTTGTACTAAAGCTAACAGGTTTCTATGCACTTGGCCATTTCAGTGAAGATGAAGGTGATTTTAAAAAAGCAACACTATAATTAAATGAAAAAAGAACAAGTATTAGAAAAACTTCGCAATGACGAAGATTACTACGGAGAGTTTGGCAAGAAGTATATTAGTTATTCTGACATTGGCACTCTGATTAATAATCCTGAGGATTTTAAAAAACCTCAAGAGAATAATATTAACTTTGTTTTAGGAGGTTATTTTCATACTTGTATATTAGAACCACATAAGCTAGATAAATTTACTATAATTAAATCGTCTAGTAGAAATACTAAGACATATAAAGAATTATCTGGTGGAGAGATATGTATGCTTGAGCGTGAAGCTGAAATGATTGACACGTTGAAGGAAAAAGTTATGGACAACGATTATGTAAGGAGCATGATACAAGGAGATGGAGTAGAATATGAAGTTCCTAACATTACAAAAATCGATGGCTATGATTTTAAAGGCAAGGCTGATATTGTCAATCACAATGAGAAGTTGATAATAGACCTAAAAACAACCAGTAGTAATCTTGATCGGTTCCGATGGTCTGCTAAGGATTATTACTATAACGCTCAGGCATATATATATTCTAAAATGTTTGGTTATGACTTCGTATTTATCGTGGTTAAGAAACCAACAACAAAAGAAATGCAAGAAGCTAAAACAATGAAAGACTTAAAAAGTAAAATAAAACTAGGTGTATTTGACTGTTCTGATGTATTTTTGTCAGAAGGTAAAATGAATGTAGAATTAGCTCTTGATAATTATAAACTATACTACGAGACACCTAACTTTAAACCTCAAAACTATTTTAAAACAGAAACACTTTAAATTTTATATTATGGCAATTATTATTAACGGAAGTATCAAATTAACTGAAATACCAAGCGATAAAATTATTGTTGGTAAAAAAGCTAAATATCTACCTATTACTATAACAGTAAATGATGAATTAGATAAATTTGGAAATCAAGGACCTATTATAGTACAACAAACTAAAGAAGAACGAGATGCAAAAGCAGATAAAACTTTTTTAGGTAATGTTAAAGTTGTATGGACTAATGGTAATACACAGAAATTAGAAGGACAACCTCAACAACAAACAACGCAAGCACCCGCTGCTGCAGAAAACGATTTACCATTTTAAAATGACAATCAGTGACAGTAAACAACACAGAGATCAATGGATTTAAAATCGACACGTTTAATCAGTATGATTTAGAAGTAGGTAAGAAAGAGGGCATATGTCCTCTTTGTTCTCATGATAGGCAAGCAAACAATCAAAAGAAAAAGTGTGCTTCATATGATTGGGAGACAGGTTTAGGTACTTGTCATAACTGCGATCAAGTATTTCAAATACATACTTTTAAGCGTAAGCACGATGCTACTAAGATATATGTAAAACCTACATATGTAAACAATACAGAGTTATCTGATAATGTAGTAAAGTGGTTTCAATCGCGTGGCATATCGCAACGTGTACTGAAACAGATGAAAATAACTGAGAGCGTAGAGTACATGCCTCAAATAAATAAAGAAGTAAACACAATACAGTTTAATTACTTTATAAATAATGAACTTATCAATATTAAATATAGAGACGGTGCAAAGAATTTTAAGCTTTATAAAGGAGCGGAAAAAGTATTTTATAATATCGACTCTATTATTAATTATGACTGGTGTGTTATTGTGGAAGGTGAGATGGATGCTTTATCTTTTATTGAAGCTGGTATCAATAATGTTGTATCTGTTCCAAACGGAGCTACTATTAATAGGAACAACTTGGATTATCTTGATAATTGTATTGAATACTTTGAGAACAAAAATAAGATTATCATTGCTGTCGATACTGATGAAGCTGGAGTCGCGCTCAAACAAGAACTTATTAGAAGACTTGGGGCTGAGAACTGTTATACTGTTACATTCAACGGTTACAAAGATGCAAATGAGTATCTTACTAGCACTAACGCCGCTAGTCTTAAGTCTCTCGTTGATACTGCTTCTGCTGTTCCTTTAGAAAACGTAACTACACTTAAAGATGTTGAAAATGATCTTAATGATTTTGTCGAAAATGGCTTCAAACCAGGCTTTCAAATCGGCCTTGAAAACTTTGATAGCATCTTCTCCACTTATACTGGACAATTCATCACCGTTACCGGCGTTCCTAGTAGTGGTAAGTCTGATTTTGTTGATCGAATGGTTATCGGGTACAACATGAAATATGGTTGGAAGACTGCATTTGCATCACCTGAGAACCAACCTATATTCTTACATAGTCATAAGCTTATAAGAAAGCTTTGGAATGATATGCCTGATAAGTCACAGATAGGATCAGAGAAATGGAATAAAGTTACTGGTCATATAAACGACAACTTCTATTTTATAGACATGGAGCGTTTTGATCTTGACAGTGTACTTAGAAAAGGTGCTGAGCTTGTAAAACGTAAAGGTATTAAGTGTCTTATAATTGATCCGTTCAACAAAGTACGTATGAGTGATGGTAATGGTTTAAACGTTACTGAATATACAATGGAATATCTTACTCGTATTGATACGTTTTGTAAAAAGTATGACGTATTAGTTATCATTGTAGCTCATCCTACTAAGATGAATAGAAATCAAGATGGCGAGATTGAAGAGCCAAATATGTACAACATTAAAGGTGGTGGTGAATGGTATGATGCTAGTTATCACGGTTTGCTAGTTCATAGAAACTATCAAGAAAAGACTGTTAAGGTAAAGGTACTAAAGGTTAAGTTTCAAAATTTAGGTGAAAATCAAGCTGAGGCTAGTTTTAGATGGGAACCTAGATCTGGTAATTATGTACCTTTAGAAAACGTAATTGAAGACGGTGATATGCCATGGGAATAGAATATGTACCAACTAAAATTGATATAAAAATGATGAGTTGGTGTAATGACAACAATATTAGAATATATCCAAAACCAGTTGAAAGAGGTATGCAAAATAAATTATATTATATTTGTATAGAGGTCAACAAGAAAGAAAGTTGTGGTAATGATCAATTTAATAAATATGAGTTAGGTAAAATTATATTTGAATACTATAAATACTACTATGATAAATACAACGAACAAGTTTAATACAGCGGATGAAGCGTTTGCTTATTTTTATCCGCTTCTTTGTAAGCAAGGGTATGATTTCGGTGACACAAGATGTCTATTTAATGTGGGTTTCGAAATTACCAATCCGCTTCAAAATGAAATACACACGGAGTATCGTGCTTGGAATATTAAGTATGCGGAAAGAGAATGGGCTTGGTATCTATCAGGAGATCCTAACGCGGAAGAAATCGCTAAACGCGCACCCATATGGTACAAAATGATGGATTCAGATGGAAATGTTAGATCTAATTATGGTTGGCAGTGGGAACGTAATCATCAACTTGATAAAGTTGTGGCTAAACTTAGAGATAATGCTGATACCCGTCAAGCTAGTATTTCTATTTATGATGGAAAAGAAATCGATACGTATCGTAATGATACTCCTTGTACTTATGCTATACACTTTTATATACATGACAACGTGCTGAACATGTCTGTTATGATGCGTTCTAATGACATCTGGTATGGCTTTTGTAATGATCAGTATTGTTTTTCAATGCTACAAAAAACAGTTGCAGAGAGGCTGTCTATTGATGTTGGTATATACTATCACTTTGTAAATAATCTACACGTCTATGAAGACTTTGTAGGGAAAAATTATCAACCACAAACTATAATTTAAAAAAATGTATTACATTTATCATATACCTAAAATAAAAAAAATAGGTTGCACAAACAACTTAAAGCGTAGGGTAGAAAAAGAACAAGGTTGGAAGAAAAACGAATATGAAATATTATTTGCATCTTCTGATATTGACAAAGCTTCTAAGGTAGAACTTAACTTACAAAAAATTTATAGGTATAAGACAGATGTTAATGAATATAAAACCGTAGTAAAGATGAAATTAAACACAACACCACAAACAACTACATTTTACTGTAGTAAAGCTGATTTAACTAAAGAGTTAATACTTGGTAAGAGCATTAACCTAGATGATCAAGTAATTAATATAGATACGGAAGAAAAAGCTAAATGGATTATCAAGAACTCTAATGTGTCTATGTTTGACAGAGAAAAATGCTTTGTATATAATAAAGCTATGAAGGAAGCTTTTGCTCAAAAAGAAATAGACATATTTAGTATGTTTGAAAACATAAGACAATGGGCTAGTGCTAGAGGTATATATGATCAAGGTGATCCTAAGACACAATTAATTAAACTATATGAAGAAACAGGAGAATTGGCACAGGCCTTACTTAAAGATAACAAAGAAGATATTGTCGATGCTATTGGTGATAGTGTTGTTGTTCTCACTAATCTCGCCCATCTTGTCGGCACAGATATTGAAACTTGTATTGGCTCTGCTTATGATGAGATATCTAGTAGAACTGGTAGAATGAAAAACGGTACGTTCGTAAAGGACACATTATAATTACAATTAACTTTAAAACAACAAACATGAGAAAATTAATTTTACTATTATTGTTTCCAGCTATTAGTATAGCTCAGGATTTTAATTCTGCATTAAACATGCATAACACCATAAGAGGTTATTATAACTTAAAACCATTAGTTTTAAATGATACTCTTACCAATATAGCTTATAAAAGGGCTAAAGTTACGGCTGATATAAACAAAGTTGTATTTACTAATGATAAATTAGGAGAGAGTGTTTTTTATACAGACTATATTACTATATCAAGAGATTATTTTTTAGAAGCTACTATAAGTTGGATATTAGAGCAAGAAGATCAAACCACATTTAAACAGCTATTATGTGAAGAGTGTGAATCTGTAGGTTTTGGCGTTGCACTTTCTGACGACAAGATATGGGTTATAGCTAAATATGATAAATTGTATAAAAAATGAAATTAAAATCTAAAGATAAAGTTGTACATAGTATTGTACAAGAATTTGACAACAGATCAGCTGTAGGTTATGCTAAGTACGGACAAACACTACATGACGAACAAACATCAGGAGTAAAAGATTTAAAAAATTACTTACAAGACGTTAAAGAAGAGTTAATGGATGCAATACTATATATCCAAGCTGCTCAAAACTCTTTGCGTGATGAGATTGAAGAGTGTTATATAAATGATAAAAAGGAGACGTAAAAAAGGTCCTGTACAATCTAAAAAAATATCATATGATGGTATTAATTTTGCATCTGGTTTAGAGAGATACATGTACATGGCCTTGAAGAAAGCTAAAATACGAGCTAAATACGAGGGCGAGACGTTTGTTCTGGTAAATGGTTTTCATTTTGAAAACGAAGTTTACGAAAGACAAGCTAATGGCAAAGGTGAGTTTACAAACAGGGGTGGTAAAAGAATACTACCTATTAAATACACACCTGATTTTATTGGTGATAACTTTATAATTGAAACTAAAGGTAGACCTAATGAATCTTTTCCTATTCGCTGGAAATTATTTAAGAAGTTAATGACAGAACAGTTTCCAGGTTATAGGTTATTTAAACCTCAAAACCAAAAAGAATGTGATCGTGTAATACAAATACTAAAAGATGGCAAAATTAATAACAGGGAATTACCGAATAAAACACAAGGTAAAAAGACCAGGCGTTCACGCTAAAAGTAAAACGTCTAGATTAAAAAGTAGTAAAAACTACGTTAAACCTTATAATTCTCAAGGAAGATGAAAGGTTGGGAATTAGCTATAGGTTTATACCCTGGCGTTTGTGTAGGTGCTAGAAGCTATCCTGAAGAAACATTTGTTGAGCATGTGTTTTACGTGCCGTTTGTAGAAATATGTCTAACTATATATTATGAATAAATAATGGGATTATTTGATGAGAGAATACCGTACAAGCCATTTGAATACCCAGAATACTATACTGAGGGATGGCTTAAACAAGCTCAGGCATTCTGGTTACATACCGAGATCCCGATGTCAGGTGACGTCAAGGATTGGAACGAAAAGCTTACAGAGTCAGAGAAAAACTTGGTTGGAAATATCCTACTGGGTTTTGCGCAGACGGAGTGTGCCGTTTCTGATTACTGGACGCAGAAAGTTGTATCATGGTTTCCAAAACATGAGATACAACAGATGGCTATGATGTTTGGATCTCAAGAGACCATACATGCGGTAGCATACAGTTATTTAAACGAAACATTAGGACTTGAAAACTTTGAAGCATTTTTACACGAGCCAGCAACGGCTGATAGATTTGATAATCTCGTTGCTTACAATGGTAGCGATCCCGTGGGTATTGGTAGATCATTGGCAATATTTAGTGCATTCGCAGAAGGAGTTAGTTTGTATTCTGCTTTTGCTGTTCTTTATAGCTTCCAACTACGTAATCTACTCAAGGGTATTGGACAACAAATGAAATGGTCTGTTCGTGATGAATCACTACACAGTAAAATGGGTTGTCAATTATTCAAACACATGTGTGAAGAAATACCTTCGCTTTTAAATGATTGTAAAAACGAGGTATATGAAGCAGCAGCAACAATGCTCAACGCAGAGGAAAAATATATCGACAAGATGTTTGAGCTTGGAGATATCGAAAACCTTAAAGCCTACGATCTCAAACAATTTATCAGAAAACGTCTCAATGAAAAAATTAAAGAACTTGGTTACAGCAACGACGGGGAGTACTTTGAGTATGATGAAAAATCAGCGGCAAATCTTGACTGGTTCTATCATCTTACCGGGGGGCATACTCATACTGATTTTTTTGCTGTTCGTCCGACTGATTATTCCAAAGCAAACGAGGGAGAAGATTTTGAAGATATTTGGTAGTGAGAAAGTGTAACAAATGTAATAAAGAAAAACCAACACATAAGTTTAGATACGGAAAAAGAACTTGTAAAAAATGTGAATATCGTTTTAAACAAAGATTTTTACGTATCTTAGTACAAGACAAAAGATTAACAGCTACTGAAAGATTAGCTAATAGACTGGGATATATGGGGACGGCGTTTATTATGATGTCTCCCCATTTATTATCTTATGGAAAAATAGGTGGAATTACATATGTAATCGGTGGTATATTATCTATGCCTCAAGTATTTGTAGCAAAACAGTGGAATTTAGTTGCTGTCAATATAAACGTAACAATAGGATATTTAATTTATTTATATAATGCACAATGAAAGAAAGCAAACTAATAGAAATGTGGAACAGAGTAGAAATACTTGGTCAAAACGTACAACAGATAATAACAGAGCTAAACAACCTCAGAGATTTATCTATTGGGACGATGAGCCTTGTAAAGAAACTACCTGACTACGAAAAAGCAATAGAAGCTCTAACAGAAGATCTAAAAAAAGAAAAAGAAAATAAAGATGTGGAATAACGACTGGAAAAAAGGCGAAGACTATCCTGCTTGGGGTGATACTGAAGTCTATAAAAAAACTATAGTTGGTGGTTATCTACAACCTTGGGAAACACCGAGAGATGCTTACATGCGAGTAGCTACTACAGTAGCAAGACGTTTATATAAACCTGAACTTGCTGAAAAGTTTTTTCAATACATATGGGATGGTTGGCTTTGTTTAGCTTCACCAGTATTATCGAATACAGGTACAGATAGAGGTTTACCTATATCTTGTTTTGGCATTGATGTTGGTGATAGTGTATTTGAAATAGGTAATAAAAACTTAGAAATGATGCTATTAGCCAAGCATGGCGGCGGTGTTGGCATTGGCATTAATATGATTAGACCCGCCGGAGCTAAAATAACAGGTAATGGAACATCAGATGGAGTTGTCCCGTTTTGCAAAATCTATGACTCAACTATACTCGCAACCAACCAAGGTAGCGTTAGAAGAGGAGCTGCAAGCGTTAATATCAATATCGAGCATGATGACTTCGATGAGTGGTTGGAAATTAGAGAGCCTAAAGGAGACGTCAATAGACAATCTCTTAACTTACACCAGTGTGTTGTCATTGGTGATAAATTTATGCGAAAGCTTGAAGCGGGAGATCAAAAAGCTAGGAAAAAGTGGAGCAGGTTACTCCAAAAACGTAAAGCAACTGGCGAGCCATATATCCTCTTTAAAGGAAATACAAACAAGAATAATCCCTCTGCTTACAAAACGAATGGATTAAAAGTACATATGACCAATATATGTAGTGAGATAACATTACATACAGACGAGTCACATAGTTTTGTTTGTTGTTTGTCTTCAGTAAACCTAGCTAAGTACGATGAGTGGAAGAATACTAACTTAGTGTATGATGCTGTCTGGTTCTTAGATGGTGTGTTAGAAGAGTTTATACAGAAGGCAAAAAATATGAGAGGCTTTGAAAACTCAGTTAGATCTGCTGAGAAAGGTAGAGCACTAGGTCTAGGTGTACTTGGTTGGCATACGTTACTACAACAGAATGGTATTGCTTTTGAAGGTTTATTAGCACAATTTAAAACACGTGAGATATTTAGTAAAATTAAAATTGAGTCTGAGAGAGCATCGAGAAATCTTGCAGAAGTATATGGCGAGCCGCTCTGGTGTGTCGGTACTGGTATGCGCAACACTCATCTTCGGGCTGTGGCCCCTACAGTCTCTAATAGTAAGCTTAGTGGTAATATATCTCCTGGAATTGAGCCTTGGGCTGCCAACGTATTTACAGAACAATCTGCAAAAGGAACTTTTATTAGAAAAAATGCGGAACTTAAGAAAGTATTTCGTAAATTAGCTATAGACAACAAGGAGACTTGGGATAAAGTTCTTAAGGACGGTGGATCTGTCCAAGACATAAAGGAATTAGATGGTTGGTTTTATGATCACGGCGGTAGGTTAAACCAAGAAGAAGGTGAACCAGTCAAGAACGTATTTAAAACGTTTAAGGAGATAAACCAGTTAGAATTAGTTAATCAAGCTGGTATACGTCAAGACTATATAGATCAATCTGTAAGTTTGAATTTAGCTTTCCCATCAAGTGTAGAACCTAAATGGCTTAATAAGGTGCATTTAGAAGCATGGAAAAGAGGTGTGAAGACTTTATATTATATGAGAACAGAAAGTGTGCTCAGAGGCGACATAGCAGCCGAGGCTATGAATCCTGATTGTTTATCCTGCGATGGATAAAAAAGTTGTTTGTTGTTATGTAAGAAAGGGTAGCCGTTTGGTTACCCTTTTTTTATTTAAGCAACTTATTGCTTATTATGTATCATAAGTTGTACTAAAAAGCAACTTATTGCTTATTATGTATTATAAGCTGTGCTAAAAAGCAATTTATTTCTTTTTATTATCAATATCTCTTCTAAGATATTCTATATCTTTCATGAATGCTCTCATTTCAGCTTCAAGAGCTTTTACTTCTTCTTCTGTTTTTCTTTGATTAGGCCAAGTATACTTCTGTTCGTTTTCTTTTAATTT
>Ga0181601_10001216_pt1 | contig 21933 bp, 16 predicted proteins | sample 041ome_8_FD_133020 | JGI IMG/M metagenome (GOLD analysis project Ga0181601, IMG submission 133020) | Coastal salt marsh microbial communities from the Groves Creek Marsh, Skidaway Island, Georgia - 041407BS metaG (megahit assembly) | ecosystem: Environmental > Aquatic > Marine > Intertidal zone... | reverse complement strand
TCGAACGAGGCGAACGGGAAAGGAAGGACGACGTCTTCGACTGGGAAATCCGCGCGACGACGAGCGTCGAACGAGCGAGAGGAGGACGAGGAAACGGAAGGACGAACGGGTGTTGACGCGATGGAAGACGCGGAGATGCAACGCGGGAACACCGAATACGTTGGGGTTCGAGACGTGGACGTGGAGGCGTTGACGCAGCAGTACACGCAGAGAGTGGCTGATTGCTCGACGCAAGTGGGCGTCGCCGTGGACGCTATGAGCGATGAAGAGCGGGATAAAGTCGTGGCGGAGGTGATGCGGTTCGTGATGTTTAGCTCGCATCGTACTTTCGGGGCGCCAATCACGAGGCAAAAGATTGGAGAGGCGCTGCAGGCGGTGGGCGGAGCGGGCGGGAAGAGCGCGCGCGCCGGTTCGTACGTCATCGCGCTCGCGCAGAGGAAGTTTTTAGAGATTTTCGGGTACGAAATGGTTGAGTCGTCGCGGGCGCAGAGTAGAAACAAGAAGCCGGCTCGAACGGTGGAACAGGCGCAGACGGCGCCGGCAAAGTGCTATAGTTTGAGGAGCGTTTTACCGGCACAGATGCGACGCAAATTCATCGACTCGCCGGGCGACGCGCCACATAGAGGGCTCGCCATTGTCGTTGCCGCGCTGGTTCAGATTGCGGGTGGGTGCATCTCGGAAGAGGCTCTGTTCGATCAGTTGTCTAAGCTCGGCGTTCGCGCCGGAGACACCAAGCACCCAGAGTTTGGCGATTGGCAAGCGGTGCTCCAAGCGTTGGTCGCTCGCCGAGTCTTCATGCGCGAGCGCACTTCGCACGATGATCCCGCCTCTGGATTTTCGTACGAGCTCGCCGAAAGTGCAGAGGTTATGATTGGGTACGAGAACATAGATAAATTCGTCACGGAAACCATGCGTCCGTCGACGCGATGATGAGAATCACGCGCGTCGGGACCTTGTAATACACGCCACGCCACGCTACCTTTTCGCCTCACTCGACGACTCCCTTCCTACGAGCGCCATGGCTGTCGCCGACATCCCCGCGGGCATCACCGCGGTAGATGTTTCGGCGATTTCGAACATCATCCTCTTCCTCTGCTTTACGTTTTTCCTCATCAACAAGGTGTTCGCGCCGCGCTTCGCCCCGTCTTACATCGCCAAGGATCCCTTTCTGTTAGCCTTCGAGTTGACGTGTTTGTTACCGCTCGCGTACTGCGCAATCGCCGGTACCCGGTCGTGGATGCACGATCTCAACGAAGGATTTGAAACCCCCGAGTCTCGACTGTACAAACCCGTGCCGATGAGCTCGAGGAAGATGATTTTGATGAATGCCGCTTTTCAACTGTGGGACTTTTTGATCTCTCTCGGGCGCAAGGAACTCAACTCGATCGAGATGCTCCTGCATCACTCCTTGGCCGCCGCGCTCTGCCTGGTCGGCTTGCACATTGGGTTCGGTCAGTTTTACGGCTTGTTCTTCATGGGTGTCACCGAGTTGAGCTCTCTTCCGCTGGTGTACGTCGACCTCGGCAAGTTTTACCCAGAGTTGCTGGCGAGATACCCGGGGCGCGACTTGGTCGCCAAGGTGATATTTTTCTTAGCGTTTATCGCTATTCGGGATTTTATGTTTATCAAGTATTCCATTCAGCTTTGGAAGGACTCTTTGCACGTCTTAAAGGCGGGCACGGCTGTGTATCCCTCGGTCACTTACGGATTTTTGGTGACCAACTTGTTCTTCAACGTGCTCCAAATCTACTGGACAAAGCTGCTGCTCGATGGATTGTTTGATTTATTAAAGAAGAAGGATGACGGCGACGATGATGAAAAGGAGAAGAAGAAGAAGAAGGAAAAGTAATTAGTATTTGGCTATACGTAGGATTCGTTTTACATAAATATCTAGGTAACACGCGCGCAATCACTGAACTCGACATCCGTGCGTTCCGGGAGAGTCTAATCTATCTATCACCGTATTGGCGTCGAGGTGTCTGCTCGGAGTGGAGCGATCGAAAAGAGTACGACGGGTTCTATCCGGCGTCTCGATAGGTTCTGGGTGCTGGGCGTGTGAGCGCGGAGTCGCCGGAGGTGAATCTCTGACGCGATGCACGCGCGCCGCTCTAGACGCCGAATCCTTGAACGTCACACGCCTAGGAGATCGAGAGGATTGTCCGAGCCGAGACGGCGTCGTTGGTACCGCTGCGTTGCGCGTCCTAGACGGTGTCGTCGGCGCGCTCGAATCCCGACTGGTGTTCAGCACGGTCTCGTATCCTTCTCGTCGCATTCTTGCGAGCTCGCTGAGCAGTCTGTCTCTACTGAGCAATAGCTCTTGCTCCGTCGCACTCGCCACAGAGATGGCGTGCGCGGAACGCCGACGCACGTCTGCCAATTCGTTTTCGTACTTGCTCTCAAGCTCCTCGATCGTCTTCCTCGCGTCGTTTAATTGCGATTCCAGCTGGCGTTGACGCTGGTGCTCCTCGGCTTCTCGTCTTCGCAGGTAATCGCCTTCGCTCATCAAAGCTTCCTCCATCCTCTCTCTCGTCGATCGCGCGTCCGTCAGCTCGCGCTCCAGACGTTCAACTTCCATCGCAGCCGCTGCAGCCGTGTCCTCCATCTCTTGTGCGTGGAAAAGCGCGTCATCCAACTGCTCCCTGAGTTCCGTCGCGTAATCCTTCTCAGCGGCTAAACTTTCTCGCACGAGCTTCAATTCTCGTTCTCGTTTCCCCAGCTGTTCCTTGAGCGAGTTGACCTTCCTCTGCAGCTCAGCGCTCAATTTACTCTCAGAACGCAGAGCACTCTCCAATGAAGACCTGCCCACGGTCTCGGCTGCCAAAAGCTCGTCTTTCGCCTGCAAAGCGAGCTCCATGGCGCCAAAGGTGTCCAACACGCGTCCGCGCGTGTCCATCGAACCCGCCGGCGACTCGGCTTGACTGGGAGACACCACGAGCCCCCTCTCCGCGTCGTTGGATCCCGCCAAAACGCGTCTCAATCGATCGTTCTGTAACGGTTTAACATACTCCTTGGTTGCAGATCCCCCTCTCTTCCAACGCGCCCGAGCGTCTCTAAACGCGCTCACCCATTCCGACGCCTCGCTCGGGGTATCGGCGCACAGAAAAATCCCCTCGGCGTGTCCTCGCACTTCGACGTAAATCCCGCACCCGACCCTCCCTTGTTGTCCGTGAATATTCAACGAAGACACCACGCACCCGGTGACGTCGTTCAGCGCCACCCCGGACGTCGGTTTCCTCGCCCCAGGGGTCTCTAAAAATTCCAAGCGTCCGTCTCCCGCGCTCGCATTCGCGGTGACTCGCGTCCATCGCCTGTTCCACGTCTTCGTCTTATCCGACCGTTTCGAGAGCCAAAACCCAGTCAAAACGTCCCTCGGCGCGTCGTTTACTTCGTTCCTTCGTCCCTTCATCGCGTCGTCGTCGTCGTCGTCGTCGTGTGTAACATCATCGTCGTCATCTTTTCTCAAACGCGCTCGCGAACCAACATCGTCGTCGCCGTCATCATCACCATTCATGACGGACGACGACGTCGACGGAGACGACGATATCGCGCCCGTCATCTTCCTCCGACGCCCGTCTCGTCTCCAACGCGCGGGTCGTCGCGCGGGTGTTCGAATGACGCCAAAGCGCGCTTCGTCGTCAACGGTCTTGCAACCTCTCCACTCGTCGACGCGCCCGCGATGAGGCCCGACGACGACGACGGCGGCGTCGACGGCGAGGAAACGACGGCGACGACCCGGACGAAGAAACGGTCGATCGATTACCTCCTCGCCGGGACGACGGTGCGAACGAACCCACGCGTGAAGGCTTTCGTGGAAACGCACGTCGACTTGGTGCGGCGGCTGCGAGAGGACTCGACGTGGGCGTCGTGGGCGAACGTGCACGGACGAACGCTTAGGAAGGAAATCGCAGAGTCCATGGCGGCGTGTGGGTTGGCGGAGAGAGAGTTGAGGCGCGGTGGATGGCGGGCGACGACGGAGACGGAGGATGATGGACGACGCGTGGTGGTGTTTGACTTGTGCTCTGGAAAAGGCTTTTCAGCCGTCGTGGCGTCGCGAAGCTTTGGATCGAGGTGTGAGGTACACATGGTGGATGCGAACGAAAAGATGGATTTGTCACACTTGAAAAATGAACCTCGGATACGATTTCACGGGATGGATGTGTACGACGCGAGGTTGGATGCGCTCGTGAAGGAGGCGCGCGACGACGCCGAAACGAGCCGAGTGGTCATCGTCGCGGTGCACTTGTGCGGGGATCTCTCTCGTCGAGCGATAGAGCTCTGGGCCCGACACCGAGTGGACGTCTTGGTGCTCTCTCCGTGTTGTCTCGTTCGGGAAGTTCGACCGCATAAACGCCCGCACGGAACCTTTGGGTACGGTTTGCCAAGAGTCGTGCGTCGATTCGGCGGCGACGCCTACGATTTGTGGACGAAACTCTTGTACGCCACCGTCCCTTCGCACGTGGGTGACGATTTCGCCGTCGTGCGAAAGACGATGTCGATCGATGAGCACGTCATGGGAGAGAAGAATCGATTCATCACCGCTCGCAGAGTATCACCGGCGGACGCCGAGTGCGAGCCGTGCGCGGATTAGGCTGAAAGCGGGCCAAAGGGGCGCGCGCGCGTATATTTTGTTCGTAACCGGGAGAAATACACATTACACACGAGGCGTACACGAAACTATGTCGTCCGTAGATTCAATTCTGTAGAGTAGATAGCAGCGCATTTAGTACACTTTAAGTGATTTAGGCAGGAAATCTCTAGTATCGTCGATCTTGGAACATGTGATCCATGTTCATGTCCACGCCCGAGACGAGCTTGGACAAGTCTTCGCCGGGTTGGTCGGCCAACTTCCACACGCGCTTATCCGCCGCGGTGAGCGGGAACGCCTCAAAGTAAGCCTCGGAACCGCCTTCAATAATCTTCACCTGCGTGTATCCAATCTTGCTGATGTTCTTAAACGCGACTTCCGACCGGAAGGACCCGTCGTCGCACACCAACAAGATGCGCGACAGCGTGTTCGGAAACTCCGCCTTGATTTGCGACAAAAACATCGGGTTCAGCTCTGGGTTCCCTTCCTCATCCATCACGGCGAGGCAAATCTTCTTCCACGTGCTCTTCGACCCCTCGGCCCACTCCTCGGGCGACCGAATGTCGACGACGATGAACCCCCGGCCGAGGGTCTCCTTGACGTCCGAAATCGGCACGCGCGCGGCGGCGATCTGTTCCTCCGTCACCGGCGTCGCCGCGGACGCTCGGACGCAGCTCCGCGCGCGCCAAACGCGCCGGGCGGCGGCTCCCGAGCGCGGCGCCGCGATGGTCGTCGGCAGTGTGGTGCGTGCGGTCGCGGGCATGGTGGTACGTGCGGGGTAGTGCCGACGTCAGCCATCCATCCATTATCCATTCCCCACCCATCCATCTTTCGTTACCCGGTCCTTCCCGCGCGTCGTCACCATCCTAAAGTCGTTTTTTAACACGTGTAGTAAGGGGTATCGTTGTATCATTGAATCGCATAGAAATGGTTAATATACAACATATCTCATCCGTAGGGTTTAGGATATAAAACCGATGATACCATCCGTCCGAGACACACACAGTAGGTAGGAAAAAGGGGGGCCCTTTCTCTCCCTCCCTATACCGGTAGTACTAAAAGGTGAAAGGTGAAGCGCGCGGGAAAAAGACGGAAGAAAAAACATTCAGCGTGAATGTGCCCGTGACTCATCACACTAGTACGGCTTGTTTCGCCGCCCGCTCTGGTCGACGTCGTCGTCGGCGAGCACGGAACGGAAACCGAAGCCGTTGATGCGACAGAACAAAACCAAACTCGCCAAACCGTAGTAGGCGAAAGTGATCCACCAGATGCAGGCGTACTTGGCCAAACCGACGACGCGGGCGTCGACGATTGACATGGCGACGCAGAAACCGACGAGACCGACGGCGGTGAGGCCGGCTAAGAAATTGAGGGCTCGGGCGGCGACCATGACGCCGTAGAGAGACTTGGAAAGGATGTTCGCGGAGACGGCGGCGGACATCGGGAGGACGACGGAGCGGAGCTGGTTGATGACGCTCGCGTCGGTGGTGAAGACGCCGGCGCCGAAGAGGCAAGACGCGGCGAACGCGAACGAGGCGACGGATGCGGCGAACAAACCAAACTGGAATAGAATCATCGCCATTTTTCTCGCGTTCGCTCGGACGGGGCGAATGATGTATTCCGGCATGAACGCTTGGCCCGCTTGCACGAGCGGGTCTCCGCACAACACGGTGAAGGAGAAGAGGTTGGCGGCGATTCGGTGCGCCGCCGAAACGGTGACTCCCAAAGAGTTCGCCATGAGAATTTGCGTCGTGTAAATCGTCAAAAGCGCCCCGACGAGAAAGGTGATGGGTCCAAAGAAAGCCATCACCGGGGCCACTTGAGCCTTGGTGGGTATCAAAGCGCGAAGCCACGCGACGAGACCAGAGCCGCCGTTGAAATTTTGCCTCGGAGGAAAATTGAGCAAATTTTGACGATGAAGGACGACGGTGATGGCCACCAGGCCCGTGTACAAGGAGAGCGTGGTGGCCCACGCGGCACCGACCGCTCCGGTTTTGAACACCGCAACCATCAACCAATCCCCAACCAAGTTTACCACCGCGGCGAGCGCCACGCACAAGAGCGGACGAACCGTATCCTTGCGAGCCACCAGAGTGGCGTAGCTCGCCGCCGTCATAAACGCCGCGGGCATGGCCAAGCCTCGAATCCGCGTGTACGACGACGCAATCGCCTTGACCTCCCCTGAAACCTTGAGCGTATCCAACAACGCGTCCGTGCGAACGAGAAGCATGATGGCAACCAACACGGAGCTCACCGCCGCGATGAAGAGCGCCCCGTACACCTTGCCGTTTAGTTCGTCCTCGTCCTCCTTGCTCGCCACCCCTCGGCTCACGATTGACGTCAATCCGGCGGTAATAAATGCGAACAACGTCACCGTGTAATCCGTCAACGGTGTCGACACCCCCAGCGCCGCCAACGCCGTCGCGCTCGCCTCGCCCGTACACCTACCGACGAACGCCGTATCCGTCATGGTGAGCAACGGCGAGATGATGTTTGACGCCAACAACGGCGCGCAAAACGCCACCAACGACCGAAACTCGTTCCACACATCTATGTTTGCGTCACCCTCCGACGACGACGACGACGACGACGACGAAGGCTCCGGCGCGTCGGACGCGCTTCCGACGTCCACAGCCGAGCTTCGCGACCCGACGTCGCGCCTCCTCCTCCTTCCCGACGCCTCGACCAGACCCGCCGCCGGTCCGCTCGCCCCGCGTTCGACGCGACCGCTCCGTCGTCCCCGACCGAGACCGAAACCGAGACCTCGCCCTCGCCCTCGCCCCGTTTCGGGACCACCCCGCGACGACCCGTTCGTTATCCGAGCCGAAGACGACGCCCCGCCTGAACCCGTCGCCGTCGTCGTCGTCCGAAGACGCCGACGACGACGAAATGACGACCCCGCCGTCGGTACCGCCGCCGCCATCGTCGCCGTCGCCATCATCGCCGCCGGCGCGCGTCCTCCGTCGAACGGTCGATCGATCGAACGATCGATCGATCGCGTCGACGAGAGACGCGTCCTCAACGAACGAACGAACGAGGACGACGACGAGGACCGCGACGCGAGGCACACACCGACGGTTCGTGACTCGTGAGTCACAGCGCACGGGACTCCCGCGACGCGACGCGGCACCCCTCGGGGAAAAGAGGCGCCGAAAGCGACGCGACGCGACGCGGAACGAACGAACGAACGAACGAACGAACGAACGACGAACGAACGACGAACGAACAACGGAGGAAACACCCGAGACGCGCGCGCGAGAGGGCGGGAACGGAAGCGCGCGAGAGTGACGATGCGACGGAGACGGACGGCCGGGCGGAGGAAGACGGCGGGGCGCGGGGTCGGGGTCGGGAGATAAATCGTCGCGCGCGTCATCGCGCATCGAAAGAGTTGATGATGTCGACGGCGCGGACGACGACGAGAACGCGTGAACTGCGCGAACGACGGGATGCGGTTATTGAGAGACGACGAGGGACGAGGCGGACGTTCGGGGATCCGCCGCGGGAGAGAGAGAGGAGGACGCGTGATGAAGACGACGACGACGACGGGGCGCCGAGAAGAAGGCGGGAGTATTTGCGAGGACGGGAAGGCGTGACGGCGTCGTTGGGGGCGGCGTTGTCGCAGAGGTACGATCGAGTGATCGAACAACGCGGACGTTTCGAGCGACAGACGCGGAAAGCGCCGTTACCGTCTATGGATGACGACGACGCGGGACGAACGAGACGAGCGACGCGAGACTGGGTCGTCGAAAACGCGCGCGCGGCGATCGAAGGAGGAGGATCGAAACACCTCGTTCGTCGCGGCGATGAGACGCCAGAGTGCGTGCACAGACACGAAGAGTACGGGAAGACGCCGTCGTATTTGATTGAGATGAATCGTTCGAGAGAGGAGCGCGAAGCTCGAGAGCGCTCGGCTGTTGCTAAAAATATTCTGAAACGACAAGCGGCGGGTCGATTGGCTGACGATCGTCGACGGGAGCTGATATCTGCACTTCGACGGGAGCACGAAAAGATCAACGCTTCGTACCAGAAACTTCCGTTCGTCGTGGACACGCCCAATCGCAAAGCTCGAAAAGAAGAACACGAGCGCAAGCTCAAGTGTATCGAAGACGACATCGAAACGCTCTCGGCCAACACGGTGTACATTGACGAATCACCCGTCGTCCAGTGATTGCGAACGCCCGTCGCGCAGCGAATGTGAATGAATCAAAGTCATCGTCGTCTCTGTCGTCGTCGTCGCACGTCGTTGGAAATCGTCTGTGTGACAACTCGCGGAACAGACGGATGACTCGAGGACCCACTCTGAAAACTCAGACCAACTAACTCCTGCGTCGCGTCTTCCTCCTCACAACTCGGCTCGCGTCGAAAAGACTCGCGAGGTCGCGCGTCATGTCGAACCTGTTTGATCACATCACGCGCGCTTCCGTCGCGTCGTCTTCGTCGTCTTCGGTGGCGCACCCGGGCTTCGACGTGGTCACGGAGGACGAGCGAGGCGTCGTGTACGTTTTAAACGTCCGAGGGGAGATTCGCTCGGCTCTCAGTCGCGACGTGGTTCGGTACGCGAACGATGCCTCGGCTGGAAGCCTCGATCTTGAAGTCGTCAAGCACACGCCAAAGTATGCGCGACCGTTCGACGCGGAACAGATCGCTGTGAGTCCGAGTGGTCGTCACGCGTGCGTGAGCGGTACGTGCGACGAGGGTTCCGGCGCGAGAACGACCGCTGCGTGCTACGTTATCAACCTTAGCGCTGGGAGCGATAATCGTGACAACGTAGAAACTGTTGAGGACAGTTGCGACGCGGTGAGCATCTGTGCGGAAGAGTTCGATGCTGTGAACAGTGTGCGAGTTGTGCGCGTTGCGTGGCATCCTAGCGCGGACGCGACGTTGGCCATGTTAACGACGGATGGCGTCTTTCGCCTCATCAACTGCGATAACGTTAGCGCTGGAGGCGAACCCATCGTAGAAAGATGCTGGAAGCTCGATCTGGACGGTTCCTTCCCCGAAGCAGCGCCGTTGCGTCCGGACGTTGTGGACTTTCAATTTGCTCCAGCGAACGGCTGGGGCGCGTTCACAGTGTACTTTCTCGCCAAGAGCGGCGATGTTCACGCTATGTGTCCGGTCGTCGCGCGAGGTGCAAAGTACCCAAGGGTGACGCTCAAACATCTCCCCATCGAGAACGAGGAGGCGGCCACGTGGTTGGACGAAACCTTCCCAGAACTGGGCAGCACGCGTCTGCCGATGTTGGCTGCGCACTCAAAGCGAGACGAAGCCACGCCCGTGGCGCTGCAAGGACCGATTCCCATGCGCGCCGGCACGCGAGGAGATCGCAATGGGGAGGGTGAAGATGCGCTCTGCCTCGCAATCTCACCATTTTCGGGTGGTAGCGGTGCTGGTAACGTCGTCGCCATCTTGCACGCGAGCGCGATGCACGTCCACATCATCCCAAGCGAACTCAAGCCGTCCTGGTGCGACGGACCGCATAAGAATATGCGAGGTTACACGTTCGTCATGGCCAATGCGATTGCCAACGTGAGTGATCTTCCATCCTTGATCACTGTGGACACGATACAATTGAGCACAATTCCCGGAGAGCAGAGTTTGGCAAAGGTCAAGTTTGCCAGCGTCAACTGGGATCCAGCTCTGCGCGAAAGAGTGTTTTTGTGCGTGAATGGTTTAGTGTATTCGATCGTTTTAACGTGGTTACCAGTCCTCGAGGCAGCTGCTGAGGATATGGTGGACGAAAAACACGATGCGCAAGGAGCGCTTCCGATGCCGCAAGTGCAAGCCATGTGCGACTGCGAGGCTCCATTCATCGGTCTCTATCCGCTCGGTGATCCTCTCGCAGAGGGCGTAGTCATCTCCGTGAGGAGCGACGGTACGCACAGAATACTAACTCCTCCCCTAGTCAGCGCTGTGGCGGAATCATCTAGCGATTTCCAGACAACGTCCACAGTGTCTGTGCAGCCTCAGACACTTGAAGTGAGCTCGAGAAGCGAACTGCGCGCCCTGTCCGAAGGCATACGCAAGGACAAGCTCAAGTCCGTGTCTCAAATTATGAGTGAATGTGGAATTGATGCTAACATGCAATTGGGTGACCCTCAGGCGAACGAGGCGCTTGCCAAGTGCGCGAGTGCGCTCAAGGAAATTTACGTCGACTATGCTCGAGACGTTCACGATGAGGTTCGCACGACGGCGCTACGCATGTCTGCAGAGATCCAAAGGCAGAAAGAAGAAATAATGACGCTCATGAAGAGCGTGGGTGATGCCGTCGAGCGCCACAACGACCTCGTCTCTCGCATTGAAAAGGCGACGCAAAAGCACGAACAGATTCGAGAGCGTTTGCGAGACGTCGCGGAGCGAGAGAAAGCCATCCCGCATCCGCTGACCAAGGCAGAGAAGCTGCTCAAGGCTCAGATGGAGGCATACAACGCTGATTTGCCGCTTCTACGTCAACGGATAGAGGAGCTCAACGAACGCGCGGCGGTAGCAACCGAAAAGGACGACGAAGACATTGGTTACGTAGGAAGTCGCCGCGTCTCGGCGAATGCTCAAGAGCCGGCAATCAGTGACGAAGAAAGAAAGGCAAGAAAAGCGCTCGCAGAGCAAGGAGAAGTGATCAAATCGAACGTTGCAAAGGCCAAGTTGATTGAAGAAATATTAGAAGCTCGACAAAAGTCGTCGAAATAGAAGAGTGATTTAAAATGTTCATGTTACAACAAACGAAACCATTCCCCCGCGAAATGGCACAACTCGCCTCGCGACCTTCCTTTTCAGAGCGAACGCACGTGTCGCATGACGCCCGCGAAAACGGCCAACGGTAAAGTTGTCGTCCTTGCGCTTACTCTCGCCGCCACTTCCGCCGTGGTTGCGAGCTCAGTCTACCCGGTACTCATCGCCCCGGGCGAACGAAAGGTGCGCAATCGTCCTTCCAACGAACTCTTCTCTCGTCGACTGACGTGACGGACTTTTCCCTGTCGCGATAAAGGGCTTGGAGGCTGCACGAACGGATAAAAATGCGATGAGACGACCCGGGGTATGGGAAAGCGTGTCGCGTGAGGCTAAACGTTGACCCTCTCCGACAGCCGCGTCGCCAACCGTCTACGTGGAGACGAGCGACGCCACGCGTGTTGTGTTGTAGAATTAGTTTCGTATCATTACAAGTTTTTACGTGTTCAATCCGAGACGACGTCTCATCTCAACCATGCGCTTTTGGTTTGTGTCAAACTCACCCTCGTACTCCTCGAACGGGACGCAAATATCGGCGACATCGATGCCCTTGCTTTCGCACTGCTTGAGCAAATCAGCCATCTTGTTTCGCACTTGCACCGTTCCCAACATGCGCGAAGGCAAGTACTTCGGGTCTCCCTTCTTCGGCGGTTTCCAATCCTTCGGCACCCAATCCATGCCTTCGGCGTCACCGAACGGGTACGCGTCGCCCGGGAGATCGAAATCGTAATACAAATCGTCAATGCTGATGCCATTCTTCTTCGCCAAGGCGATTTCGTCCTCCAACCTCTTCTCGATAGCCTTCGAAGAGGCAACCGTGGCGGTGACGGCGACGGCACTCAGGGCGAAGAACGCGGTGATGCCACCGCCTGCGGCGACTTGGGCGATTTCCGAAGTCGCGCGGGGAATGGCGACGTGTCGTCTCGCCTGCGTTCGGATAAAAGTACAGCGAGTCGTCAGTCGTTGCGGGAGATACGATCGAATCAAGAGTCGAGAGACGTCGAGCCAGGCGGTCGAGGCTTTTCCCGCGCCGCGTGATGAGGCTCACCTTTGATTGAGAAGACGGACGGGTCTTTTGGACCGTTTTCACGCTCGTCGCGCGCGCGATGGACGCCATATCGATCGCGGTATCGTCGTGTTCTGAGGATTTGTCGCTCCAAACTAACGAAGATATCTGGACGAGGACTGTTGACGTTTAGAAGAGAGATGAGAGAAAATTTAGAGAAATAATCACAGAAGCTCCTTCTGCTATTACACGAATAATCAACGTGGCTAAACGAACGTTGAAAGTCGCTACACAAACCCCCATCATGTCTAAGAAGTTATCGAAACACTATCCGAGGACGCTTTCGCCTCCGGCTTTTTCGATACGGACTCACCCAGCGTGACTGTTAAATCACATCTTGGCGAGCTTCGCAGCCTCTTCCGCATCCTTTTCGGCTTGGATAGCCGCCTTGATGCGGTTGCCGACTTGGCGCTCGTTCATGCGCTCGACACGAAGCTTGGCGTAGGCACCGAAGTTCTTCATTTCATCAGTGACCGCAACCATCTCCACTTCCTTCTCAACCTTCTCGATCGGCATGATGGCGGCACCCTTGTGTTGGGTCGCCTTGGCGAGGTCCTCAGCCGGGCTGTCGCCGTGCTTCGGCTTGGAGTTCTTGCGCGGGAACAAGATCAACTTGGCCATGTATTCCTTGAGGCGCTTGGAGTTGAGCTGCGTGGTGGAAAAGGGTGAAGCGTGGTCAGTCGTCGCGTTCAAGGTTGACCCTAGCGTAGTCGAACAAGCAAAAAAGGCAAAGTGCGCGCGCTTCGCGAAACGAGCATACGCACCTCCAAAGATTCCTCGCTGCGGTTGCGGCGACGGTGATCGACGCAGATACCGATGGTCGGGGCCATCTTCTTAGAGATGCCAGCAGCCTGTGGGACGAAAGAAGAGGGCCGAGGTCAGTATTCTGAGTCTTGGGTTCATGAACCGAGAGAGCCCCAAGTAGGGTCCGATCGAGTTCCGATTTGGAACGGGCGCCGTCGACGCTTCCGCGGGTGCGCATCGACGTCGACGACGGCGTGAACGAGTGGAATAGTATTCGTACCTTCAATTCCTCGAGGGTGAAACCACGGCCGAGGCGGGTCTTGAAGTTGTAGCGCTGCGTCGGCGGGTGAACGACCGGGCGGAGCGCGCCAGCCACCGGGCGCGGGAAGATCTTCTTCGCCTTGGCTTCGCGGGCGTTGCGGCGAGACTTCTTACGGCCGGCTGTGTGCGTGAAAAGAAAGAAACGTAATAGGTTAGTTCATCTTGTTCCGGTTTCTTCGTGGCATCGCCTCGGACGGCGACCGCGTGAGCGCGAGAGGCTTCCAGGATGCATCCGCAAAGACCTAGCGGTGAGACACCCCGCGCGAACGGCGATGATGCGTACCTTGGTTCAACCAAGTCTTGACGCGGCATTGCGTGGCGTTGCCTTGCCAATCCTTCTTGAAGTGCGCGTTTGGTAACTGGTTGTTCCCCTTCATTCTCTCTGAAGCGCGTCGCTGAAAGGCGGATGCGGCGCGAGTGATGCACGACTTCAAGGAATGAGTGAAAATGCCGAGTCGGGCAAGACCCTATTTTTTTATGGAATGAAAAAAAATGCTGCTGTTTGCTGTGCGTGCTATTAAAATTGGAGACGGTTCACGCGCGTCGACGCGCGTCGAACGAGGCGAAAAAACGCGTCTCGAGCGAAATTTTATCTAATGCAATCGCGCGTGTCTCAGGCCGTGGCGCCGAAAACGTCTCTGATGGCTCGAGCGGTGACGCGAGAGCTGAGCCGCTGGACGAGCTCGGGGACAATCTCCGTCGCCACAGCGGGGAGAAGCGGAGAAATCTCGTTGAAAGCGCGCGTGTTGATGCGCGAGTTGTTCGCAAAGTCAAAATCACCGGCATTGAAGGACATTTCATCGCTTCTCGTGCCTCTCAACAAAAAGTTGAGCAGCTTGGTGGTGTTGACGAGTGTCGCCTTGTCCTCATCCGTCATCCTCGGAGACAGCGGGACAAAGCTCGGCAAGCCTGGGAAGAAGATTGGCACGCGCGCATTTTGCAAGCCGAACGAAGTCAGCAGGCGCACTGCGTTATCTCTGCTCAACGCATCGATTCCCTTGACGACCTCATCCAGCAAGAATTCGCGGAAAAAGGAACCGTCTGGGGACAGCACGAATTGTAGCGCTTCGCGCGTCGCTTTTTCCTCATTCGGCGCCGCCGACTTCTGCTGACTGGACTCAAGAGCCAAACGTGGACTGGCAGCTTGCTTTGTGGGGTCACCTTGAGACATCAAGCTCGCTTGTCTGAAGGTTTCCAACGCCTCAAGAAGATCAATCATCCTGTCCGCGTCAAAGACTTGTTTCTTTCCGTAGACCATGTACCGAAGCGCCTCACGCAAACGGGGAGAATCATCCGTCAGTAGGCGTTTCGCAATGTACGGATACGCCTCATCGACGAGCGCGAAGTCGGGGTTGCCGACGAGCGCGATCCCTTCTAGAACACCGATGGCGCGAATAATGAGCGCGAAATAAGGTGGAATTCGGAATGGGTAATCAAACGTGATTTGAGCCAAGTCAGCGGCGAGCTCTTGAAAGTTGATATTCTTCGCACCGCCGCCCTCCAACGCCGTATCGAAGACACGACCTAACACGGGGAGGATCGGTTTCAAATCGGTACCTTCGGGGATGAAATCCAACGTCACGAAATCCTTGACGATGGCTTCGTAATCCCGATGGATGAGGTGAGAGATGGCCTCAATCATACCGTACTTGATATTGTCGTCGATATCAGTCATCAACCCGAAATCTAAGATTGCCAAACGTCCATCGGGTGTACGAATGAGGTTACCAGGGTGAGGGTCGGCGTGGAAGAAGCCCGTGTCCAGCAACTGCTTCAAGTAGCAAATGACGCCAATGTTGACAAGGTCGCCGACGTCGTCCGCCGTGCTCTGCGAGAGCTTTTCACCTTCGAGCCATTCCGAGGTGATGACCTTGCGCCTCGTGTACTTGGCGTACGTCTTCGGAACAACGACTTGCGGCAAATCATCGGCAATGCTCTCCGCAAACTTGGTCTGGTTCTCGCCTTCGCGATTGTAGTCAAGCTCCTCGAAGAAACGCGCCGCCCATTCATCCAATAGACCGACGACATCCGTGGTGATGGCCGGAAATCGCCTGAGGAACACGCCCACTTTACGTAATACGTATAAGTCGATGGATACCGTCTCTAGCACCGCCGGTCGCTGCACCTTGACGGCGACAGTTTCCCCATTTTCCTTGAGCACGCCTTTGTACACCTGACCCAGCGAAGCCGCTGCGACCGGATCCGGTCCAAGCTCGCTGTACACCTCTTGCCACTTACATCCGAGCTCAGCCTCGAGAGTGGCGAACGCCAATCCGTTATCAAAGCTCGGCACCTTGTCGCAGAGCTTTTGCAGCTCGTTCATGGCTGCCGGAGACAAGATGTCTGGGCGAATGCTCAACGCTTGGCCGAGCTTGATGTATGCCGGACCGAGCGACGTGACAATCTCTCTCAGTTGAATCGCCCTCTTCACCGAGTTTTCCTCAACCTTTTTCGTCACGAAATCCGCCACCAGACCTGTGATGAAGGATCCCCCGATCGTGGACAACTGCGCCACGCGTTGAGCGACGGCCGCGGGTCGTCGTTCCCAGTACGCCGAGATGAGTTCGGGGGCGTAATACAGCGGAAGTTCGTCCCCGAGCTCGTCGTTTTTCAGGTTTTCTAAATCAACCACCTTCATCGTCACTCCATCCGCGGCGAAATCGCTGTCATCAATGTTTTTCCCGCGAAGTCCCGCCATCAAGATGCTCAAATCTTCATCCTCTTCCATTTGCCTTCGCACGTCGCTCATCTGTCTCTTCATCTCGGACACGCTCGAGGGCGATTCCCCGCCCGACGACGACGACGAAGACGACGAAGACTCTCTCGGTGGTGACACCGCCCGAGTCCTCGTCCCCCGCGCGTTCCCTCGCCCGAGTCTCCCCGCGAATCCTCCGCGGTAACCACGCGGGGTCCCACGCATCATCGACGTCGACGACGTGCCCGCGCGACCTCCTCGAATCGTCGTCGACGTCGTCGTCGTCGTCGTCGTCGTCCTCACGGACGTCGACGCGAGCGCCGAGCGCGCGAACGATGCCATCGTTTATCCTCTCCCGCGCTCTTCGACCCCGCGCGCGCTCGCGTCGTCGTCGTTCTCTGACGTCGTCGTTCTCTGTCGTCGTCCTTCGTCCTTCGCTCGGTCTCGAACGCCCGGCGCGCGGACGACGTCGATCGGTCGGTCGTTCGGTCGGTCGGTCGGTCAGATCCTCCTCGTCGTCGTCGTCCACGCGGTCCGTACAGTAGTATTGATTTTACACAACGGGCCATTCATTTTGACACCCACACCCACACCCCCCTTCCCCCACGGGCGAGAGTCCGTCCGTCCGTACGTTGTCGACGCACACGACGCGACGCGTCGCGTCTCTCGGTAGCGACGATCGATCGCTTCGCTTCGCCCGGGACGTTACTTTGATTTGATTTGATTTGATCGTCGTCGTCGTTCTCTGTCGTCGTCGGCATCCCTCGTCGCGCCGAGGACGAGGACTCCGCGGTCGTCGCGAAACGAAGAACGGCGCGTCGCGCGCGCGACGTCCGATTCGTTCGTTCGTCCGATTCGTTCGTCCGATTCGTTCGTTCGCCGCTCCAACGATTGTTGGTTGGAGGATTGGAGGATTGGAGGATTGGAGGATCGCGCCGTCCCGTCGTCGTGTTCCGTGTTCCGTGTTCCGTGTTCGCGCGCGCGATCGACGGGTAAACGTTCCGAGTGGTGGGCGTGGGTGATCCACGTCTGGATACGACGCCCGCGCGCGCGCGCGCGCGAGAAACCTACCGGTCAGCGTTCTCTTACAACAGCGGAAGGAAGCAGAGGCTAGACGGAGGATGACGCCTCGCGTCGGGTACGCGTCCTCGTCCGTGGCGTCCTCGTCGGCGACTGCGCGAGCGGCGACGACTCGCTCGACGAGATGGACGGGGTGGAAATACGGCGCGAACGCGAACGGAAGGCGGTGGAAGGCGCGGAACGCAAAGGCGGTGGCGCCGAGATCGAGCGACGACCCGCTGGAAGCAGAGGTGACGGGATGGGAGCATATCACGGCGGATTACCTATGGAAAACAGAGCTGGCTAGACGAGTGCGATACTTGGATGAGTTTGAGAGGGCCGAGGTGAGGGACGCGCTGGAGGTGGCGTTTAACGCGCACGATGGACAGGCGAGAAAGAGCGGAGAACCGTACATTACGCATCCCGTCGCCGTCGCGGCGATATTGGCAGAAATGGAACTGGATCACGAATCGCTCGTCGCCGGGCTATTGCACGACACGGTGGAGGACACAGAGGCGGTGACGTTCGAATCGTTGGAGAAGCGTTACGGGAAGGCGGTCCGCAGAATTGTCGAAGGCGAAACCAAGGTGAGCAAAGTGAGTTCCTCGCTAAGCAAAGAGGGCGTGGGCGCAAAGGTTGGCGACGGGGCGGCGACCCCGACGGCGGAGGACATCAAGTCTGAAGATCTCGCGCAAATGTTCCTCGCCATGACAGAGGAGGTGCGCATCATCATCGTCAAGCTCGCTGATCGATTACACAACATGCGCACGCTCGAAGGGTTGAAACCGGCAAAGAGAGTTAAGATTGCAAACGAGACGCTACTCGTCTTTGCTCCTCTGGCAAAGCTTTTGGGCATGTACAAGGTGAAGAACGAGCTCGAGGATTTAGCGTTCCGTTATGCCAACCCAGAGGCTTACGCAGACTTGTCGCGACGGTGCGACGAACTCAGCAAGCAGCAGGAGGGACTCATTCAGCAAGCCGCGATGACGCTCCAACAAACCATGCAAGGGGACGATTTCCTGCGTGGAAACACCGTCGGGGTTACGATTCAGGCGAAATCCAAGGAAATGTACGGCTTGTATCGTAAATTACACAACGAGCGACAGAATGGGAGCGCGTTCGCCAAGAATGGAGAGACAAAGATTGAGGACATCTTTGAAGTGGCCCAACTGCGAGTCATTCTGCATGATACGGGTGCGATGGCGGGGCTTAGTGCCGAGGCGAGACGTTTGCAGGCGAGTCGCGTGTGCTACCACGTCCTGGGCATCGTGCATGCCATGTGGCCGCCGGTTCCGGGCAACATGAAGGATTACATTGCGACGCCAAAATTGAACGGGTACAAGGCTTTGCACACCGTTGTCTTGCCGATCAACTCGGAAGATTCATCTGAGCAGCAGAACGGTGCGAACGAAGACGGTACTGGCGCTGTGTTTCCCATGGAAATTATTATCCGCACGGAGGCGATGCATATACTCGCCGAAAACGGCATCGCTGCGGACGCCGAGATTCGTCAGTCGTGGCGAGCCGAAGCTCGACGCACGAGCCGCATGCTGCGTTCTCGCCGCCGCGAAGAGTTAATGCTTGCCGCCGCGCAGAATGGAACACAAACTGACATCAAGGCTCTGGAGAGGGAAGCGGCACTCGACGCTGCCGCAGCCGCAGCTGACAAGGGGCAAGAAGATTCGGCGAAAGCCACGTTGAGACAAGTCGCTTGGTTGAAAAATATTCAAGCGTGGCAAACAGAGTTTATAGATGTGCTCAGCGCGAGCGAATTCGTTGATACCATCACCTCTGACTTGCTCGGGCGTCGCGTGTTCGTCTTCACCCCGCAAGGTCGAGTGACCAATTTGCCTCACGGCGCAACCGTCGTGGATTACGCCTTTTACACCGACACTGGCATCGCGATGAAATATGCCAAGGTGAACGGCGTTCAGGTGGGTTTCGACTACGTCCTCTCTAACGCTGAAGTTGTGGAAATTTTCACGGAAACGAGCGAGTTACCGAATCACATGCTGATGCGTCGACTTCGAGGCTTTCGCTTGTCGGCGTCGACGAGATCTGCGAGAGCCAAAATCCAAAAGCAACTCGCTCGTCTCGGTAGTGGCGACATCAAAGAGCTCCGAGAGTCGCTACAAATTGAAGCCCTGACGCTCTGTGGAGACTCGGTTCCGGAAAAGCTCGGCCCTGGGCCCCGAACGGTATCATACTGCGCGTGCATGTTTGAACTCATCGCCGCTGATAGAACGGGCCTTCTCGCCACAGTGAGCTCAGCCATCACGGCGAGCGGAGCGAACATCGACTCCTACACTGGGGTGAAAATTGCGGAAAATTGTTTCAAGATGAACTTTGCCGTACATTTTGACGACAACGAGCTCAGAAACGGAGCCTCTCTGAAGAGTCTTGATGAAAGCTTGAGCAAGCTCTTCACCGACGTCATGAGCTTTAAAGGCGTGAGCAGTGGAGCGCTCTACTGCGACGTCGACGCCGCGCGCAACGCAGCAAACTTGTAGCCAGCAATAGAATGTTCTTTCTCAATTTTTCCAATCATCGCAACCTCGATCGTTCGAGTTGTGGTGTGTGTGTGTAAAACAAATCGAAACTTACTCAAGTCAGAAATGCAGTCGTATCACCGGTTTTTTATACAAACACGCTGCGGGGCGTCTTCGCGTTTGTCGTCCTTCGTCGTCGTCCACACTCGACGACGCGCGACGCTCGACACGCGACGCTAACGAAAGGCGATCGATGGCGAAAGCGCCGACGAAGACGGTCAAGTCTAAGAAATCCGCCACCGGCGCCAGTGCCAGCGCCGGGGCGGCCAAGGCGGCTAAGAAGAGCGCCGGGAAAGCGAGCGATTCTGGAGCGGCGGCGGCGGCGGCTGTGAGCGAACGCATCGATGTCGAACAGGTTCGCGCCGCGGTCAGCGCGCTCGCTAAGCACTTGGAAAAGGTGGCGAATGAAAAGTCGACGGCTGCGCTATTCGATGACGAGGCGGAGACGTACTCGGCGCTCATATCGCTGAGGAAAACGCCGAAAGAGGCGACGAGCGCGCGACTCGTGCCCGTGGCGATTCCGCACCCGCTCCTCGACTTGGAGAACGCGGAACTCTGTCTCATCGTGAAGGATCATCAAGGTGAGGGACACAAGGAAGCGAAACAAAAGGTGGCAGAGATGGCAAAGTGTGGCGTGGCGAAGGTTTTAGGGATTTCCAAGTTGCGAGCCAACTACAAGGCGCACGAGCAGAAGAGGAAGCTCTGCGATTCGTACGACATGTTCTTGGCGGATGATCGCGTGCTTCCGTTGCTTCCGAAGCTTTTGGGTAAGAACTTTTTCAAAAAGAAGAAGCAGCCGGTTGCGGTGGACCTCACCAAGAAGGATTGGGTCGCGCAGGTTCACAGGGCGGTGAGCGCCACGTACCTTCACATTGCCGGAGGTACGTGCGTCAACGTCAAGGTTGGTAAGAGCACTATGGAGGTGGAAGAGATTGTAGAAAACGCCGTGGCGGCGATTGGCGGTGCCGTGAACAAAATCCCGCGAAAGTGGGGCAACATACAGAGCATTTACATCAAGACGCCCGATTCGGTAGCGTTGCCCGTGTACGTCGCTCCTCCAGAGTGAGCGACCCCGGTCGCGGCGCCCTCTCTCTCTCGTCGCTGAGGGAACTCTGGCAGCCTTTGATGATCGGATCAGTGAAGTGGATTTGTGAATTTGATTTGTACGTTCTAATTAAAAGCCTTGTCTCGTCTCGTCCTATTTGGGTTCAAACCCCGTTTGCAAACATGGATCATCACTTAGCTATTGTCTCAAAGAAGTGCGCGGCGCTCTCGCAGACGCTGACCAAAATCTCTACACAGCCGGTGGCGCTTTATTACCCTTGAGCGTAGCGTTTCGTCCATTCGGTGGCCACCTTGTCGTGTTCTTCGCGGTCATTTAAGTACTGTTACGCGCAGTAAAGAAAGTTTGGTACGTCAGTGCGCCATTCAACAGAGCGCGCACACCGAGCCTCGAGACGCGTCGAAAAAATAAAAAACTCTCACCTGTTTCGCGATGCTCCCGACTAGTGGGTCGTGCGGATTCGCATCCGTCAAGAGAGAGCAAATGGACAGCAACACCTTGGAAATCGTAAGCGCCGGACTCCATTGTTCCTTCAAGATGTCGAGACAGATTTGACCCGAGCTGTTCACGTTGCAGTGGTAGATTCTAGTTCGAAACGTAACCTTCGGCGGTTTGAACGGATAATCAACCGGAAACTGGATATCGAGGAAGAAAACTCCACCGCTGTACGGCGACCCTGCGTTGACGCGAACAAATCATACACGTCAGATACTTTTTATCGCCATCGCCCGTTCGCCTTGCGTGGCGTCGCCGTTCGTTCGTCTAGGCTCGACGTGACTCGCTCCCGAAACGCGACTACTCACCGCTCGGCCCAACAATCGTCGACACCCATTCATACAAGTTATCGCCCTTCGGTCCGGCGCTGCAGTTTGTCGGAGGTTCGAGTGAAATCTCCGCCAATTCCTTCTGGATGCGCTTCGCGCTTCCGGAGAGCGAGTTCTTCTTGTCAGACATCTCTTCTTTTCCGTTCCGTCACAAAGTCAAACTTTGAAAAACGCGATTTTTGCCTCGGTCGCGTCGTCGTCCGTCGCGCGCTGCAGTCTGTCGCTGCGTCCGTCACCCCTCGCGGCGTGTGATGTCCTCTATGAGTGTCTTTTCGATCGATAGAACGCTCGTCGTTACCGTCGT
>Ga0181601_10001208_pt1 | contig 21992 bp, 9 predicted proteins | sample 041ome_8_FD_133020 | JGI IMG/M metagenome (GOLD analysis project Ga0181601, IMG submission 133020) | Coastal salt marsh microbial communities from the Groves Creek Marsh, Skidaway Island, Georgia - 041407BS metaG (megahit assembly) | ecosystem: Environmental > Aquatic > Marine > Intertidal zone... | reverse complement strand
TTCGTGGTTCGTTCAAAAGAAACCACCGGGAGTAATTTTTCATATTTGTTAATAAATATCAACAATTTAATTTATTGTGATATTTTTTTTTTCGAGGCACCGTGAGCAAAATTCTTTACTACCCAATGGTTCTCCCCAAACCCAAAAAAATTAAACCCTTTAACTATCAGAAGAAGGTAATCCGCCAGTTAGCAAAAAAAGAAGTGTGTATCCTTGGGGCCGAGATGGGCACGGGAAAGACCATAATGGCCTTACTCGCAATGGAGGCACACGGTTATAAACGCTTGCTAGTTGTATGCCCTGCGATTGCGGTATCTCATTGGTATCGGGAGCACGAAAAACTTTGTCTCCAGACAGAGATAAGAGTTGTGAGTTTTGACAAGGCACGTCAAGATAAGACACACAAGGAACTGATGGAGTGGGGCCACGAGGGTCTCATTATCGACGAAGCACATTATTTAAAGAGTCCAAACGCAAAACGCACCAAGGCTATCTATGGTGAGTATTGCGATGGGAAGTCCGGTGGTCTGGTTACCGGATGTAAGAGGGTGTATGCCCTCTCGGGGACGATCTGTCCCAACAACGTCTCGGAGTTGTATCCACATCTCCGATTTATGAAACCGTCGAGGGTGAAGGGCAACGCCTTCTCATTTCTCAATCGGTACTGTTCGACTCTTCAGACCAGATGGGGTACCCAGATCACCGGGACTCGTAATAAGGAAGAGTTGATTAAGATAATGAAGGACATCTACATTCCGCTTCGGGCAAAAGATGTCCTTCCCGATCTCCCGGCTATCTCGTTCAACGATAGGGTCATCGATCCGATTGATGCGAAGGAAGCGTTGCTGAGACTAAAGGAGATCGAAAAACTACCAGAGATTGAGCTACTGGTTCAGCAACTTGAGAATGCCGCAGAAGTCCGATCAACACCTGTGAGTGAGCACGTTGCCACTCTTCGACGCTTGATCGGTACGGCTAAAAGTGCTGCAGCAGTGCAGTACATTCTCGAGATAATCGGAAGCTCAAAAGAAAAGGTGGTAGTTTTCGCTTACCACAAGCATGTGATTCGACACATCACCAACCTTCTCGTCGAGAAGACGAAGGTTGCCGTGATTACTGGAGACACCAGCAAGAAGCAGAGGGACGAGGCTATCGATAAGTTTCGAAATACTGAGGACTGCAGGGTCTTTATCGGTCAGTTACATGCGTGTGGTACAGGCATCACGCTTACAGAGTCTAATCATGTGGTCTTCGCTGAACAGGATTGGACTCCTGCCACTAACCTCCAAGCAGCAAAACGATGCCACCGGATCGGTCAGGATAAGCCCGTCTGGGTCCATAATCTCATGCTGCATAATTCTATTGACGAAAGGATCAGTGCTGCCATAAGCACTAAAACTCAACATCTTTTGGAGTTCGGACTATGTCCAACTTAATCAACTCACTGACTATCGACACAACAGGTTGGTCTGCAGAAAAATTCAGCGAGTTCGCTGAGTGGCTGAAAATGTTCAACGAGTATCAACCGGGACAAGAAACCTGTTATTCTTTAAAGGCTGAAGTTTCAGAGTCTAATCTTAATCTCGACAGTTCCGAGACAAAAACAGATATCCCAGTGGTTAAGACGCAACTGGACGAGGTGAACGATATCACCAAGAGGCAAAAAGAAGCGAACCCTGACGAGGCTTTGGTAGTTGCCATTCAAGTCCTCGTGCAGGTTTACGGTGACTCTTTCAATAAGTTTTTTAGACGGTTCGTTCAGAAGACCCAAGCTGAACTGACGGAAAAGACGAAGAGTCATGACGAAGCTAACACCATGATCAACGCCCTAAACGAACTGAAAGGAGGTGTGAGTCTATCAGAAGTATCAAAAGATGTGATGACGGATCTCATTGGAGTTCTTCTGTTTTCTCGTCGAGAAAATGGTCTTCCTCTTCTGCTCGAAGAGGACCACCAGTATTTAGAAATTGCAGCAGACTTACCGGAGGCAGCATGACTGCACACTCAGACCACTCTGCGAGTGGGATGGGGATCTGGGATATCTGTGCCGGATCGATTGCTCTCCGTAAGGAAGTCCCGAGGGGGGATACCAAGTACAGTCGAGAAGGTACAGTAGCCCACGATCTCGCTGAACGGGTGCTAACAGGGGATCTGTTTACACCCTCTGATGCGTTGGGTGCCGTGGTGGATGGGGTCAAGATCTCGAAGGAGATGGTTGATTCCGTTTTTACCTATGTGGACTTCGTGGATAATCTGGACCCGGACCTCATCGGTCAGACGCTCTATGAAGAGACCCTAGCACTCAACAAGCTGGATGTCCCGAAGGAAGCTAAACTATTTGGGACTGCTGACGCTCTGTTCTTTGTGGACTCTAGTTCCGCTTTGAGAATCCATGTCGTGGATCTGAAGTACGGCAAGGGAGTCCCGGTGGATGTTATCGACAACAAGCAACTCCTCTACTACGGTCTGGGGGCAGTTTATCTAGCGATGGGTCGCAAGAAAAAACTCTCGACTTACCTGAGTAAGAAGCGGCTTGAACTGACGATGACCATTGTCCAGCCGAGAGCAGAGCACAAGGACGGACCCATTCGGTCATGGACGATTGACGGGCCACGTCTGCTGGAGTTTGAGGAGTACCTGACCAAAGCTGTCAAGTACTCCTTGGACAACCCAGATGATTATGTAGCCGGAACTCACTGTCGATTCTGTCCAGCCAAGGAGGTTTGTCCGGAATTAAATCGGGCAGAGCAGGAGGTGCTGGTCGAGATCGACTACCTCAAGCTACAGTCCAACCCCAAGGATCTCTCCCCCGAGGAATTCGCAGAGGCTCTAGCTTCCTGCGATGTACTGGAAGACGCAATTAAGCGTCACAGAAAGTATGCCGTAAAGCTTTTAGAGTCCGGGTCTAAAATCCCCGGTTGGCAGATGACACCTACCAGAGCGACTCGTCGATGGTCTGATGAATCCCAACTTCGTCACCATCTCGAAGGTCTTTCTTTAGACCCTCAAAGAATGGCGAGTCTCTCTAGTCTCTCCCCGACTCAGTTAGAGAACGTACTGTCTGAAGACGATTGGAAGCGAGTGCAGCATCTTGTTGTGAACGAGTCCAACGGAACCAGACTCAGCTTTACTGGACCGTCTAATGAAGACGCTCTTAAACTCCTCATGTAAGGATAGCTATGCCTAAGTACATTGGTAAGCAAATCGCTCTACCCGAATCAAAACTCCTTCACCCACACCTGTTGAAGCCATCCGAAACCTACAAGAAGTATGAGGTTATGGCTGTTATCGATCCTGCTAGAAAGGAAGAGTGGAAGGAAGTCGAAGAGGCAATCGTTGATATTGCCTGTCAAGCATTTAACCTCACAAAGGCAGAGGCCCGGAAACAGATCAAGGAGAGGAAGCTCACCTCTCCGATTGGTCCGCACAAAGCCAAAGATCCTGACGATCTGGATGCTCCAGCAAAGGAGACCGGAGATATGGTTTTCTCTGCGAGACAGGATGCTTCGAAGGGTGCTCCAGAGGTCGTGGACGAGTACGTTGAGCCGATTCCGGAGGATCGGGCTAATGAGATCTACTACGGAATTTACGGTGTGGTGGTGGTCTTTCTAATGGCCTACTCTGCCCCCGGAGGGAAAGGGGTCACGGCACGAATCAACGTGGTACAGAAACTCCGAGATGCCGAGGGTGGTGGTGGTCGAGGTCAGGCTATGAAACTGCTTAAAGCAAAGGCAAAGCCTGTAGTCAAGGCCGATGATATTACTTCGGGTGATGATGAAGTGGACGAGGCACTGGATCGTTTGCTCGCTTAATTAACTCAGGGGGACTTCGGTCCCTTTTTTTTGAGGGTCTATGTTACATCAAGACTACGAAACGAGACACTTTAGAGAGTTAAAAGATCTGGGTTCGTGGACGTATGCGGATCAGGATCTTGGTGTCTGGTGTGTCTGTTGGTTTGATGACGTGACAGGTAGGTCAGGTGTGTGGAAGCCCGGAGATCCAGTGCCAGAGCCGTACCTAGATGAGTTTCAGATTCATGTCGCTTGGAACGCAAATTTTGAACGGGACATCTACGAGAGAGTCCTTGTTCCTCGCTACGGTTTCCCGAGCACGGTGATTGAGCAGTGGAGAGATCCTAGTGTGGTCTCCCGTTACAAGGGCTACCCCGGAGGACTGAAAGCCGCTGCAAAGATGCTGGGTGGGGCCGATGGGCAGAAGGACGAAGAGGGAAGGACTCTAATGCTCAAAATGGCAAAACCTCGTAAGCATGAACCCGGAAGAGATCCGATCTGGTGGGACGAGAGGGAAAATGTATCCCGGTTGATTGAGTACTGTAAGCAGGACGTAATCGCAGAGAGGGTGATCCACGAGAAGTTGGGTGAGCTTCCAATGCGTGAGATGGAGTTGTTCTGGTTGGACCGTAAAATAAACGAACGTGGCGTAAAGATCGACAGGGAAGCAGTTGATCTTTTGTTAGACGTTATAAAGAACCAAGAACGTAGGGCCAATGCCCGTCTTCGTCAGATCACCAACGGTCAGGTGGATAAGGTCACGAACGTAGCGGACACACTTGCTTGGTTAGGGGAGCAGGGTCTGGACCTTCCAGATCTGTCTAAACAAACGGTAGAATCAACTCTCCTTCGAGATGATCTTAACCCAGAAGTCAGGGAGGTTTTGCAGATCCGACAGGATAACGCAAAGTCAAGTACTGCTAAGATCAAGGCTATGAAGTCTGCCGTAGCGGAGGACGGAAGAATCCACGGGATGTTTCAGTTTTTCGGTGCTCACACCGGAAGGTGGACCGGGAGACTCGTCCAGCTACAGAATCTTCCACAGGGGATGAATCTCAGCCCGGAGCAGATAGCCCTTCTCCATGTTCAGCTTCGGGAGCAGAAACCGAAGGAATGGCTGGAGGGAGTCGAGGAGCAGCATGGACCCGTGATGCCTGTCATCTCTTCGATGATCAGATCCCTTATTGTCGCTGAACCGGGACATAACCTCTGGGTCTACGATTATAAATCCATCGAACCACGGGTGCTGTCTTGGCTAGCCGGGGAGGAGTCGATGCTCGAAGGGTACCGACAGGGCAAGGATATTTACAAGACACTTGCTGCCCAGATCTACCAGAAACCAGAGGATCAGATCACCAAGCAGGAACGACAGTTCGGGAAGATGGGGGTCTTGGGATGTGGGTACGGCATGGGGCATGAGAAGTTTTTCCAATCGTGCGTGAACATGGGCCTAGATACTACTCCGGAAGAAGCTACAACTGTGGTTCAAGTTTATCGTGGATACTACTCCAAGATAAAAGAGTTCTGGAAGGCTTCAGATCAAGCACTACGGGCCGCTTTTGACAACCCCGGCAGGAAGATATTCTTCGGAGAAAAGAAGCGTCTCGTGGCTTATCGAAGGCCTGACGGGGATCTCCAGATTGTTCTACCGTCTAAACGATCCATCTTCTACCCAAAGCCTCGCTATATCGTCCGTGACGGGTGGGGAGAGTCCCTCGCATACTCAACGACGATGGGCACCAAGGAGTTCAATAAGACTCTTTATGGTGGCCTCATCGTGGAAAATATAATTCAATCGGTTGCCAGAGATCTCATGTGTCACGCCATGCTGAATCTGGATCGTGCCGGATTCTCAATCACGATGACCGTTCACGATGAGATTGTCTGTGAAGAACCCGAAGAGTATTGGAAGCTTGAGTCTGAGATTGAGGAGATAATGTGTACCCCTCCTGCTTGGGGGCAAGATATACCAATCGAAGTCGAGGGTTATACAACACATCGCTACAGGAAGTAACATGTCTTTAGTACCAGTAAGATTTAAGCGTCTAAACAATAAAGCGAAAGCACCAGAGTTCGCTACTACGGGGTCTCACTGTTTTGATTTGAGGGTCTGTTTTGATTGGCATGACAAGATCGAATGCTTTTCCCTCCATGCTACAGGTAGGTCTATCGGGAACATTTTCCCCGAAAGATTACCCTGCAACGGCACTGGTTTATGGCTTGATTCAAACCATATCTACAGACTACCGACAGGGTTATCCTTTGATATCCCTCCGGGGTACGCACTAAAAATATTTATTCGTTCCTCGTCCGCATACCGACGAGGGATCACCTTGGTCAACTCGGTAGGTATAATCGATTCGGATTATAAGGACGAACTGTTCCTACTGGTTAGATCAGAAACCCGTCACCTGTTAGTAAATGAAGAAAGGATTGCCCAAGGAGAATTGGTTCGCAGTAAGATTAAACCGGAGTTCAAGGAGATCGAAGAGGTTTCTCCTTCGGATTCCAGAATCGGAGGGATTGGTTCAACAGGAGTCGAATAATGATAGTAGATTGGTTTAACAAGGGGTTTATCGAAGTCATTCCGGTAGCACCTCCGGATGTCGTGATTGCAGAGAATGTTTCTAGTCTCAGAACAGCCGGACTTGGAAAAGCACCGGGTAAACCCACACCTCGTGGATGGGTTGGATTGCACGATTGGCTGAACTTTCGAATGACTCCTGCTCATTGCCGGATATTCGATCAAGCTCAGTGCTCTGTGGGTCTGAGGTCAGAGAAGTATCCGGGTGTGGATATAGACGTTTTAGACGTTCGTCTAAGTAACGAGATTGCAGAGATAGCACTGGAAGTCTTAGGATTTGGATACAAGCGAGTAGGTCGGCACCCGAAGCAACTCCTCATGTATGCGACAGAGGAAAAGATACATAAGAAGAGTCTAGATTTTCTGGTCGATGATACCCCACAGAAGGTCGAGATTCTGGGGGTCGGGTCACAATATGTCGTGGAGGGAATTCATCCGTTCACAAAGAAACCCTACGAGATATCGGAGAAAGAAAGCCTGACCCCTACTAGCCTGACGGTGATCACGCTGGAGCAGGTAAATAAGTTCCTCGAGAAAGTAGTCGAGCGACTGGACCTTTACGGCTACGAAGTAAGACAGCAAAGTTCCGGAGAACGCACCGGGGAGACCCCACGGGAATTACTTATAGCCTCTAATCTTGAGCTTCTTCGAGAAGCTGTCGAGTTGCTACCGAATACGGGGACTTGGGATGAATGGGTTCGAGTCGGTGCTGCGATCAAGGCCGCTACCCAGAACGATGAACCTCTGGGCTTAGAACTCTGGACTAATTATAGCGTCAAAGTAGAACACAAACCTTTTGACCCAGATGAAACGCAAGGTATCTGGGATCGGATGAAACCACCGTATCGTGTTGGGGCAGATTGGCTATATAGGGAAGCAAGCAAGCACTCTGACTTCAATTACGCTAAGACCCTACCGATGCTTACTCCGGTTGCTCGACCTGTGACGAACGATTGGTATCCCGGTAGTCCAAGTTGGATAGCTCACGAGTTCCAATACTCTGTCCTCAACCGATTAAAAGTCGTGCTGGAGTGGAAAACTTGCATTCTGCGAAGGACCCAGAACTGGGAAGTAGATGACCAGAATGTCAAAACATTGACGATGATCGGGGAGTACTTGAAGAAAGAGATTTTTCCGAATCTACATCGGATCACGGAAGACCCTGTCCAACGTCATAAGGAATTGTCTCGTTATACGGAGCATGAGGCTATCCTCAAATCCCTTACCAAAGCAACCGACTCCCTCGTTGTCCGGGCGCAGGATCTGGACAAGAATCCGGATATCCTCAACACGGTAGACGGAAAAATCTGCCTACAGACGAGTGGGAAAATCCAAGAGACCATCGACGATACAAGTGATATCTCCTTGCTGGTCGCAGGAGTCAAACCAGACTTCGACATGCCTACCCCTCTCTGGGATAGCTTCCTCGACGATATTACCGGAAATTACGAGGAAACCGATGTAGGTGGGTATATCTATACACCCGATCCGGAGATGAAGGAATACCTGCAAGTCTATGCCGGGTATGCCGCTACTGGACATACCAACGAGCATATCTATTTTCTACTCCACGGTAAGGGTGGTAACGGGAAGAGTACGTTCCTAAAGACGCTACAGGACGTTCTCGGAGACTATGCGGATACGGTCCCCGGTGACATGTTCTGCATCACCAAAAAGGATATGTCTCACTACAAGAGTAAGTTCCACGGACGAAGGCTAATCGTCAGTTCTGAGTTCTCACAACGGGCTGTTTGGGACTTGGGGGAATTAAAGCGATTGACGGGAGGGGATGTGCTGGATGCTCGAAACCTCTACAAAGATCCGTTTAAGTTCGCACCTACGCACACGGTTCTTATAGCGTCTAACAATAAGCCGAAGATCGAGTACATCGATCAGGCTGTCAAACGGAGGACAAGGCTGATCCCCTTCGATTGTCAGCTACCTAAGTCTAAGGAAGATCCTCATCTGCAGAAGAAACTCTCGAAGGAGTACCCGGGTATCCTTGCTTGGATTATTCGTGGATCGATGAAGTGGTATCAGGAGGGATTCCCAAAGACACCAAAGAGGGTTCTCATAGCAACAGACGAGTACTTCGGAGATAATGATCTGATCGGGCTATGGCTGGACGAGTGTGCTATTTTAGATGATGATGCTAAGAGCGAGTGTGACCCCGTCTTCAAATCGTGGCAGTTGTTTCTTTCACAGTCTAAAGAAACGATGACGAGTCAAACCCAGTTCGTCGAGTTACTGAAGACTCACGGGATTTACAAAAAACAGCACAGGGGGAAACGGTATTATTGGGGCATTAAACTCAAGTCTGAGGAGGATCGTATTCTCCATGTCGTTTAGTCTTGGGATGTTTCGATACTATCGTTGCTATAGTAGACAGTTCTATCGGTATGTTTTTTCCGTGTACCGAAACAGATGGTTAGTTAGACCCACTAAAGAATACTTCATAATATCAGTTCATTCCCCCCACGGAGGGGGGTTTGGGTTTCGCTTTGAAGTCCTTGGGTGGGGTTTAATGTTACACAATAATACGTCTTGATATCTGACGAGAGGAGAGTTAGATTATTCTAATCCTGCATAGAAAGGTGTTGGGAAACGAAGGCACAATTTCGACGGTTTGTGTGTCATCGGAAGTACGAACCGTCATACGATGGATTTGCAAATGAGTAACTTTGCTTTTGTGTCGAATGGAATGGATCAGCAACAAGCTGACATCGAAGAACTTAAGAACGATTTGGGTTCTACGATTGTAAAAGTCAATGAGATAGCTGCACGATTAAGCTACCTCGAATCCATAAACAGCACCATAGAGTCCGCACAGAAGGCGGAACAGGTGGATCTTCCCCTCCTACCTCATTGATATTATTTTTTTTATTCCCTCGGCAAATTTGACTTCGGATCAAAGGGTCGGGGGTTCGAATCCTCCCGGGCGCACTCCATGAACTGTCTGAAATGATTAGACTATTTAATCAAATTAGGCAAGTCTGCAAACTGACCTTTTTTCTAGGATTCGGCACAAAACACGGCACAATTTGCGGCACAGTTTTGGGCCGAATTCTCCTACCACTTGACCTTGTGGGACCAATGCTTCGCACTCATTTTCGAGGTAGGCTTCCCTTGGGCGTTATGTCTAGCATAATAGCTTTTTTTACGGGCTTTATCTTTTGCCGTCTTCGGGTTCTTACCTGCTCCCTTTACTCCCTGCTGTCCAAACCGCACGATCTTCTCCTTACCATTCTCACAGGCTTTTACCACATGGCTCTTCGTCTTGTGGCCCGGAGTTTTTCTAGGCTTGTTACAAGCCATTGATTTTTTATTGAGTGGCTTTGTCATTTATCCCTCACCTTTTGAATCCGCATTCTTCACACTCCTCAGTTAGCCTGTGGTCTACATAAAATATTTCTGTGCTACCGCATTGAGGGCAATGATCTAAATCGTCCTCATGGTCAAAATGCTCATGTCTATCTGCTAAATTCATCCGGCATACTCCTGTAGTCTTGGTAAATCTCCTGCTCGTGGGAACTCCCTCATCAGCCTTCTCAGACGATCCATCTCCGCTCTGTGCTCCTCTGTTATCTTCCTCAGTGTTTCTTTATCCCCTTTATACTTCCGACGATTGGCAGCATACTTCTTGGCTTCCTCCTTCATCGCTTTCTGTATATCCGCCATTCGGTAACCAAGATTACTTTGAGGATCACTCGGGTACTGGTTCGGTACAAGCGGAATGGCTCTTCGGGCCTGTTGACCCAAGGTCCGGGTAGGGTTGCCCTGCTTATCCAAAACACTAGAGGGTCCAAAGATGTTCGGATCATCTACAGACAGTTCGATTAGCTTACGGGCGAATCCATTCGGAGCAACCAGTTGTGGGTACAGGTTATCTGCGAAGTGCTCATAAACCTTCGCATTAAAATCACCTGTGGTGTCGGTGTCGTAGTAGATCGGCTTGCCTGTGAAGGAGTCCCGGTTGTGGACCAACTCCATTGTAGACTCTAAGAGTGGGTGAGATGCAAACCCCAGAGCCTTGGCCTCATCGACCAGATTAAATCGTCTGGCCTTATCTGAGAGCATCTCATCCGGTACGACTGCTCCTGCAGCATCTAAAAATGCCGTGGTCCCCAAGTTCATCAGCATCGCATGTGGTGCGAACATGGTGTAGTCCTCTGTTACCATCATGCCGTTCTCATCCCTCATTGGTAGAGGAATGGAGAAGTAGTCTCTCTGGGCTAGCCAATCCGGCAGAGACGCATAATATGCATCGTACTCCTCATCGTCCAGATCCGCTTCTTGTGATGCCATGACCATGTGTAGGAGTCCGTACCATGTTCCGGCCCTGAGCCAACCTGTCGGTTTCTTCATCATCCCCAAGAGTTGTGGGGTGGCTTTGTACGCCCAAGTAATGAACGGAGCACCTAAGACGCTTTTTCTATACCGTCTAATCGAATCCGGTACATCCGAGTAGTCGAAGAGCCACTTGTTGGCTTCCCTCATTGCAGCGGCAGTAGACATCTTCTTACCGTTCGCCAGAGGAATCCCGGTGCTAGGCCCGTGGTCCTCTAGGTACATGCCAAGGGCAAGCTTGTCGATCACCTCCATCATCTGGTAAAGGCCACCAAGCTTATTGTAAATGAACGCCCAAACCGATTGACCCATCAGAACGGGTTTGGAGAATCGGATCGGACGGGCTAGAATCTTCCTGTCTGCTGGAGACAAGCTCAAGGCCAGTTGAGTTTCTAATTTGCCAAGCTCATTAGCGGCAAAGGTACTTAGTGTGAGACCCTGATCTTTAAAGGCTTTATACCGGGAACGATTAAGAAGAACTTCTTTAAGGGCTTTCCATCGATACTGGATATTCCGGTGTACCGGAAGTCCGGCAAAGTGCATCATTGCCGTGTTGGATCTCAAGTTATTCGCCCAGACAACAGGGTTTGCTGCCGTTAGGTTGAACTTCATTAGACTTGTGATTACCCCAATCGCTTCTTCGATCTTGGTCTGGTTATTGGCAAACGGAGACCCTACGAACTCGTCGTAAATCTCGTTGCGTACCACAGCACCCCTTAAATCCCCGTATCTTGCAGAATCCGGTAGTTTTGTGTAGTTCAGTGGATCGTAATCCTGACTGCCCCGGGCCTGTGATACCTTCTGTTCCATCACACTGGCAAGATCTTCTGCCAGTTTCTTCGATGCTCCTTGTTTATAGGGTATAACTGCATCCCGAAGTCTTCTTGCTTCTGAAGCCAAGTACTCCGGGGTAACTCTTCGGACTGCCGTCTGACGGGCCGCAGGAGGAAGTCCCTCGTTCAGCAGTTGCCGTCGAAGGCTAGGATTGGCGTTGAGGATGTTCTCGATCTCGTTCCCGTAGCTAATCTCAACATAGCTTTCGGGCAGCACCCAGTTCTGGTTTCTGCTTAGAGCCTTTAAGAAATCCATCTTTGCGATGTCCTGTCCGGACTGCATCAGGACTCGGGAGACTAGGTAACCCGGTGACTTGATCTCGCCTAAGACACTTTCTCGGATTAGTGCGTCGATATCCTTCATCTTCTTTAGGTAGCCCAAGTCACTTGTTTTGAGGCTTCCTCCGGAGGACAGGATCTTCTGATGTTCTTCCGAAAATAGATGCTTTAAATAGATTCTAGGTAAGTACTGACCCTTACGATTTTCAAAGACCTGTGGGTCCAGCATACCAAGACGAACCAGATCCTCTCCGATCTTCTCTATCCGACCCTTAGCATCGATTGCTGCTTGGCGTAGGTCTGTCTTACCCACCTGACGATTCGGGATAGAGGTAGGACTTCCGTTGGGGTCGATGAGGTACTGATAGATCAGAGCCTGTTCGATGGGCTTGGCCTTCATAAACAGGTTACCCAGATCACGTCCAGCCTCGACATAGGCGGACATCTTGCCCCGTGCTGCCTGTTTGAGTTCTTCGAAGAACTCTCGTTCCGGCATGTTCGTCTTGGTGTCGAAGAAGGTCTGGAGTGCGTTTAGTGCCCCCCGTGCCGCTTGCTGGTCCTTGGTGCGTCCTTGAGGATTATTCTGAAGTGGTCTCCGACGAGCAGAGGAGAACCTCGTCATCGTCAAATAGGTTCCCTCGTGCGTAGTCACATCCCCTTCGGAAGCATCCCAAATCCAGTGGTGTCCTACCTCTCCCAGATCATCGACAGTCAGGTTAGCCGGGATCACTCCTTGCCTTTGCAACTCCTGCATCCTGTTGAGGATCTCTTGGTTTAGCAGACGTTTGAGTTCGTCGTTCTGTTTGAACTTTCTTAGAGTTTCTAACTTTTGAAGTTCTTCCGGAGTAGCTTTCCCTTTATTTTTAGCTTCTGTAAGTCTGGAAGTATCAACTTCACCTGTGATCCAAAAGTTCAGTTCACGAGCATCCATCGTGATCGCATCACCCACCCCGAAGAAATGGCTGATGAACGGAAGCTTCCCGAACTCTCCAATACCTGTCAGTTTGCCTAGTTCCTCCTTCAGTACTGCTTTATCACCGGGTTTCTGGTTGATACGTTGAGCGATCTCGTACATATCACGAACCCCGTAGGCACCTTCCTTTGGCCTTCCTAGACTTTCGGAAAAGAGATCTCCTGTAGGATTAATATCAGACATCACTCCGGGTCGAGATCCATCAAGATTTGGAGAAGGTATCGTAGCACCAAAGGGAGTAATCGGTACGTTCTGTTGCTTCGGCTTGTTTGTTTTAGGGTCTATTCCTTGGACTCGTCGAGTTCCGGCTGTTAGTGGCTTTGGGAAGTAACGCCCATCCGGTTTAGTCATATCGAACCGACCAAAAGCCCTTTGTCGTTTCATTACCAGATCGTCGAAAGCATCTTTATCTACTCGACCTTGATCGATTGCGTCTAATGCCCGTTGCCCGATTGGGGTGGTAAACCAAAAGGCAGCAAACTCTTCCGGGCGCACCATCTTCACACCGTTCTTATTGTAGGAAGCAAATGCGTCTGGAATTGTAGTGTCAAAGTAGTTCTGAGCGTTTTCGAACTTGGTAGCTGCAGAGCCGATTGAGGCGATGGTGATCCAATACGCCTTTGCAACATCTCTGGGCTTCATTTGCCCTGCTTGCCACTTATTGCGAAGGTTGGTCATATGCTGGACTACCCCGTCCATGTATTCGGGATAGTGACCCAGCATATTGCGGAGGACGGTGTTGGGGACCAAGGTGGTCTTGGCGAACTCTTGTGCGGCTGATTCCTTCGCAGATAGACGCTTTGAAGAAAATCTGAGGACAGGTGCCCCGGTAGCTTCGTAAACCTGTGGGTCTAGGTCTCGAACTGCTTGGACCCCTTTTTGGAAACTGTCAGGTTTTAGAACACTCCCGGTAGATGTTTCTCCACTCCGAACAACTGCTCCTCTATCTCCAGCGTCCCCTGTATCAACTCCGGTGTTATCTCCTCCGGTGTCTTGGTCTTCGCTAGTCCTGCTAACGAGTTCGAGAGGCTGTTCTGGTGGGCTAGGGAGTACCCGTCGAATCGGTCCCCCGTCAACTGCTGGGGTAGTAGGCTTAACAATTTCTTGCCGGATGGTGTTCCTGTCCAATCTTGATCCATTTTCTCTCCTTCCTGTCCATTTCATTACAACGACATCGGGATTCCCGTCAGCTTCGTTCCAACCCTGCTCTGACCAGAAACTCTTTAGATCGTCAAATAACTCGTTAATCTCAGGCGAATTTGATTCTACTCCAAGTCGTTTGCCTTGGTCTGTTCGCCAGATATTCTCAGCAAACGGTATGGTACCAATAGTTTCGAAGCCGTATCGACCGTACAGGGTGGGTAACAATCCGTCAGGTTTTGACTGACTCTTAACTGCAAAAGCGTCGAGGATAGTAGCACCTTCTTCGACAGCCTTCAATAAAATTGCACCTGTTCCCACTCCAGAGAGAAGGTCCGGTTCGTTGTTCATCACAGAGACCAATTCGACTTCATTGTCTGTAATTGCATCGGTCTCGAAGAACCCATCATACCAAGGACGGGAAGGTTTAGTGACGATATTTCCGTCTTTGTCCTTTAATGGGATAGGCTTACCCCGTTTTGTCAGGATCTCGTTGCCGTCATTATCCGTCTGATTGACTGTTACCTGACCATCATTGTTTGGTCCTTCTTTCGAGTGGTCGTGTAGAGCGAAGAACACGTCAAAAGTGTCGCCTAGTAGCTTGTCCTTATCAGGGACAACCGGACCCATCTTTTGAGTTTGTTTTTTAAACTCTTGGAAATACCTTCGACCTCCAAGCTGGAAGGTCTTGAATGCAGGACTCTCCAGTTCCTCGTTCGAATGAGGAGACAAGGCACCAACCCGTGCTGCTTCTGATCTTGTGAAGGCGTTCTGGAATTCATCTGCAGTGGGAGTTTGGAAGGTTCCGTTGACCGCATCAACGAACGCCCGAACGTGTCTGGAATTCTTAAACCGTGTAAACTTCCCGATAAAGGCCCGAAGGTCATCCAAAGCCGGACCCGGACTTGGTTGTTCACCGATTAGCTTTAATTGAGCCGGATCGTTGACAGGAGGCATTCCCGAACGAATTTTGCCGGGGATATCACCAGATCGTCCGCTAGCAACTAGCGAAGGAGTCTGACGGACCACCTCACCAATAAGCTGACGATTGTTCGACTCATACATAGAGAGATCACTCTCTGGATCTTTAGCTAACTGCTGTTCGGCTACTTCCTTGTTCTTTACGGATTTGGCATTTGCAATGGCTTGCCTGTCCGCTTTTGATGTGTTGGGTAGGTTCATCAGACGAGTGAAAGTCTTAGCAGAGGATTCTGGCCCACCCTGTCGTGCTGCATCCATCTCCAAAAGCTTGTCGTAACGATCCTGCAAACTCAGCTTTCCTTTTTCTTCTGGCTCAGTTGGTAGGGCATCTCTGAAAAACTTTTTCTTTAGAGCCTCAACTTTTGCCGAAATTCTTTTATTTACTTCGGTATTCGACTTCAAGTCCCCCATACCCTGACCAAGCATAGTTTCCAGAGGAACAGGTGCCTTGAACTTACCTACAAGATTACCCTTGAAGAGCATCCCGTAAGATCTGTGACTAGGAAGACCACGTCCTTTTGGGTCCAGAATCAGGGGTTCGTTCTTGTCGAACTTGAGGATACTTGTTGCCGCACCTACCGGGACGTTAACATACTCCGGGTCTGCTAATTGGACGGTCAAATCAGTGATGTTCGGAGTCCCCAAGTCTCTAGAAGCTTTCGTCATCCCCAAGGCCAGCAGTCCTTGCTTTCTAGCCTCAAAAGAAATATTCGGTGCTGCTTTGATGTAAGCATCCAACATTTTCTCAGGAGCAACTTTAACTAGCTCACGGAGAATAGCTGATTTCTTTTCACCATCGTCCGAACCAGTATCTTTCTTAGACGGTTCTTTAATCATGCTTGCCACTCGTTGTGGGAACGTCTTGGCGAAGTGATCGACCACTTCTTTCTTCATCCCCCGATTGGCTTTGAAGGACTCCTGTAGTAAAGCGTTGTAGATATCAAAAAATGTCTGGTTGGATTGGTGGGCATCTGGACTCATTAGGACAGGGACACCATAACCGTTAGACCTTGCAATTGCTGCATTGACAGAACTAAAAAAGTCCGGGGTTGAGGCACCGATAATTCCAGCAGCAACATTTTTAGCCATATGTGGATTCATTGGGCCACCCTCAAGCTTGAATCTTTGTCCTCCGGGTGTGACGTACTCCCCGTCTGCTCTCATCCGATCCCACATAAAGAGGAACATCCCCTCATCCTTCAGAGCCTCTTGCAGGTCCGGATCGTCGATCATCTTCAGAGCGGCAGGATCTAACACTGTCCGATCCTCAATTACTTGACCCTTTAAAGGTCTTCGTCCGCTACTAAAACGTAGTCCTGCAGGAATCCCCTTAGTCCTGCCTACCGTTCTGATGTCGTTGACGTTGCCGTACTCGGGGTTTTTAGCGAGAACGAGAGCACCAACTTGGATAGCCTCGTCAGAGGTCAGTACGGGGTCACCAGTGGCTTTATCGTAGAAGAACGATCCTCTGGTAGGGTCCATCCCAACTTCGACCCAGACATCGTCTCCTTGCTTCGGATTGGCTATGTATTCTTGAGCTAGATTAAATAGTTCTTCCGGGTTAGCATTTTGGAAAGATCCGAAGACTCGTGCGATGGTAGTCTTGTTGATCTTGCCAGAGGCAATATTCAGAGCAGCATCGGGGTTCGACTCGAAGCTGACCCTACCGTCCGAAGAATGACCCAACACCCTAGCGACAGGGGCATAGGCCAGAACCTTGCCCTGAGTACCCCTGACCTTCCCATCATGGATCGTGGGCACCCAAACGTCTTTGTTTTGATAAGCGTTTATATCTAGCCTCAAACCAACATCGGTCCCGTCTGCGATCTCAGTATCTGCACCGAGAACCTTACCCTGACTTTTGATGCCCACAGCATCTTGGATCTCTTCAGTTGTTGCAGGGGCAGGTACTCCTCCGGGGATATCATATTTGATCCCCAGAGACTCAATGGGGTTTAGACGCTGAACTGCAGCTTGGAAGTCCTCGTATTCGATTTCTCCAGCGATGTACCTTCTCGCTTCGGCAGCAAGGTCTTCTCTATTAGTGCTAGCCTCTTGTTGCTGTCGAGGAGTCTGGTATCCCGGTGCCTCTTTTCTTTCAGCCTCTAACTGTTTTACTTCCTGCATCGTAGGACGGAGTCCACCCCTACCACTCATACGGACAGCAGAGCCTGATCGTGCTGCTTCTTCCGGTGTCTCTTCGACTATAGGTTGTACATCCACGGATGTACTTTCTGTGGTAGCTTGTACAGGTGCAGTTTCTGGTGTGGCTTCCGGTGTGGCTTGATCTGTCTGGGCTACAGGTGCCACGGGGGCAGAACCAAGGATCTCCTGCATGGTCTGGATGTCTGCCAATAACCCACGGACTTTGTTCCTTTGTGCGGCAGTCAGCTTCCTTGCCCGTCGAGTAGCCGGGTTGTTGATCATCTCCAAGTTGACCGGATTCATAATCGAATCAATCTCATCCTGTGCCGCTTTGATCATCCCTTGGATTAGGTTCACATCCATCTCATTAAGGTCCACGTCTTTAAGGAATGGGCGTTCCATAAAGAATTTCTTCTTCCGTGCGGTAATCATCGATTTGGACGGAGGAGTAATCCCTTTCTCGTAAGCTGACCTAAATACAGAGTCTAAAGAAGTATTTGAGGGAGTAACTGGGGGAGTAACTGAGGGAGTATCTTGTTCGACGGACGCACCTTCGTTTGGTACACTTTGCTGTTCCGTTGGTACGCTTACCTCTTCAACAGGTGGCTCTTCTGCAACCGTTGTCTGGGCACCTACGGCAGAACGGACAATCGTAGGCTTCCTACCTTGTCTGAGAGAGTCGTGGATATCATTGACTAGCTGACGAATGGCTGGGTCACTCGATTCATTGTCTGCTCCAAAGAACAACCGAATGGAATCCAGAATGCCAGAAGGACGAACCCCCTCCTCGACGAAGTTCTGTACTAGCCATTCTTCTGCCTTCTCTGCGGACGGCATGGTTTCCCAAGCATCTGCTCCATATCGTTCGGTGCCCCAACTATTGATCTCATCCTGCCTGTTGCTGCCGTAGATCCTACCGAAGAAGTCCTGCAGTGCTGCTTCATTGTTTCCGAAAGCCTGTCGTAATCCTGCATGACCCAAGGACTCGTGGAAATAAATCCGCACACCGTCTCGAATAGCGTTGGTCAGCAGGGCCTGTCTACTGTCTGCAGGGGTGCCGTCGAATACCTGTTTATTCTCAATGTTCTGTCCGATCAGGACGATCTTGATTCCCTCACTGTCGGAGTACATTACCCCTTCCTGCCCTTCTGCAGATACCCCTTCCGGCAACAATGCTGCGGCTTCGGCTTCCGAAGCAACCATGTCTACCTTAGTTGCTCCGGGGTACTCCTGCTCCAGCACATCCTTTAAAACCTCTAACTCTCTCTCTTTGAGAATCTGGGCACCTCGGGGTGTCTCCGGGTTGATCGTCAGACCATTACCTACTTCAGATCTTGTAGTGTTTTCAGTATCAAAGATCCTCTGGACCCTTTCCGTCTGTGCTGCAGCGTCTTGGACTTCTCTTAATCTTTCTCCTACCGGACGAATTAAGTTGGTTATACTGTCTAAAGCTTCCAGTTCGCTTGTAGTTTCACCCTCTAACTGTTGCTGTTCTTCTCGCAACAACTCTTGGACTACCCCTTGCACACGCATATCCGACTCGGTCAAAGCTTGGTCCGCTTCGAAATCAGCTTCGGCCTGTGCTTCTGCTCGTCGAGTCGCTTGACGAGGAGTAAGTTTACCTGCGGCTTGTGAGGCTTCGACTGACTCCGTCATCCCTTCTATTGTTTGCTGCTCAAGTGCTTCCTCTGCCTCCCTCTGATCAGCTATCCTCTGGTCCAGATCTGCTAGGATGTCTTGATCGAAGACACGATCCTGTTCTTTAATGGTAGATTGACTCTTTTTAGCTTTCTCTGCAGCTTCCTCCAAGCCTCTCATCGTATCTTCAATCTCGACGATCTTCTGCTGGTTAGCCAGAGCCTCTCTAGCCAGAGCCTCTTTCCTTAATTGTTTTTGATTGGCGTTAAAATCTCTCTGTTCGATCTGTTCGTCAGCTTTGAGGATTGCATCAGTCTGTTTTTGAGCTTCTCGTCGTTGTTTTTTTATATCCTCTAATTTTTTTCTTAGTTCAGAATCCTTCGGTAAAACAGAAAGCTGATCATTTAATCTTCTCTCTTGATCTTCTTGTGCTGCACGGAATTGATCCTCTGCTCTGATCGCACGATCAATAGCTATTTCTTCTGAGTTTTCTCGTGAGGACTCTAAACTGTCGAGATCTCCGGTCTCATTAAAACGCTCTGGAAATCTCTGGCTACCAAGGTCGTTGTAGAACTCCTCCATCACTTCGGCAATGTTTCGATCCTCTTCTGTTTGAAATCCCTTCTTTTGAGCCTTCTTTAGGGCCTGACCCGGGCCTAGCTTTCTTTTTCTTTTAGACTCTCTAACTATCGCAGAGTCATCTAGTAGCTTTAACTCTGGACCAATTGGCTCAGTGAGATTTAGGTCAGACTCAGGTTGCGGCAGAGGTGGGATGATAGTATCTGGAGTAGGCAACAGCCCGGAGGTATCCTCTGGACCGTCTGCAGCGGCAAGTTCTGCACCTCTTTGTCGTGCTTGGGCATCTGTACTAGGTGTTCCGTAATCGAATGACTCTCTGGTTTCATTGCTGGTCAGGTTCTTTGTAAACTCGTCATAATATTCCGTCATGTTCGCAGGACCAGTAGCCAGTACATCCTCTGCGGCTGTTGTTGGTCCCTCCTCTATGGGGGCATCTAGGAAGGCTGGAAGCTTATTGTAAAGCTTGAGGAGTTCCTTCTGAGTGTCGGAAAGGGTTCCTCCCTGCTCGACGAGGGTGTTCAGTTCCTCAACAACATTTACTCCGAGTGGATTGATTCGGGTGATGTAGGCAACGGTATCTTCAACCTGCTTCTGATTCTTCGGATCGATGGTCTGCAGCTTTTGCAATACCGTGTTTGTTAGAGCCTCTATCTGAGCCGGATTAGCGTTTTGGTTCTTTCCTTTGGTTTTTGACTTTTTGATTCTGTAAGCATCAATCAACGAAGACGGGGTAGAGATAACTCCAGACATTACCATACCTGTCTTTAGCGACTCTAAAGCTTTCTCTGGATTTGCCCGGATGTAATCGTAGCGGTTGACTAGGTTAATACGGGGATCGCTAGAAATCGGCAGGTTGTTTTTGTCTGCATAGTATTTTAAGGCCCGTCTTGCAGCTACTCCCACAATGTCCGTGTCGAACATCTCACTGACACCACCTCCTGCAACGTCTAGGGAGAGGGCAACCTTTATGCTTCCTGTGGGGAACATTGCCGCTAGATCTGCTGCTGCTGCATCAGAAAATCCTTTCCTCATCGTCTTGGCTTCAAAAGACACAATCGGAAGGATTTCACTCAGAGCGTTTTGCTTCTCTAGGTCGGTCATGTTCTTCGACATTTCCAACCACAACTCGTCTTGGAGGAAGTCTTGACGTGCTTCAGAAGCGACCATCTGGGCCGCAACATCGTTACTCAAATACATCGAAGGGTATCTAGCACCGGGTACCGTAGCTAACAAAGCCGGACCCATAGTGACTATGGACTCCCCTAGACTCGCAAATCCCTTCCCAAAAGCCGTATAGGCAGGAGGAAGAGGGTCTTCCTCAAGTTCTGCGATCTTCTCGGCTAGACGTTCACTGATAGCCTTTTGTGTGTTCTCAACACTTCTCCGTATATTGTCCTTTACCCTAGCCTCTACCTCTTCTCGAGTCGCATACTTAGGCGCAGCACCCCCAAGGTATTCGTCATAATTCTCAGGTATTGCTCTATTTTTTAGGTCGATTAGAGACTCTGCCCCAGATACAAATGCATCTCCAGCCCGAGTAGCTAGACCCTTTAAATATTCAGTTGCCGCATTCCGTTCCTCTGCAAAGGGTAAGGGGTCTATCCCCCCACCTACTGCCGAAGGTAGCTTCTGCAGGGCATCATTGACCCCTTGTTGGGCTAGATCTGGACTTACCTTGGGCACACCTCCATAGGTTCTTTGTTGCAGATATTTCGGGTCCGGATCGTCTTCATAATACGACTGTGCTATGCCGTAAACAGACTTTGCAAACTGAGTGTCGAAATTAGAGAGTTGTTTAGGGGATTCATCTATAACGGCAGAGACATAGTCTAGACTTTTTGGAACAAACGATCCGGCAATGTCTAGTATCCCACCTGTATTGCCCTGAGTCATTGCGTCTACATTATATCTACCGACTGCCCGATCAATAAGGTCTTTGCGTTCCTCATCGTTAAGATCGAAATCCGGGCCTTTAAGTAATACATCTAGGTCAAACCGGGACTTCTCCCAAGTAGTCTTATTGGTGCGAAAGTCCCCAACGATTGAGTCAAACTGTAGCTTTACATCGTCAAATGTAGGTTGTGCCATTATCTTAACCCCAGTTTTTCTTTGATTTCGTTATATGTCGATAGAAGTAAGTAACTTTATGGACCAACATCTGATCTTAACCCCAGTTTTTCCAATGTATCGGTATATCCCATCCCCTCCTCATTGCCCCTTCCTTGGTTTCGGTTACTTCTTAGTTGATCTTCACTCACATCACGATCACCCCCCATCCACTCAGGCATATATCTTCCGTATGCGCTACTGAAAAAGTCCCACATTTGTTTTGCTTTCGAATTTATTTTCGTATTCGCTGATTGCAATGCTGCAGAATGATTTCTAGTCAAGGCCGCTTGCATTTCTTCTTCATTTCCTACAAGCATTCTAAGGACTTTATCCCCTACCGGACCCAGAGAAATAACCTTCCCGTCTGCATCCCTATCTGCAAACTGTTCGATGAGTTTTGCAATAGCCTCCTCACGATCTAAGCCTTGGTCATACGGTCCCTGATTCATTAGGAACGAATGGACATCATCTGCAGCTTTCTGTGTGGCCTTTTCAAAGTCTTCATCATCCTTCGGATCGGCAGTGATTGCTTCGTAATAGGTATCTAGCAGTGCATTAGACTTCTCTTGTGTCATACCCGTAACTGTCGGTGC
>Ga0181601_10001203_pt1 | contig 22021 bp, 19 predicted proteins | sample 041ome_8_FD_133020 | JGI IMG/M metagenome (GOLD analysis project Ga0181601, IMG submission 133020) | Coastal salt marsh microbial communities from the Groves Creek Marsh, Skidaway Island, Georgia - 041407BS metaG (megahit assembly) | ecosystem: Environmental > Aquatic > Marine > Intertidal zone... | reverse complement strand
GCCGTCATCGACAGCACGGCCCAGATCGGCATGTCGTCCCGCCGTGCCCGTCCGACGGAAATGTCCGCCGGAGCTGCCAAGGGCGTGACCCTCAAGCCCACCATCGTGGCCTATGACGGCATCGCCATCGTCGTGCACGCGGACAGCCCGATCACCCGGCTGTCCCGCCGGCAGGTGGAACAGATCTTCACCGGTGACGTCTCGGACTGGTCTGCGGTGGGGGGGCGTCCCGGCAAAATCTCGGTCTACACCCGCAACACCGCCTCCGGCACCTACGCCGACTTCAAGGAGCTGGCCATGAAGCGCCGCGACTACGCCGCCTCCTCCCAGAAAATGGCGGGCAATGAGCAGATTGCTTCCGAGGTCGCCGGCAACCCGCATGGCATTGGCTACGTGGGTCTGGCCTATGCCGACACGCCGGGCGTGAAAGTGGTGCCGATCGATGGGGTCCTGCCTTCGAAGGAAGCCGTGCACGGGAAGACCTACCCTTACGCACGTCCGACTTTCTACTACACCAATGGTGCGCCGGAAGGGGAGGCGGCCCGATTTGTCGATTTCACCCTGAGCGCCGCGGGGCAGGAAATCGTGGAAATGGTCGGCTTTGTGCCGATCGCCAACTGAGGTCCCGCGCCGGTTTCACAAATGTCACAGGCCCCGTCTTGACGGTAGTCGGGCCGGGTCCTGTCCTCATTTTTTAACGTGCCTGCCAGCTCCGATAACGCCTCTGCCCGCACATCCCCTGCCAGGGAGTTCGCCATCATCAAGCGGCGGACGCGGTTTCTGGGGCTGACCCTGGATGAGTGCATTCAAGCCTTCTTTGGCGGCAACGCACTGGTGGCCGTGGTCGTGCTCGGTCTGATCACGGTGTTTCTCTTTCGGGAGGGCTCGGGGTTTTTCGCCCAGAACCGGGCCAACCTGGAGCTGTACCGTCACGCCGGGCTCGAATACGTCGATCATCTGCGGCGCCAGGAGCAGGATCATACCGCGCTCACCCGCTATCTCTTCGATGTGCGGGTGCGGGCCTACACGCATTTTGCGGAGACCGAGGGTCTGGACATTGCCGAGATCAATAACCGGCTGATCGCCTTCGACGACTATTCCTACGCGTTCGAGGACGCGATTGAGCCGCTGCGCAATGCCGTTTACGATCTCAGCGAGATCGCGGCAGCCATCAAGCAGAAGGCCCTGATCAACGAGGACCGGATCGAGGAACGCCGCCAGCTGCTGGCGGCCGGGCTCCCCGAACGGGCGGCTGCGGTGTCGGTCGAGGAGATTGATTTCGCGACCGAACTGCAGCCCCTGCTGGCGTTCCGTAATTCGTATCCGGAAATCAACACCACCGTGGCCGCCATGCTGGCCGAGGTGCTGGCGGCGCCGCCGCCGGAGCTGCCGACCCCGGAGCTGGCGGCACGGGTGCAACGATTCCGGGAGCTGGTGGCGGACTACGTCGCCGGGTTTCCGGAAATCGAACAGGCGATCATGAGCTGGGACTACACCGAGCCCGTGCCGGGTTGGAAGGCCCTGAGCAGTTTTCTCACCGGGACGGAGTGGCTGACCGCCAGTTTTTGGCAGGACTGGTATGGGGTGCTGCCGCTTTTTACCGGTTCGCTGATGGTGTCCATTGTCGCGCTGGTGATCGCCGTCCCGCTCGGGGTGGGGGCCGCCATCTACGTGAACCAGCTGGCCCATGCCCGGGAACAGTACTTCATCAAGCCGTGCATCGAGTTCATCGCCGCCATTCCGTCGGTGGTGCTGGGTTTTTTCGGCATTGCGGTGCTGGGAGAGGCCATCCGGCTGTTGTCGCAGTGGGAGGCGTTGAGCTGGGTGCCCGGTTTCCCGGTGGCGGAGCGGTTGAACGCCCTCACGGCCGGCGTGCTGCTCGCTCTGATCGCGGTGCCCACGATTTTCACCCTGGCCGAGGATGCGCTGCAAAATGTGCCCCGGGCCTTCACCGAGGCATCTTACGCCCTCGGGGCGACGCGGCTGCAGACGATCCTCAAAATCATCCTGCCGGCATCGCTGTCCGGCATCATCTCCGCGGTGCTGCTGGGCTTTGGCCGCGTGATTGGTGAGACCATGGTCGTGCTGCTCTGCGCGGGCAATCGCATCGCCATTCCCGACTTTACCAGCGGCTTTGCCGCCTTCACCCAGCCGGTGCACACCATGACCGGCATCGTGGCGCAGGAAATGGGCGAAGTCGTGCAGGGGGAGATTCACTACCGCGCCCTGTTCGTGGTCGGCATGCTCCTCTTTGTGATCGCCCTCTGCATCAATTATTTCGCGCAGAAGATCGTCCACCGTTTCCGCATTTCCATCGGTTGATCCGGCCATGAGTAAGCCTCCCCGTCATCTGTTTGCCCACCGTCCCAGCGCCCGTCGTCGCGCCGAGGGTGGGGTGGCGTGGCTATTCCGCGTAGCCACCTACGTGGTGCTCTTGGCCGGCCTGGCAGTCTTCGGTGACATCATGGTCAAGGGCGCTCGCACCGTGTTCACGTCTTCGTTTCCCTTTGTGAACACCACGTTCCTGACCGCGGCCCCCCAGTCGCTCTACGTCTTCGAGCACGACGGGGTGGAGCACGAGATGTCGGACGCGGAATTCCGCGTCTACCGGACCAATCTGGAGGCCCAGGCGGCGGCGGCCGGCGAACCGGCACCCGAGCTGGAGGCCGAGACCTATGTCTACTCCGCCGGTGGTATCTTCCCCAACATCGTCGGCACCATCCTGCTGGTGGTGGGCTCGATGACGATCGCCCTCGTGCTCGGGGTGGCCAGTGCCATCTACCTCAACGAATATGCCAAGCAGGGTCCGGTGGTGCACTTCATCCGCCTGGCCATCCTGAATCTGGCCGGCGTGCCCTCGATTGTCTTCGGGCTCTTCGGCTTCGGCCTGTTTGTGATTTTCCTGGATTTCAATGTCTCCCTGATGGCCGGCTGGTTTACCCTGGCGTTCATGGTGCTGCCGGTCGTCATCACCGCCTCCGAGGAGTCGCTCAAGGCGGTGCCCAAGGGCTTCCGCGAAGGCTCCCTGGCGCTCGGGGCCACCAAGTGGCAGACCGTGCGCAAAGCCGTCCTGCCCTACGCGATGCCCGGCATCCTGACGTCCTCCATCCTGGGCATCGCCCGGGTCGCCGGCGAGACCGCCCCAATCATGTTCACCGCGGCCTACGTCATCCGCGACAAGCTGCCCTGGGAAGTGGAACGGGCGATGGACTTCTTTTTCCAGGGGGTGATGGCGCTGCCTTATCACATCTACGTCGTCAGCTCCAAGATTCCGCAGAACGAATACTCCGAACGCGTGCAATACGGCACCGCGTTCGTGTTCCTCGGTATCGTGGCGCTCATCGCCGCGAGCTCGATTATCCTTCGCAACCGCCTGCGGTCCCGCTACCGCTGGTAAAGCCTCTGCTGTCATCCGCATGCCCGTTTCCTTGCCGCTCATGGATTCCTCACCGCTTCCGCCGCCCTCCGCCCCGGCTGCCTCCGTATCCGTCCCTGCGGGCGCGGCGGCGTCTGCCGAAGCTGCGCTGATCGACGTCAAGGGACTCAGTTTTTCCTACGGCGACTCGTCCGCCCTGCACGGGATCAATCTGAAGATCCCGGAGCGACGCGTGACGGCCTTTATTGGTCCGTCCGGCTGCGGCAAGTCGACCCTGCTGCGCTGCCTCAACCGCATGAACGACCTCATCGACGGCGCCCGGGTGACGGCCGGCGACATCCGTATCCGGGGCGTCGATATCTACCAGCCCGACGTCGACGTCATCGAGCTGCGCAAACGCGTGGGCATGGTGTTCCAGAAATCCAACCCCTTTCCCAAGTCGATCTACGAGAACATCACCTACGGGCTGCGGCTGCAGGGCGTGGGCAACAAGGGTCAGCTTGACGAGGTGGTCGAGCGCTCGCTGCGCGGTGCCGCCCTGTGGGACGAGGTCAAGGACCGCCTGCACACCAGTGGCCTGGGCCTGTCCGGCGGGCAGCAGCAGCGGCTCTGCATCGCCCGCGCCATCGCGGTCGAGCCGGAGATCATCCTGATGGACGAGCCGTGCTCGGCCCTCGATCCCATCGCCACCGCCAAGGTCGAGGAGTTGATCCACGAACTGAAATCGAAGTTCACCATCGTGATTGTCACCCACAACATGCAGCAGGCGGCGCGGTGCTCGGACCGCACGGCGTTTTTCTATCTGGGGAAGTTGATCGAGTATGCCGAGACCCAGACCATCTTCATGAATCCCTCGAACCCGCAGACGGAAGCCTATGTCTCCGGCCGGTTCGGTTGATGAGACCTTATGAAACGTTTCTTCGACAAAGAACTGGAAAATTTCCGGTCCCACCTGGTGCTGATGGGCGAGACCGCCGTCGGCCTCGTGCGTCAGGCCACGCAGTCCCTTCTGGACGGCGACCTGTCGCTGGCCGACCAGGTGGCGGCGGCGGATGACGAGCTCGACAAGCTTGAGATCAAGATCGACGAGGAGGCGGTGCGCTACATGAACCTGCGCTCGCCCGTCGCCACCGAGCTGCGGCTCATCATCGTGGGCATGAAGGCCAGCCACGACCTGGAGCGGGTGGGGGACGAGACCACCAACATCGTGCGACGTGTCGGCCGATTGACGGCCGAACCCCGGCTCAAAACCGACACCGACCTCGACCCTTACAGCGAGCTGGCGCGGATGACTTCGATCGCGGTCGAAATGCTCCGCGACGCCTTGGAGTGCTTCCTGCAGGTTGACGCCGACAAGGCGCTGGCGGTCTGCAAGCGCGATGTGGAAGTCGATGCCATCAACAAGCGACTCTATCGTGACATGACCCGGTTGATGGTCGAGCGGCCTGCGACCGTGACCACCGCCCTGGAATTGATGTTCGTCTCCAAGTCCCTCGAGCGCATCGCCGATCACGCCACCAACATCGCCGAGGAGATGATCTACCTCGCGAAGGGGCAGGACGTGCGCCACTCCGACGAGACCAAGAACCCCAACCTGGCCTGAGCGCCCGGCTCAGCGCGGCGGAGTTCAGTTCAGATCAGTCCGCGCAGCTTCGCCCAAGCGAAGCCCAGATACTCGCGGGCGGCGAACGTGGTGTTTTGGAGGCCGCCAGGGCTGAATTTGAACCAGTTCCCCACGGACGTGTCGGCGGGCGCGGTAAGAAAGCCCGCCGGACAGGCGACCGCGTGCAGGTCGGCCTTCCGTGCCAGCGCCATCGCCCGCGGCATGTGCCACGCGGTGGTGATCAGCAGGACGGGTCGATCGCCGATGCGCTCCCGCAGCCGGTTCACTTCGTCATGGGTATCGTAGGCAGGGGCGAGGGCCTCGAGGCGAGCCGGGGCTACGCCCAGCTCCTGCACAGCTTGGGCCAGCACAGCGGGATGCGGGTCGCGGTCCCGATCGGTCGCCCCGCAGAGCAGCAGCGGGGCGTCCGGCCACTCCCGGGACAACCGCACCGCCTCGACCACGCGCGGACTGCTCGATTCCCGGAGGCGCTGGGTGGCCGGCCAGTTGGGGGCGGCGAAATGACCACTACCCAATACGGCGATGACGGGGTCAGTGAGCGTCACGTCGCCAGTGAATGGGCCATGGCGTGACTCCAGCGTTCCCACGGCCCAGCTCCCGATGCCGTTGTTGCTGGCCAGGGTCAGCAGCACCAGGCCGGCGATGATCATACCGCGGCCCGCACGATGACCCCGCCGTAGGAGCAGGCCTCCGCCGATCACCAGCCCGGCGAAGAGCGGAAAGGGCATCAGCAAAGATCCCACAAGACGTTTCAGCCAGTAAACAGGCACGCCGGGCACGCTAGTGATTGCCGGCGGGAACGGTAGCCGAAACTCGGCATTGACAGCCGGTGGGGCCGCCTCGATTTTGCCCGACCCTTACGGCGACCATAGCTCAGTTGGTTAGAGCACTAGATTGTGATTCTAGGGGTCGCGGGTTCGAATCCCGTTGGTCGCCCCATTTTTCGGGTAGCTTTGATGGCGAAATCAGAATGCGGGATGCTCGGAAGCAGGGGGGCTGAGGGATGAGAAGCCGCGAAGCGGGTTTGCGGAGGACCGGCTGGCCGGTCCGGAGCGGGCGACACGCGGCAGCGTGACGAGGGTGCAACCCCGCAGGGAGTGCCGCGACCGTAGCCAATCCCGTTGGTTGCCCCATTTTTGGGGAATGGTGTACGGCCAGTAAGGAAGAGCTTGAGGCAGATCCTGCCTTTTCACATCGGCTTGAATTTCGATGCCCTTGGGGCGTTATCAATCGTCATGACGACCGTCCGCCATCTGAATACTGCCGAACTCGAAGCTGCGCTCCCCGAGGTGGCGGCATCCCCGGCGGAGGTGGGACGGCTGGAGATGATCGTCCGCCGCCCCGCCACGGATGAACGCGAGTTGCTGCCCGAGGCGGAACTGTCCGTCGAGGCCGGTCTGGTGGGGGACAATTGGAGTCGCGGGCGGGCCCAGCCGGAGTGCCAGCTCACGCTGATGAACTCCCGGGCGGCGCAGATGGTGGCGCAGTCCCGCGAACGCTGGGCCCTCGCGGGTGACCAACTCTATGTCGACCTCAACCTGGGCGGTGAAAACCTGCCGGCGGGCAGTCGCATCGAAATCGGCGACGAAGCGGTGGTCGAAGTGACGGCCGAGCCGCACACGGGTTGTTCCAAATTCGTGGCCCGGTTCGGAGCGGATGCCATGAAGTTCGTCAACGCACCGGCCGGTCGCGCTTTGAATCTTCGCGGCATCAACACCCGGGTGGTGCGTGGAGGAGCCATCCGCGTGGGTGACGTGGTGCGCAAGGTCGGCTGATCAACGCAGCAGCTGGATGTCGCCCACCATCACGCCGAGCTGACGCGTGTCGGTCGAGCCGGCTTCCGTTTCTGCCGGGACCCAGGGTGGGTTGATCACTTCAAGTTGATTCGGCGCATCATGTCGCACGTCGGGCAACGTCAGCTCGAAACGATGCGGAATCGTGTCGACCTGTTCGGTCGTGAGGACGGTCCCGTTCCAGCGAATCTCGACCTCGGTTCCGGCTCGGGGGATGGCAAACAGATCGATGAGCAATCGCCGTGGCGTATAGGTTGGCGCCAGATTCAGTTCGAAAACTGCCCGCCCGTCCGTCCAGCGTGCCGGCACACCCTTGACCGATTCGGCGCGGTAAAGTCCCGACTCGGGCACCGCGGCTTTCTGCTGCGAGCCGAAGACGTAGTTGGCGTTGATGACGGGTTTATGAAACTGAATCTCGATGCCCAGCAATTCGATCCCCAGATCGCGGGAATCGGCCGAATCGGGATAAATTTCGCTCGGTTTCCAACTGGGGGCCAGCAGATCGAACTCCACCGTTGAGCCCGCCCAGACTTGTGGGTCGACCGGCAGCGGGAAATCGCCCCCCAGCGATGGCACGTCGGTCATGAGTACCTCCCGGCCGTTGATGAGCAGTTGCAGCGGCGAGCCGTTTGGTGCGCCGTGAAGCACCTGCAGGGTCATCTTGATCGGGGCGGCCTGAAATACATTGGGCAGCACGAGACGCGCATTCCCGCTGGTCCAGCGCACCGGTCGATCACCGGCGTAGCCGGTGGCGTGAAAGCCCGACTCCTCCACCCCGAGAACAGGGTTGGAGCCGATGGTCACGGAAGCTGCGTCCGCGGCGAAGCCCCGGAAGTCGGCGTGCAGCGGGGCCACGTAGGCGCGAAGCACGCGACCGACGTTCTCACGCGGCGGGGGGCGGGTGGTGCGTTCTAGCGAAGGCGCGTCCAGATAGAAGAATTGCGCCGAGTCGGCGGGCTCGGAGGTGTAGGGGGTCGGGCTCACCAGCCGCACCTCCCGGCCGCGGGCAACCGCCTCGTTCACGAGCTGGCGGACCTGTGCCATCTCCGCGGGACGGTCGCGGCGGGCTCGCACCGCTTCGCGTTGCTCGGCGAGCTGCAGAGGGCCGAACAGGGGTGTGGGCAGGTTCAGGGCCACCACCAGGGCGTCACGCGGAATGGCGTTGGCGACCTCGGTGACGAATTGGACCGCGCCGGCATCGATCTGACGGGCCGCCAGCGGAGTGAGGCGATGGCCAAGAAACCCCAGGAGGGCGCAGCTCGCGAGGGCGACCGCGGCTTGGCGCAGTTTCGGAGCCGCAATCCGCGGGGCCAGTGCGGCCGCCGCCCACGTGGCGAACAACACGAATCCGGGAATCACCACCGGCACGTAGCGGCGCATTTTCCAGATGTGGTCGGTGCTGATGTAGGGGTTGTAGAGATACAGCCCGGCGGCCACGGTCCATACGGCCAACAGAGCGGCGAGTGCCAGCTGGCGTCCCTTCAGCAAAGCGCGCAGCAACATCAGGTATCCGGCGACGCCCAGGGCCAGGCCGGGACCCGAGAGGTAGGCCGCCAGGTCCCGCACGGTGTTCTCGCGATAGTCCCGACCGGTCCGACCCAATTCAGGCGCAAACTCGGCAAAGGGTTCAAGCTGCGGGCGCAGGAACCAAGCGTAGAGCACGAGGCCGCCCACGATCACCGCGAGGGCGTTGCCAATCACGGGGTACGCGAGGACGTTGCGTACTCTGTTCCGAGCTTCCGCCGGGAGCGGCACCCACGCGAGGAGGGTCAGTCCGGCCGCCGCGCCCAGCATGAGGCCGACCTTGGGCATGAAATCGGCATAATAGCCCGGGGACGTGCTGCGGCCGTAAGCCAGCGCGAGAACGGCGATACCCCACGCGAGCAGGCTGCCCCAACGGGCCATGCGGCGAAGGGGGGCGTCGACGGCGTCGGCCGCGGCCAGACTCAGGAAAGCGCCGGCCCCGGCGACCGCGATGACGGCGAGGTAGGCGTCGATCCGCACGAAGGTTCCAAGGGCCAGCAACGCGCCGGCGGCGAGATAGGATCGGGCGTGGCGCGCTTTCACGCCGTCGAAAAACAACCCCAGCCCGGCCAGCAGCAGCGTCTGGGTCAGGACCTCACTCAAGGTGACGCGCACAATCCAGAACTGCGGCAGGACCAGGGCGAAGAACACCGTCCCCAGGCCGGCCCAGCTCACGGGCAACAATCGGCGGGCGACTCCGAAGAACAGCAGGACGTTGAGCGCCCCCAGCAAGGGGTTGAACCAGAATAGTCCGGTGTAGCCGCCGATGCCGAAGGCCTGGGCGAGAAACAGCGCGAACGAAGGCGGGAACTGCAGATAGATGTTCTCCTCCTCGATGTCGAAGAAGTAGCCGCCGGCCTGGGCCTCGGCCGCGAGGGAGAAATAATCCGGCTCAAACAGCTCTTGAAAGGTTGGGGCCACTCGCAGGGCGCCCGTGCGGGCCAGGTGCACCGCGTGGTTGGAATACACGCCCTCATCGCGGCCGGCGAGGATACTCTCGGTGGCGAGGCGGCCACTCCAGATCGCCAGTACAACGGCCCCCAGCAGCACCAGCAGCTGGCTGCGATCAAACCGGCCGGTGCCCGGGGTGAGCCGGTGTCGGGTCAGCGCGGCCAGGACCCAGCCCAGAAACCCCACGACAGCGGGCGAATACCAGTCCAGCCAGGCCAGTCCCGCCAGCAGCAGCAGCATGGCGGCCAGCCCGAGGGCAGTGCCCCGACTGTATCGGTCCAGTGGATGCAGTGCCGTCGGCCCGGGGGGCGACACGCGGTCCAGCAGCCACAGGCCCGACCCGACGGTGCCGGGAATGAAGCCAAGCGCGAAGAACGTTTCCAACATGCGGATACTGAAATCGAGGACGGAAAGTGAAACGGAGCGGCCGGTGGGGGCAGGGCGCCGGAGGAACGCCGCGGTTGACCTGCTGCGGATCACGGTGAAGAACCTCCGGGCAGTCGAGGCTACAATGGCGGCGGCTTCCCCCTGGTGAAACTCATCATCCAAATCCCTTGTTTCAACGAGGCGGCCAGCCTGCCCCTGACCCTTGCGGACCTGCCTCGGGCGGTGACCGGTTTTGATGGGGTGGAGTGGCTGGTGATCGATGATGGCAGTACCGACGGCACCAGCGAGGTGGCGCGGAGCTTCGGGGTGGATCATGTCGTCCGACTCACCGGCAATCTCGGTCTGGCCCGCGCCTTCAGCGCGGGACTCGACGCCGCGGTGGCGGCCGGGGCGGACGTGATCGTCAACACCGACGCCGACAACCAGTACAACGCCGCCGACATCCCGCTGCTGGTGGCGCCGATCCTGGCCGGCGAGGCTGAGCTGGTGGTGGGGGCGCGCCCCATCGATTCGATCCCGCATTTCTCCCCGCTGAAAAAATGGCTGCAGGGCTTTGGCAGTTGGGTGACGCGGGTGTTCAGCGGCACCGACGTGCAGGACGCCCCGAGTGGGTTCCGTGCGATGAGCCGGGATGCCGCGCGGCGGCTCAATGTTTTCAGCAGCTACACCTACACCCTCGAGACCATCATCCAGGCCGGTAAGAACGGCATGGCGGTGAAGTCGGTGCCGATCCGGGTCAACGGCGAGACCCGCCCGTCGCGCCTGGTCAAGAGTATCAGCTCCTATGTGAAGCGTTCGGTGATCACGATGTTCCGCATCTTCCTGGTCTACCAACCACTGCGGGCCTTCCTGACCGCCGGGTCGATCATCGGCGGTCTCGGTTTTCTGGTCGGCCTGCGGTTCCTCTATTATTTTGTGATCGGGGAGGGCAGCGGCCACGTGCAGTCGGTCATCCTCACCGCCCTGCTGATCGGATCGGGCCTGCTGCTTTGCGTGATGGGGTTGCTCGCCGACCTCATCGCGGTCAATCGCCGGCTGCTGGAGCAGGCCAATTGGCGGCTCGGTGAACTGGAGGATGTATTGAAAGAGGTGCGACGCCGGCAGCGGGATACCGACGGCGGAGGCGGCGAATGACGCCCGTGCCGGACGCGCCGCTACGGCGCCGAGCCGTGGTCATCGGCCTCAAAATCGTCGGCTGGGTACTCTCTGCGGTATGCGTGTGGTGGGTGCTTCGCGAACTTTGGACGCAGTATTTCAAGCTCGGCCAGAGCGTGGATTTTCACCGTCTGGCGGGGCCCCTCGTGGGAGGCGTGGGGCTGTGGGTCGGCGTGAATCTTTGCCTGGGTCTCATCTGGCAGCAGGGAGTGGCCCTGCTCGGCGAAAAGGTATCCCTGCGGGCGGCCCTCGGACTCTCACTCCGGGTGCAGGTGGCCAAATATCTGCCGGGAAACGTCTTTCACTACGCGGGCCGCGTAGCCCTGGCCCGCCGGATCGGACTCACCACCGGCACCGCGGCAGGGGCGGCTTTGTTTGAGCCGGTGGTGCTGTTGCTCGTGGCCGGCATCGCGACCCTGCGGATTTGGGGGCGGTTGCCGGTTTCCTTTTGGGTGCTGCCCGTGGCTGCGGGTGCGATTGCCCTCATGATCTGGTCCACCCGCAAACTCTGGCGCGAGCGGGTTATAGCCCTGCGAGACCGCTTACAGGTCAGGCCTCGGGAGCTTGCGCTCGCCGGTTTGGCGGCGCTCGGTGTGTTTATCCTGCAGACCGCGATGTTTGTCTGGATTGAGCGGGCGCTGGCCGCGGAGACCACGCGATCGGTGGTCGCAACGTTCGAGATGGTGACCGCATCCTGGGCGGCGGGTTTTGTGGTGGTGGGATCGCCGGGCGGGCTGGGCGTGCGGGAATTCGTGCTGACACTTTTCGCTCCGGCAACGGAGCTGGGCCCTGTCGTGCTGGTCGCCGCGCTGACGCGGCTCTGTGCGATGGCCGGCGATGTGGTCAGCCTCGGGATCGGGTTGCTGCTGCCGCTCTCCGCGGACCGTTAAGGAGTCGTTTACGACGTGTATTCCGGCGCCAACTCCAGGCCGAAGTAGCCGCGGGCGTTGGCGAAACAGACCCGGCGGACCAGGTCCCCGACCAGTTCAAAATCGTCCGGGAGCTCCCCGTTGGCCATCTCCGCGCCGAGCAGGTTGCAGAGGGTGCGGCGGAAGTATTCGTGGCGCGGGAAGGACATGAAGCTGCGCGAATCGGTGAGCATGCCGACAAAGCGACTGAGTAGGCCGAGGTTGGACAACGCGTTCAGCTGCCACTCCATCGCCTCCTTCTGGTCGAGAAACCACCAGCCGCTCCCGAACTGCATCTTCCCGGGGGTGATGCCGTCCTGGAAGTTGCCGACCAGCGTCGCCAGCATGTAGTTGTCGGATGGATTCAGGTTGTAGACCACGATCCGCGGCAACTCGTTGGTCTCGTCGAGCGCGGACAGGTAGCGCACGAGGTTGGGGGCCTGGCGGTAGTCGCCGATGCTGTCGAAGCCCGAGTCGGGCCCGATCTCGCGCAGCGCGCGCTGGTTGTTGTTTCGCATCGCGCCGAGGTGGAGTTGCTTGGTCCAGCCGCGCTGGGCATCCCAGCGGCCGAATTCCAGCATCAGGAGCGAGGCGAACCCGACCTGTTCCTCGGCGGTCGCCGTCTGCCCGTCGCGGACCTTGCCGAATATCCGGCGCGCCTCGGCGAGGCTGCAGGGGTCGGCCAGCGCGGTTGCCAGTCCGTGGTCGGACAGGCGCCCGCCGACGGCGTGGAAGGCCGCATGACGCTGCTCGAGGGTGGCCAGCAAGTCGTCGAAGGTGGTGATCGTGGTGCCGGCGGTGGCGGCGAGCCTGTCGCAATAAGCCCGGTAGGCTTGGGGGTCGGCGAGAGCGTAGGCCTTGTCGGGACGGAAGGTTGGGTAAACCCGGGTGCTGAGGCCCAATTCCGCGATCCGGACGTGCGTGTCGAGCGGGTCGGCGGGATCGTCGGTGGTGCCCAGCAGAGCCACGTTGAAGTCGCGCAAAATTGAATGCACGCTCACGTCCGCCAGTTGGTTGTTGGCCTCCTCCCAGATGGCGGCGGCGGTCCTGTCGTTCAGGAGCTCGTCGATCCCGAAGCAGCGCTTCAGTTCAAGGTGGGTCCAGTGGTACAGCGGGTTGCGCAGGGTGTGCGGTACCGTGACGGCCCAGGCTTGGAATTTTTCGAAAGGGCCGGCATCGCCGGTGCAGAAACGCTCCGCCACGCCGTTGGCCCGCATCGCCCGCCATTTGTAATGGTCGCCCCCCAACCAGATGTCCGCCAGATCCGCGAACCGCTGGTCCGTTGCGATGGCCGTCGGGGGCAGGTGGTTGTGATAGTCGTAGATGGGCTCTCCGGCCGCGAACTCGTGGTAGAGCCGTACGGCGGCATCCGAATGGAGCAGAAAATCGTCGTGAATGTAGGGGCGCATGCAGGGAGGGGTCAGCCCGCGGGCGGAATATCGGCCAGCAAGGCGCCGTAGTCGACGTAGGAATCGAGTCGAGTCCGGGCGGCTGCGCAAACGGTGGCATCCGCCAGACCGGTTGCTTCGGCCAGGAACACCAGGTAAGCAGCCACGCGCCGCGCGTAGCCCAGGCGTGCCTCCTCGCTGATGCCGTAATACCGCGCACGCTGGCGATAGCCGGCGCAACCGTGGTCGCCCAGGGCGGCCTTGTTCGCCCGGCCGTCGGCGGCGAGCACGTGGAGGAAATTGTATTCGAAGAACAGGACGCGTTCCGGGCTCGGACCCAGTGCGACCACGGCGTCCCGACAGGCGGTCGGATGGGCAAAGAGGTCGACAGCCGCCGGGGCGGGCCCGGGGGCGAAACTGGCGGTGATGAAACTGCGTGCCGCCGCCTGTTCGGTGGGGTCGTCGCTGAACGCGCCGGCCACGGCGAGTTCCACGGTGAAGGCATACCAGTCGCGCCACAGGGCCTGGTCGGTGGCGTCCGCCGAGGCATGCAGCGCCTGGCCCATTTCGTAGGTGTAGCGGCCGCTGGTCTTGATTTCGAGCCGACTGCCGGTGACGTCGCCCATAACGCGGTAGTTCTCGGCTGATTTACCGGAACCGGAGTGGAAACCGATGCTCACCCCGAAGCGCTCACAGACCTCCCATTGGGCCGTGATAAGCTGCCGCAGGCGGTCGTTGTCTGGGTAGGGAATGTTCTTCTGAAACCCAAATGCCGGCGCGACGAAGTTCACCGGCATGTCCAGCGCCTCGCACAGCGCCAGCATGATGGCGGTGGTGGCCGGGTCGGTCAGGCCGGGCAGTTCGTCGATGGACAGTTCCCGCAGGTAGGAGCGGCCGACGTCGGTCGTGAAGGCCGCCTCGCGGGCCGCCCGGTAGGCCTCGTCACGGCGTTTCATTTTCTGCAACGCCGGCCAGACGGTGCCAAGCAGGGCTTCGAACGTCTCGGTTGACGGAGCCAATCCCACCGCCTGCAGCCGCGCTTGCACCTGCAACCGCAGAGTCGGATCGATATCGCCGATGGCGGCCGGTTGCTGTTTTGCCAGCTCGGGTGAGAGGTCGAACGTGATGTAGCTGGCGAGCAGCGAACCGCGCACCAACGCCGCTTCGCGCGTATCGAATTTCCCCCCGATGGGCTGATGGTCGGCGTTGAAACTCCAGGGGAGGCGGCGGCGATGAAAGCCGGTTTTCAATTTCGAGAGCACACTGCCGTGGCTCATGCCTTCGACCGACTGACCCTGATGACCCTCCGGCACGGCCGCACCGATGAACGGGAAAGGCACGGTGTCGAGTTGATCGGCCAGCATGGCGTCGACATCGTAGACCAATTCACGGGGGATGCTGTTCTGGTTGGCGGTCAGCCCGATACCCAGCTGGGCCATGGCCCATTCGACCGCCGGCCAGTGCAGGGTGGTGAAACGGGCACCGACACCCAGCGTGCTGCGGCCGAGGCGGCCTGAGGCGGTGGGAAAGATTGTCGAGTCCGGGTCGTGTTCCTGAATCAGGTTCTTCAGCTGCAGCAGGTTTCGCCAGCTGGCGGGGAAATAGATCCGGCCGCCATGGCTGATGCCTTCCGTAAGCGTGGTCGGGGCGTCGCCGCTGAACTCCCAGGCGCAGTCGCCAGTGGCCAGGTCCTCCACGAGTGACCAGGCGCCGGCCTCAGTCTTAAACTCGCTGTGGGGCCAGCGATGCAGGGTATGCCCGGCGGTGAGGCCCGCGGCGAGCGCGGGCCAGTCGAGGCAGAAGTCGGGTGAGACGCAGGGGTTGGTCGCGATCCGAAGATCGTGCTTCAGCAGGAAAGCATTGATGGTGGCAGCCACGGGGGGCGTCAGATCGTCATGGCGTGGAAACCGCCGTCGACCTCGATTTCGGCGCCGGTGACGAAGCTACTGGCGGCGGCGCTGGCGAGGAAGAGAGTGGCGCCGACCAGTTCCTTGGCCTCGCCAAAACGCTTCATCGGGGTGTGGCCCATGATGGTCTCGATGCGGTCGGGCGTGAGCACCTTGCGGTTTTGCTCGGCGGGGAAAAAGCCCGGCACCAGCAGGTTCACGCGCACGCCGGTCGTCGCCCATTCACGGGCGATGTTCTTGGACAGGTTGTGCAGGGCGGCCTTGGAGGCGGAGTAGGTGAAGACGCGGGAGAGCGGCACCCGGGCCGAGGCCGAACCGACGTTGATGACCGAGCCCGATTTTTGCGCGAGGAGGAGCTCCCCGAACACCTGGCAGGCCATGAGCACGCCCTTCACGTTGGCGTTGATGATGCGTTCGAACTCTTCCTCCGTGATGTCCATGAGCGGGGTGGGTGAGTTCACGCCGGCGCCATTGACGAGGATGTCGATGCGCCCTGAGCGCGCCAACACAGCGTCGCGCAGTGTGATCAGGTCGGCCCGGCTCGTGGCGTCCGCCGCGTGGAACCACGCCTTGCCCCCGGCGGCCTCGATCTTGGCGAGACGAGCGGCGGCCTTGGCTTCGTTGCGGCCCACCAGCACCACTTCGGCGCCGGCCCCGGCGAGGCCCTCGGCCATCGCGCCACAGAGCTCGCCGGTACCGCCGATGACGACGGAGACCTGGCCGGAAAGGGAGAAAACGGAATCGAGGTAGGAGGAGACGCTCATGCGGTGGATTGGCGGAGTCCGACAGGCTAGCAGGGGCGCCGAGCCCTAGGCAGTCGAAAAAAGCGCATAAGGGTTTACTTTTTGCGCAATACCCGTGGCATCCGGCCATGGCTGACAGTCCCCGGGCCCGGGTGGGAATCCTGCTTTCGATGGAGACCGAACACTGGCACGGGGTCTTGCGGGGACTGGCCGAGGGATTCCGTGATGCCCCGGCGGTGCAGGTGGTCAAAATCGCCCGACCGGAGAAAATCGATCCGGCGGCGCTGCGGCGTCACCGCTTGCAGGGCATCATCACGCGGGTGAGTGCGGTGGCGGACGAGGCCCGCTTGCTGGCCACGGGACTGCCGGTCGTCAACGTATCGGGCCGGCTCGATCTGCCGCGGTTGAACAATGTGATCAACGACGACACGCGGGTGGGAGAGCTGGCGGCGGCGTTCTTCCGGCGACGGGGGTTTGCGCATTTCGGCTATTGCGGCGTGAGCCGGCACGAGTCCTCCCGGCGGCGGGGCGAAGGGTTTAAGCGTGTGCTGGCCGCCGAGGGAGCGACGGCGGCGGAGGTGACCCTGCCGGAAATGCCCGAGGGCGATGCCGTCTCCCCCCAGGCGGTTGCGCGCATCGGCCGCTGGCTGGCCTCGTTGGCCCGGCCCTTGGCCCTGTTTTGTTTCAACGATGCCGTGGCCCGGGCGGTGACCGAGGCATGTGAATCCGCCAGCCTGCGCATCCCGGATGACGTGGCGCTGCTGGGCGTGGACAACGAAGACATTCCACTCGGGTTCTCGGCGGTGGCCTTGTCCAGTTTCGAGCTCAACCGCCGCGAGATCGGGTTTCGGGCGGCCCAACGCCTGCTGGTGCTGCTGAAGACCCCTGGACTTCCCCCGGCGACCGACCGCGTGCCGCCGGTCAAGATCGTGGCGCGCGGCTCCACCGACAAACTCGCGGTCAATGATCCCGTGGTCGCGGCGGCGCTCGACTACATTGCCGATCATGTGGGCAACGTGATCTACGTGGACGAGATCGCGCGCGAGGTGGGGGTGTCACGACGTTCGCTGGAGACGCGCTTTCGCGCGGCGCTGGACACGCCGGTCTACGCGGAGGTGCAGCGGCAGCAATTGGAGCGGGCGGAAATCATGCTCAAGGAAACGCCGAACCTTACCATTGCGGAGGTGGCCTACGCCTGTGGGTTCCAGGATGCACGTCACCTGGCGGTGGTCTGTCGGCGCAAGCTCGGCTGTACGCCCGGAGCTCTCCGGCATGGTCGGGAGCAGTCGTCGGGCGGTAGGTAGAACTACGCCCTGGAACGCGCAGCTGACTACGTAATCCCTCATTTTGACTACCGAGGGTTATGGCGGCGATTGTGGCGGTGTTCCCGTATAGCGGGACTATTGGGGTAACCAAGAAAGCAAATGGCCGGTCGCTTAGGGGTAGGCGATCGGCCAACTATTTTTCCGGGCAGAAGAACGGCCCGCGGCAGCAATCGGCCCGCCGTCGCCGTGGGCTTTGGCGGGCACCGATCTGATTCGGATCGGTGGTGGAGCTGAGGGGAATCAAACCCCTGACCTCTTCATTGCGAACGAAGCGCTCTATCAACTGAGCTACAGCCCCATTTCCAGCGAGGGACGTGGTTTTTGGGAAGTTGGGCCGGGCAAGTAAACACCTATTTTGCGCCGTCACCTGCTGCCCGGAGCCCTTGGGGCATGCTCAACGTGACAGCATCGAAAAATATCCGGCCACCGGGCCTTGGTCTCGAATTTGCTATTGCCGAGATGAAGCGAGGTGGGCGATGCCAAGGTTGGACGCCCAACGCGTCCCATAATCCACATCATGAAAAAGAGCACCAAGTCCAAGACGCCTGCCGCCCCACAGGCCACTCCGGTTACCGCCAAAAAGAAGGCGATGACCAAGAAAGCGGCGGCCCCTGCGACCGTCGCTCCGGCCAAGAAAAAGGCCGTCAAAACAGCAGCTGCACCAGCCAAGAAAAAGGCGCCCGCCAAAAAGAAGGCGACGGCTACCACGACCATCATCGCCAAGGTCGACGTCGGCTTCGGTAACGGCCTCTTCCTGCGGGGCGAGGGCCCCGGTCTCAGTTGGGACGTGGGCCTGGCCATGGCCTGCACCGCTGATGACGAATGGTCCGCCACCCTCACGGGCGGCACCGCGCCGATTCTCTGCAAGGTTCTCCTCAACGATGAGACCTGGTGTGTCGGCGAGGACTACGTGGTCGAGGTCGGCACCAGCCCGGTTTTGTCGCCGTCATTCTGATACAAAAGCAGGATCAACGGGAGCACAATCCCGTGAACTCAGCGCCCCGATCGGGGCGCTTTTCTTTTGGTCCGGTGCGACTCAGATGACCGGACCGCAGACCCGCGCCATCACGGAGCTCAGTTCGGCCAGCGCGGCATCGCGGTCGCGGGGCAGGTTTGCCGGGTCGATGGTTTCGCAGCGGATGCGGGCCCGGGAAAAGGGCAGGGGCAGGACGAAGCGGTCCCAGCTGCCGAGCTGGCGGAAGCGGCTGAATTCGATGCCAACCAGCAACATCGGTAGCTTCGCCCGGCGGGCGAAGATAAGGCCCCCGGGCTTGAAGTCGTAGCACGGTCCGCGCGGGCCGTCGGGCGTGATGCCGATGTCGTGGCCGGCCCGGGCCACCTCCAACATGGCGGTGACGGCTTCGCGGGCCCCGCGGTTGGTGGATCCCCGGATTGAATGGATGCCGACCGACTTGAAGAAGGAAACCAGCCAGGCGCCGTCCTTGCTGGTGCTGACCAGGCCGTGGAACGGCTGGCCGCCGCGGATGCAACGGATGATCTCGGCGGCCATGAACAACCGGTTGTGCCAGATGACGAGGGCCACCGGTGACTCCCGATAGGCCAGTCGCTCGCGGTCGGGCGGATCGATGTCGATGCGCACGGTACGACTCCAGAGCTTGAGGATCAGGCCCAGGACCCAGACGGCCGGCCGCTGCCAACCGGTCAGGTCGACCACGGTCGAGTCGTCATCGTTCGCGGGGGTGGGATCGGGCACGCTGCGCAGATTGGGAAGCTCGTGCGGTGGTGAGAAGAGTGAAATCCGGTCCGGAAAAGGTCGCGGGTTGACGATTCCCACCCGTCCCCTCAGCGAGGGGGCCATGCTCTTGCCCGCCTGCCCGCATCTGCCAACCCCGCGCCCGGACATGACGTGGCGGGTCTATGTGGTGCATGGCGAGGACCGCGGCAGGGGATTCTACGGCACGGCGTTGGAATACGGCAACTACCTCTGGCAACACCGCCTGCCGGCCCGTGCAATCCTTTGCCTGGACCGGGCGCTGGGCGCCGATCTGCAGGGCACCGAGCCCGTGCTGGGTTCCTGGCCGCTGCCATATGCGGCGATGGCCTGGATCCTCCGCGAGATGCCCCCGGATGTGTTCAGCGGCAACCCGCGGGTGCATTTTCAACACTACGCGGACCGCATGAACGAACCGCGCAAGGCGCAGCGGCAATGGCGCGCGTGGGCCTGCTGGGCGCTGGCGCGGCGGGTGCGGCCGGAGCTGCCCGGCGACCCGAAACACGACGTGCGGGAGCCGACCGAGGTGGAAATCGCCGCGGGACTGAGCGCTGAGGGCCTGCCGGGTGAGGTTGCCCTATGGCAGCGGGTGCTCAACGGTGCGTTTTAAGCTGCGGTAGGGACATCTCGCCAAGATGTCCGCCGCCGGGTGAGTCGGGGGATGGAACGGGTGATCAGGTCGGACGCCTCGGCGAGGCCTCCCCACCGGTTCAGCCCAGGATCGCGAGCATCCGCTCGAAGAGACGGTTCACGCGCTGCTGGTTCTGTTTAACCAGGTCACGGAACTTCTCGAAGTTGATCTCGGTGCCCTCGAGCCCGTTGGCGTAGTTGTCGATGAGGGCGAGGCTGTTGTAGTTGAGCCCGAGTTCGCAGCACAGGTCGGCCTCAAACGCGGCGGTCATGCCGATCACGTCGCCCCAGTCCTTCACCACGCGGATCTCGGCCTTGGTTTCGAAGCGCGGGCCGCGCATCTGCACGTAGGTTTTGCCGGGGTGAATCTCAAATTCGGGTGCGAGTTCCGCGAGCAGGCGCGGGATCAGGTTGTTGGCGATCCCGGGGGCCCCGCCGCGCAGCTCGTCGTCATGGAACGTCTTGGGTCCCTCCTGCAGGCAGACGTAGTCGGCGCAGGAAACAAAAGTGCCGGGCGGCAGATCGGCCTTGAGCGAGCCCACGGAGTTGAGGGACACGACGTCGGTGAAGCCGAGGTCCGCGAGCGCGCGGATGTTGGCGTGGTAGTTGATCGAATGCGGCGGCTTGGGGAACTCGTAGCCGTGACGGTTGATCAACGCGTGGTCACCGCGGGCCTTGTAGGTCACCGGGCCGTGGGGCGTCTCGATCGAGCGCACTTCCCAGGCCGCGAAGAGATCGGATTTGACGATGCTGGTGCCACTGATGAACGCCACTTTCATGGCGCCGATCAACGGGCCCGGGGGGGGCGTTGACAACGCAAAAGCCGCCGCGCGGCGGCAGGCTCACAGGTCGGCGACGGGAGGTTCGTGATCGAGCCAGTTCTGCTCGCTGTCGCGCAGGAACCACGTGCCCCACGTGGCGTCGTCGAACGGGACGGACGTGATCGCCTTCACATCCTCGAACAGCCGGTCCATCGTCGCCGCGGTCGGGTCGGCCAGTATGGCGTTGATCTGTGCAAGCATGTCGGCGGGCCGTTCAGGCGCGCGCTCCAGCTCGCGCAGCATCCATTTGTGGAAAGGGTAGAGCAGGGCGTTGTGGGCGAGGATGACGCGCGTGCAGAACAGTACGAAGTTGGTGGCCCCGCGCTGGATAAGGTAGGGGTTCCCATGCTTGCGCCCCTCGGCCGTCATCCACTTCCAGGCGTTCATTTGCGCGAGGAACCGACGGATGTTGGCCTCCTGCCGCTCGAGCGGATAACGCGTGGCGCGCTCGAGCAGGCTCGGGATCCGGTCATCGCGGCAGAATACGGTGATGGCGTCCTTGAACGCGTAGCGCGCGGCCTCGCTGCCGCGCTCGGCGACGCGCTCGAGGAAAGCGAGGTCCAGGTATTTCCCATCGAGGTAGCCCCCCTCGTAAGTGCAGAGGTCGAAGTTGAGATACAGCACCTCTTGGGCGGCCTGTCGACGGGCATAGGCCTCCGGGGTGATGATGATAACGATGTCGATGTCGGAGTTGGGCCGGGCGTAGCCGTGGGCGAGGGAACCGCCGACCAGCAGGGCAAGGACATCTGGATCCGCCGCAAAGAATCGCTCGGCGTTGGCGATGGTTTCTTGATGATGGGGCAGCATGAAGCGAATGGGGTTGAGGTTCCGGACAGCCAAACGAAGTCGCTCGGGCCGGCGAACAGTCGGCGCGGTCTTACTTTTGATCGTGCTGGCGGAATTGACCGGCTGCGCCACGACGGGGCCGACTCATCTCTACCTGGCGGGGGAAGGCGCGCAGCCGATCTGGGACCGGGCCCTCGAGGATCAACACGATGACACTTTGACCGGGCTGCTCGCGTCGGAGGACCGCGTCATTGGGGTGGGTTACGAATACAACACCGACTACATTTGGCTGCGATTGGCGCCGGGCGACACTCTGGTGGCGATCAAGCGAGCGATCCGCGAGGAATGGTACCGCTATGAGTTGCCGGTGGAGTTTGCGGGTGACGGGGAACGAACCCTCGATATCGCGGTGAGATCGTTCAATCGAATGGTCTACGCGGCACTGCCCGAGCCGGGCTTGGTCGGGAAGGTCACGCGTTATGGCAAGGTGTTGCCGGCGGTACGCCCGGGGGGTACGATCCGACCGATCGGCGGCCTTGCCTGGGATCAGGCGGCGGACCAACTGCTGGTGCTCTATGCCGATACGGCGGAGATCGTCGCCCACGACCGGGAAACCGAGGTGGTACGCCGGGTGAATCTGCAGGCGGCGGTGAGTCCCACCACGCTGGCCTACGACAGCAACCGCCGTCGGTTCTACGTGCCGTTGGCCGATGCCGCGGAGCTGGGTGAGTTTGACGAAAGCGGACGTCTGATCGAACGCCTGCCCTGGCCGGAGGGCGCCTACGCCATCGATGCGGGGCAACGGTCGCTGGTCCGGGTGTTCTGACGCGGACCCAAGACAACGATGGGAGGTTTTGCGCGCGGACGACCCAGTCGCTGTCCTTTAGAATGCCCGCCGGCTCCGGTATCAGGGCGCCGGAGCCGTTGGGGCCGGGATCAGGTCAGGGTGCTTCTGGGCCCACTTTGCCAGG
>Ga0181601_10001201_pt1 | contig 22057 bp, 24 predicted proteins | sample 041ome_8_FD_133020 | JGI IMG/M metagenome (GOLD analysis project Ga0181601, IMG submission 133020) | Coastal salt marsh microbial communities from the Groves Creek Marsh, Skidaway Island, Georgia - 041407BS metaG (megahit assembly) | ecosystem: Environmental > Aquatic > Marine > Intertidal zone... | reverse complement strand
TTACTCATGTAAATGATATTATTAAAGGAATAATTTTGGTAGGGGAAAAAGGGGAAGGTGATGATTATGGAATAGGTTCTCCAGATTCTTATTCAATATTGGAAATTACTAATATGTTTCGAAATGCAAAAATTGAAATACTTCCAGAAAGACAAGGTAATAGGTTGAATGCAGAAGTGATAACTGAGAAGACAATTGCACTTGGATGGTCACCTACTTTAAGAATTGAAAATTATATTAAAAACCAAAGAATTATTTCAAAGTAGTTTAGTAACAAAAAGAATTATGAAAGCAGTCATCTTAGCAGGAGGTTTAGGCACAAGAATTTCGGAAGAAACAGTCATAAAACCAAAACCAATGATAGAAATTGGCGGGAAGCCTATTATTTGGCATATTATGAAAATATATTCCTTTTATGGGATTAATGAATTTATTGTTTGTTGTGGTTACAAGGGTTATGTTATAAAAGAATATTTTGCTAATTATTTTTTACATCAGTCAGATATCACTTTTGATATGAATAAAAATGAAATGGTAATTCATCAAAAACGAGCAGAGCCTTGGCAAGTAAGTCTCATAGATACAGGAGAACATACTATGACTGGGGGGAGAATAAAAAGGATAAAAAACTATTTAAACGAAGGAGAAGACTTTTGTTTAACCTATGGAGATGGTGTAGCAAATATTGATATAAAAGAACTCATCAAATTTCATAGAAGCCATGGTAAAATAGCAACACTAAGTGCTGTATTACCACCAGGGAGATTTGGTGCACTTGAGATTAATAATTCTCAAGTCAAAAGTTTTTCTGAAAAGCCTAGTGGCGATGGGGCTTTTATTAATGGGGGATTTTTTGTCTTAAACAAAAGAGTTTTGGAATTCATTAAAAATGATTCTACCATATGGGAACAGGAACCCTTAAATTCATTAGCAAAGATTGGGGAGTTAATGTCTTTCAAGCATGCAGGGTTTTGGCAACCAATGGATACATTAAGAGATAAACATCAATTAGAAGAGCTTTGGGAAAAAGATAAAGCACCATGGAAATTATGGGATTAAATCAAGTATTAGATTTTTACAAAGGGAAACGAATTTTAATTACTGGGCACACTGGGTTTAAAGGATCTTGGCTTTTGAGTATATTAGATTCTATAGGTGCAATTGTTACAGGGTACTCTTTAACTCCACAAACTACCCCCTCTCTTTTTTATTCATTAAATTTTTCAAACAACATCAGATCTATTATTGGTGATATACGAAATAAAGGCGAGTTTAAAAAGACCTTTGACAATTGTAAGCCTGAGTTTGTTTTTCATATGGCTGCTCAGCCTTTAGTTATTGAGTCCTATAAAAGTCGTAAAGAAACCTTTGATACTAATTTCACAGGCACACTTAACCTTTTAGAAATCTTAAAAGAATACAATGAGAAAGTTCAGGTAATTTTTATAACAACTGACAAAGTTTATGAAAATTCCGAATTAGGAATACCTTTTGTTGAGACAGATAAGTTAGGTGGAAAAGATCCATATAGCGCAAGCAAAGCAGCATCTGAAATTCTAATAGAATCCTATATGAAGTCTTTTTTTGAAGATTCTAATGTTTCAATTGCTACGGCTAGAGCTGGTAATGTGATTGCTGGCGGTGACTGGTCAGAAAATAGGCTAATACCAGATATCGTCAGAGCAAAAATAACGGATAAGTCTCTTTCAATAAGAAGTCCAAAGGCCGTAAGGCCTTGGCAACATGTATTAGAGCCTCTTTTTGGTTATTTGAAACTCGCAAAGTGTCTTTTCGAAAGCCCAAAATTATTCAAAGGTCCTTGGAATTTTGGTCCTGAAAACAAGGATGTAAAGACTGTAGAGGATATAATAAATATTGGAAAAAAATTAGAAATTGTTGGAGAAGTAATTTTAGTTCCTTCTTCCTTAATTGAAGCAAATTTCCTGATGCTAGATATATCAAAGGCAAAACAAGAGTTAAAATTTAGTCCAAAATGGAGTTCTGAGAAAGCTATCGAAAAAACATTCAGTTGGTATATTAATTATTACAACGGAACCAAAACTTCTAATGAACTAATACAATCTGACCTTAAAGAATATTTAGAAAACACATTATGCTAAAAAATATTAATCATAGTCTATTAAAAGAGCTAGAGCCCGTCATTGAATCTAATATATTTAATAAAATAATTCCTGGCAAAGATTATATTCCAGTCACTGGAAAAGTGATTGATATAAATGATATTTTAGCAGGAGTAGATGCTACACTAGATGCTTGGCTAACAACTGGTAGGTATGCAAAAGAGTTTGAATCTAGTTTAGCAAACTATATAGGAGCCAAATCTTCTCTTCTTGTTAATTCTGGATCATCTGCTAATCTTACGGCCTTTTATTCACTAACATCACCATCTTTAGGAACTAGAGCAATTAAAAAAGGGGATGAAGTTATAACAGTAGCAGCTGGTTTTCCTACTACAATAAACCCTTTAATTCAATTTGGTTGTATTCCTGTTTTTGTTGACATAGATATTCCAACATATAACATTGATATATCTAAAATTGAAGAAGCTATTTCATCAAAGACAAAAGCTATAATGATTGCCCATGCTCTTGGTAACCCCTTTAATTTAGATGTTATTGTAGCCATTGCAAAAAAATATAATCTTTGGCTTATTGAAGATGATTGTGACTCACTAGGTGCTACATATAGAGATAAAAAAACTGGTTCCTTTGGAGATCTTGCTACTTTATCTTTTTATCCTGCACATCACATTACAATGGGAGAAGGTGGAGCAGTTTTAGTAAATAATAGAAGACTTCAAACTGCAGCTAAGAGTTTTAGAGATTGGGGAAGAGACTGTTACTGTGAAACAGGCTGTGATAATACTTGTAATAAAAGGTTTGATTGGAAACTAGGTGACTTGCCTAAAGGTTATGATCACAAGTATATATATTCACACATTGGTTTTAACCTAAAAGTCACAGATACTCAAGCTGCAATTGGTTTAAGTCAATTATCTAAAGTAGATAATTTTGTATCTAAGCGACGTGAAAATCATAAGTTACTATATGAATTATTTAAACCCTTAGAAGAATTCTTTATTCTACCTGAAGCAACAGAAAACTCAAGCCCTAGTTGGTTTGGTTTTATGTTAACCATAAGAGATTCAAAAAAAATAGATAGAAATAAAATTGTTGCATTTTTAGAAAACAATAAAATAGGGACTAGATTATTCTTTGGAGGCAATATGACAAAGCAGCCTGCTTACATAAAAATTGATAAAAGGATCGTAGGTTCTATTGATAATTCTGATAAAGTCATGAATGACTCTTTTTGGATTGGCGTTTGGCCTGGCTTAAATAAAGACCATTTAGAATTCATTTTTAGTATTATAAAATCTTATTTAAAAAATGAGATTAATTAATACTAATATAAGTGGGGCTTATATTTTAGATAGTCCTTTGATTAGAGATTACAGAGGGGCATTTTGTAAAATTTATAACTATGATTTAATGCCTAATCATTTAAAGTTTACTCCAAGGGAGACATACTATAACATTTCAAATAAAAATGTTATAAGAGGCATGCATTTTCAAGTTCCACCTTATGATCATTCAAAACTCATAAAATGTGTAAGAGGAGAAATTTTAGATGTTATTTTAGATATTAGAAAAGAATCTTCTACATATTTAAAATATGATGTTATAAGTTTAAATGAAAATGATAATAAATCTATTTTTTTGCCCAAAGGCATTGCTCATGGATTCTTGAGTAAGAAAAAAAATACTATAGTTCTTTACCATGTATCATCAGTTTATAACCCTAATTGTGATAAAGGAATATTGTGGAATAGTTTTGGGTTTGACTGGCCAACTAACAATCCAATTTTATCTAATAGAGATCAAAATTTAGAGCATATTAACGAATTTAAAAGTCCATTTTGAAAAAAGTTTTTTTAACAGGTGGTACCGGTTTTATAGGATCTCATTTTATAAATGAGCTTCAAAAAAACAATATTAAAGTTAAAGCCCTAAGAAGAAGTTATGAGTCTAAACCAAAATTTCCTTTGCTTGTTAATCCAGAATGGATCACAAAGAAGATTAATGAAATAACCGTAGAGGACCTACTTGATTGCGAGATTTTAATTCACTTAGCCGCTCATACTGCTAACGTACCGTATGATAACCTTGAGAATTGTATATTAGAAAATGTAATAAAACCCTTGAAATTATTAGGAAAAGCACATAATGCTGGAATAAACAAATTTTTAATAGGGGGCACTGGTTTTGAGTATGGTAAATCAGGAGAGAATTATCAATTTATACCCTCAGATGCCCCATTATTTCCTACACAGACTTATCCTGCTTCTAAAGCTATTTCTTCAATTGCATTTTCACAGTTTGCAATTGAAAAACAAGTTAGTCTCAGTTATCAAAGAATTTTTCAAGTATATGGTGAAGGTGAAGCAATAGGTAGACTTTGGCCTTCATTAAAATTTGCTGCCGAAAATAGATTAGATTTTGATATGACAATGGGAGAGCAAATTAGAGACTTTATATATGTTAAAGATCTAGTAAAAATCCTCTATAAGAAGTTAATCTTATTAAATGAAAAAAGTGAACCTAAAATTATAGTTGAAAATATAAGCGGAGGTAATCCTAAATCAATTAAAGACTTCGCAAAAGAATGGTGGAGTTTATTTAAAGCGGAAGGGAAACTCAATATTGGTGTCTTGCCTTATAGAGAAGGAGAAGTTATGAGATATGTACCAAAAGAAAGTTTATAAATAGCTAATATTTATCTATTTGATTAACAATATGAATTAATTTAAAATATGGGCAAATATAAATTTGTAATTATTGGTGAAGGTAAAATAAATACAATGCCTAATGCGGTATTTAAAAGTTTTAAAAAATTAGGTGAAAATGCTACTTTAATAGCTTTGGATAAGGGTCATTTAAATTCTAAAAATTGGATAATTAATAGATTTTATTTAGAAATAAATAAAGCAATAGATTTTTTCAAACCAAATAATTATTTTTTAAAAAAAATATCTGAAATAAATCCAGACTTTGTGTTAATTTTTAAAGGTGATAAAGTAAATATTCACTCGTTAAAAGAGAGATTTAAAAATATTAAATTTATAAATTGGCATGTAGATGATCCTTTTAATAAGAACTATATAGATTTAATAGGTGTTGATAGTCTTCTAAAATATGATATGCATTTAAGCAGTAGGAAGCATTTATTTCAAGAATATAAAACACATGGTTTAAAAAACTTAACTTATATAGAGCTTGCCGCAGATTATGAAATATTTAATTTTTATTCTAGTAACAAATATTTTATAACTTTTGTTGGTAATTATAGTTCATATAGAGATTTAGTTGTTAGAAAAATCTCTAAAAAATTTAAAATAACTGTTTGGGGGAGTGGATGGCACAAAAATTATAAAAACAAGAATAATAATATAACAATACATGGATTTTCACACTATAAAAATTATATTAAGGTTTCAAAATCTAGTTGTTATACCTTAAACATTCTAACACCAGAAAATTCGGATAAATCTAACTTAAGAATTTTTGAACAAATTGCTATTGGTGCCAATCAACTTGTTTTAGGAGACTTAAATGATGAAATAAAAAGACAATATAAAATTCATTCATTTTCAACAATAGATCAATTAATAGATTTTATAACTTTTGATGGAAAGGAATACAACTCCCAAAATGAGATTTATTATGAGAATCGTGTAAATAAACTATTAAAAAAAATAAATGAAATTTGGAATAATAGTACCATGTAGAAATATTTCTGAATTTTTTAAAGAATACATATCTTATAATTTCAAATTAATTAAGGATAGAGAAATACCTATAGTATTTGTAGACAATAAAAGTAATGACAATTCAGTTGAATTAATTAAATCTCTGACTAATAATTTATTGCAAAATCAAATTGATGGTGGGTTTTCTTATTCTATTAATAAAGGAATAAATTTTTTAATAAAGAATTATAATAGTGAAGCATTTTTAATTTTAAGTTCAGATGTAAAAATAAATAATAGTTTATTAGACTCCCTTTTAAGTTTAACATGGGGAGATAACTGGGGATATTTATCATTTACTGAGAGTAATTTCAAAACAACTAAAAATTATGAAATTGAGAAAAACCCATCATCTGCTTCAATTTTTATGATTCATACTTCTACCTTGGATAGCGTAGGCTATTATGATGAGGAGTATTATTTATATGGTGAGGACAATGATTATTTCATTAGAATTAAATTAAAAGGTCTTGATTTCATAAAATCTTCTGAAATATTTTTTCACAAGGGTCAAGGTTATTCCAAAGGGAATATTTATTCAAATTACATTTCAAGCTTGTGTTATCGGAATTACTTATTGGTTTATAAAAAAAACAAACTGTACTTTAAGTTATTAATTGCCATATTAAAGTCAATTATTTTTGTCATTTTGGGAGAGAAGGTGTTTTTATTTTTAAAACCATCTAATGAGTTACAGAGATTCACAAATATAAAATTTAGATATAGACTATTATATTTCTACAGATCGATTAAATACCTTTTAAAAAAAGTTTAATACTTAATAAAACTGTTTAAAATATTTTAAAATGAAAACTGCACTAATTACTGGAGTGACAGGTCAAGACGGCGCTTATTTATCTGAATTTTTGTTAAAGAAAGGATATATTGTTCATGGATTAAAGCGAAGAACGTCTTTATTCAATACAGATAGAATTGATCATCTTTATGAGGACCCTCATATTGAGAATCAAAAGTTTATTCTTCATTATGGTGATTTGACAGACTCTACTAATATTATTAGACTTATAAAGGAAATTCAACCTGATGAAATTTATAACCTAGCTGCTATGAGCCATGTACGTGTTTCTTTTGAAATGCCAGAATATGTAGCCGATACAGATGGAATAGGAACCCTAAGATTATTAGAAGCAGTTAGATTATTAGGATTAGAGAATAAGACAAGAATATATCAAGCTTCTTCTTCTGAATTATATGGAAAGGTGCAAGAAGTTCCTCAGACTGAAAACACACCTTTTTACCCACGTTCTCCATATGCAGTTGCAAAAATGTATGCATATTGGATTACTGTAAATTATAGAGAATCTTATGGTTTATTTGCTTCAAACGGTATACTTTTTAATCATGAGTCTCCTATTCGTGGTGAAACATTTGTGACTAGAAAAATAACAAGAGCGGTTTCAAGAATAGCTCTTGGACTTCAAGATAAACTCTATTTAGGAAATCTAGACTCAAAAAGAGACTGGGGTCATGCCAAAGATTATGTTCGAATGATGTGGATGATTCTTCAAGCAAAGGAACCTGAAGATTGGGTTATTGCTACAGGTAGAACAACTTCTATTAGAGACTTTGTAAAGATGGCTTTTAGCCATATTGGAGTAGAATTAGAATTTATTGGAGAGGGTATTAATGAAATAGCAAAAGTAGTTTCTTGCTCTAATCCAGAATATCAAATAGAAATAGGTAAAGAAGTATTGTCTATTGATCAAAAATACTTTAGACCTACAGAAGTTGATCTTTTAATTGGAGATCCTTCTAAAGCCAAACAAAAGCTTGGATGGGAACCTCAGATTACCTTGGAGGAGCTTATAGAAGATATGATGCGCTCAGACCTTCACTTATTTAAAAAAGATAAATATCTAAAAGAAGGAGGATATAATACATTAAACTATTTTGAATAATAAACTAACTCTAAATTCTAAAATATATATCGCCGGTCATAATGGAATGGTAGGTTCTGCATGCTGGAGAGCATTAGAAGCTAAAGGGTATAATAACATTATTGGCTTTAGTTTTAAAGAACTAGACTTAAGAGATCAAAGAGCCGTCTTTGAAATGCTTGAAAGAGAAAAGCCAAAAGCTATTATAGATGCAGCAGCTAAAGTAGGAGGCATACTAGCAAATAGTACATATCCTTATGAGTTTTTAATGGATAATATGCTTATTCAAAACAATCTTATTAGAGCAGCTCATGAATTAGATATTCCTAAGTTTATCTTTTTAGGAAGCTCCTGTATATATCCAAAAATGGCTCCTCAGCCACTTAAAGAAGAATATTTACTAACTGGCCCACTGGAAGAAACAAATCAGTGGTATGCCATTGCAAAGATTTCTGGAGTGAAATTAATAGAGGCCCTTAGAGTACAGTATAATAGAGATTATGTATCTCTTATGCCAACAAATCTATACGGACCAGGAGATAACTACGACCTAGAAACCTCGCACGTGCTTCCTGCCATGCTTAGAAAGTTTCATGAAGCCAAAGAGAACAATCATTCAGATGTGGAGCTTTGGGGAACAGGAACACCTAAAAGGGAATTCCTTCATGTTGATGATCTAGCAAACGCAGTAGTCTTTGCATTAGAAAACAAAATGGAAGAGTCACTCTACAATGTAGGATCAGGAGAAGAATTAACAATCAAAGAACTCGCAGAACTTATTCAAGAAATTACAGGACACAAGGGAAACATTTTTTGGGACCAAACCAAACCAGATGGTACTAAACGTAAATTAATGGATAGTACTAAGATTAAAAAATTGCAGTGGAACAGTAATGTAACTTTAATTCAAGGAGTTTTAAATCTTTATTTAAAAAAAGCAAAATGAAATTTTTTTTTGTATCAATTATCGACTTTCTTTTTACTAAACATCACTTTCTTGATTTAAAAAATCATGTTATATCAAATGATTTGAAAAAAGAAATTGAAAATTTAAAATATCATGATATTTCAAATCTTTCAGGAGCAAAAAAAGAATGGCATAATAATCTAAATAGACTTATTAATAAACTTAAAAAAAATAGACTTAAAGACTTTCTTAGAATAGATGTTGTAAAAAAAACTATGTATGTTTCACGAGCAAACTATACTTTACAGGAATTGAAATACCTACCCACAAAAAAATATTTAAAAGAAAACTTTGTTGGCTCTCCAATAATGTTTTACAAAAGACCAATGTATTCATCACAAAGAATACATCATCAGTTCTTATTATATAGTTTTGAAATTGAATTTGAAAATTTTATAAAAGACATAGATATAATTTTTGAATTTGGTGGAGGTTATGGTTCAATGTGTGAAAATATTTATAGGCTTAATTATAACGGGGAATATGTAATATTTGATTTTAAAGAATTTTCTATCCTTCAAAAATATTATCTGTATAATACATTGAGCAGGAAATCTTTCAATAAAATTATGTTTATTAATGATTTTAAAAACAGTCAATCTATTAAAAATAAAGTAATTAGTTCAAATTCTTTATTTATTGCAACTTGGTCTCTTTCTGAAGCGGATTTAAAAACTAGAAATCTATTAGATGAAAATATACTTAAAAATTTTGATTATTATCTTATAGCCTTTCAACCTGTTTTTAATGAAATAGATAATCTTAATTACTTTAAAAATTTCATGCAAATCAATAATAATATTAATTGGCAATTAAAAGAAATTGAAAATTCAATTTCAAATATTCAAAAACAATATTTTTTATTCGGAAAGAAGAAATTATATTAATATAATTTAAACAAACATGGAGATTATTTCACATAGAGGCCTTTGGAAAGTTAGTAATGAAAAAAATAAATTATTATCGCTTGAAAGATCTTTTGACTTTGGATTTGGCACAGAGACAGATATTAGAGATTTGAACGGAGAATTAGTTATTTCTCACGATATGCCAAATGTTAAAGCTAAAGATTTAGTTAGGTTAGATGATTTTTTTAAAGCATATAAATCTTTTAATAATGAATTAGTTCTTGCATTGAATATAAAGTCTGATGAGCTGCAAGAAAATTTAGAATTAGAATTAAAAAAATATGAAATAAAAAATTATTTTTTGTTTGACATGAGCATTCCAGATTCTATTAAATATCTAAATAAAGGATTAAATGTTTTTTTTCGTCAAAGCGAATATGAAAAAGAAGTCCCATTATATAATAAAATTAAAGGAATCTGGTTGGATTGTTTTGATTCGATATGGTATGATATAGAATTAATTAATAATCACATTAAAAATGGCAAAACAGTTTGTTTAGTATCTGAAGAGCTTCATGGCAGGCCATACAAACCATTTTGGGAATTAATAAAGAATTGGAAATTAAATTTGAACAACAAACTAATCTTATGTACTGATTACCCAGAATTAGCATATAAATTTTTTGAAAATGAAAAGAACTAAAATTAAGGCAGTTATTTTTGATATGGATGGAGTGTTAATTGATGCTAAAGATTGGCATTATGCCGCACTAAACAAGGCATTAAATTTGTTTGGAATGCAGATTAACAGATATGACCACTTAGTAACCTTTGATGGACTGCCAACAAGAGATAAATTAGAAATGTTGAGTTTAGAAAATAATTTTCCAAGAGGATTACATAGCTTCGTTAATAAGCTAAAGCAACAGTATACAATAGAAATTGTATTTTCTAAATGTAAACCAATTTTTCATCATCAATTTGCATTGTCAACTTTGAAATCTGAAGGATATAAAATAGCTGTTTGCTCAAATTCTATTAGAAACTCAATTCAGGTAATGATGGAAAAATCAGGATTAATGGAATACCTTGATTTTTTCATCTCTAATGAGGAAGTAAAAAAGGCCAAGCCAGATCCTGAAATGTATAATATTTCAATAGAAAGACTTGGGCTAAAGCCTGAAGAATGTCTTATTATTGAGGACAATGAAAATGGATTAAAAGCTGCATATGCAAGTGGTGCAAATGTGTTAAAAGTTGATAGTGTTGATGACGTTAATTTTTTCAACATAAAAAATAAAATTAAAGATCTTGAATACTATGCTTAACATAATAATTCCAATCGCAGCATCTAGTTCACCAAACAAAAAAGATTTTTTTAGCTATCCACTTTTATTAAAAGAGGTTATGGGAAAAGCACTTATAGAATATCTTGTTGAAAATGTAAATAAAATTGAAGGTCCTAAAAAAATTACTTTTATTTTAAACAAAGAAGAGTGTGATAGATTTCACATTGACAACACACTTAAATTACTAAAAAATGATTGTTCAATCATTAAAGTAAAAGGAAAAACTAGTGGTGCTATTTGTAGTATTTTGATGGGAATAGATCAAATTGATCCTGAAGAGGAGTTAATAATTGTTAATTCGGATCAAATAATTGAATACAATTATAATCAAATAATTAATGAATTCAGATCTAAAAAAGTAGATGGAGGCTTGTTAACCTTTAAGTCTATTCATCCGCGTTGGTCATATGTTAAAACTTATGAAGATAAAGTAATTCAGACTGCAGAAAAAAATCCAATTAGTAATAATGCAATAGCTGGTTTTTATTACTTCAAAAAAGCTAAAGATTTTATAGAAGGTTCATTCAAAACAATTTACAGTGATGATAATTTAAATGGAAATTTTTACACTTCAAGTGTATATAATCAAATGATACTTGATAACAAATACATAACGTGTTACACTATTAATCAAGATAAATATTATTCTTTTTATTCTGAACAAAAGTTAAAGGAGTTTGAAGATTATTTAAAAAATAAACTTTATGGATATAAATAAACTTGATGACATGATTGGAGGCTGGTTTATAGGAAATTTCAATCCCAGTCTTTATAAAACGAATGATGTTGAAGTTGCTGTAAAAAGTTATAAGGCAGGAGAAAAAGAGGCAGCCCATTATCATAAAATAGCAACTGAGTACACAGTGATAATAAAAGGTAGTGTTAAAATGAACGGGGAAGAATATAATGCAGGCTCAATTTTGACAATATACCCTCTAGAGTCTACAGATTTCTATGCTATAACAGATGTGATTACTGCTGTGGTTAAAATACCTGGAGCTTCAAATGATAAATATAAAATTTAAAAAATGATAAATATTGTTTTACCAATTGCAGGCAGAGGTAGTCGTTTTGTTGAAGCTGGATTTGTGCTTCCTAAGCCATTAATTCCTGTTCACGGAAAGCCAATGATTGAGATTGTAGTAAAAAATATAAAGCCAAAAGAACCTCATAGGTTTATTTTTGTTGCTTTAAAAGAACACTTATCTAATCTTGAACTTCAATCTGTTTTGCAAAGAATAGCACCTGATTGTATTATTGTTCCGGTTGAAAAAGTAACTGAAGGCGCAGCATGTACAGTATTATTAGCAAAAGAATATATAAATAATGATGATCAATTGATGATTGCAAATAGTGATCAATATGTGGATATTAATATTAATGATTATTTGTCTAGTATGAAAGATTCATCTGCTGATGGTATGATTATGACTATGTTTGCTGACGATCCAAAATGGTCTTATGTGGATTTAAGAAATGATAAAACTGTATATAATGTTGTTGAAAAGGAAGTAATTTCAAATGAAGCAACAGTTGGGATATATAATTTTAAATACGGATCAGATTTTATTAGAGCTGCAGAAAAAATGATTTCAAAAAACTTAAGGGTAAATAATGAATTCTATGTAGCTCCAGCTTACAACGAATTAATTAAAGAAAAATATAAAATCACGACTTATAATGTAGGAAAAGAATTTGATGGCATGTACGCAATGGGAATACCTTCTGACTTAGATAAATTTATTAGAAACCCCATCTCTCGAAAACCCTGAAATAGTTAAAGAAAAAAATTTTAATGGACCTTATAAAAACAATAAAGAGAAAAGTTAAAAAATCAAGATTATTGTTTACTATTTACCTTCTTCAAAGGGCAATTAGGCAAATAAAAATTGATTTTACACCTATTCGAGAATTCAGAATTAATTTAAAGGGAGGACAAGAGTTAAGTAGAGGTAACTATCGATTTTATTCAAATATTAAAAAAATCCTTAATTATGAGAATAATGCGGAAAAACTTCATTTCATTGATGTTGGAGTTAATGACGGATGGTTTGCTTGAATAATTATGCGATTTTTTCATAATGCTCGAATTACTAGTTTTGAACCATTAAAATCACAACATGTTTTTTTAGAAAAACTTTCAAAAGAAAATTCTAATTTCAAGTTTCACTCTTATGCATTAGGACAAATAGACGAGAGCAGAGTTATAACAGAATATAAAACAACAGGTTTAAGCACACTTAAAAGTATTGACCCAACTTACAATTATAATAATAAGTATTCTTCTCAAGAAATCCTTGATACTTACACAATACAAGTTTTTAGCCTAGATGATTTTTTAAGTAAATCACTAAAAAATAACGAAATAAATATTTTAAAAATTGATACTCAAGGATTTGAGCTTGAGGTACTGAAAGGTTCTACGGGATTAATTAATCAAAATAAAATAAATACATTATAATTGAATTAATGACAATTAGTAAATATAGCGATGCCTCTTTGTATGATGAAATATTAGATTTTTTACATATTCACAACTTTAAACTTCTGGATTTTCATCAAAGTTATTATGAAGAAAATACAGGACTCTTATCTGAGTTTGATTCAATATTTAAAAAAATTATTTAATTGAGCAGTAGAACCGAAAATGCACTTTGGGGCTTCGTTTCAGATGTTGGAGGACTTGTAGCCTTTACTATAATAAGTTTTATAGCAAGTCCAATTATATTAAAGTTGACATCTCAAACACTTTATGGTTTTTGGATTACCATCATTTCTATATTGGGGTATCTTGCATTAACGGATTTAGGCTTGGGCATGTCTTTAGTTCGTTTAGTTGTTAATCATAACTTAAAAGGCAATTCAAAGGCATTAAACGACATTATTAATACGACATTCTTTACTTTTTGTGGTATTGGGATGTTATTTTTAATAATTGGAATTAGTATTTCAACTTATTTACCTTCATGGTTTGAAATTCCACAAGAAGAATTGTTGCTTGTTCTTTCAACTTATCGAGTGGCCATTATTTCTGGCGCACTTGCACTTCCTCTTTCTGTTTTTAGTAGTATAATAGTGGGATTTCAAAAAATGTCTGTTTTAAACATTTCAACAAATATTATTTCAATTGTAGGTGTTATATTATCAATCATTTTACTGTATTTGGGAATTGGCCTTGTAGCCTTACCTTTAGCAAGTCTTTTTACAATTATTGTTGGTGGAATTGTCAATTTTTTTTATTCTAGGAAATATTTCCCAGGTCTAAAATTGGATATTTCAGCATTTAACCGAGCTGATCTTAAAGAATTATTTTCAATTGGAGGTTATTTCCAATTAGGCAGAGTCTCAAATACTGTTGCATTAAGTTCAGACAACATTATAATTAGTGGTGCATTGGGTTCAGGATATGTTACTCCTTATGCATTTACGTCAAAATTGCCAATCATGTTTAGCGTTACCTTGGCAAGTAAATTACCAAACGCAATTTTTCCAGCAATGACAGATTTGTTTGCTAACAACGAAATCGATAAATTAAAGCAAATTTATAAAAGACTTACCTTTTTTGCAGTAAGATTTGCTTTTTTTGTTGGGGCATTTGTTTATATTTTAAATCCTCAGTTTATAAAATTATGGGTAGGGCAAGAAAATTATGGTGGTGATTTATTGAATTTCATATTTGTTTTATTTGTAATATTTGACGTAATATATAGAACAACAACAGCGATTGTTTTTGCCTCTGGTGATTTAAAAAATTATTCTATAGCTGCATCTTTAGAAGCGATTCTTAATATTACATTATCATTAATTCTAGTTGGCCCATTTGGTTTAGTTGGGATAGTGTTAGGAACATTAATTAGTAAGTTATTGACAACTGGATTTTATACTCCCTATTGGGTTTGTCGTAAATTGGGTTTGCGATTAAATCATTTAGTAAAAAAATCTATTATACCTCCCATTATTCTTAGCGTCCCTAGTATTTGTATAACTCTTACATTTGCCCATTTTTTACCCTTAAATATTGGTTGGTTTTGGTTAATACTAGTTGGAATAATATTAGCTATTACAAATTTTATTATGTTTGAAGGCATATCACTTACTAAATCATCAAAAGAATCTTGGAAAGTAAGATTGCGTAAGTTAGTTTTTATGCAAGAAGAGTATTAAATATGAAAACAAATTTTAATGTAAAACTCAAAATAATAGCTCGGCTCATATTTTATTTTATTAAAACGAGGTTTTTAAACAGAAATAAAGACTGGATAATGGGACGTATTGCTTGTATGGGTCAAGATGTCTTTAAACAATTGAATATAGATGTTAAGGTTCTTAATATTCAAAAAGGGCGCGTAGATTATTTAAATAGTTTTTCAGAAAATTCAAAATTCAGAGCCCGAGCCCATAAAGTTTATTATTATATAAAAAGTAACGATATCAAAAGTTTAATTTTTCAACAGCAATTTGGATATGGAATAAAAAAAAAACCTCCTTTAATGCTTTATATGGATTCGTTCTCAGAGCTTACAGATAAAAGATTTTTTTATGTGAACAAAAAATGGTCGTTTTGTGCGAATTATTCTGATATTAATCATTCATTAGAATTTAAAAGAAAATTTAAATCAGAGGGTTTTTTACATGAGGATAATCTATTTGAACAGTACCATCAATTTTTTAGTTTTTTCCGGAATGTGTACAGCAATGTACCTGTAATATTCTTACATTTTCCAGTAAAGTTAGATAATCGTGAGAAATTTAAAATTCGCTATTTAAAAATTAAAGAAGCCATAGATAAAATTAAAGATGAATTCCGGCCTTTTTATTCTCTTGAAGTAGATGAATCAATTGTAGATTGGCCTGAAGATTCTCCTCCTGAGTTAAAAGATTTTCCATACCATTATAATAAAGAAACATATCAAAATTTAGCTAATCAAATTAGATCCGCAGGAGTAATAGAATTGATAAATAAAAAAATTAATGAAGATTTAAGAAGATGAATTCCAGTTTTTATAGAAGTTGATGAAGATACTTTAGATCGCCCAATAATAGTTCAAAAATTATGAAAAAATTCCCTTATCATATTATTCAAAAAGCCTATAAATTTTTATTAGATAAAGCAATGAAAAAATATCCTCTTAATATTTGAAATTCTTAAACCAATATCTTTGTTTGGAAATGTTGATTTTTATTAAAATAAAATTTTTAAATAGATAATATATTCTTAGTATTAAATTTCTTTTTGATTCAATAGGGTATAATTTAAACTTATTTTTTTTAAAACCTCTTTCTGTCCACCATGGGTATTCAAATGATTGTTCAATACTTCTAAATTCTTTATTATTTTTAAACCAACATATTTTTAATGATTTTAGATCAATTAAATTGAGTCTTGATATAACAATTTCTGAATGAGTTAGATTTTCATTTGTTTTTTTTTGTATTCTAGTTTTGTATAAATAATACAATTCAGAATGAGCATTGTATTTATCTATTAATTTGGGGTTCTCTTCACCAATAAAATTGTAATCATTTTTATAGTTAAAATCATTGTCTCCCCATAAGATTTCCATCTCATCGATATGACCAAATGAAAAGTGGTCAGGAAAACTACTAAGATAGTCTGGAAAAACACTTAAAGTTCGAAATGAGGGCATTACTATTCTTGATTTGATTTTAGAATTCAAATTATAATTTGCTAATTCTAGAAGCTCATTTAAATTAAAATTTGTTGACAACATATCGGTACGCCATTTTAAAACATACTCAACCCCTCTCTCTTTAAGATATCTTAAAGCATTAGCAACACTTAATCTTTGTAGGTTTCTATTAGATAATCCAGGCGTTTCTGGCTTTTCATTATAAATCACAATACATTTTTTATCATTAATTTTGATTTTTTCATCTTTCCATGTAGATATAACAACAAGATCAAAATATTTAACCTTTTCCTTAACGATTAAATTAATATGCTTTGTTCTAATATTTCCTTGTATAATGCAACCAGTTTTGAGCTTATATTTCAACACAATAATATTAAATGAATAATCCTAAGATAATAGTTAGAAATAAAGGAGGTGTTGGTAATCAACTGTTTATTTATGCCTTTTCAAAAGTACTTTCATTAGAATTAAATTGCAACCTTATCTATGACAATTATTCTGGATTTAAGAACGATTTTTATAAAAGAACAAATAGATTAGATTATATTGTTAATCCTCAAAGAAAAACTTCAAAAAATATTAATAAAAATTTATATGCTTTTTTAAAGCTATTGCCAGATCCAATAACCATATTTTTTGGTTATAAAATAATTGTTGATAATCCTCAAGAGCTTATTTTATTAGATATTAACAAATTAAAAAAACTTAAATATATTTTTATTGATGGGTATTTTCAATCATATAAATATTTTTACGATAAAAAAAAATTAATATTTGATAAACAAATTATTTTTAAAAATTTTAAATTGAATAAAGAATATAAAAGTTTTAAAAATGAAATTGATAAAAATTCAATAAGTATTCATGTTAGAAGACATCAATATTCTATTGCTTTAGATGATAATTATTATCATATGGCTTTGTCTTTATTTGACAATTTGGATGGTCATATTTTCATTTTTTCAGATGACTTAAATTCATGCAGAGAAATATTTAAAGGCAAGAGATTTATATTCGTTGAAACTAGAGTTTCAGATGAAATTCAAGAATTATATCTTCTAACTTTATTTGAAAATCAAATAATTTCCAATAGTACTTTTAGTTATTGGGGTGCTATGCTTTCATATAAATCAGAGATCAATGTAATTGCTCCAAAAAATCCTGGGATTGGAGTAAAAAATAACTTTTATCCTTCAAATTGGAAAACTATATAGATTTTAAAATTAAATGACATTAATTAATGCAATTCATTATCATGTCATGTATATTAGAAAAAACTTTTCTTAATTATTTATTAGATATTGTAATTGATTAGTCTTGCGAAAAGAAATTTTATTTTCTCTTAGATGATATAATTTTCCATACATAAGAATTAATTTTATTAAAGGGATAATAATTCAAAGATTTATTTAATTAAAGTTTCTTCTAATTCTCTTATAGATATAAAAGTTATTCCTTTCTCAATTAAATCTTGATTATTTTCTTTTATAGATTCGAAAAAATTCCATGCTAGAACAACAACTGCTTTAATATTTTCTTTGATTAATTCATTCTTATTTTTTATTGGAATATTAACACCTGGGATAATTTTATTATGTTTAAGTGTATTGTCTTCTACTATAAACTCGAATATTTCTGAATTAATATTGTAATAATTTAATTTTGTCGTTGCCTTTGCTGGAGCTCCATATCCAGCAATTTTCCCATATTTTTTTTTGAATTTTATGAGATTAGACTGAACGTTAATTTTCAAGTTTTCAACATTTTTTGAAAAATCGCTGTAAATTTTTGAATCATTAATTCCAAATTTTAATTCATCTTTTAAAATTGATTTTAAAGAATTATCCAATGAATGTCCATTTTTATTTATAAAAACCCTAATAGAGCCTCCGTGAGTATTTATTTTTTCGACCTTAGATATTGTAAGATCAATTTGTTTAAATAGATTATTTAATGCGGTTAATGACCAATAATTATAATGTTCATGATAAATATTATCAAAAGTTAAATCTTTAAGTGTATTAACTAGATATTGAACTTCAATAATAAATGTTCCATTTTGATGTAAAAGATTTTTTACATTTTTTGCAAATTCTAAAAGATTATCATTGTGTGCAAAAACGTTTGAAGCAAGTATGAGTTTAGGGAAGCCAAATTCACTTTTTATTTCATCAACACATTTTTCATCAAAATATGAATTTTTAGAGTTTATCCCCGCTTTATTCGCAATTTCACAAATGTTTTTTGCAGGTTCTATACCTAGAACATTATATCCTAATTTTGTAAATCTGGCTAGACCAATTCCATCATTAGAACCAATATCTACTATCAGATCATTTTTCTTTAAATTCAATAATTTGATATAATTATCTGCAGCTTTTTCAAAGTGATCTCTAAAAGTTTTGCTAGTAGAAGATTTATACAGATAATTATCAAATAAAATTTTATGATTTATACTAAATGATAATTGACAGTTTTTGCAATTGTTACATTTTAGTAGTTCTAATGGATATTCTTGATATTCATCAGCAATACTATTAATTAAATTATTTGCAAGGGGAATTTTTCCTAAGGGTAATACTAATTCTAAATCATTTGAATTACAAACCCTACAAATAGTTCTATAGTTTTTTAATATCTGATCTCTAAATTTTTCATTTACTAATTCAAATGGAATTGTATGTGTTATTCCATAGTTTTCATGTTCCCTTTCTCCTCTAACTAGATTTAAAAAAATGGAATCTTCAAGAAAAACCATTGTATGAATAACATTTGGTTTTATTATAGCTAAATCTCCAGGATTTATTATCCTAGTTTCAATAATAGAATCACTTTTGACTAAATCTTTTATAACACTTATGTACTTTCCTTTAATTAATAAACATTTTTGTTCTTGAATTGGATGATAATGATTGGCCCTTATAGTACCTTTTTTAGATTCAATATACCCTATTAAATTTATAGGCTCAGTGAGTTCATAATTTCTAATTATACCTCTGTCGTCTATGTATTCATTTCCACCTTTATCAATCCATTCGAGAGAATTTCTAATTTCTTTTTTATTCCAATTGAGAAACATTTCTTTCAATGATTTCTCAAGATTATATAAAAATTTAAAACCAGTTGACTTTAGTTTTTTATTTGAAATTGTGTATCCAAGATTTGGAATTTCATCTTTGGTTTTTACAATTTCAACTTTGGGATTTATCTTTTTACATAGATCGGCTACTTGTTCAACTGTAGTATTTTCATTGCTTAAATGATATATCTGATTTTTTAGGTCATTTTCTTGAAAAAACTTAAAACATCTTGCTACGTCTTTAATATTAACTAAGCTTTTCAATTGAACACCCCCACCAAAAAGCTTTATTGTTCCATTTTGGGATGAAATTTTTGAAAAAAGATTTGGCATTATACCTATTCTCATAGTATCTCCAGAATATCCATAAACAGAACCTAAACGTAAAATGACATAATTTTTTTTAGAATTAATAATATCAAGTTCAGATTGTCTTTTATTAGTAGAATAAGTAAGAATTGGACATGGAGATTCGTCTTCCTCTAGATTTTCTCTAATCTCAAGAAATCCTTCAAAGACAACATGTGTAGATGGGAATATGATTTTTGCACTGTCATTTAAATATTTTAGAACATTGAGTGTTCCATTTTGACCAACATTAATTATGTCATCTTTTTGATTATTTTCTTCGGACTTAACATAGGCAACGTCTGTAATGCCAGCTAAATGAATAACAATATCTGCATCAGGTATATGTTTTTCTAATAAACTATTATCTAAAATATCACCGTGAATAAAATCTATATTCCAATCTCTTAATTGTTTTACCCTTTCTGAAACAAATCTTTTATCAATTACAGTAATTTTATTATATCTGGACTCACCAGAGTAAATATTACATAATTCCGTACCAATGTATCCTAGCCCACCAGTTATTACTATATTCATATCGTTTATTTAAATCTATTATAATTGTGCAAAAAAAAATTTTAATTGACGCTTGTTATCTAAACAGTAAAGGGGGAATTGTAATTTTAAATAAACTTTTAGATTCGATTACTGTTAAAACTTTAAAACAATATCTTGTTTTAATTGATTTTAGAAGTTCAAACTTAACAACTTTAAAACGTTTTGATCTTGAAATTATAAAAAAAAATGAATTATCAAGGATTTGGTTTTATTTAAAAAATTATAATAATATTAAATCAATTTTATGTCTTTCTAACTTTCCCCCACCTATAGTTATAAATGCTCCTGTTTTTGTTTATTTCCATAATGTTCTATTTTTCTCTTCGAAGAATAAAAACATGTCTAGATTAGAAAGACTTAAATTTTCACTAAAAAATATCTACTTAAAATTTTTAAATGACAAAGATTATAATTGGCTAGTTCAAACACAAATAGTTAAAAATCTACTTGTTGAGTATAATAAATTTAGAAATGAGAAAATCTTTGTATCTCCTATATTTAGTCTTAATGACAATAATTTAAATGAAAAAAAAGATTTTTTCATCTATCCAACTAGCAAGATTAAAAATAAAAATAATGAAAATTTAGTCAAAGCATTTGTAGAAGCATCAAGAAAAACAGAAAAAAATGTAACTCTGTATATCACTCTTCATAGAAAGGATTTAAATTTTAATTTTAAATTGCCAAAATCTTTGAAAATTAAATTTTTAGGAGAAGTAGAACACGACGATTTAATGAAATTAATTTCTGAAGCTAAATACTTAATTTTCCCCTCATTCGAAGAATCTTTTGGTTTACCCTTAATTGAGGCAAAACATAATTTTTGTATTATTTTAGCCTCGGATAAAGAATACGTTAAAGAATTAATTGATGCAGATTTTTATTTTGATCCAAAAGACATAAAAGACATATCTAGTCAAATTTTAAATTCTTTAATAATAGAACCCCCAATTAAAAATAATATAAAAGTTAAAGACCATACAAATAAAGTTATAGAAAGAATATTCAATGTTTAAAAACAGAACTTTACTTATTACAGGAGGAACAGGCTCTTTTGGAAATGCTGTTTTAGACAAGTTTCTTGACTCAGATATTACAGAGATAAGAATACTTTCAAGGGATGAAAAAAAGCAACATGATATGCGTGTAGCTTATAACAATCAGAAAATAAAATTCTTTATTGGAGATGTAAGAGATAAACAGAGTTTATTATCAGCTGTAAATGGTGTAGATTATATATTTCATGCGGCAGCACTAAAACAAGTTCCATCATGTGAGTTTTTCCCAATAGAAGCTGTAAAGACAAACGTTTTTGGAACTGAAAATGTTTTATCAGTAGCAATAGAAAATAATGTCAAAAAGGTAATCTGTTTAAGCACTGATAAGGCTGTATATCCCATTAATGCGATGGGAACATCCAAAGCTATGATGGAAAAAGTATTTGTTGCTAAATCTAGGACCTCAGATTCAACTGTAATTTGTGGAACTCGATATGGTAATGTGATGGCCTCAAGAGGTTCAGT
>Ga0181601_10001198_pt1 | contig 22081 bp, 18 predicted proteins | sample 041ome_8_FD_133020 | JGI IMG/M metagenome (GOLD analysis project Ga0181601, IMG submission 133020) | Coastal salt marsh microbial communities from the Groves Creek Marsh, Skidaway Island, Georgia - 041407BS metaG (megahit assembly) | ecosystem: Environmental > Aquatic > Marine > Intertidal zone... | reverse complement strand
TCAGTTTTTCCGTCCCCACTTGCGCCAAAGTCACCATATTGGACAAACCCTCTCGCATGGAACTCAAGAACATCTTCACGCGCTACAGTGACGTGCAAGACACCCTTTGCATCGGTGTGAACCGCAGTTTCATTCGGACTGATAGAAACCACGACTTGTTCGGACGTGTTCTCGACCTGGCCGTGCGCAGCAACTGCACAGAAAAGTAAGTAGACGAATGTAACGATGAATTTCATCGCGATAGCCCCCTGATTATTGTTTGCCTTATAAACTCTGGGATTTACGGCAGCTCATGCCGCAAAAGATAAATTAGTTATAAGATACCGAAAAGAATAATGGGGGATAAAAGATGAATTTGAAACTAACCAACAAGCTATTTCTGGTTTTTCTAATGCTTAGTGGCCTTTCAGAAGCACAAACCACATCTGAATTAGAAGCCAAAGCAAAAGAAACCATGCTTCATGCCACTAAATATATGGTTGAAGAGGTTAGTAACAACGGAGGTTATCTGTGGAACTATCTTCCTAATTTTTCCCGTCAATGGGGTGAAATGGAGGCCTTTAAAACCCAGATTTGGGTACAGCATCCCGGGACCGTTAGCATGGGTCATGTATTTTTAGATGCTTATTCCGCCACTGGAGTTGAATATTATTACAGCGCTGCAGAAAAGGCGGCTTCTGCCTTGATATGGGGACAAGGCACTGCTGGAGGTTGGAATTATATTGTTGATTTTGCTGGAGACCGTTCACTTAAAAACTGGTACGACACCATAGGGAAAAATGGCTGGCGCCTGGAAGAATTCCAGCATTACTACGGCAATTCAACGTTTGATGATGACGTCACCTCTAATGCGGCAAGATTTTTATTACGGATATATCTCCAAAAAATGGACCCCAAGTACAAGCCTGCCCTGGATAAGGCCATTGATTTCATTATCGAGAGCCAGTATCCACTGGGGGGTTGGCCACAGCGCTTTCCATTGAAATATGATTTTGTAAAAAAGGGATTGCCCGACTATTCATCTTTTTACACGTTTAATGATGATGTCATATGGGAAAATATCCACTTTCTAATTCAGTGCTATCTCACCCTTGGTGAGGAGCGATTCCTGGATCCCATCAGACGCGGGATGAATTTTTATATTCTCACCCAGCATGGAAGTGGTGGTTGGGGCCAGCAGTACAATATGGAGCTCGAACCCACTGGAGCTCGCACCTACGAACCACCTGCACTTTTGCCAAGAACTACTTATGGCAATGCCATGCTATTAATGAAATTTTATGAATACACCGGCGACCGTAGATTTATAGCAAGGATACCTGATGCCATAGAGTGGCTTGAAGATTCTCGCCTGCCTGACAATTTGACCGATGGGGGCACATATACTCATCCACTTTTTGTGGACATTGATACTAATAAACCCATTTTTGTTCATCGAAAAGGTTCAAACATTACCTACGGATATTATTACTCTGACAACAATGCTGACAAACCGATAGGGCATTATGGTGGTAACGGTGGTAGATCAATTATTGATATTGGTAGATTACAGCGAGAATACGAAAGGCTTAATCATTTATCTTTTGAAGAAGTTACTAAAAATTCTCCTCTTAACGCAGATAAATTCGATCTGGAGGGATCACCGCAAAATTCATATAACTTAAATCCCTACTCATCAAATAAGACGCCGGATGAAGATGAAGTAAGAGATGTCATCAAAGCACTGGATAGCCAATATCGTTGGCTGGTGAAACATGTGCAGACTAGTAACCCCTACATAGGAGAAGGTCAAAAAAGAGAGCTTACAGATGAATACGCAACCACTCATGTAGGAGATGAAACAGATACTTCTCCATACCGGGATACTTCGGAACAAGAATATATCTCCACAGGAAAATACATTCAGAACATGAATTTGTTAATCAACTATTTGAAAATTCACTAACCGCTATGAAAACTCATATTCTGACACCAACAAAAAAGCCCGCATATTGCGGGCTTTTTTATGGACATTTACTTTTGACTAATAAAACCGCCAGCAATTATTGCAGTGGTTCCAGTCTAATAACGGACGTCTCATCGTCGCCCGCACGATCATCAATAGCCACATAGATATGACCATCCGGGCCCTGACGCACATCACGAACACGTCCCAGACCGTTTAGAAGGGTTTCCTCCCGATCAACAGTACGAAAATCATCTTCGAGCATAATATGCGCCAACTGCTGGCCGGCAAGACCTCCTATGAAAATGTCGCCATACCAATCCGGAAATTTATCCCCGGTGTAAACCATGAGCCCAGAGGTGGCAATCGAAGGAACCCAAATGTGTTTCGGCTGCTCCATTCCTGCCCGTTGCGTTGTCTCATGTATAGGATTACCAACACCATAGTTAACGCCATAACCTATCACTGGCCAACCATAATTGTTGCCGGCAACAATCAGGTTAAGCTCATCACCACCTTGCGGGCCGTGCTCTGACTCCCAAAGATCACCTGTCTCAGGGTGAAATGCCAATCCCTGAGGGCTTCGATGACCATAACTCCAGATTGCTGGCTCATAATCGCTATCGCCGACAAATGGATTGTCACCGGGAACACTACCGTCATCATTGAGCCTGACCACAACACCATGATGATTACTGGTGTCTTGCGCAGGATGGTTCTCCAAATCGCCTTCCGGAGCGGCCTGGCGATCACCAATGCTCAGGAAAAGATAGCCGTCATCGTCAAAAGCCAAGCGACCACCATAATGCCCGCGACCAACTGAATTAGCAGCAAAGATTTCCTCAACATCAGTTAGTCGATCGTTCTGAAATCGGCCACGAACTATTGCCGTGGTAGAACCATCGCCCCCGGTAGGTTTGGCAAAACTCAAATATAGTAATTGATTGTCGTCAAAATCAGGATGCGGTGTCACATCAAACAAGCCACCCTGCCCCTGATAGTAAACCTCGGGGACTCCAGAAACGGCATCGGCAAGTAGCTGCCCATCTCGAACTACACGCAAGCGCCCTAGCTTTTCGGTAATTAACATTTCACCACTGGGCAGCCAGGCCATAGACCAAGGCTGAATAAGACCATCAGCTACTGAAACCGCTTGATAGTTATGATGTGTCGCATAATAAGTGGACGTCTGAGCGTTGGCTGAAATAATTCCAGTCAACATAAGACAAATAAGAGTTAACAACTGATATGTGTTTTTCATTCCGGGGTTTCCTGTAAAACTATTATTATTGATCACTAAACTCAAAAAACTCCCAACATTCAAATAATCTAACTAAAATTTAAATGTTGGCGATGAGTTGCCAGTAAATACCTGGCCAGATTTTGTAAAGACCATAATACGGGTATTTTAGTTAACTGGTTTAATCCAGGTATTGCTTACATCATAAGTACTGACTAAGTACCTTTGGGCTTCAAGCGCTTCCTGATAGTTCTGGTATCGGCCATACAAGACCAGCCACCAACTTTGTCCATCACGCTGCCCCCTTTCTAAAATCAGCTCTGATCGAGCAATAGGGGTTTGTTGCAGATAATTTTCCCTTCGCTCCTCGGTGGTAAATGCTGCCAATTGGATACTGTAGTTTACACCCAAACCGGCGTCAGTAATCTCCCCTTCAGATGAAGCAGTGACATCAGTTAACGCCGTTTTGACAACCGGCTCTACCTGTTCCGACTCAGAGATTGAGTCTGTTGATCGGGAGAGTTCTGGTGCATGTTCAGATGCCGGGACGGAAACGCTGGCAGAATCTTCAAAATAGCCTTCCCGACAGCTCCACCCACTTCTGGAATCCGCGGCCTGGCAACTAAACCATTGTCCTGTACTTGCCGGTGCTTGTCCTGAATTAGATGAACAAGCGACAAGGCTGACAAATAACAGCGCGATAAGTGCTTTTAAAACGTCGGAGAGCTGACATTTATACATTCGCGAAATCCTGCTGTTGTTATAGTTCTGGCCTCTTTTGGGACCTCTGCTAGAATGGCGAGCCATTGCAAGATCATCCAAAATTACCTGCATTCTACGACCCGGCGCCAGATAGGCAATAAGAACCACTAATACTGATGGACAACGCTCAACTCGCTTCACTACCCAATGCCAGTTTCTTGCGACGTATTGTTGCTGGAATATATGACCTGTTTCTGCTCTTTGCTGTGGGGTTTTTCTATACGGCTATTTTGATGTTGGTAGCCCATGCAATTGGTATAGATGAATCAAGTGGCCTGATGCTTGAATCAGCCGGAGAGCAAATGACTCTGACAGCTAGTGACGATTATCACCCGCTTCTAAGCGGTCCTCTCTATAAATTGGGCCTCTTTATGTCGCTGACCTTGTTCTATGTTGGCTTTTGGCATACCCGTTCCGCGACTTTGGGCATGCAAACATGGCGACTACAGCTCATTACTCCAGAGGGAGGGAAAGCCAGCTGGAAGCAACTTTGGCTCAGGGCATTGGTCGGCACATGCTTCATTATCGGATTGCCTTGGTCGCTGATAGACAAACAAAACCGTACACTGCATGACATCGCCTCAGGCACTCGAGTGGTCGTGCTGCCAAAGCACAAGAAATAGCAATTAACTGAACATGACTATGGCAACAGGACAAAAAGACAATAGCTGGTTCCTCTATCGAAGGCTGCTCGGCTACGTACTGCCTTACTGGCCAGCTTTTGCCGTTAGTCTGTTTGGCTATGCGCTCTATGGTCTCACCCAGGCAAGCCTGGCGGCCTTAATGGAATACTTACCAGCCGCCTTTGGCGAAAGCTCTGAAGTAAGTGGATTCTTTGATTTCTTTTATACCGTCGAATCAGTCGAGCAGCTGCATATTTTACTGCCGGTCTTTATCGTAGTTATTGCTGTGTTTCGCGGTATCGGCTCTTATCTTGGCGGATATTACATCTCACTGGTAGGCCGAAACCTGGTTCACGACATTCGCAAGGATCTGTTTCAACAATTACAGCGACTACCCACAAGCTATCTATTGAACAAAGGCACTAGCAGCACCATTGCACTGATTACATACAACGTCGAACAAATCACCGCCGCCGCTACCGATGCTGTTCGCACACTCACTCGGGAAGGTTTGACGATCACTGCCCTGATCATCTTCCTGCTTTCAAAAAACTGGAAACTGACCCTGATATTTTTACTGGTCGCCCCGCTGATTGCCGGCGTGGTCGGTTTGGCATCCTCCCTGTTGCGTAAGTACAGCCACCGCATACAAAACTCTATGGGTAATGTGACACAGGTTGCCTCCGAAACCATTCGTGGCATCTCTGATGTAAAAACCTATGGTGCCCAGGAATTTGAAGCGGAGCGGTTTCGTCAGGCCAGCGCAGCTAACCTTAAGCAAAGTCTTAAACTAGCCCGTGTTACTGAAATCAGCAGCCCACTCATCCAGATCATTACTTTTTGCTCCCTGTCCTTGCTTTTCTGGGTTGGGCTGAACCCTGAGCTTAAAGGCAATATGGGCACTGGTGATTTTCTCGCCTACATTACCGCCGCGGCAATGATTTCACGCCCTTTGCGACAGCTAACATCGATTAACACCGCTATACAACGCGGGCTAGCGGCCGCGCAAAGCATCTTTGTTATTCTGGATGAACCCCAGGAAATCGACGAAGGCACACGTGAGTTAAAGCGTGCCACAGGAAAAATTGAATTCCGTGATCTCAGTTTCACCTACCCAGGATCAAATAATCCGGCCCTGAAGGGGATAAACCTGACACTAGATCCTGGGACAACCCTGGCGCTGGTGGGTAAATCTGGATCAGGAAAATCAACCTTGGTATCCCTGCTTGTGCGTCAAGGCGATACTCCCAGTAATTCGATTCTAATCGACGAACATCCGGTGGAAGAATATCGCCTTGCAGATTTGCGCCGACAATTCGCCGTGGTTAATCAGCAAGTGGTTCTATTTGATGACAGCATTAAGGCCAACATTGCCTATGGTGAATTGCGAAATGCGACAACACCACAGTTAAAGCGTGCAATAGAATCCGCCCACGCAGATGAATTTATTAATGAACTCGCCCAAGGATGGGACACAAAAATTGGCGAAAACGGCACTAGCCTTAGCGGTGGTCAGCGACAACGATTGGCTCTTGCCCGCGCTTTCCTGAAAGATGCTCCCATTTTGATTTTGGATGAAGCAACGTCCGCTCTGGACAACGAATCAGAACGGCATATTCAGATGGCATTAAACGACATCATGAAAAACCGAACCACACTGGTAATAGCACATAGGCTCTCAACCATTGAGAACGCTGACAAAATTGCGGTTATGGAAGATGGGCAAATAGTTGAGCTGGGCAGCCATCAGGAACTTCTGGCAAATGACGGCGCTTATGCGAGGCTCTACAAATCCCAGTTTTCTGAAGATTAGTCACGCGCATCTGGGGCTTTAGTTTTTAAATCTCAGCAAAAGCAAGCCAATAAGGCTGGTTATCAATATCGGGATCATTACTCCCCAGAATGCGGAAAATCCCCACACAACTGAAGCGGGCCCAAAAATATCCTGAAGTAACTGGAACAACGTTCCGACCATTACCCCAACAAATATTCTTTCGCCAATAGCAACCTGGCGAATAGATCCCAGTACAAACGACATACCCACAAAGACAAGAGAGGCAATAGATAAAGGCGCCAATAACTTACGCCAAAATTCGACCTGATATTTGCGTGCCCGATTCTCATCCTGCCCCAAATACTGGCTAAATTCATTGAGCTCTCGAACAGAGAGCTGGGCAGCATTCAGTACCGACATATTAAGCAACTCCGGGCGCAAGCGTGTCTCCCAAATTGATTGGTTACTGGAACCTGACACAACACTTTGTGGATTGATCTGGGTTTCTCGAAGGAATTGTTCTGTCCATTGATTACTGCCCTGATCAAATTCTGCCCGTGCAGCCTGGGCTGCGTTTAACTCAGAATCAGCCAGATTAATGTTATAGCGCGATATACCAAATAGCCTACCATCTGGATACACCGCATTAACGTGCAAAAATGTCCCTTGGTCAAACAGCCACAGCCCCGTTTCCTGAATACTCTGGGTTGCCTCTTCCCGCAAAACAGTTCGCTGGTTTTCCGCCTTTTGCTCCAGTCGGGGAGCAACAAATTCCGAAACTAATGATGTCATCACAATAAGGACCAACGCCGGCTTCAAAACCATCCAGGCTATGCCCGGCAGGGAGACTCCGGCAGAGCGGATCACTGTCAGCTCGCCCGAATTGGACAACATTCCCAAACCTAACATAACCCCTATCAAGGCGGCATAACCAGCATACTCAGCCAAGCTCGCCGGAAGCTTCAGAAAAATATAGAAAAATACCTGAAGCATCCCGTAACTGTTCTGTGTTGTACCGACCTCGTCTATCAACATAGCCAGGGCATCTATGCCGATGATCACCAACAACACCGCAAAAATAGAGCCTGCGACTGTATGAAAAAGGTAGCGATCCAGAATATTCATCATGAATTAGCCCTGCACCCCTGAATGGCGCAAGCGATCCACAATCCCGGGCCAAAAAAACAAAACAATCGTCAAGAAAAAAACTGAGATGTGAATTGACCAAATAGACGTAAGCGCCGTCCCCTCTCCACTGGCCAAGGATTCCTTGCCCGTGTTTAGAGCAACCATATAGAGAAGGAACATGATCAGCGAAGGAATCAGCAAGTAATAACGACTCTGGCGCGGATTTGATCGACTCAAGGGGAACGCTATCGCCGCCATCAACAACACTGAAACCGGCAGGGAGAGTCGCCAGTGGAGCTCGGCTACTGACTGAGGGTCAGATTGCCCAAACAGCTCAGTGATTACCCTGGATTCCTGCTCGGTGGTGAACGCATTTACCTGATCGTCAGGTTCTTCGATACGTTGGCTGTAACGCTCAAACTCTGTAACTAAAAAATCCTGCTGCCCGGGAACGCCCTCAAATTGAACACCATCCTCCAGAACAAAGTAAAAACCGCCCTCTTCACGAAATTCCTGATAGCCATGCGAGGCATAAATAATGGTTTGTCTGGGACTTACCTCATTTGTATTAGCGTCGAACCTGGAACTAATTGGTTCGGGTCGGAAGACGAAAACATCAGACATGCCTCGACGTTCGGTATCAACCATTCCCGCGTATACAGTACCCCCATTGTTTTCCAGCTCGTAAAACGTATTCGGTGACAGTTGGCTGAGTTCACTTTTCATACCCTGGGCATTTACTAACTGGCCTACGTAAGCATTGCCTTTGGGCGAAACATAAAAACTAAACAAGGCGACAACAAAGGCAACAAACAATGCCGCACCCATACAAATGGCCATAATTCGAGCCTCACTCATGCCTGTCGCTTTGATAACAGTCATTTCGTTGTTGTCATTTAGCTCCCCGATAGACATCAGGATGCCTAAAAGCAGGGAAACCGGGAGAATGATCTCCAGCAGCTGTGGCATGCGAAAAAATACGACGGGAAATATCAGGCTAAGTGCAAGCTGACCATCCGCAGCAGCCGAAATATATCGGGCAAGACGGCCGCTCATCACCACCAGACTTAAAACGATGGAAACGGCCAGTGTTGAAAAAAGAATTTTTGTCGACAGGTATCGGGCGATTATCATCTTGGCTTACACTGTGCTTATATTAATTCAACGCGATTTTGCGTGACTGGTACCTTAGTCAGACATAGCGTACATGGGTTCCCACGTCCTTTAACCATAAATATACAAAGAGGCTTTTTTAATAATGCAGCTTAGCGCATGGACATCCGATCTCGCCGCAGCCGGCGCCGATTGTCTCACAATTTTTATCGACCATGATTCCAATCTGGTAAGTGAGCATATTGAGGCAATAAAATCCCAGTTTTCTCCAGACAAAGCCTTGGGTATTTTAGGGGGCGCTGCTAACAGCTCACTGGAGATCCCCGCAAAGGACGACGCCCATGCAAAAAGCATTCTGCTCTGGCGATTGCCAAGCAGTAACACGGAAAGCCACAAATGGCGTGAATTCTCCATCAAACTGGCTGCCCGACTTGCTTCGCTTAAGGCAGAGTCAACCACTGTCGACCTAAGTGGTCTGATGAACAAGACCGGCGAAATAGACATCGCCGAGGAACTCGCTTTAGCGCTGGGTCAAGCTGTCTATCGATACGAAGAATTTAAAAGCAAAAAAAAGCCGGCACGTCAGATCAACAAAATTTTCTTCGCTTCAACAGAGGACAGCAGCAAATCTATTGAGCGCGGAGAGTTTATTGCCCAGGGCATTAATCTTTGCCGTGATTTGGGCAACAAGCCTGGTAATGCCTGCACTCCGACCTATCTCGCCGATCTGGCCCTGGAAATGCAAAATTTGGGCATTAAATCCAGCATCCTTGAAGAGAAAGAGATGCGGGAGTTAGGTATGGGATCCCTGCTTTCAGTCTCTGCAGGCTCGGAAGAACCTGCGAAACTGATTCTTATGGAGTACCACGGCGCGAGCGATAGCACAAAACCTCATGCCCTGGTGGGCAAAGGCATAACCTTTGATACGGGGGGGATTTCACTTAAACCCGGCGCGGCAATGGATGAGATGAAATTTGATATGTGCGGAGCCGCCAGCGTATTTGGCACAGTTCACGCAGTAGCGAAGATGAAGTTGCCCATTAATTTAATAGCGGTAATTGCAGCTGCAGAAAATATGCCCAGTGGCAAGGCTACCAAACCCGGGGATGTGGTTACTTCTATGTCAGGTCAAACCATTGAAGTCCTCAATACAGATGCCGAAGGACGTCTGGTACTCTGCGACGCCCTCAGTTATGTCGCACGCTACGAACCAGAAACCATTATCGATATAGCCACTTTGACCGGCGCCTGCGTTATCGCTCTTGGAAGCCATGCATCTGGGCTTTACGCCAACGATGAGCAACTCGCTTCAGACATACTGGACTCCTCTAGCAAAACCGGAGACAAGGCCTGGCGCATGCCTCTTTGGCCAGAATATGACAAACAGCTCGACAGCAATTTTGCCGACATGGCTAACATCGGTGGACGAGAAGCCGGTAGCGTCACCGCTGCCTGTTTCCTTGCACGATTCACCAAAGGCCAAAAATGGGCTCATCTAGACATCGCAGGCACCGCCTGGAAAAGTGGAAAAGCCAAGGGAGCCACAGGACGACCAGTTCGCCTGCTTACGGACTACCTTATTTCACGCGTATAACCCTGTGACCAAGATCGACTTTTATGTCATGACAGGCGGAGATGCCAATGACGCTTTGGCTATCGCCTGCCGTCTAACCGAAAAAGCCGTTCGAGCCGGAACGGTCTACCTCCATTGTGTAGACAAGCTGCAGGCGGCAACCCTGCAGGAAAAATTGTGGTCATTTCGTCCAGACGCTTTTATCCCTCACGAACTTTCTTCCGAGCGTGAACCCAGGGAAATGGTTGTTATCGGCCATAAGGCACCACCTGAAAACTTTCATGACATATTGATAAATCTGGCAAATGAGACACCGGCAGTGTTTGCCAGATTTGATCGCGTTCTGGAAATTGTTCCGGCAGATCACAGTTTTCGCGAAGCCAGCCGCAACAAATGGCACTTTTATCAGGATCGCGGGTATCCGCTTGAAAAACATGACATTCATCCCTGACATGCTTTCCCCAAAAAGAAACCAGAACTAATTCACAGTTTTTGCTAAATTAATGCCAATTTAGTCACACAGGGTTACGCCACTACCTTTTAGAAGGCTTAATCTTCGTAACATGGCGATCACTTCTCGACGGTAAAGCCGGGATATACTTATGAGCGTGTCAACACAAAAAAACAACCAAAACCAAGACTCGTCTTTCCTGCGAGAGCTGGATGAATTGATGACTTATATCACCGGTGATCATGATTCAAGCCTTCAAGAAGACTTTATCGACCCGTCATTTTTTATCGGCAATATTGAGGACTCTTCCGAGCCAGAAGTCCCTACCCTGACCTCTGTAGCAGAAGAGTTGGCGAAAGCAGAAGTATCTGCTCAACCATCGCGTCAACCAGGTTTGTTTTCCAGCCGCGCTGAAGAGATAAAGCGTGCAAATGAGCAGCTTGCACCTGAACCAGAAGAACAGTCTGTCATGCCTGAAATTGATATCGACAAATTGATTGATGCACTGGTGGAGGAGCACTTACCCAAAATTGAAGCGGAACTCCGGAAAAGGATTCGCGCACAGCTCACAACAAAAAAATAAAAAAACTCTCTTTCAAGCGCGCCTTGGCAGTCGCTGACGCGCTATAATTCTGCAATTAAATCAATCTAGTACGAATAGCTGTTCCAGTACGTCGTTAGCAGCGATTTCTGGACAGAATGTCCCAAGCTTTTACGAGATAAATGCAAAAAAACTTTGACCCCTCTACTGCCGAGGCACGGTGGTATCAGCTTTGGGAGGAGCGCGGTTACTTTAAACCGAACTCATCCAATGACGCCTACAGCATCATGATTCCGCCACCCAATGTGACTGGCAGCTTACACATGGGCCACGCCTTCCAGCACACGATCATGGACGCACTGGTTCGATATCAACGAATGCGAGGCAAAAGTGCCCTATGGCAGGTTGGCACCGATCACGCGGGTATCGCCACGCAAATGGTCGTTGAACGCAAACTCGCTGCCGAGGGCAATACCTCACGTGAAGAGCTGGGTCGCGAGAAATTCATCGACAAAATCTGGGGGTGGAAAGCTGAATCCGGTGGAACCATCACCCGCCAAATGCGTCGATTGGGCAACTCTGTGGACTGGGAGCGTGAACGCTTCACCATGGATGAGGGCTTATCAAAAGCTGTCCTTGAAGTCTTTGTCCAGTTATACGAAGACGACCTGATCTATCGAGGCAAGCGTCTAGTTAACTGGGATCCCAAACTTCATACCGCCATTTCTGATCTCGAAGTGGAAAACATGGATCAAAAAGGCCACCTGTGGCATTTCCGCTACCCTCTGGCAGATGGAGCCCGAACAGCAGATGGCAAAGCCTATTTGGTTGTTGCCACCACCCGTCCGGAAACCATGTTAGGAGATACTGCTGTTGCAGTTCATCCTGATGATGAACGTTATTGCGAACTAGTCGGCAAAGAAGTTCTGTTGCCATTGGTCAACCGCCGAATACCGATCGTTGCTGACGATTATGTCGACCGCGAATTTGGTACGGGCTGTGTAAAAATTACCCCAGCACATGACTTTAACGATTACGACGTAGGAAAACGGCATCAACTACCGATGATTAATGTGTTGACCCTGGAAGGCGCAATTGTTGATTCATTTGAACATTACACGACCACTGGCGAGGCAACAGACAGTGATGGCAGCACCCTGCCCAATGGTTACGCCGGGCTGGATCGATTTGTCGCACGCGATAAAATCATTGAGGACTTTGATGCAGCTGGCTATCTGGAAGAAACCAAAGACCATGCCCTAAAAGTCCCTTACGGGGATCGCTCGGGCGTGGTTATTGAGCCCATGCTGACAGATCAATGGTATGTGCGCATTCAACCACTGGCCGACCCGGCAATAAAAGCCGTCGAAAAAGGCGACATCCAATTTGTGCCCAAGTCCTACGAAAACATGTATTTCAGCTGGATGCGCAATATTCAGGACTGGTGTATCAGCCGACAGCTATGGTGGGGGCACCGCATACCTGCCTGGTACGACCGTGACGGTAAGGTTTATGTTGGTCGAACCGAGCAGGAAGTTCGTGAAAAGCACGATCTTGGTGATATAGAACTGCATCAGGATGAAGATGTTCTCGACACTTGGTTCAGCTCAGCACTGTGGACATTTTCCACCTTGGGGTGGCCGGAAGAGACTCCAGACCTAAAAAAATTCCACCCGACGTATGTACTTGTTACCGGTTTTGACATCATTTTCTTTTGGGTGGCCCGAATGATCATGATGACCCTGCATTTTCGCAAGGAAGTTCCGTTTAAAACAGTTTACGTCACTGGCCTTATTCGAGATGAGAACGGCCAAAAGATGTCTAAATCCAAGGGTAATGTTCTCGATCCGCTGGATATGATTGACGGCATCAGCATTGACGATTTAGTCGAAAAACGAACCGGAAATATGATGCAGCCGCAAGCGGCAGAAAAAATAGCCAAGCGCACCAAAAAAGAATTTCCAGAAGGTATTGAGGCGCATGGGACAGATGCCTTGCGCTTTACCCTGCTCGCCCTGGCCTCTACGGGTCGTGATATCAATTGGGACATGACTCGTCTGGAAGGCTACCGAAACTTCTGCAACAAGTTATGGAATGCGAGCCGCTATGTCTTGATGAATACCGAAAATGAAGACTGCGGACAGGATGGCTCAAAGGATTATGAATTAGGCGTCGCCGATCGCTGGATTATTTCACAGCTCCAGAGAACAGAACAAAGCGTAAACAAGGCCATCAACGATTACCGCTTTGATTTGGCGGCCACCACGCTCTATGAATATATCTGGAATCAATATTGCGATTGGTATCTGGAATTATCAAAGCCTGTGCTCTGGGATGACAACGCCAGCGCGGCTCGCAAGAAAGGGACTCGACGGACGCTGGTCAGGGTTCTGGACGCCATCTTGAGATTGAGCCACCCGCTAATCCCCTACATCACTGAAGAAATCTGGCAGAGTGTTGGTACGCTTGCGGGACAATCCGGCGACACGCTGATGCTTGCTCCTTACCCACAGCCAGACCAAAGCAAAATTGACAGTCAGGCTGACGAGCAAATTGCCTGGTTAAAAACCCTGATCGTCGGCATTCGCAATATTCGCGGTGAAATGGGCATCTCCCCTGGAAAAGCCATACCTGTTTTGCTTCGCGGCGGCCACCAAAGCGACCGGGACAATCTTGAACTATCGCAACAGCTACTAACCAAGCTGGCTAATATTGAGCATATCGAATGGCTTGATGAAAATTCTGAGGCACCCATGTCTTCTACGGCGCTGGCAGGCGATCTGGAAATATTGGTTCCCATGGCTGGCTTGATAGACGTCTCTGCTGAAATTGATCGACTTGAACGCGAAATCACAAAATTTGAAACGGAAATGTCAAAGATCTCTGGCAAACTCTCCAACGAGAATTTTGTGCAACGAGCACCTGAACCGGTCGTCGCTAAAGAGCGGGAGCGCCTGGGCGAAGTTGAGAGTGCCGTGTCAAGATTGCAAAATCAGGTAACCGAACTTAAGGCGCTATAACCGATGTTATCCCAGGATCTAATCGCAAAAGAACTCAGCTGGCTCTCCTTTAATGAGCGGGTTTTACAAGAAGCCGCTGATACCAACAACCCGATTATTGAGCGGGTGCGATTTCTTGGGATTTATTCCAGCAACCAAGATGAATTTTTCAAAGTGCGTGTCGCGGATGTCCGACGTCGCAGCATGGAAAAGCTTGGGGCCGAAGAAGATGCCGAAGTTCGGCGATTGCTGACCAAAATCCAGCAAAAAGTGGTTTCTCTCAGTCGCCAGTTTGACCATATATATTCCGAACTGGTAGCTGAACTACAAATCAAAAAGATCTTTTTCATTGAAGGCGTCGACCTATCGGAAAAACAATCCCGCTGGCTGGATGTATATTTTGAAGAAAAAATTCTGCGGCATATTGTCCCTATTTGGGTGCAAGACAATATTCAGCTCGACCGGCATTTGGAGGCAGAAGTAACCTACCTGGTGGTGGAGATAAAATCTGGCAAGGAAACCCAATACGCCATTATTGACGTACCATCCAGGATTCCACGCTTTATCAATATCCCGCCCGACAGAGGCCACGCACGCAATTATTTTATGGTGGCCGATGAGGTAATTCGTCACTGCCTGGATCAGATTTTTAAACCATTTCTTGACTACGACACCCTCGATGCCTGGTCGATGAAATTCTCACGGGACTCTGAGTTCAAACTCGACGAAGATCTGGATACCAGCATTATTGAAAAACTGGCGGAAGGCATCAAAAGCCGCCGTACTGCCGAACCCATGCGTCTGAGTTATGACAAAAAGATGCCCGGCGAACTGGTTCAATTGCTCTGCGACAAACTTAGTATCGAAGACCTTGATAGTGTAATCGCTGGTGGCCGGTATCGAAATTTTCGTGATTTTATTAGTTTTGAAAACCCCGGCCGGGCCCACCTCGAATTCCCTCCCCTGCCCGCCATGCGCTACCCGCGTTTCGACAAAGCCCGAAATGTGTTTGAAGCCATTGATGAAGGCGATATTCTTCTGTGCTACCCCTACCACCGCTTCAGCTATTTTACCGAGTTTGTTCGTCAGGCCGCCGCAGATCCAGACGTCATAGATATCAAGGTAAATATCTACCGCGTGGCTAGTAAATCAAGGGTTGTGGAATCCCTGATTGATGCCGCCAGGAACAACAAGAAAGTAACGGTAAATGTAGAAATTCGCGCCCGTTTCGACGAAGAACACAATCTGGAAATGACTGAGACACTGGCCGAATCCAATGTAAAAGTGACCTTGGGCATTCCCGGCTTAAAAGTACATTCCAAACTCTGTGTTGTCACTCGTAATACACCGGAAGGGCCAAAACAGTACGCGGTTATAGCGACCGGAAACTTCAACGAAAATACAGCCAAAATCTATACGGATTTCGCCCTATTCACCGCTCACAAAGGACTGTGCTCTGAAGCGGACTCAGTTTTTCGTTTTCTCGAAGAGAGCTACAAGCAACCCAAGCTAAAGCATCTTTGGGTATCACCAATTAATACACGCGAAAAAATCATTGAATACATAAATCGGGAAATAGAAATTGCCCGCAATGGCGGCAAGGGCAAGATCACAGCGAAACTCAACAATATCGTTGACCAAGAAATTTCAGAATTACTATACACCGCCAGTCGAGCCGGCGTGGATGTACAGCTTATCGTTCGTAGCATGTGCGAAATCATGGCCGGATTTAAAACACTTAGTGAAAATATTCGTATTACCAGTATCGTCGATCGTTTCCTGGAACATACCCGCGTTCTTGTTTTTCATAATCAGGGCGAACCGGAGGTGTTCATCTCCTCTGCTGACTGGATGACCCGAAATCTTGATTACCGAGTCGAAGTCACCTGCCCAATTTATGACCCGGATATTAAATCCAGATTGATCGATATTCTCGACATACAGCTTGCCGACAACCAAAAAGCACGTATTGTAGATTCCCAGCAGGCCAATAAGTACGTTAGCCGCGGAAACAAGCGTAAACGTCGGTCGCAAGAAGAAATCTACAAATACCTGAAAATGTGGAATCAGTAAGCTTGGCTTCAGACACAACCATTCTGCCGGAAAACCAGACGATTGCCGCAATCGACCTGGGCTCAAACAGCTTTCACCTAAGCATCGTCAGGGTAGTTGATGGCACCATGCAACCACTGGTTCGCGACAAGCGAATGGTACAGTTAGCCCAGGGCCTGGATAAAAACGACCGTTTGACCGATGAAGGCATGCTGCGTGGGCTTGAGGTCTTGAGAAGTTTTGCCGAAACCATTCAGGAACTTAATTCCAACTCTGTTCGTGCTGTTGCGACCTTTACCCTTCGCAAAGCCAAAAATCGAAATGAATTCCTCCGCCTGGCCAGAAAATTTATGCCAGTGCCCATAGAGGTCATTAGCGGTGACGAAGAAGCCCGACTAATTTACCAAGGGGTTGCTCATACCACGCATCTGGAAGGTCGCCGCTTAATCATTGATATTGGTGGCGGCAGTACAGAGTTCTCTATAGGCGAGCAATTTAACCTTCTCCAACTAGCCAGCTTGCCACTGGGGTGTGTTACCTATACCAAACGCTGGTTTGCCAATGGAAAAATCCGTAAAAAAGCCTTTAGAGCGTGTGAGCTGGCAGCATCACAGCGACTGGAAATTATTGATCGTCGGTTCAAGAATACGGGCTGGGAATCAGCAATCGGCTGTTCCGGTACGGCCAAATCAGTTGCCCAGTATTGGGAGGCTAACCACGGTAGCTTCGACGGTATTATCCGGGCAGAGATGCTCGAGCAGATACGCAATGAGATGATCGCACTAGGCCACGTAGATCAAATCACAGGAATTGAAGAACATCGCCGGTCAGTAATGCCTGCTGGTGTTGCCATACTGGAGGCGATCTTTCAGCGGCTTGATGTCAAAGAAATGTCCCTTAGCGAATCAGCTCTTCGCGAAGGTGTGCTGTACGAACTAACTGAAAGAATGCAGCATGAAGATATTCGCGAACGAACCATTCGCAGTCTTGCTGTACGTTATGACATAGATGGCGCACAAGTTGAGCGGGTTAAACAAACGGCAAAAGATCTTTTAAAGGGTATTGAAGCAGAGGAAAAAACCGAGGAATGGCTGCAAGCAGAGAAAATTATTGAGTGGGCCGCAGAGCTGCATGAAATAGGACTTCACATTAATCGCCGCGGCATTCAGGAACACTCGTCCTACATTATTGGCAATACCGAACTGCCCGGGTTTTCGCGAGAAGAACAGGACATTCTGGCTTTGCTTCTCAAACATTACCGCAAAGGATTTAAACGCAAGGCTTTTGCTGACTTCACTCTTTATAACAAGAAAACATTAGTCCTAATGGTAGCTATCTTGCGTATTGCCGTACGTTTGAATATCCGGCGACTTGATGACGCCCGGCCTTCCATTAACGCCCTCATCAAAAAGAACCGGATAGAGCTATCATTTCCAGAAAAATGGCTGGAAGAAAACTCCGTCATTCACTCAGATCTGCGGAATGAAGCTGAAATACTCAAAGCTAATAAACTCAAGTTAAAACTACCAAGGCTGTTTTCAGCACCAGAGTCGGCGCAATAGTGAGAGAAAGGAAGCATATCCTTCTGCTTTATTTTTATTAAGCATCGACCAGTTCTCAATTTTTATATATAGATATTGATCATGTCGTAAGCAAATATACGATTTGCAGACTAAAATTTTTGAGTCTCTTATGTTTAAGCAAGCGGGCACAGCATCTCACGAGCCGAATCTGGGCGCAGCCTATCAGGTTCACTTGATTGATTTGCTTTCAGATGAACACAAGCTTTTACTGGACGGGCTGGATAACAGCCGTCGATTTCTGGCTCATTTCAAAATTGACGATTTCGATCGCGAAATTAAACTATTCAAAGGGCGTTTCCAGTCACACATTATGGCTGAAAACCTCAAACTTTATCTCTATCTAAGAATATCCCTGCCTCAGGGTAGCGATCAAAAAAAGCTGGCCGAAAATATGCGCCTGGAGATGAAAGAAATAAGCAAGCAGGTAAAGTCATTCCATGACACCTATGGCAGTGGACAATTAACCCCTGCACTTATTTATGCTTGTGAAACTGAACTCACCAAACTCCGCAAATTGCTAGGTGAGCGTTTTGAGCAAGAAGAACGTAGTCTTTACCCTCTATACAAAAGACAGGCAGCAGCCTAGCTTTTACTTGCCACATTTCTACTGGTAAAACCCCTGCTCCCCAGGTGGGCGAGTCTTAAATCTTCGATGCACCCACATATACTGCGCTGGATACTTCCTGATCTCTTTTTCCAACTCGTGATTTATTCGCGACGCATCTTCAACTTCGTCGCCTGTTGGGAAATCTTTTAACACCGGGCCAAATCGCATGACATAACCTGAATTGTCCATTTTCCGGTGATAGGAAGTAATCAAGACCGGCGAATCATTGATTTGAGCCAGCTTCGTTGTGGTTTTAATGGTAGCGGCCTGAACACCGAAAAATGGCGCAAACACAGAAACTTCAGGGCCATAGTCCTGATCCGGCGCATACCAGACAAATTTTCCACCTTTGAGCGCCCTGACAATTGTCCTCATGTCCCGGCGATCGATGATCTTTCCCAATCGCAAACGCGATTCACGCATGGTCTTATCCATCAGGGCATTTTTTTGCGGTCGATACATTCCATAAAACTCATCCAGCAACCTGGAGGTAATCAGACAGCCAATATCCAGTGTCGAGTAGTGCCCGCCAATGACCAGCAACCCTCTCCCCTGTTCTAATGCCTGCTGGACATTTTCAAAACCAACCACTTCCATCTCGGCGTCAATTGTTGCCGGATCAGCAAACCATGCTCTCGCTGTTTCGATCAGACCAATGGCATTTTGCACAACACAGTCTTTCGCCAATTTTTTTTGCTCATTGGCATCTAGTTCGGGAAAACAAAGGCGAATATTTACTTTTGTGATCTTTCGGCGGCGGGCAATCAGCCAGTAACCCAAATGACCAATAACCGTGCCTACCCGAACCTGGTTTTTAAGGCTCAAGCGACCAAGCACACGAAGAATGCCAAGTCCCAACCAGGTCCCCCAATATTTTGGCGCGTGAAGATTTTCTGCAGGTTTCTCTAATTCAGCCATTAATGCTGGCGATCCCTAACCTGAAGTTAAACCGGTTAGTCCCGAATTCACTTCTTGGCATCTGACTTTTCATTAATTTGTGAAGCCAATATTTCCACTGGCGCCACATGCAGCGTTTGGGTTGGGAATGCAATTTCAGCATTTTCTTCACTAATGATGCTTTCAACCTTGAACAAAACATCCTGTTTAACCGCGTGATATTCAGCCCAGTTGGTTGTCTTCGTATAGCAGTAAATAAAGAAATCGATTGAACTGGCACCAAACTTATTCAGATTGACCATGATGATGAGATCGGTATCAATGTCCTCATGCTGCTCAAGCATTTCTTTCGCTCGCGTAACTATATTTTGGACCGCTCCAATATCGGAGTAACGCACGCCCACAGTTTCAAAAATTCGGCGATTAGTCATTCGGCTGGGGTTTTCCACCGAAATTTTGTTAAACGCCGAATTGGGGACATACAAGGCCCTTTTGTCGAAGGTGCGAATCAAAGTACGACGCCAACCTATGTCTTCGACGGTTCCCTCAATTTCTCGATCCGGGGAACGTACCCAATCGCCTACGGCAAATGGCTTATCCATATAAATCATTATGGCCCCGAAAAAATTGGCCAGAAGATCCTGAGCGGCAAAACCAACCGCCAACCCACCAATTCCGCCAAATGCCAAGACACCACTTACGCTGACGCCATATGACTGCAATATCACCAGAACAGAGGTAATCACTACACTGGCTTGCAGCAGTTTCCTAATCGCCGTGCCCGTCGTGAGATCCATGGGTTTTTCGAGATATTTGTCTGAAGTCAGGTTGGCTTCCATACGCGAAACCAGACGTAGTAAAAACCAGGAAACAAGTACCACAACGAGCGACGTATTAATTTTGCTGACCACGGAGTGCCAGCCCAATTCATTAATATTGTCTGTAAAGAGTACGGCGAAATTTAGACCGAAAACCCAGATAGCCCATTCAACGGGCGCACTAATCGCTTCCAGTAATGCGTCATCCCAAAAATTTGAAGAATTGCGCGAACGTTTAATCAGAAATTTAAAGATGTATCTGGCAACAAGGTTAAAAAACAGGGCAAGGGCAACTATGGCAAAAAGCACAATAATCCAGTTTTCATTTACCCAGGTCATAAACTCTTCAAGCATTAAATTATTCCTGCATTGTCGTCATTATTTGTTGTGCACGCTGATAATGAGGCGCAGCCAAAATATCTTCGTACTTTACTTGTTCTCTCGCTTTCATTGTACAGACCGCTTCCGCTCCGGACCCATAGGCTTCCTGTTCCAGAAACTTAAGAATTTCATATGTACCCTGCCGATTATTGCATGCGAGCAAAAGGTCACATCCAGCCTTGAGAGCCAATTCAGCACGATGAGAATAGCTACCGCTTGCCGCTGCTCCTGCCATGGAAAGATCATCACTAAATATCACGCCTGAAAAGCCCAGATCTCTACGAAGAACTGTTTGCAACCAGAATGATGAAAAGCCCACAGGCAATGAATCCACTTGGGGAAACAGCAAATGCCCCGGCATCACAGCCTTATACATCGTAGCTAGTTCCCGAAAGGGTAACAGATCATACGCCGCAATCTCATCCATATCCCGACTGTCTTCTGGAAGTGCCAAATGGCTGTCTACCTCAACACTGCCATGGCCGGGAAAATGCTTGGCTGTAGCCGCCATTCCTGCATCTTCCATTCCTTTGAGATAACTTTCTGCCAGTGAGATCGCGATGGAAGGATCACTTGAAAATGAACGATCGCCTATGGCCTTGCAGCGATTGCTATCAAGATCAAGCACCGGCGCAAAGCTCAGATCCAAACCGGCAGAAAGTATTTCGGCCCCCATCAACCAGCCATGAAGAAAGCTGGCCTCTTTTGCTTTATCCGGAGCTTTTTCATGGAGCAAGCCCAGCTTTTGCAGCGAAGGTAATCGAACAAACCCATGACCGCAAAATCGCTGTACTCGCCCTCCTTCCTGATCAACCCCGATTAATAACTCCGGGCGAATAGCTCGAGCCTGGGCAACAAGATCCGTCACTTGCTCACGGCTTTCAAAATTTCTGGCAAACAGAATAAGTCCGGCAACCTCAGGATGGAGCAAAAGATCACTTTCTTCACCGCTTAGGTGTGTACTTTCTATGTCGACAAACAAACGTTGTGGCAATTTTCGTCCCAATATTCAAATTTAAGGATTTTTATTCACGACTATTCGATGGTGAAGATTACAGCTTAGACAATTTTTTCATTAGCAACGCATTCTATAGGACAAATTGCTCTTTCAAGATGATTCCCGACAAAACTTTAAACCTTAACCATTGTTTTATTCTCACAATCGACAATTGACAACTTTATTGAACAGGAATTATTAATAAATCTATTTGTATTGACTAGCCAATCTTCGAGGAGGAGTATCGGAATACATCCACGAGATTGGTGAGGTGATCGAATGGCAGCGAAAGCACCCCTAATTGGGGAATGGTATGCAGATCAGGACACCCAGCAACTGTTCGAAATTGTTGCGTTCGACGATCAGGGACTTACTGTAGAAGAGCAGTTTGTGGATGGTGAGGTCAGCGAATTTGACATAGAAACCTGGCATTCACTTAACCTGGAACTGGCCGCCCCACCGGAAGACTGGTCAGCGTCTTACGAAGTCTCTAGGGAAGATATTGATTTTAATGAGTTGTCTAATGATTATTTGGCGGACCCATTGGCAACACTGGAGCCAGAATCCTTGCTGGGTTATGACGATTTTTAGGTAATC